>Ga0302325_10000786_pt1 | contig 85125 bp, 63 predicted proteins | sample Palsa_T0_2_FD_201948 | JGI IMG/M metagenome (GOLD analysis project Ga0302325, IMG submission 201948) | Peat permafrost microbial communities from Stordalen Mire near Abisko, Sweden - Palsa_T0_2 | ecosystem: Environmental > Terrestrial > Soil > Palsa > Peat permafrost | place: Sweden: Abisko... | reverse complement strand
GGACTCGTACGCGACGGGCGCGTGCTCCGTCGACTGCGACGCGAGCCTCGGGGCGCATGGCAAGGACGGGGCGAGCGTCGTCGTCGCGGACGCGTCGGAGGAGGCCTCGGACTTCGACGCGCCGGACGACACGGGGACGATTGCGGACGAAGCGGGCGACGCGAACGAAGGGGACGACGCGGGCGACGCCACCCAGGAATCCGACGCCGAAGAATCGACGGATTCAGGCCCGGGGACGGTGGACGCGGCCGGGTCGCACGACTCCGGCGGCGAAGTAGACGCCGGCAGCGGCGGATGCACGTCGACCGACACGGTAGACAACTGCGGCGCATGCGGCGCCGCTTGCGACACGACCTATGGCACGCCCACGTGCGCCGTAAGCTCGTGCGCGTACACGTGCAACTCGGGCAGGGTCGATTGCAACGTGACCCCGCCCAACCTCGCCGGTTGCGAGTGCGCCGGCAATGCCTGCTGCGGCACGTCCTGCGAGACGGCGCACAAGTCCGGGATCACGACCCCCGCGACGTACTACAACTGCAACGCGACCGGGAACAACACGACAGTCGAGGCCACGGGCGCGTGTATCTCGGTGGGCGGGACCAACTGCCTGGGCGTGCAAACGAACTGCGGCAGCTTCTTCGGTTTCGGCGGGACGCAGACCAATGGCGTGTGCGGGACGGTGTCGAGCACTTGCTACTGCTGGGTGTTCTCCGGCCAGAACGCCGGGACGGTGAGCGTGCAGCAAGGCCAGTGCACCAGCCTGCCATGCACGTCCGGGACGGCCTGGAACTAGTGCAGCGCCGTCGTGATGGCGTCAAACGTTTGCTGTCATCCCGAGCGGAGCGAGGGACCCCATGGACGACGCCCTTCCGCGTTCTCCGTGGGGTCCTTCGCTGCGCTCAGGATGACAGCAAACCGTGAGCTCATCTCGACGGCGGTGCACGAGTGGCCTCGGTAACCGAAGTCCATCGCTAACAAGCCGGGAGCAGAGCTTCGTAGATCGGGATCCATCACGTACAAGACCGACATACGAAGCTTCGATCACCGGGATCCATCACGTACAAGGCCGACACACGAAGCTTCGGACCTCGATCTCCGTGGCGTGGAGGCACGGGCACGCAAAGCGATAGGGGCCGCATCACAGTGCTGGACGTGGGGGACCCGTCAGCGCGGGAGCCGTCATCGAGCTCGAAGAGCCGATGGTGCGACATCTCGAAGCAGCCTGTCCGGAGTGAGTCGGAGGTGCCTTCGGCACCCTAGGGCAAGCGCGCCGGCTTCACGGCCCTCTCACTGGGGCGTGATGCCGTTGCCGGGCGGGGTCTCCGTGTCGGGGATGACGCAGGCCGAGAGATCGAACAGCATGAACTCGAGGGCCTTCTCCTGCGGCGAGAGGTCGCCCGTATCGCAGCCGGCCGGCGGAGTCATCGAGTCGTTCGTCTGCGGGTTGCCCGAGACGTGCAGGTCGCTGTAGACGACGCGGCCGCAGTACGTGGGAGTTGCCTCGTTGGTGGTCGACGCCATCGCGTTCACGGGCGTGTCGAACGAGAAGTACATCGTCCAAAGCGTGGACGGCGCCTCCGTATACGTGATCCACGGCTGCGAGGGCGTGTTCGCCGCCCCGACCTGCGCGTCGTACCGCGGGTAGTAGATCGCGAGCTCGGTGGCGGGTACGCCGTCTTGACCGAGCGCATCGACGTTCTTCAACCACGAGTCGAGGGCCGCTCCCTTGGAGAACGTCTGCGTGCTGCCGTTGAGCGTCGTCACGATGCTCCCGCCGATGGGCGTCGTACCACTGGTGCCAGGGCCCGTCGTGCCGTCCTTCGTCCACGTCGCGAGGGCATTGCCCCAGTCCGCCGGCGCGGTGTACGTCTGTCTCGACCCGAGCGGGCCGGAAAACCACGAATAGTGGTAGTGCGACGCGAAGACGCGGCCGCCGACGTTGAGGTACGATTCGAGCGCGGGGGGATTCGCGTTGTACGTCTCGCCGCCCTCGCACGAGAGAAGCACGATGTCGTACGGCATCAAGTCGGCCTGCGAGTCCCAGAGGTGCTCGTAGCTGGCCGGTGCGTTCGCCATCCCGGGATTCTCGGCCTGGCCGATGTCGCCAGGGGCAGCGCCGCCGAAGCCGAGGACTCCGTTCTCGCCGCCAGCGAACACGTGGATGTGCCCCGTACCGCCCGCCCCGGCAACGTATTCGCTGTCGGGCAGGCCGATGCGGCGCATGAGGCACTCGAGGGTGTCGGCGTGCCCCGTGGAGACGGCGATGTCCGGCATGTTGTCGTTGACGTCGTCGGCAGCGACGGTGCTCGGCAAGGTGAGCGACTTGTCGGGCTGCGCGTTCTGGGCGCACGCCGTGGTCTTGATGTTGAAGAGGCGGCGCCACTTGCCCACCTGGATGACGAGGGGCACGTCGTCGCCGACCGGTGCGTTGTCGAGCGTGAAGGTGCCGTCGACGGCGGTGGTCGTCGTCACTACCTGGCCGCTCGGGAAGAGCGCCGGGCAGCTGCACATGGCCGAGCCCGTGGGCACGCCGCTCGGCAGCTTTTGCAGCGGCGTCGCGGGAACGTAGACGACGATGTTGTAGAGCGGGTCGTGGCCGGCCGGATCGTAGACGGTGCCCGTGATGCTCGTCGTACCGCCGCTGGGGCAAGAGACGTTGCACTGGAGCCCCGCCGGACACGTCACGCCGCCGTCCTGGCCCCCGCTGCCCCCGGAGCTATTGCCGATCACGAACGCGGGGCCGCCGCTGCTGCCGCCGTTGCCGCTGCCGCCGCCGCCGTCGTGTGAGCTGCCGCACGAAGCGACGCTCGCGATGACCACGAGGAGGAGCAGGAACGCCGCCGGACCGAGGCTGAGAACACGCATGACGACCTCTTATGGGCTGGTACTACGGAGAAGGAAGAGCCACGGGCTCGCTGCCTCCAGAGACTACGCCGAGACGTGGGTGAGCCACGGACACACCTACGCTCGCCCAGCCTGTGGCCCCCCGCCCCAGAAAGGTTACCGCTTTTGACCAACACGCGCCGTGACGAACCCTTGGCCCGGGGCGTGACGGGGCGAGGCCTGGTAACGCCCCTCATCTCCGATCGGGTCGACATCGTGGGCGACGTGCATGGCGAGATCGATGCGCTTCGCGCGCTCCTCGCGAGGCTCGGCTGCGACGTCGAGCGTGCGGAAGTCGAGCGACCGCTCGTCTTCGTGGGCGATCTCGTCGACCGCGGACCGGATAGCGTCGAGGTCGTCTCGCTCGTGCAGCGATTCGTCGAGGCTGGCGTCGCGCAAGCCGTACTCGGCAATCACGAGTTCAACCTGCTTTCGGCCGAGCCGAAGGAAGGCAACGGCTGGTACTTTCCGCGCGAGCCGACCGACGGGTGGTTCGACGGCACGACCCACGTTCCGTTCGTGTCGCGCGAGGCCGCCGATGACGAGCGGCATCGCATCGCAGCCTTTCTCGAGACGCTGCCGGTCGCCCTGGAGTCGCCCGAGTTGCGGGTCGTGCACGCCGCGTGGTCCACCGCGGCGGTCGACGCGGCCCGCCGGGCGCATGATCTCCGCGAATTCATGGCGGCGCAGCCGGTCGAGCTGCCCTCTGTCGATCTCTCGGGGGCGCCGACGCGCATCGAGCTCACCGACCCACGTGTGCCCGTGAAGTTTCACGCCGGGCTCGCGGCCAGACTGCAGGCCGAGCAGAACGGCCAGCCCATCAGGGTGCTCACCTCGGGCCTCGAGCGGCCGATCGCGCCCGGTACGCCCCCCCGCTGGCTCTCGGGCCAATGGCGCCTGCTCGAGCGCGACCCGTGGTGGGAGCATGACGGCGAGGACCGCCCGGTCGTCTTCGGGCACTACTGGCGCCGCCGCGGGTCGGCCCATGTCAAAGGGAAAGTCGACGTGTTCGACGGCATCGCACCGGACGCGTGGTTCGGCGACCGAGGCCAGGCCTTCTGCGTCGACTACAGCGTCGGCTACCGGGTCAAGGCGCGGTACTTTGGTCGGGACCCGCGCGCCGACTGCGGCCTTGCAGCGCTGCGTTGGCCGGAACGCAAGCTCGTCTTCGGCGATTGAGCGACGACCGAAGGCGTCGCTCTCACCACGACATCCCTGGGCTCGAGGTGTTGATGCGCTTGGCGCGCTCGGGCTCGTGCACGAGGCACTGCTGTCCCCCGCGGGCCGCTCGTCCCAGGGAAATCAGGCACCCATCCGCGCCCGTACCGTAGACGACGTCGACGTTCACCTCCCCGACGGCGTCGACCAGGTCGAGCGCCACGAAGGCGCTCTGGGTAATGGGGTCGCTGCCCGAGGGATTGGAGGCATGCGGCGCGGCCGGACCTGCAGAGGCATCGGCCGCTCCAGGGGTGTGCGGCTCGAGGTCGAGGCGTTGGCCCGCGCTCGTCTTGTCCCGCATCTCGCGGTAGAGGTCCGCCATCGCCTGACCGCGCGACCGGATCGACGCGCGCCCTGACCCAAAGACGACCCGATAGCTGCCTTCGGCCGAAGCATCGATATCGACGCCGGCGCATGGCCCGGTCGGCCAGGCGCAATTGGTCACCGTCATCGCGTGCGACGCGCTGAGCCCCACCGTGCCGGCGTCTTGGGCGCCGATGGCAAGGACGGCGTTCAGCCCGGCCGACGACGACGTCGCGGGCGCCCCCGTCGGGGCCGCGGGGGGTGCGTCGCCGGAATAGCGCTGCTCGCAAGCCGAAAGGCCGGCCGAGACGGCAAGGACCGAGGTGGAGACGACGAGGGCGAGGCGGGGGACCATGGAGGCGTGGCGATTCAATCAGACGAGGAGGCGTCCTGGCAGGCCTGTTCGTCGTGGGCCCGTTCCCATCGCTACGGCCCCGATCGCCGCGCCGAGGACATCCCGAATTCTCCCCGACGTGGCCGGCAGCACTCACCCCTTTTGTACCACGGCGCCTTGACTTCCCTCAGCAAAACCGGGGTAATGACAGAGGGCAGCGAGAAGAGAAACTGTGGGCTCAATGCAAGTGCTGGTCACGGGCGGGGCCGGTTTCATCGGCTCCAACTTCCTCAATCTGTCGGTCCCCCGGTATCGCGATCGGCGCTTCGTCAACGTCGACCACCTCGGCTATGCCGCCAACCTGGCGAACGTCGCCGAGACGGCCAAGAGCCCCAACTACGCCTTCGTCCGCGTCGACATCACCGACGCCGACGCCGTCGACCGGCTGTTCCACGACCACCCGCCCGACCTTGTGGTGCACTTCGCGGCGGAGAGCCACGTGGATCGCAGCATCGTCGGCCCGCGGGCGTTCGTTCGCACGAACATCGAGGGGACGTTCAACCTCCTCGAGGCTTGCCGCAAGTACTGGCCGAAGGGGCGCGGCCTCTTTCACCACGTGAGCACCGACGAGGTCTACGGGAGCCTCGGAGAATCGGGGGCGTTCACGGAAGCGACGCCGTACGATCCGTCGAGCCCCTACTCCGCGTCCAAGGCGGCGAGCGACCACCTCGTCCGCGCCTACGCGCGCACCTACGGCCTTGCCACGAAGATCACGAACTGCTCGAACAACTACGGCCCGTATCAGTTCCCCGAGAAGCTCATTCCGTTGACGATCCTCAACGCCATCGATCGCAAGCCGCTGCCCGTGTACGGAAAGGGTTTGAACGTCCGCGACTGGCTTTACGTCGAAGACCACTGCGAGGCGATCTGGGCCGTCATCGACCATGGCGGCCCCGGGCGGACGTACAACGTGGGCGGCAACAACGAGGTTCGCAACATCGACGTCGTCCGGCAGATTTGCCGGCTGCTCGCCGAAGAGACAGGACAGCGCGAAGACGATTTGCTCGCGCTCATCTCGTACGTCACCGACCGGCCGGGCCACGACCTGCGCTACGCCATCGACGCGACACGGCTGAAGGCCGAGTGCCGGTGGACCCCGCAGGAGACGTTCGAGACGGGATTGCGTCGGACGGTCCGCTGGTACCTCTCGAACAAGGCGTGGGTCGACGAGGTGCGATCGGGCGACTACCGAAAGTGGATCGCGACCAACTACGCCGACAGGACGCAGCCATGATCCGGAAGGGCATCATCCTCGCGGGCGGGTCCGGCACGCGCCTTTATCCGCTGACGATCGCCGTCAGCAAGCAGCTCGTCGCCGTGTACGACAAGCCGCTGATTTACTACCCGCTGACGACGCTGATGCTGGCCGACGTTCGCGACATCCTCGTCATCACGACGCCGCGCGAGCAGCCCCTGTTCCAGGCGCTCCTGCACGATGGGTCGCAGTGGGGGCTGTCGATTCGCTACGCAACCCAACCGAGCCCGGACGGCCTCGCTCAGGCCTTCCTCATCGGTGAAGAGTTCATCGCGGGAGAACCCTGCGCGCTCGTCCTCGGCGACAACATCTTCTACGGGCACGGCATCCAGGGCCTCGTGCGCGAGGCCTCGCAGCGAGAAGATGGCGCGACGGTGTTCGGCTATCCGGTGCGAAACCCCGAGGCCTACGGCGTCGTCGAATTCGACAAGACCGGGCTCGCGGTATCCATCGAAGAGAAGCCCAAGGTCCCAAAGTCGAACCTGGCCGTCGTGGGTCTCTACTTTTACGACCGCGACGTCGTGCGCTTCGCTCGTTCGCTCCGGCCCTCGGCGCGGGGCGAGCTCGAGATCACGGACTTGAACCGCCTCTATCTCCAGGAAGGGCGCCTTCACGTGGAGAAGCTCGGACGAGGCGTCGCCTGGTTCGACGCCGGTACCACCGAATCGCTGCACCAGGCGGGCAATTTCATCCAGACGATCCAGGCCCGGCAAGGGCTCCAGGTCGCGTGCCCCGAAGAGGTCGCGTTTCAGCGAAACTGGATCGACGCTGCCACGCTGCGCCGAATCGCCGAGCCGCTGGCCAAGAACCCGTACGGGCAATACCTGCTCGGCCTGCTCCAGGCCGGAGACTAAGAGAGACGAGAGAGGCGACGCCCGTGAAAGTGACGCGAGCAGATATCCCCGAAGTGTGCGTTATCGATCCGCGCGTCTTCGGGGACCAGCGCGGCTTCTTCCTCGAGACATGGTCGGCGTCCCGGTACGCGGAGGCGGGGATACCCGGCGCGTTCGTGCAAGACAACCTGTCGCGCTCGGCCAAGGGCGTTCTTCGTGGCCTCCACCTGCAGCACCCGATGGGACAGGGCAAGCTGGTCTACGTTCTGCAGGGCGAAGTCTTCGACGTCGCCGTCGACGTTCGCGCCGGGTCGCCGACGTTCGGTCGCTGGGTGGGCTACACGCTGTCGGCGGACAACAAGCGGCAACTCTACATCCCGCCGGGCTTCGCCCACGGCTTCTGCGTCACGTCCGAGTCGGCGCTCTTCGCGTACAAGTGCACGGAGCTCTACCACCCGGAACACGAACTCGGCATCGCCTGGGATGATGCCGACATCGGCATCACGTGGCCCGTGGAGGAGCCCGTCCTGTCGGGCAAAGACCGGGCGTACCCACGCCTGGCAGCGGTGCCGGAGTCGCGGCTCCCACCTCTCGTCCCGTGACCGAAATGCGCGCGCCTCGTCGAGGCGACGCAGAAGACCCACGCGCGCAGCGTGGCTACGCCGTGGCACTTTGGTCAAGAGGCACCCGGCAGGTTGCCGGCCTCTCGTGCCTCGGACATCCCGGGCGCGCTGTCATCGACGAGTTCGGCCGGCAAGCTACTGCTCTGAATCGCCGGAAGGAACGATGTCGTAGGCCTCCAAGGATCCGGGCCCCGAGTCGCTCGGGCAAGACACGACGAACACCGTGCCCCCGAGGTAGACGGGCGCCGTGAAGCGGTAGCCCGAGCCCGCGAGCGTGGCTTGTGCTGCCAGGGCTCCGTCGCTCGCGCGAATGGCGTAAAGCGTGCCGCTTGCCCCTCCCCGCCCGACGTCGACGACGAACGCATGGTCTTCGGTGGACCCAGGCGCGGGGACGGCCACGATCGCGCGTGAGGGGGCGCCCCGAAACGACGTCGTCGCCGCGGGACTCGAGAGGGGCGGAAACTGCCAGGCCGCCTCGAACTGCGGCGTGCCTTCGTCCTCGACGACCTTGAGCGCGAAGACCCCCGCCGCGTTCGTCTGGTCGGGCATGAACGTCGGGACGACGACGGCCGGCGCGCCGGCGATCGTGGTCAGCGCGGGCTGGGTCACGATCGTCCCGGACCACGTCGTGGCGCAGGGGTCGGACGTCGTGCCACACGATTGTACGAGCCGCTGGTGGGCGTAGACAGTGCCCATGCGGTCGTAGTCGACGAGCCAGAGGTGGCCGTCTTTGGTCGGATAGACGAGCACCCTTCGCCCGCTCGGCAGCACCACCGCGATCGGCGAGCTTGCAGCGTCGAGCTGGTCCTGCACGATCCAGCAGCCCCAGACGTCGAGGCCCGCACACGCGCCGGAGGCCGGCAGGATGGGAGATTCGCCCGGCAGGAGCCGCGGGATGAAGAGATCCGTGCAGGTCTCCACGCACGAGGAGGCCAGCGTATCGACCGAGAAGTCCTGACAGGCCGTGGGATCGCACCCCGAGTCCACGTCGAGGCCGGGCCCGGTGCGCAGCATGGTGTTGCCGTAGTCCCCGCGCGACGGATCGAGCTGACCATTGCCGACCGGAAGAACGACGCGGTACGCCCCGCCATCCTCGTCGACCAGCAGGGGGCCGGAGGGGCTCCACATGCCCGCGCCGCAGAGATCGGCCTGCGCTCCGTTTCCGCCTTGAGGGCCGCACGCGACGTCCTGCGCCGTCGGCAGCGATGCAGTGACGGCGGCGTCGGCCCCGGACGCCTTCCACGCGTCGAGATCCACTTCGAAGACCCAGCCGCGGTATGGCTGCAGATCGCGGACGTTGCCGAAGGTGACGTAGACGCGCCCCTGCGTGTCCCCGGGCGGTACGGCGTGCACGAGCGTGCTGCGCGCGATGGCCTGACTGGGCACGAAGCCGAAGTCTCCGAAGGGCCCGGCGACGCTCGCCGTCAGGTCGAACGCGGGGTAGTCGGCGCTGACGGCGTGTGCCGTGACGTCGACGACGGCGACGCGATGGCGCAGCCGGGCCGCGGTGACGAGGAGCGGCGACGTCCCGGCCGCGACCGTGTGGTACGCGACGACGAGCAAGTTGCCGACGGCGACCGGGGTGGCCACGACGAACGCCTGCTCGCCGTCGGGCGCCGGCAGCGTGACCGACCACGCGCTCTGCCCGGCGACAGGGTCCACGGCGGTGACCGTCCCGCTTCCGTCGGCCAGGATGATTCGCGGCGTGCCGTCCTCGTCGACGACCACCGGCGACGCGTACGTGCACCCTGCGGTCTGTACGCCGGGCTGCGCCGTGGACGGAAAGCGACGCACGAGCGCGAAGGGTCCCGCCGTCGTCGAGCCCTCGGTTGTGGCGCCGTCGACGGTGGTGGCGTCGGTCGCCGTGGCGTCGATCGTGCTCGCGTCCGCGCCGGCGTCGGAAGAACCGACTCGGCCCGCTTCGCCACCGCCGACCGGGGCCGTGCTGTCGAGGATGGCGCGCGTCGCAGCGTCGTCCTCGACCGCGGAGGGCGACGCGCTCGTGCACCCGAGCAGGGCGCCGAGCGCGACCCGAGGGCCTCCGGCCAAAAGGGCGATCAGCGCCCTCGGAGCACGTTCACCGGCGAGCCCGACACGACCCGTACGCACTCCGACTTCAACATCGCACGGACCTCCGCGCGTGGGAACCGCGTGGAGACCCGGAGAGGCCTCGGCCCCTCAGAGAGTCTCGAGGTAGGCCTCGAGGTTCAAGAGGTCCGTCGCCGTAAGCGAGGCGATGGACCCATGCTGGGACGTCGAGCACGCACCGAAGCGGTCCGCGATGGTCTGGGCGCAGCCGTCGTGGAGCAACGGCGTACGCCAACCGACGCCGATGAGAGGGGGCACCTGGAACGCGCCGCCGGTCCCCACGTCGAGCGTTTGGTTGTTGGTGAACTTGGACCCGGAGTGGCAGGTGGAGCACCCGGCGGCGCTGCTCTGGAAGATCACCTGGCCCGCAGCAGCGGAGGCGGCGTCGACCCACGTCGGAGCGGGAGGCGGCGGGATGGTTTGCACCCAGCCCGTCAGCGCCGACATCTCGTCGTCGTTGAGGCTCGAGCCCGCCATCCGCACCGTGTAGACGTCGTTGACCAGCGTGGGGAGGTTGGCCTCGTCGCCAGGCCAGTGGTAGGGCGCGGTCCCGGCGATGGTCCCGCGGAGCGAAGGCGTGCGTCGCTGCTCCTCGTTCAGGAGCCACACGTGTCCGTCGTCGCCGCCCTCCGGGTGGCAAGATGCGCACGCGATCGCCACGCCGGCGTGGGTGTGAAAGATGTCGTGCCCGGTGTCGCAGGACGAGACCGTCGAGAGCGGAATCGAGACGGGGCTCGGGCCACCTCCCTCTCCGGAACCGGCCTCTCCGGAACCGGCGGGAAAGGTCCACAGCGTGGCCGGATCCCGCGTCTGGACGAGGACGTTGCCGGCCAGGTCGAACGCCACCGCGATGGGCACCTGAGTGAAGTCGGAGAAGTTCAGCGCCGTCTGCTCTCCCTGTCCCCCTTGCGAGAGAACGAAGGCCCCGCTTTGCGTGAAGCTGCTGCCGGGGCAAGCGACGGCGACGTTGGAGCCATCCGGCGAGACGGCGACGTCGACCGGCAGGACGCCGTTGAAGGTGCGATTCAGCTGAACGGTCCCGTCGGACCCGAAGATGGTGAGCACGCTCCCCATCGGGCCCGCGCTCGCCGACGACGGCGGAAGGGAGAAGGCGGCAATACCGCCGTCGTCGAAGGCGGCCAAGCCAGCGTCGAGCGGCAGGGCCAGCACGCCCGTCGGCCCGCCGCACCCACCGCCATAGCCCCCGGTGGTGGTCGTGTTGATGGAGGACTGCGAGTGCTCTTGATGGACGCACACCGTGGTCCCGGATGGGCCGGGCACCGTGCGCCACGCGACGTGCGGCGTGAAGGACCCGTCGGGCGCCGGCATCTGGAGGCGGGTCGCGATTGAACCGTTGCTCCCGACATTCAGCAGCTGCGCCGAGCGAAACTCGCTGACGGAGAGCGCGCCCGCGGCCGTCACGAGGACGTCACGCAAGTCGCGCTCGAGCACCCAGCTCGTGGTCGCGACACCTCCGGCCGCGGGAAGGGCCACGAGCTCGCCGGTCGCGCAAGCGACCCAGACGGCGTCGCGCGTCGAATCGTAAGCGACCCCGCGAGGAGCGGGACACACAGAGCGCCGCGTGACGACGGCGCCCGTCGTGGGGTCGATCGTGACGAGCGCGCCGCCCGAACGTAGAGCCACGTGAATCCGACCTGCCGCGTCCTCGGTGAGCCGACCCGGCTCGTCGCCGGCCTGAAGGGCCACCGTGAACGACACCGTCCCCTTCGTCAGGTTGACGATGTAGATGGCGTCGCGGTCGGGATCCGAGATGATCGCCGTCAGTCCGTCTTTGGTGATGAGGATTGTTCCACCGCTGATCGGCGGCGGCGGCGTGCTCGCCATGCACCCGGGGAATGTAGGTTGCTGGAGCGATCCGCCCACGCACCCCCCCCCGGAGCTGGGGCCGATCTCGTTGGCTACCGATCCCCCATCTTCCGCCATCAAGAGCCCGGACGAGGGCGGGCTCGAGGCGCCGGAGGGGCCGAGCGAGCTGACCTCCACCTTGCAACCCGTAGTCGTCGTGGCCATCGCAAGACTGAACGCCAGCAAGATCCCGACGTTGCGGACACTGGACCCACCCATGATCGCTAGCCTCCCGATGAACGAACCCGCACACGGCGCCGCGCGGCGGTGCTTGCCTCAGCAAGGCTTGCGCCGCGCGACAATCTCTCGAAAATTTGTGGGGCTCGTCCGGTCGACCCATGAAGGCCGCGTCGCGGTCGGCACGCATTGGCACGCCCCCCAAGCGCACCGACCGCGAAAGCCGTCTGTCGGGACTTCTTCTCGGACGAATCGGCGACGGGGACTCGGGACGAGCGCATGCACTCCCGTTAGTTCCCGACGCGTAGTCGGCGAGCGATGAAATCGACGAGACGGTAAGTCCCCCCCGGCTAGCCGCTCCTATCCGCGCGAACGCCGAGAACGAGCTGTGGCCGCGCGCGTACGCGCCGCTTTCTTTGCTGCGGCGCGGCGCACGGGGGCTCCCTTCGTCGGGGAAGCCTTGCGCGAAGCCGCCGAGCGCGCGGCAGGAGACCGCCGAGCGGACGCCGCGCGAGTCTGACTCGACAGCGCCTCGCGAGAGGCGGCCGCACGCCCTTCGCGTTTCAACGCACGGACTATCGCGCTCTTTCGACGAGCGGAGGCCGGCCGACCTGGCTTCGCCCCCTGGGCTTCTCCGAGTTCGCGGACGGCGCTGCGGCGCGTTTTTTCGGACGGCTCGGCTCGGGTGGGCGGCGCCAGCCGAACCCCTGTGCGCCTCGCCTTGGAGAGACCGATCGCGATGGCTTGCCGCGGGGAACGGGCCCCGTGCTTGCGCTCGCGCACATGAAGGATCTCCTCGCGCACGAACGCGCCTGCTTGCGTGGTCGGCGCCTTGCCCTCGGCCTCGGCCGCTCGAGCTCGTTGCCTTGTCCTCTTTTCCGGCATTCCTCGTTCTCCTTGCGAAAGGTCCGCGCCGAGTCACAGCAAGATCCGCGCACGTCGAGGCCCGAGTTCGCCATGGTACGGTGGCGCCCGTTGTCCTCACGCGACGAGAAGCGCTTGCTGGGCGGGGTGGCCATCGTGACGGCTTGCTCCTGGGCGCGGTTCCTGGCGACGGGGTCTCTGAGGGTGGACCAGAACTACCCCCCGCGCTCCATCGGCTACGTCCTGCTCGCCACGCTGGTCGTCGGGTGGGCGCTGGCCGTCCGCGGATGGCGCGGGTTGCTCGCCGATCCTCCCGCGCGACCGCGCCGCGCGGCCTTTGCCGCCCTGGGCATCGCGGCCTTCATGCTGCCGATGCTGAGCAACGATCTCTTCAGCGTCCTGTCGTACGGATCGGCCGCCGCCGCAGGGCACGATGTCTATGCGACGACCGCGTCGCTCCGCGACAGCCCGTTTTACCCCTTCGTTGGCGAGCGCTGGAACCAGACCGCATGCATGTACGGACCGACGACCCTCCTCGCCGCTCTGCCCGCGGGTCTCGCCCGGGGCAACCCGTGGGCAGGCTTGTTCATCCTGCGCTTCGTCTGGTTCGTGCCGCTCGCGCTGACGATGGAGCTCTCCTTCCGGCGCCTTGGCGATCGGCCCTTTTATCACGCGATGGTTTGGCTCAATCCCCTCTGGATCGTCGTCGGCCCCGGTCAGATGCACGCCGATCTCTTGGGCCTCGTCGCCGTGACGCTCGGTATCGCCTTTCACCACGCAGGCAAGCTCCGGGCAAGCTTCGCCATTTACGCGGCGGCGGTCCTCGCCAAGTACTCCTTCGCGCCCGCGGGGCTGTGGTTCTGGTTGTCGGGCGTCCCTCCGACCGCACGACGGCACCTCGCCTCGCGCCTGGCGATGATGGGCGTCGTCTTCGCTGCGGTGGCCGTCGTGCTCTACGCCCCGTTCTGGGCTGGGCCGGCGACCATCACCGGCCCGCTCCGCGACCTCGCCCGGATGAACCCCGGCGGATCGATCACCGAGGTCCTCGGCATCGTCGTGCAGTTTCTCCGTACGGGGTCCGTCACTCCGCCGGACATGGCGGTCCAAGCGGCCGTGGACCTCGATCGCGCCACCAAAGAGTCGTCGTGGCGCATCGTTTCGTGGATCACGCGGATCGTGTTCCTGGTGATCGTGGCCCGCGTCGTCCCGGCGATGGTCCGGAGGCCCGCCGCCGGGCACGATCCCGAGCGCACCCTCGCCCTGGGCACGGGCGTCGTGACCGTGGCCTTGCTGACGATCGCCGGGCACAGATTCCAGAGCTGGTACCTGCCCGCCGCGCTGCCGTTTTTCGGACTCGCGTGCCCGGACGTATGGCGTCGCTGGTGGACGGCGGTGGTCGCGGTCGCCGTCCCCGTCGACTTCGCGTGTGTGCTCGAGAGAAGCTCCGCCGTCTATCCCGCGTGGGGCGCGGTGACGACGGGGGCGCTCGTCGTCGTCTTCGTTCTCTGGTTCAAGGGGCGCTACTTGCGTTTTCCCGACGACGACGGCGCTCCACCAGCAGCCAGAGCGCCGGCAGCACGGTGACCGCGGCGAGCAGGCAGCTCACCTCGCCGACGACGGCGATGAGGCCCAGGCTGCGGATCGCGCGGTTTGCCGAGCCGAGGAGCGCCAGGTACCCGAGGGTCGTCGTGAGGCTGCAGAGCACCACCGCACCGCCGGTCGTGCGAAGCGCTCCCAGGATGTCGCGGCTGCCGTCGGCGCGGTATCTCTGCACGACGTTGACCGCGTAGTCGACGCCGATGCCGAAGGTGATGGGGAGGGCGGCGAAGTTGAGAAAGTTCAGCTTCACGTTTTCTGCATAGAGAAACGCCGCCTCACCCGAGACGCCCACGAGCAGCGCGAACACGACGCTGAGCGCGTGCCAGCCCCCGCCCCGGAACGTGACCGCCACGGCGAGGAGCGTGAGCCCGAACGAGAGGGCGACCGCACGGCGGACGTCGCGTATGACGGCCTGCAAGATGTCCGAGAAGATCACCGCGCGACCCGAGCCGCGCACGACCTTCCCTGAAGGCAGCACCGTCTCGCGGAACGAGTTCGAGTAGCGGAGCAGGTAGTGCAGGTCATTCGAATGGCTCGGCTCGGCCTCGACGACGACGAGACGCCCGCGGGTCCCGTCCTTCTCCGAATACGGTCGCGCGAGAGGTTCGGGGAGATCGCCGATGCCGTAGGGCTCGAGATCGGGCGGCGGGAGGTGGTCCTTGACCTTCGCCCACTCGGCGTCCGTGATGAAGCCTCGGGTGTGCGCGCGCTCGAGGCGCTCGGCCGTCTCGAGGAGCATCGGGATCTTGAGCTGCTGGTCGGTAGCCACCGCGTCCCAGAGCGAGTGGACGGCGACGAAGGGCTTGGCCTTCTCGGGGGCGCGGTCCCAGTCCGCCTGGAGCTTGTCCCGAAGCTCGAGCGCCTCTTGCGGAGTGTCCGTCAGGATCACCATCCCCTCGTGGCCGGCCCCGAGGATCTCGATGACGCGGTCCCAGACGCGGTGCAGCTCCGGGTTGTTGCTCGGGTCGCTCTCGGTCGCCTCGAGGTCGTATTCCATCGGATCGCGGCGCACGTAGAGGACCACGGAGACCACGCCGGTGACGATCAGCAGCACCCCAGCGCCGAAGAGGGCCGTCGGCGCCTTGGGCACGAGCCACGCGAACGCCTTGCCGTAGCCCATCCCCGAGCGCCGCAGGCGCGCCAGGATCCCCGTCTGCGTCGAGTCGTCGTCGAGCGGCCAACGGCGCTCCGAGAGGAGCAGGAGCGGCGGCACCATCAGGGTCTTGACGACCCAGCAAAGGAGCATCCCGGTCGCCGCGATGATGCCGAAGTGCTTGAACGCGCGGAAATCGGTGACGAGGAGGGACAGGTACGACGCGGCGGCGGCGAGGGCCGCGATCGCGGTGGGCTGCCACGTGCTGCGAACCGCGGAGCGCAGCGCCTCGGGGACGCCGACGCCGCGCCGGCGCTCTTCGAAGTACCGGGACTGGTAGAGGATCCCGACGTTGATCCCGTTGCCCGCGATGATGCTGATGAGAAAGCCCGTCGCGAGGTTCAGGTGGCCGATGAAAATCTGGGTGAAGCCGAGCGTCCAGATCAGGCCCACCGCGATGGTGATCCCCATCACGAAGAGCGCCCGCAAGCGCATGAAATAGAGGAGCACCGCGGCCAGGACGAGCGCCACGCCCTCGACGCCCACGCCGACCAGGTCGTTGCGGATACGGTCGTACTCGATGTAGCCCGTGGCCATGTCGCCGGCGTAACCGATCCGCACGCCGGCGAACGCGGGGTTCGAGGCCTTCGCCGCGGCGACCGCGCCTTCCATCTTGTCGAGCGCGGGGCCCGTCTTGGCGAGGTCGCCGCCAGGGACCGGCGAGCGCACGACGACCACGAGGCCCGTCCCGTCCTTGCGGGCGTAGTAGCCGTCCGAGTGATCGTCCGCGCCCGCCTCGTGCGCCTTCTTCTGGAAGCGATCCTCGATCTGCTGGACGGTGACCGGGGGGCCGTCGTCGTCGAGCAGCGCGCCCGTCTCCTTGGCGACCTCGTAGTCCCAGCGCGCAAAAACGTCGTCGTGCAGCCGCCGCAGCTCGGCGACGCTGAGGAAGAGCCCCGCCCTGGGCTCGAGGAATTGCCGCCCGGCCTGCGTGCCATCCTCCGCGCTACCCACGATGTCGGGGCCGAGCTGGAGCACGTCGCGCACGACCTCGTCGCCCATCGCGCGCAACACGGTCGCGTCGGGCCCCTCGAGCAAGACGAGCAAGGTCTGCGCGCTGGCGGTGCGCGCCTCGACCCGGTGAAGCTCCTTCACGCTCGGCTGACTGTCGGGAAGGAGGGCGTCGTAGCGCGTGCGGAGCTCGAGCCGGGACGCGAAGAAGCCGAGGACGCACGTCGCCAGCGTGACGCCGAGGATGGGCCACCAAGGTCGCCGTATCTGCAGGTCACTCAGACCGTCGATGAACTCTCTCAGCACTTCGACAACCCGCGCACGTTCCGCGCAGCCAGATAGCCCGCGGCGGCGAGCAGCGCTTGCCGCGCGCCGAGATTGAGGAGCCCCAGGGGACGACCCTGCACGACGAGCTCGTGGTGCCCGCAGACATAGAGCTGCGTCAGCCCCATCGCCCCGACGAGCAGCCACGCGAGCTTGACCCCGACGCGGCCGGGGATCGCCAGCACGAGGGGGATCCCCCACGTCATGTACTGCGTCGAGAACGCCTTTCCGGTGAGCCAAAGGAGCACGAGGGCGGCGAACGCGGCGCACGCGACTCGCTCGGGACCTCGTTCGCCCGAGCGCTGGTCGCGCTGGCCGTCACGCCAGAAGACCCAGGCGAGGCCCGCGAGCGCGGCGATCGAGAGCGGCTCCGACGCCGCGGCGAGCGCGCCCGCCCCGGGGCCGTGCAGGTTGTACGAACCGAACGCGATCGCCGACGGTAACCGCGTTCCTGTAACGAGGCGCCAGACGGCGAGGAGGAAGCCCAGCGTGGACTCGCAATCGAGGCCCCGCGCGGAGTGGTAGGCGATGACGTCCGCGAGCGCGTGGCCCGAGAAGACGAACATGGGAACGATCCCCGCGGCGAACGCCACCCCGAACCCAGCCGCGAACCGGGAGAGCGGCCGCGAGCTACGCCAGAAGGACGCGTCCGCGGCCATGATCGCGGGCAGCATCAGGGCAGGGACGAACTTGGACGCCGTGGCGAGCCCCGCCCACGCGCCGAAGGCGATCGGTTTGCGCCGGACCGCCGCGTACACGGCGAGCATCAGCCACAGCGCCGTCGTCGCGTCGAGCCGTTGCACGGCGATGGCGCCCTGCGCGAGCAGCAACCCGGAGGCGAGCCAAGCCCGCTTGCGGAGCCCCGCCTCGTCGACGTCCGCCGTGTTCGCGGCGCCGAGCGCAGCAATGACTGCACCCACGAGGAACAGGCCCATGACGGCCCCGAACACCAGGCCGTATTCGGGCGGACTCGTCGTGACGAGACGCGGGGCCAGAATGAACGGGAGAGCGGCCGCCGGGTACTCGAGGAAAACCTCCTCGTACGGCGCGTGCCACCTCCCATCCGCCGGGGGAGGATCGTGGACGAAGCGAGACGGGAGGGCCCCGCGCGCGTCGCTCACGAACGCGGCATCGGTGGGGCGGCCGAGGATCATGCCGGCCACTTCGTAATAAAGCTGGATGTCCGATGCTTGCTTGTAGAGGTACGCGAACGGAGCGCGTACGAAGTCGAGCACGTGCTCGCGCGGGGCCGCCGATACGCGGTCGCGGTAAGCGTCCCAGTCGTCGCGGCCGACCCCCTGGTTCAACCACACGCACGCCACGAGGACCGCAAGGGCGATCGGGGCCGACACGCGCGCCACGGCTGCGATCATGCGCGCGCCCGCTTGGCTACAGTAGTGGGCCCGCCCCTGTCAACGGCGGTCCGCCCGCTTTTCCGGCGAGAGACAAGGGGCGCGATTCCGCGGCGCGGCGAGATAAAGTGGCGAGCCCCATGTCCGGAGCCCCTGGCAGAGACGAGGAGGGATCGACGCTCGCGCCGCTTCTCCTCATCGCGCTGCTGGGGATCGGCTACGCGGTGCTGGCCAGGGTCGCGCTGCGCTCGTTCCCCTATTCGGGCGACGAGTACTCCGGCTACCTCCAGGCGGAGCTCTTCGCGCGCGGTCTGCTTCGGGCCCCGGCGCCGCCGCACCCCGAGCTCTTGCGGGTCGACCACGTCGTCATCGATGAGTGGGTCCGGTCGAAGTACCCGCCAGGAGCTTCGGCCCTCCTGGCCCTCGGAGTCCGAGCGGGGTTGCCTTGGCTGGTCACGCCGGTCGAAGGGGTGGTCGCGCTGGCGGCCGTGTGGCGCACGACCCTCGCACACCTCGGCTCGCGGGCGGCGCTCCTGGCCGTCGTCGTGTTGGGAATCGCGCCGCTGTTCGCGTTCCAGGCCGCGAGCTTCTTCGGGCACACGCCCGTGACGATGTGGCTCGCCCTCGCGTTCGCGGCGATGTCTCTCTGGATGCGCACCGGAGCGGCGGGGTGGCCAGTGCTCGGAGGCGCCGCCGTCGGTTGCGCCTTTTTGACCCGTCCGGGCGACGCCGCATGGTTCGCCGTTGCGCTGCTGGCCTTGCGTTCTCCGCGCGTCCTCTGGCTGACGGCCCTCGGAGCAGCCCCCTTCGTAGGGGCCTACCTCGGCTACCAGGCGCTCCAGTTCGGGTCCCCGTTCGCGGACGGCTACCACGCGTACGAGCCCACCTTCCGCGCGATTTACGGGCAGGACACCGGTCACCCGCTGTCGCTTCTCTACCTCGTGAGCCCCAAAGAGCAGGCCAATCACCTGGACGTCATCCGCGCTCTGGCGATGGAGTGGACGGTCCCGGGGACGACCCTCCTGGCGATCGTCGGCGCTTGCGCGATCGGCAAGGACCACCCCGCTCGGCGCATGCGGGACCTGGCCCTTGCCGTTGCCATCGTGCCCCTCGCGATGCTCTTCGTGTCGGTCGCCGACACCGACGACGGAGCAAGGGCACGCTACCTGTCGACGACGCTCATCCCGCTCGCGTTTCTATCGGGCCCGGGGTGGGAGGCGTCCAAGGCGGCGCTGCGATCGCTCGTGGGACCACGGCTCACGAGCGCCACGGCGGTGGCCGCGCTCGTCGGCGCGCCCGTGCAAATGGGCTCGTTTCTCGGACACCGCGTCCCGGAGGTAAAGTTCCGCGATGGCCTCTTCGCCGAAGTGCGCGCCGCCGGCATCGAGCAGGGCGTCGTCGTCATCCGGGCCGAGTGGCCCACCCGTTACGCGCGTAACGGCCCTTTCTTCGATCGCCCCGTCCTCTACCTCTCGGCTCCCCCCAACATGACGGTCGAAGAGGTCGCCGCCCTCTACCCCGGCCGCCCGATCTACGAGGCAAGAGAAGGCTGGCGCTGGAAGGTCGTGCGCCGGGTCTAGAGCTGCGCCTCCTGAAGACATGGGCCTACGTTGGCCACAGCGAGGGCGTGAAGGGCCTCGATGGTTCGCGGCCGCGAAGCGGAAAGAAGGGGTATCCTTGAAAGGATGACCGGAGTTGCCGACGCCGCGATCAGCGAGTGGCGAGGCACCGAGCGCTACGAGGTGCTCGGATGCCTCGGACGTGGCGGAATGGGCGTCGTCTACGAGGCCTTCGATCGCGAGCGGGGCCAGCACGTCGCCGTCAAGAAGCTGCTCCGCTACGACCCGGCTGGCCTCTATCTCTTCAAGCAAGAGTTTCGGACTCTCGCCGACGTACGCCACACGAACCTCGTTCACCTCTACGAGCTCGTCGTCGATCGGCAGGGCGAAGTCTTCTTCACGATGGAGCTCGTACACGGCTGCGACTTCCGCCAGTACGCGAGACGCACGCAGCAGGAGCCGCAGGTCGTGTCGGCCGGCGGGCTGCGCGCGGCGCAGCGGGCGGATCGCGAGACCGTCCGGCCCGTAGCCCCGAAGCTGTCCGCCTTGTCGATGCCCGCGTGCCCAGCGGACCTCGATCGCCTTCGTCCGGCGCTGCGTCAGCTCGTCGAGGGGATCTACGCGCTGCACTGCGCGGGCAAGCTTCACCGCGACGTAAAGCCGTCGAACGTGATGGTCACGCCGGAGGGGCGCGTCGTGCTCCTCGACTTCGGCGTCGCGACAGAGCTGCGAGGGTCCGCGGGTGAAGCACCCTCGGGCAGCGGCGAGATGGTCGGGACGGCGCGTTACATGGCGCCCGAGCAGGCGGACGACGAGGCGCCCATCCCCGCATCCGACTGGTACAGCGTGGGCGTGATGCTCTACGAGGCGCTCGTCGGGCGCACGCCGTTCGTCGGGTCGACGGTCGACGTGCTCAGCATGAAGAGCGTGATGGACGCGCCCGCGCCTTCGGAGTGCGTATCGGGGGTGCCCGCGGACCTCGAGGCGCTCTGCGTCGCCCTACTGCAGCGCGAGCCGGGCGCTCGCCCCGATGGCGCGGAGATCCTGCGACGGCTCGGCGTCACGCGCAGCTCCGCGCCCCCGACGGCGATGGTCGACCCGGCGACGGCCGCGTTCATCGGCCGTGACGAACACATCGCAGCCCTGCGGGCGGCCTACGCCGCGGCCCGGATCGCGCCCGTGACCGTCCGCGTCGGCGGCGCCTCGGGAATGGGGAAGTCGACCCTCGTCCACCACTTCCTCGACGGGCTCGCGACGGAGGGCGGAGCCATCGTCCTTCGCGGCCGCGCCTACGAGCGCGAGACCGTCCCCTACAAGGCCGTCGACACCGTCATCGACGCCCTGAGCCGGCACCTGATGCGCGCCATCGAGGACGGCGATGCACCGGCGCTGCCGCCGGACACCTGGCTGCTCGCCCGGCTCTTTCCCGTCTTGCAGCGCGTTCCGACGATCGCGGACATGCCTTCGCTGCCGATCGACGATCCGCAGAGCGTCCGGCGTCGGGCCTTCGCCGCCTTGCGGGACGTGCTCGGGCTGCTCGCCGCCCGCCAGCCGGTCGTCCTCTTCGTCGACGACGCGCAGTGGGGCGACGTCGACAGCGCGGCGCTCTTGCTGCAGCTCCTCGCGCCGCCCGGTGCCCCGGGGGTCTTGCTCGTCATGACCTACCGAGACAACGAAGAGGCGGCGAGCGCCTTCCTGTCGGAGCTTCGCGCGCGATGGCCGGCCAAGGCAGACCTGCGCGAGGTGCAGGTGCAGCCCCTCAAGAACGACGACGCCCTCGCGCTCGCGACGACGCTGCTGGGCGCCAAGGACGAGTCGGCGAAGCGAACGGCGCGCGCGGTGGCGCGCGAATCGCACGGCAGCCCCTTCCTCATCGAGGAGCTAGCCCGGACGAACCGGGGGCTCGCGTCCGCCAGCGGGGCGACGCTGGCCGTCCTCACGCTCGACCAGATGGTCGCCGAAAGGCTGTCGCGGCTCTCGGATAGCGCGCGGCGCCTCGTCGAGATCATCGCGGTCGGCGGCCGTCCCCTGCCCCTGTCGGCCGTGGGCGTCGCCGCGGAACACGACGCCGTCAACGAAACCGTGGGCTACCTGAGCGCGCGGCGCTTCGTGCGGACCGGACTGCGCGACGGGCGCGACGTGGTCGAGATGAAGCACGATCGGATCCGCGAGACGGTCGTCGCCCAGCTGGCGCCGAGCGCCCTGCGAGGGCACCACGGTCGCCTCGCGCAGGCCCTGCAGGACTCTCCCGGTGCCGACGCGGAGGCGGTGGCGCTGCACTGGCTTGGCGCGGGGGACACCGAACGCGCCGCGTGCTTCGCCGAGGGGGCCGCGGAGCAAGCCGCCAGCAAGCTTGCGTTCGCCCAAGCTGCGCGCCTCTACGGCCTCGCGCTCGAGAACCTGCCGGCCACGACGCCCGACGACGGACGTCTCCGCGCGCGGCTCGGCGAAGTGCTGCGGCTGGCCGGGCGCAGCCAGGAGGCCGCTCGCGCCTTTCTGGCCGCGTCGGATCGATCGGCGCCCGCACGAAGGCTCGAACTCCAGCGCGCCGCGGCGGAGCAGCTCCTCTTCAGCGGCCGGATCGACGAGGGCAAGGAGATCCTCAACAGCGTCCTCGCCGCCGTCGGAATGAGCGCGCCCACAACCCCCCTCCGCGCGGTGCTCTGGCTCATCGTGTACCGCCTGTGGCTGCGGGTCCTCGGACTGCGGTTCAAGGAGCGGGAGTCGAGCGAGGTCTCGGCGGACGACCGGCTGCGCGTCGACGCGCTGGCCACCGTGGCGCACTGCTTCGCGGTCGTCGACGTGATTCGGGGCGCGTGCATGCAGGCCCGGCATCTCGTCGAGGCCCTGCGCTACGGCGACCGCTTCCAGGTGTCCCGCGCGATGGGCCTCGAGGGCGGGCACCTCGCGGCGGCGGGCGGCCCGGAGACGAAACGCGAGCAGACCCTCTTTCGTACCGCGAAGGCGTTGGCGGCGAAGGAGGGCAGCGCCGAGGCCCGCGCGTTCTTCGCGGCGTCGTTGGGGGTCGGGCTGTTCAATCGCGGGCGGGCGCTCGAGGCGCACCCTCTGCTCGACGAGGCAGCCCGTCACGCCAGCGTCTTCGGCGGCCTCGAGGTCGCGCGCGTGTTCGACGTCTACGCGCTGCACCAGCTCGGTCGTCTCGACGAGGTGGCCGACCGGGTGAACAAGATGTGCGCCATGGCCGAAGACCGCGGCGATCTCTACACGCTCGTCAACATGCGGACGACCTGCGGGATCATGGCGTCGTTGCGAGCGGACGACCCGGACCGCGCCAGGCGCGATGTCGACCTCGCCATGGCCCAGTGGAGCCAATCGGGCTTTCATGTCCAGCACTGGCAGGCGATGGTCTACGGAGGATCCATCGACCTTTACCTCGGCGAGTTCGAGAAGCCCTACCAAGCCTTCGTGGCGACGATGCCGGCGCTGAAGCGGAGCCACCTCCTGCACGCGGGATTCATCCGGATGGAGACCTGGTTTGTCTGGGGCAGGCTTGCGCTCGCCTCGATCCAAGCGAGGCCCGAGGCGCGCGATGTCCGCATCGCGGAGGCGCGCGAGATGGTGCGAAAGCTTCGCCTCGAGGAGGGGCACTGGCCGCAGAACTTCGCGAACCTGCTCTGTGCCATGATCGCGAACGCCAACGGCGAGCACGACGCCGCCGTCGGTGCCCTTCGCACCGCCATCGCGGGCATGGAGAGCGACGGGACGCTCGTCTACGTGGAGGCGTCACGCTATCGCCTGGGCGAGCTGCTCGGCGACGACGAAGAGGGGCGCAGATTGATGCGCGACGCGGTCGAAGCGCTGTCCGCCCAGGGCTTTCGTGAGCCAGAGCGCTTCGTGAAGGCGTCGCTACCGGGCCGGTGGGCGAAAGATCGTAAGCAAGCCCAGTCCGTCTTCCGAGCCTAACGAGAGGCGATCGGGCGACTGCGCGAAGGGTTCGCGAGGGGGGCGCACGAGTGCACGAAGTAGTTGGCGACCGTGCGGCCGCCGCGGGCGATTTCGACGTGGTCGACCAGGCTACACTCACGGTCTTGAAGACCGTCGGGCATGTCGGCCTGGATGTCGCTCGTCAACGTGACGACGGTGGCGTCGGCCGGCGGGTCCTGCCGGTCGAAGAAGGTGAACGCCGTGCGACGCGCGGTGGGGCAGTAGACGGCCGGCGTGTCGTTCGTCTCGAAGAGCAGGCGCCCGCACAGCGAGTAGTGATTGCTCGCCATCACGACGCGGCCGCCCGCGGCGCCGGCTGCGCGGGTCATCGCCGCCGAGACCTGGTCCCAACCGGCAAGCTCGCTGGCGATGTCGGCGCGAGGGTCGTATCGGTCCGCGGGCATGAGGTCGAGAAAGACCGTCGAGTGGACGTGGACGTTCGCTAGGACGAAGAGAACCGCGCTGAGGGCGGCGCCCGTCGTCACGAGGACGCGAGGCCAGCGGGCCCGGTCCCACGCTTCGTCGACCCATCGGCCTGCCGCGATGGCTGCCGGGATGAACGCGACCATCGTCCAGTGCTGCTCGGCGTCTTTCATCGTGACCATCGCCGCGATCAGGGGCAGGAGCACTGGCCAGGTGAACACCGTCACGAAGAGATCCCGATCGTCGACCCGAGCACGCCGCGCCGCGCGCACGAGCCCGACGAGCAGGAGCGGCACGAGCAACGGCGAGTAAGCGAGGAGCTGCCCGACGAGCACCCGGTCGAGCCGCTGAAGCACGCTGGCCCCGGCCGACGACGACGCGGCGACCAGTTGATTGACCGTGTTCTCGCCCGCGACGGGGACCGAGACGCCTGCACGCTCGACCAGGTGCAGCCGCAGCGTGGGCCAGCCTCGGAGGATGTTCCAGACGACGACCGGCATCGCCACGAAGAGCGCCGCGAGCCCGCCGGCATAGAACGACGGACGGCGCAGCCACCGGCGCATGCCGGGCGACGCGACGACGTACGCCAGCGTGGCGGGCACGAGGAGGATCGCCGTGTACTTCGCGAGGAAGGCCGCCCCGATGAGGGCCCCGGCGACGATCGGCCGGTACGCCTCGTCGCGGTCGCGCATCGCGAGCACTGCCAGAAGCGCCCCGACCCAGAGCGGCGCGAGCGGCGCCTCCGGGTTGACGATGAAGCTCGATGCGAGAAACACGGGCAGGCAGCTGACGATGACCAGCCCGATGAACGCGGCGCGGGCGCTGACGAGCCGCTCGGCGAGGCGATGAAAGAGGAGGCCGAAGGCGCCCGACGCGATCACAGGCCCGAGATGGACGGCCAGAGACGACGAGCCGAAGGCGCCCCACAACGTGGTGACCCGCACCATCCACGCGACGAGCGGCGGGTGGTCGTAGTAGCTCCAGTCGAGAAACCGGGACCAGCTGTAGTAGTAGGCTTCGCCGTTGCCAAGGGGCAGATGGGCGATGCAGAGGAGCCGCGCGACGGTGCAGGCGCCGACCCACCACAAGGCAAGGACCCGGTACGTCGGGACGGCCCACGGGGGCGCACCCTCGAAGTCGTCGTCCTCGTCGACTTCGATAAGCGGTAGGGAGTCAGCCGTGATGTTGTTCATTGAACGCAGTTCGTAGTGGCCCGGCGGCACACTGTGCCTATGGCGCACAGCGACATGGCTCGTATCACCGGGGGGCTAGGTGCGGTTGGCCGGTGCGAGTTCGCCGTGCGGACAGAGGGAATTGGTGAGCATGATCCGCGATAAGTGCCCTGCGCCGAGCCAGTCCGGCGAGTGCGTCCGAAGCTTTTGCAGGACCCGTACCCCGGAAGACACTTCCACGCGTGAACGCGTGCTTATCCGGAAACGAAACGCGGGCGCAAAAAAATCGACTTCAGTTCCACGTTCCCGTGTACTCGTTCACGCAGCAGTCAGCGGTCGAGTCCTGCACGATCGCTATGACGTCGGCGCCAGACCCCTGGGCGAGGATCTGGAGCTGCACCTGACCGATGAGCCCCAGCGTGAGTTGGTTGCAGATCACGCGTAGATAGCATCCGGTTTCGGGGGTACCCGCGTCGGCCGCGGTGACGGCCGCCGACCCAGGCGGGATGGCGCTGCAGGCCCACGAAGAGCCGCCGCCGTCGCTCGACTCGAGGCTCGCCTTCGAGCCGTCCACCGTGACGGTCCACGTCACGCCAGTGAAGGGGGCGGCGGCGCAGACGGCCGGTTCCGTCGTGGAGGCCGGGCAGTAGACGCTGACGGGGAGCGTCTGCGAGTAGGTGAGGGCCAGCGAGAACGTGCCCGAGGAGGGTGCGGTGCAGGGCGCCGAGCTGCTCGAGCACGCACCCGCGCCACCCGTGAGGGCGACCAGGACGGCGGCGGCACGAGCACTGCAGCACGAAGCGTTCATCGGGTCCCGATACTAAGCGAAGTCGCCGACGATGCCGCCCGGCTGGGTCGGTTCCGGGCCCACGCGGCTTGGGGCGCGATTCCAACAGTGTGGTACAAGCGTCGGCACGCGCTGCCAAAACGAGCGGATCCGCACCCCCCAATGCCTAGCATCTGCAACTACTACGTGACTCTGCGCTGCAATCAGCGCTGCACGTTCTGCAACATCCCGCACACCAACAACGGGTCGCCGTCGCGCGAGCCGCGGATGGAGCAGGTGCGCGCCAACCTGCGGGATCTCAAGCGCCTCGGGGTCATCATCCTCGACGTGACGGGCGGCGAGCCCCTCCTCTATCGCGACATCGTCGAGATGATGACGGTCGCCAAGAAGATGCGCTTCATCACGAGCATCACGACGAACGGGATGCTCTACCCCAAGTACGCCGAGCAGCTCGTCGGCAAGGTCGACGCCCTTCTCTTCTCGATCGACTCGACAGACCCCGACGAGCACGATCGGATCCGCGCGACCAAGTCGTTCGACCTCGCGCTCGAGGCCCTCTCGGTCGCGCGCAAGCTCCGGCAGCCGCTCTACATCTCGCACGTCGTCACGAACGAGTCGTACGACAACGTCGACGACATGGTCCGCTTCGCCAAGGAGCAGGGCGCGATCCTCTACCTCAACCCCTGTTTTTCGTTCTTCGGCAATCCGGGCCTCGATCCTGACAAGGCAGCGGGCCTCGTCAAGTACTTCGGCAAGCCCAGCGTCATCGTCGACCGGGCCCAGCTCGCTCTCATCACCTCCGGCGGCAACCACACCAAAGACCCGGTGTGCCGCGCGGTCTCGTCGACGGTCGTCATCTCGCCCGAGAACGAGCTCTGGCTCCCCTGCTACCACTTCAAGCAAGACGCGCTGCGGATCGAAGACAACCTCTACGACCTCTACAAGCACTCGGAGGTCGTGGCCAACGCCCGCGCGCGCGAGGGGCGCGAGTCGTTCTGCGAGGGCTGCACCGTCTACTGCTACATGCGTAATTCGCTCGCGTGGAAGTACCCGGCCGAGAGCGTGCTGATGGCCGGGCACTACTTGCGGGAGCGCGTGCGGCAGCGGATTCGCAGCGCGATTGCGCCGGTCGAGGTCCCGCCGCGCCCGGTCGTGTCCAAGCCCCGCCGGCAGGCGGCTCCCGTCGCCGCCCCGGCCGTGGTGGTCGAGGCGGATCGCCGGCGGCTTCCGATCGTCAGCGCCTGAAGGCGGCTGCCCCACCGGTGCCGCGTCACGGCGTCGGGTGCCGCGGACGAAAGGGCTGCAGGATCCATTCGAGTCCCCCCGCGTGAGGGGTTCGCTCGAGGAGCCGCCAGAGTGACGGCATGACGAGCACGGCTGCGAGAAGGCAGCTCGCCTCCCCCACCGCGGCGATGGCGCCAAGCCCCCGGATGGCATTGTTGTGCGAACCGAGGAGCGCCAGGTAGCCGAGCATCGTCGTGAGGCTGCACAGCACGACAGCGCCGCCGCTCGTGCGGAGGACGCGCTCGAGGTCTTTGCCCCCATTCGCGTCGTATCGTTGCGCGACGTTGACTGCATAGTCGACGCCGATCCCGAAGGTTATCGGCAGGGCGGCGAAGTTGAGAAAGTTGAGCTTCACGTCCGCGAAGAAGAGAAAGGCCGCGACCCCACCGCACCCGACGGCGAGCGCGAAGAGGACGCCGGCCAGGTAAGGCCCCCGGCGGACGGCGATGAGGACCGTGAGGAACGTCAAGGCAATCGAGAGCGCGGTGGCCCTTGGGACGTCCCGCACGACCGCGCGGAGCATGTCGGCCAGAATCACAGCATTGCCGGAGCCGCGGACGACCTTGCCCGACGGCAAGCGCGTCTCGCGGAAGGCGTCCGCGTAGCGGATCAGGCTGCGTAGATCGTCGCCAGCGCGCGGATCGGACTCGATGTACACGAGGGCCCCTCGCACCCCGTTCGCGTCGGTGAACCGGTCGGCGATCGAGGCGGGGATATCGGCCTCGGCATAGGGGCGGACGTCTGGCGGCGGCTGTAGCTCCCGGATGCGCTCCCAGTCGGCGTCGCTGACGGCCCCGCGCTCGCGTGCGCGCTCGATGCGCTCGCCGATCGACGACAAGATCGGCACCTTGGTCGCCTGATCGGGCGCCACGAGGTCGGCGAGGCCATGGACGGCGACGAAAGGCTTGTCCCCGTCCGGCGCGGCGCGCCAGCGAGCCCCGAGGACGTCCTTCAGCGCCGCGGCCTCCTCGGACGAGTCCGTCGCGATGACGAGCGCCCCCTGGCTCGAGCCGAGCACTTCGCGCGCGACGTCCCAGCCGTGGTGCAGGTCGGCGGTCTGCGAGCGGTCCGTCTCGGTCTTGCGGAGGTCGTACTCCATGGGATCCCTCTGCACGAAGCGCACGGCCGACACCGCGCCGACGATGGCGACCACAGCGCCCAGCGCGACGAAGACCTCCGGTGCGCTTCGCACCAGCCAGGCGAACGGCACGCCGTAGCCCATCTCGTAACGCGCGTACGGTCGCGCGACGACAGCGGGCCCGTCTCGATCGAGCAGGACGAGGAGCGGCGGGACCATCAACGTCTTGACGATCCAGCAGAGGACCATCCCGGCCGCCGCGATGAACCCGAAGTCGCGAAACGCCCGGAAGTCGGTGACGGCGAGCGAGCCGTAAGAGGCCGCGGCGGCGAGGGCGGCGATCGCCGTCGGCTTCCACGTCGCCGTGACTGCCGTGCGAACCGCGGCGGCCGGGGCGAGCCCCAGACGTCGCTCCTCGAAGTAGCGCGATTGATAGAGGATGCCGACGTTGATCCCGTTGCCCGCCACGATGCTCACCAGGAAGGCGGTGGCCACGTTCAAGTGCCCGATGACGATCTGGGTGAGACCGAACGTCCACGTCAGGCCGACCGCGATCGTCACCGCCATCACGACGAGCGCGCGCAGGCGCAGGAAGTAGAGAACGACCGCGGCGAGAACGAGGACGATTCCCGTCGCGCCGACGCTCAGCAAGTCGTGGGCGATGACCTCGTACTCGCGCAGACCGGTCGGCAGGTCGCCCGAAATCGAGACCGTGACGTCGGCGTACGCAGGCGACGACGCACGGACGCGATCGACGACCGCGCGGACGGAGTCGAGCGCCTGCCTCGCGCGCGCAAGATCGCCGCCTGCGATGGGGGAGCGCGCGATCACCACCAGCGCCTTGCCGTCGCCTCTCTGGTAGTAGCCGTCCGGGAAGCGATCGACGGTGTCGGCCGCCCCCGTGGATCGCGCGCTGTCGCGTATGCGCTTCTCGAGGTCGTGCCACGTGACCGGCGGCGGTGCGTCGTCGTCCAGCTCCGAGCCGGTCTCGCGCGCGACTTCGAAGTCCCAGCGCGCTTCGATGTCGTGGTCGAGGCGCTCGAGCGCGGCGCGATCGAGGAAGAGGCCGAGACGAGGTGCGACGAACGCGCGCACGTCGTGAGGGCCGTCTTCCGCACTCGACACGACGGCAGGCCCGAGGGACAGGAGCGCCGGCACGATCTCGTCGCCCATCCGGCGCAGCGCGTCTCCGCGCGGCCCCTCCAGGACGACGAGCACGGTCTGCGCCGCCGACGCGCGGTGCTCCAGGCGACGCAGCTCCTGGACGCTGGGCGAATCGTCCGGGAGCAGCGCGTCGAAGCGCGTGCGCAAGGTGAGCCTGGACGCGAAAGCCCCGAAGACGACGGTGATGGCGGCGACCAGGGCGATGGCCACCCAGGGCCGCTTGATCTGCCAGTCGACGAGCCGCCCGACGAACCCTCCGGTCACGGCGAGCCTCCGCTGCGGGGCGCGCAGTCGTGCACCCAGTAACGCGCGACGACCAGGCCCGATCGGTCGATGTTGACCGATTGCGCGGGCGCGCAGACGTGAGCCGGCAGGGCCCGCGCGAGGTCGGCCGGGTAGCGGTCGCTATCGACGAAGACGACCGGCGCATCCACGGGCGGGGTTCGACGTCCCATGAAGTCGAACTCGGTGCGGCGATCGCTCGGGCAATAGACGGCCGGCGAGTCCCCGATCGCGAACAGCACGTGGCCGCAAAGGACGTTGTGCGCCGCAGCGACGACCGCACGCGGCCCCTGGGCTGCAGCGTGCGCTCGGACGGCGTCGCTCACGGCGTCCCAGCCGAGCGTCTCGTTGATCGGGTCGACGGCAGGGTCGTAAGACGGCAGCGCTTCGATCAGGACCGGCGACCGCACGTGGATGACGTAAAGCGCGACCATGATCGTGCTGGGAACCATGGCCAACCGGAAGGTGACGCGCGCCACCTTGCGAAGGGCGCCCGAGCTCTCGTCGAGCAGTCCGCCCGCCGCCACCGCGAGGGGCGCGTACGCCATCATCGTCCAGTGCGGCTCCGAGTCGCTCGCTCGCACCATCACCGTGAGCAAGAAAGCGAGGACGGGGAGGCTCGCCGTCGCCAGGAACAGGTATCGCGGATCGCGCCGCGACCGGACCAGCGCAACGCCGAGCACGGCGAGCAGCGCCGGTAGGATGATGGGCTGGAAGTACACGACCTGCGCGATCAGCACCCGCCACACGGCGTGCGCGAACGTCTCCGCGGACGCGCCCGACATGCGCTCCGAGAGGTGAAGGTGCAGCGAGGGCCAATGGCGGGTCGCGTTCCACGCGATCACGGGCGCCGCAATCGCCAGCGCCAAGAGCCCCGCCGCATAGAATGACGGCCTGCGCAGCCAGCGGCGCGTGGCGGGAGACCCCGCGACGAAGAGGAGCGTCACCGGCAGCGCGAGGACCGCCGTGTACTTGGCGAGAAACGCCACCCCGACGACGGCGCCGATTGCGAGCGGCCTCCACGCTTCGTCCTTGTCGCGTAGATCGAGGAGTAGAAGCAAAAACAGGAACCACAGCGGAGCGAGCAGGCCTTCGGGGTTGAGGACGAGCCCCGTGAAGAAGAAGACCGGGATGGCTGCGACGATCGCAACCGCGGTGAAGCCCGCCCGGGGCGAGAAGAGACGCGTGGCCAGGCGATAGACGAGCGCGTCGAAGAGCGCCGAGTAGACGACCGGTCCCAGCCGAACGGCCCCGACGCTGCCTCCGACCCCGGCCAGTAGCCGCGTCGTCCAGGCCACGAGCGGAGGATGATCGTAGTAGCTGAGGGCGGGGAACCGCGCCCACCCGGCGTAGTACGCCTCTGTATCCGACAGTCCTGTCGTGTTCGCGACAATCCACCGGAGCAGGGCGGTCGCGACAATCAGGACAACCGTGCGCATCGCCCAGGTCGACGGAGCGACAAGAGGTGGGGCGACACCGACTCGAAGAGGACGTGCTCGCGGGATTGCCCCGACTGGGCGCTTCGTAGCGACATTCATGGTGGTGCTGGGCCGCGCTCGATCGCCAGGCAGCCGCCCTCACCCGTTCGAGCGGGTGTCAGGCGTCTCCGGCCGTGGCGGGGCCTAGTGCGAGATTCGATGCACCTCTCCCGATCGCGTGTCGCCGGTCTCGGCGTATCGCAACTCGAAAGTTGCTTTGTTGGCGACGCGGGGCTAAGCGGCTAGGACACGCGACGCCGCGAGATGCGAGCGCTTGTGCGGCCGGCGCTGGCTCGGCGCATGCAAACGCGGGGCGTGCAATAGCCCGCCGAGCAGGAGCTCGACGGCGCGGTCCAGCCGCGCTCCGCTGCTTCGCTTCGGGCCGAGGACAACGAGGTAGATGAGGGCCCCAACCATGACGTCGTGGGCCAGATCGAGATCCGTGCCGGACGGCAGCTCGCCGCGCGACACCGCGCGACGCAACAACTGCTTCCACTGCGCGCGCTTCTTCTCCTGGATCTGCCGGGTGCACGCGGCGAGCGGGCCCTTCGAGGTGCCGCTCCAGCGAAGCCGCATGATCGTCCTCATCTCGGGGAGCGTGGCGGCGGACTGGAACTCGTGGACGAAGGCGCGGAGGTCGCCGCGCAGGCTCCCGGTGTCCGGCGCCGGCCTGCCGGCTCCGGCGGCGAACGACAAGGCGGCCTGAGCCAGGTCCTCGGGCGCAGGCCAGCGGCGGTAGATGGTCGTCTTGTTGACGTGGGCTCGCTCGGCCACGGCCTCGATCGAGAGACCGTCGACGCCTACGAGTCCGATCTCGGCGAGGGTCGCTCGGAGCACCTTGGCGACGAGCTGGTCACCCCGTACCTGTTTGCGAGCACCCACCATGATGGGATCCTATCCGCTTCTCGGCGCGCCAGGCGGCCGATGCCGCCGGGGCCGGATCGTTCACTTGCACACGGCGGTCTCGCGATAGCCTCGTGCCAGCGCATGCGTACGCCCCGCCTCGTGCCCGCCGTGATGGGTTTCATCGTCCTGGCGAGCTGCTTCGGAGGTCCTCCGGCAGCGCCGGTCTCGGCGACGCTGGGACCCGCAGGGAGCGGCTCAGGTCCCCGCGTCCAGGCCCCCTTCAACGTCGTCTTCGCCGGTCCGCGCGGCACCGTGCGCGACCTGGCGCAGCCCGCCATCACGGTGCTCTTCAACCGCGCGGCGCACGACGCGGAGACGGCTGACACCACGGGCGTCCCGGCCATCCGAGTCCTCGCCGGCGAGGATCGGCCGATCCGGGGCGCGTGGCGATGGGTCGGCAGCCATGGCCTCGTCTTCACGCCGGACGGAGCGCTCGCTGGCTCGACGGCGTTTTCGGTCGTCGTCCCCGCATCGACCCGAGCGCTCGACGGCGCGGCGCTGGCGGCCGACTACCGGTTCGACTTCGCCACCGCTCGGCCCGAGGTCGCGCGCACTTTCCCCGAAGACGGCGCGACCAACCTCCGGCCGACGACTGCGTTCGCGGTCATCTTCAATCAGCCGATGGACCCGAGCCTCGTCGCGGACGCCACGCGCATCGTCGCTCGACCGGACGCCGGCGGCGCCGCGGCCGCGGGCGCGTCGAGGGCGCTCGCGTTCCACGCATCGCATCCTCCGCACGGGCCGGGCGCGGCCCAGACGGTGCTGCTGACGCCGGAGGCGCCCCTGCCGCTCGACACCGCGATCGACGTCGTCCTCGCGAAGGCTTTGCACGGCGACGGCCCGCTGGGAACCACCGAGGCGCGCACATTCTCGTTTCGCACGTACGGGCCCATTCGCCTCGTCGATCTCCGATGCCCTCGAGCGACGGGGCCCCGATGCCAGGCGCACCGCGATCTCACCCTCGTGCTGAGCAGCGCCGTCGATCCCGCGGAGCTCCGCGCGCACCTCAAGGCGCCCGGCTTGCCGCGCAGCAGCCCGCCCCGTGTCCCGGCGCCGAAGGACCCGGGGGCCCATCCCGCGATCGCGCAGCCCTCGACCGAGCTGCGCCTCGGCGTAGACCCCGACTTCGGGAGGCGTTACCACGTGGTCGTCACCGCCGGGCTGCGCGACGTCTTCGGACAGAAGCTCGACCATGATCTCTCGATCGACGTCGACACCGAGGCGCCGTTCATCGCCGCCGGCAAGCCAGTGACGACCTCTGGCCCGACCTCGAGCCCGTCTTCGGGAGAGTCTTCGGACCAGCCATCCGACGACTCGACGACGCCCGAACCGACCCCGCCGAGCCCCAACGACCCGAGGCCGCACCGCGCCAGGCTGGGGTACGACGTCGCCATCGGCCTTCAGGGCCACGTCATCGAGGCGCTCGCGACGCAAGGCGTGAAGTCGCACAAGGTGCCGATCGGAGCGACGAACATCCCGAGCTACGCGATGACGGCGTCTCGCGTGCGCGAAGACGAGGCTCTCGCCTGGCTCGATCGCACAGCACGCGCCGCCGGGGCGCAGCCACCTCCGTGGCGCTGGACTTGGGTGAACCCGGGCGTGCCGGAGAACGTGCGGTCCGTGCGCGACGTCGACCTCGACGCGCTGCTCGGCGGCCCGGGCTCCCGGGGGGCGGCGGTCCTGGCCGTGGCGCTGCCCGGCAACATGACGGAGCCCAAGTCGGAGTTCGTGACCGTCACCGACCTGGCCATCAGCGCGAAGATGAGCCGATACGGGGGCCTCGTGTGGGTGACGAGCCTGTCGAACGGCGCGCCCGTCGACGGCGCGACGGTCTCGATCCGCAAGGCGAACAAGCCGCAGGCGTTCGAGACGACCACCGACGGCTCCGGGCTCGCCGCCATCCCTGGCGATCGCTACGCATCGGTGGACAATCGAGGCAACGTCGACAGCGACGCCTTCATCTTCGTCGGCAAGGGCGGGGACTGGACGTACCAGCGCGTCGAGCGGGCGGCGGCGAGCTACCGCGGATCCGTGGGCATCGACCTCGCCCAGCGCGGCGAGTGGGCCGGGATGCTTTACACGGACCGTGGAGTCTATCGCCCGGGCGAGGCGATCAAGCTGGCGTGCGTCTTTCGCCGCGTCGACGCCGCCGGCATCAAAGCCACCCCCGGCGAGACGGTGCGCGTGTCCGTCACCGACGACAGCGGGGAGACCGTCTTCGATGGCCGCGCCGTGCTCGATGCGTTCGGAGAGGCTGTCCTCGACGTGCCGATCCCGAAGACGGCGCACCTCGGCTCCGCGCGGATCGCCGTTGCCGTGGGCCGCAAGGAAGGCGAATCGTTCGACCACGAGGTGCTCCTCGCCGCCTACAAGGCGAGCGAGTTCAAGGTCGGCGTCGATGGCGACAAGAACGACTACGTCCGCGGCGACGAAGCGCGGTTCGACGTGCACGCCGAGTACCTGTTCGGCGCGCCGATGGCCGGGGCGCCGCTGCACGACTACGCGTCGCGATCGCGCACCGTCTTCGTGCCTCCCCACTCGGAAGGCTTCGTGACGAACGACGAGGCCGGCGCGCTCGACCACCCCGAGACCAACGCCAACGCCGAAGATCTGAGCGTCGAAGACGGCGCGCTCGACGAGGATGGCCGGGCCTCCGCCAAGCTGGACCTGGCCCTCCCCCGCATGGTCGGCCCAGAAGAAGTGACGTTCACGAGCGAGGTCGAGGACCTGTCGCACCAGACCGTGGCGCATCGGGCCGTCGTGCGGGTGCACCCCGGCTCGTTCTATCTTGGGCTCCAGCGTCTCGGGTCGACGTTTCTGGCCGTGGGGGCGCCCGTGCCCGTGGGTGTCGGCGCGTTCGAACCGTCGGGGCAGCGCGCGCTTGGCGTGCAAGCCCAGGTCGAGCTCGTGCTTCGCTCGTGGACGAGCGTCGCGCTCGACGAAGCCGCCGCCGTACCCCAGCGCCGCTCGAGGGTGGTCGACACGGTCGTCGCCTCCTGCAACGTGACGACGACCGCGGCGGCCGCGCGGTGTCCGATCAGCGTGGCGCAGCCGGGCTACTACCTGCTCCGCGTACGCGCCAAGGACCAACGAGGCAACGACGTCGGCGCGAGCACCGCCTTCTACTGCGTGGACGATCGCGCCGACGCGCCGGCGAGCGCCGTGGCCTGGTCGGATCCGGCCGGCCGAACCCTGCAGCTCGAGACCGACAAGAAGCAATACGAAGTCGGCGACGTCGCGCGCGTGCTCGTGCGCAGCCCTTTCAAGAAGGCCGAAGCCCTGGTGACCGTCGAGCGGGCCGGCGTTCTCTGGAAGCAGGTAGTGACGCTCGAGGGGGCCACGCCCGTCGTAAGAGTGCCGATCGCGCCGGAGTACTTCCCGAATGCCTTCGTCGCCGTGCACCTCGTAAGGGGGCGCGTGCAGGCGCCCCCCGCCGCGGGGGCCGACCTCGGCGCACCCGACTTTCGACTGGGCATCGCACCGCTCGCCGTGAACCCGGAGACCCATCGGCTCGCCGTGCAGGTCGTCACGGATCGGAAGGATTACCGGCCGGGCGACGAAGTCACAGCCGACGTCTCCGTGTTGGACAAAGACGGCCGGGCGCCGAGGGCTGCAGTGACGTTCTACGCAGTGGACGAGGGGGTGCTCATGCTGACGTCGTACCGCACGCCCGATCCCCTGCCGCCGTTCACCACAGACCGCAGCCTCGCCGTCTATGCCGTCGAGAGTCGCGAGGCGCTCGCCCGCATCCTGCCGATGAAGGACGGCGAGCGGATCAAGACGCTCGGCTACGAGTTCCTCGAGTCGCCAACGGGCGACGACAAGGGCGGCAGCGGCGGCGGTGGCGGCGGCGATGTCCGCGCCGACTTCAAGACGACGGCATTCTTCGAGGCCGGCCGGGTCACGTCGCCGGAGGGACGCGCGCGTTATCGCTTCAAGCTGCCGGACAACCTGACGACGTTCCGCTTGATGGCGATCGCCGCGTCCGAGGATCGCTTCGGCAAGGGAGAGTCGACGGTAGTCACGAGCCGGCACCTGATGGCGCGCCCGGCGCTGCCCCGGGTCGTGCGCGTGGGGGACGCGTTCGCGGCGGGGGTCATCGTCTCGTCGAGAGACCTCGCGGCCACCGACGCGACGGTCACGCTGGCGGCCAAGGGGGTGACGGCCACCGGTCCGACGACGCAGCGGGTGCACGTCCCGAGCGGCGGCAGCGTGGAGGTTCGATTCCCGGTGAAGGCGGACGCCCCCGGTAAGGCAACGTTCCATCTGGCAGTGGCCGGAGCAGGAGAACAGGACCGCGTGCGGATCGACCGGGCGGTCACGCTGCCCGTCGAGCTCGAGACGGCCGCAGCGTACGGCGAGACGACGGGCGCGGCCGCCGTGGCGCTGGGCGACCTGCGGGGCCTGCGCCGCGACCAGGGCGGGCTCGAGATTCACCTCGCATCGACCGCGCTCGTCGGTTTGAATACCAGCTTCGAACGCGCGATCGACTACCCGTACGGTTGCACCGAGCAACTGACGAGCCGCGTCCTGCCGCTGCTGCTCTTGCCCGAGATGGCGCACGTCTTCGGCACGCGCATGCCCGCGAAGATCGACGACGTCGTCGACGAAGCGATCGGCGCGCTCTTGACCCACCAGGCCGGATCGGGAGGCTTCGCGTACTGGGAGGATGGCGACGCCGTGCCGTGGCTGTCGGCCTACGCGATGCTGGCGGTCGAGACGGCGGCGAACAAGGGGTTCTTCGTGCCGAAGGGCGCGCGGGACCGGGGCGTCGAGTACCTGCGGCAGGTGCTGGATCAGACGTCGATCGGCGACACCGACGATCGGGAAGGCGTGGGCGCGGCCGACGACGTGGAGGTCGACCCCTCGGACGCGTCCGGCGCGGCGCACGTCAAACCGGCGAAGGCGTACGCGACGCTCGCCTTCGTCGCCGACGTGCTCGCGACGCTCGGCCAGCCCGACCCGGGGTATCTGAACCGGCTCTTCGATGCGCGCGCCCGCCGACCGCTCTTCACGCAGGCCCTGCTGCTGCACGCGATGGCGACCGCGCACATGCCCCCCTCCGAGACCGATGTGCTCGCGAAGGAGCTCGAATCCCGGATTCGCGTCGACGCGGGCTCCGCCTTCGCCGATGCGTCCGAGACGCTCGACGACGAGCTGCTCGACTCGCCATCGCGCACGAGCGCGCTCGTCCTGCGCGCACTGGTCGCGGCGAAGCCGGCCCACCCTCTTGCCTCGCGGCTCGCGCGGGGGTTGCTCGACCACCGCGTCGGCGGCGCGTGGCGTTCGACGCAAGAGAACGTGTGGGCGCTGCTCGCGCTGGACGACTACCGCCGCGCGGCCGAGGCGGCATCGCCCTCGTTCGCGGCACGCGTCTTCCTGGGCGACGCCGTGATCGGCCAGGCATCGTTCTTCAGCGCGTCGACGGTCGACGTTCCCGTCTCGCTCGGCCCCGAACGGCTGGCCGATGGCGGGGGCCGACCGCTGACGTTCGAGGTGAAGGGCCAGGGCCGGCTATTTTACTCGGCAGAACTCACCTACGCGATGGCCACGCTCCCCGACAAGCCGGCCGACGAAGGGCTCTTCGTGCAGAAGCGGGTCCGCGCCCTGCGGCCCGAGGAGCTGGCGGCGGCCAAGGCCATTCTGCCGAGAGGCTCCGAGGCGACCGCACCGGTCGGAAGTCTCGTGCTCGTGGACCTGCTCCTCGAATCGCCCGAACCGCGCGAGCAGGTGGTCGTCGACGATCCGCTCCCGGCCGGCCTCGAGCCTATCGACTTCTCGCTGGACACCTCCGCGGCGGATCTCGAGGTCGCAACGCAGAGTCCCACCGCTGCAGCATCCCCCGAGCTGCGACCCGGGCGCAACTATGGTGCTTTCCGCGAAGCCGCCGGCATGCACCGCGAGCTCCACGACGATCGCGTCCTTACCTTCCTGCCCCACGTCGATCCCGGCCTCTACCACTTCCGCTATCTCGCCCGCGCGACGACGCCCGGCGACTTCGTCGTGCCGCCATCGCGCGCCGCGTGCATGTACGCGCCCGAGGTCCGGGGGCGCACGGCGGCGACGCGCTTCTCCGTCACGCCCGCGCCGCCCAAGTCTCTTCCATCGAGGCCCCGTTCATGAGGGTGGCGACGCTGGCGCGCCGCGCGGTGGTCGTCGCGACAGCGATGGTGGCGTCGCTGGCTGGCGCCGTGGCACTCACGCCCTTGCCGCCCGAGCTTCGGCAACCGGTGACGGCGGGTTCGATCGTCGTGGAGGATCGCGAAGGGCACGTGCTGCGAGAGATCCGCGCCGATGACGGCACGCGCGCCCGTTGGGTCCCCCTCGCGGAGGTCATGCCGTACACGATTCGCGCGCTGCTCGCCGCCGAGGACGGACGGTTCTATGGGCATCCCGGGGTTGATCCGCTTGCCCTGCTGCGCGCCGCCGCGCTCGATCTCTGGAGGCGTCGCGTGGTGTCGGGTGGGTCGACGCTGACGATGCAGCTCGCGAGGATCCTGCGCCCGCATCCGCGCACGCTTCGGGGAAAAGCGGCCGAGATGCTGCTGGCCCTCCGGATCGAGCGCTCACTCACCAAAGACGAGATCCTCGAGCAATATCTGAACCGGGCGAGCTTCGGACCGAACCTCCGCGGGATTGCCGCAACGGGCGAGGCCTACTTCGACAAGGCTCCGCGCAGCTTCTCGGTCGCCGAGTCGGCGCTGCTCGCGGGCCTACCGCGCGGTCCGTCGCTCTACGAAGTGACGCGCCATCCCGATCGGGCGAGGCACCGGCGCGACCGCGTGCTCGATAGCATGGCGGCGCGCGGCTGGGTCGACCCCGACGTCGAGGTGCGCGCCCGATCCGAGCCCATCGACGTGCAGACCAGGACCGCCGCGTTCGGGGCACCGCATTTCGTCCTCGGTCTGGTCTCCGGGGCCCTCGGGAGGCTGCAGCCCAACCTGGGGGCGGCCCTCGCTACGGCTCGACCTGTCGCCCGTATCGTGTCGACCCTCGACGCCGAGCTGCAGCGGAGCGCCGAGGCCCAGGTGGCGGCCACGGTCGACCGACTCCGTGGCCAGAGCGTGAGCGCTGCGAGCGCGATCGTCGTGGACAACGCGACGGGCGACGTGCTCGCGTACGTCGGGTCGCCGGACATCTTCGACGTCCAACACGGCGGTGCGAACGACGGCGTGCGCGCCGAGCGGCAACCGGGCTCCACGCTCAAGCCGTTCCTCTACGAGCTTGCCATGGAAGATCTCGGCTTCAATCCGGCGACGCGTTTGCCGGACGTCGAGCTGCACGTGCCCGTCGAGGGCGGGGCGGACTACACGCCGCACGACTACGACGGCCGGTATCGTGGCCCGGTGCGACTTCGTGAGGCGCTCGGCGGCTCCCTCAACGTGCCCGCAGTCTGGACCGTCGCGCGGCTGGGCGTGGCGCCGCTGCTCGAGCGCCTTCACGACCTCGGGTTCGCGTCCCTCACCCACGACGCGGCCTACTACGGGCCTGCCCTCGCCCTCGGCGACGGGGAGGTGACGCTGTTCGAACTCGCGCGCGCCTATGCGACCCTGGCGCGCGGGGGCATCGATCGGCCGCTGCGCGTCGCTTCGCGGGTCGAAGGGGCGGACCGGTCGGGCACGATGACGCTCGATGTGGACCCGGGACGACGCGTGATGCCGAGGCTCTTCGCGGACCTCGTGACCGACATCCTCGCAGACCACGGGGCACGCGCCGGCTCGTTCGGGGGCGACTCCGTCCTCGACTTCCCGTTCGACGTGGCGGCCAAGACCGGTACGTCGAAGGGTTACCGCGACAACTGGGCGGTTGGCTTCACGCGGGCGGTCACCGTCGCCGTCTGGGCGGGCAACTTCGACGGCCGCCCGATGACGAACGTGAGCGGGATCTCGGGCGCCGGCCCGCTGTTTCACGCCGTGATGGACGCGGCGATGCTCGGGCGGTCTCGTGAGCCGCTGACGGTAGCCTGGACACGGAGCCGGCCAGCCTCGGGGTTGGCTGGCGTCGAGGTCCCGGCCACCAATGACGTCGAGCGAGTCGAGGTGTGCGCGCTCTCTGGGGATCTCGCGGGCCCCGCTTGCCCGCACCGGATCGCGGAGTGGCGCCCCGCCGCAAGCGTCGACGGCGCGCCGGTGTGTGCGATGCATGAGCGGATCCCCATCGATCGCCGCAACGGATTGCGCGCGGGCCCCGGCTGCGCGGCCGGGGCGGTGACCGACGTCGTGTTCGAGCGCTTCCCGCCGGAGCTCCTCGCATGGGCGAGCGCCACCGGCCGACCCATGGCGCCAGGCGATTGGTCGCCCGAGTGTCCGGGGCCACTTTCTTCGGACGACGACAGCGGGCGAGCGGGAGGGCCCGATGGGCCACCGCGAATTGACTTCCCGTTGGCGGGTTCACGCTTCGCGATCGACCCGGATCGCCCTCGGGACGCGCAGCGCCTCGACGTCCACATCGTCGCGCCGCTGCGCGCGCGCGAAGCAACGCTGGTGGTGGATGGCGAGCCGGTGGCCCGCGTCCCCGCTCCCTTCGAGGCCTCGTGGAGACTCGAGGCCGGCGAGCACGAACTCGTCGCAGAGGTGGACGGGGCAAAGAGCGCCGCCGTTCGAGTCACCGTCCGCGAGTGACGATCGCGGGCGTCACACCAATTGTCTTTGTTCCTCTTTGTTCCCTGAACATGAGGCAGGGCACCGATGGAAATCAATCATCGAACCGTCGAGACCAACGGAATCCGAATGCACTTGGCCGAGGCCGGGGCTGGACCGCTCGTCCTCCTTTGCCACGGTTTTCCCGAGTCCTGGTACTCGTGGCGCCACCAGCTCACGGCACTCGCCCAGGCGGGCTACCACGCGGTGGCCCCCGACATGCGTGGATACGGCCAAACCGACCGGCCCGAGGCCATCGACAAGTACTCGCTCTTGCATCTCGTCGGCGACGTCGTCGATCTCGTCGACGTGCTGGGTGAGTCGACGGCCGTCGTCACGGGACACGACTGGGGAGCTCCCGTGGCGTGGCACGCCGCGCTCCTTCGACCAGATGTGTTTCGCGGGGTGATCGGGCTCAGCGTGCCGTATCGCCCGCGCGGCGCGGTGCGACCGACGACTGTGATGCCGCAGACACCGGACGCTCTATTTTATCAGCTCTACTTTCAGGAGCCGGGGGTGGCCGAGGCGGAGCTCGAGCGCGATCCGCGCGACGCCATGGCGAGGATCCTGGTCGGGGCTGGGGGCGACTCCATGCACGGGGGCGTCGGCTTATCTCCGATGGTGCCGCGGCACGGCGGAGGCTTCGTCGACCGCTCGTCGCCGCAGCCTGCGCTGCCGCCGTGGCTCACCGAGGCCGACCTCGCATTTTACGCCGCAGAGTTCGCGCGGACGGGCTTTCGCGGTGGCCTCAACTGGTATCGGAACATCGATCGGAACTGGGAGCTACTCGCGGCATTCAAGGGCGCCAAGGTCACGGTCCCCGCGCTCTTCGTCGCGGGCGATCGCGACCTGGTCACCGCATCCACGCTCGGAACCGTCGTCCCGCATCTGCGCAAGTCGATCATGCTGCCGGGGTGCGGCCACTGGACGCAGCAGGAGCGCCCGGCGGAGGTCAACGCGGCGATGCTCGATTTCCTCAAGACGTTGGGCGACGCGCCCCGCTGAGCCGCGGGTGAGGTTCGGGCCGCCCGCGAGTCCGATCAGCGGGCCGCGCTGATTTCGGCGATGTCGGCCCCGGTCAACTGGATCTGCCGCGAAGCCCAGTTTTCTTCGAGGTGCTCCGGTGAGCTCGTCCCCGCGATCGGGAGCATCGCGGGTGATCGCGCGAGGAGCCACGCGATGGCGATCTGCGCCTCGGTCTTGCCATGACGTTTGGCCACGGCTGCAAGTGCGGGAGCCTCGCGTTTTTGCCCGGGCGGACCGGGTATGGCGAGCGGGAAGAACGGCAGAAACGCCATCTTCTTGGCAGCGCAGAGATCGACGATCTTTTCCTGGTCGGCGACAGCGGCGTGGGGCAGCTGCCCGAGCTTCTGCTCTCCCGCCGCCACGTTGTAAAGGTTCTGCACCCCCACGATCGCGACCTTCTCCAACGCCTGTCGGATCTGGTCGAGGCTCACGTTGCTGAGGGCGAGGTGACGGATCTTGCCCTGCTTCTGGAGCTCGATCATCGCATCGAGCGCCTCGGCGAAGGGTACCCCGTGGTCGAGCCACCGCAGGTGCACGATATCGATGCGCTCGAGGCGAAGACCCTTGAGATCCTCGTCGCAGCCCTGGCGCAGCTCGTCGGGGCGAATGAACGGTGCCCAGCCCTTGTCGGGTGTCCGCTTGCCGCCGAGCTTCGTCGCGATGACGAGGCCCTTCGGGTAAGGGTAGAGCGTTTCGGCGATGAATCGGTTCGAAACGTAGGGCCCGTAGTACCACGACGTGTCGATGAGCTGGATGCCGAGCGCCACGACCCGCTTCAGCACGGTGCGCACGCGCTCCGGATCCTTCGGCTCGCCCCAGACCATCGGTCCGGGGATCTGCATGGCGCCGAAGCCGAGGCGCGGCACTTCGAGGTCACCGATGCGGATCGTGGCCGGGGGATGCGCGAAGCTTTCCATGCATCCAGAGTCGTCGCAGGGCGACGCCGGCGTCAAGGCTCGCCGTCGTGGACCGCGCCCTCTTCACAGATGCCGGCGCGAGCGTTCTCAGGTTGTCGCGCGCTCGAGGCGGCGGGCCACCTCTCCGAGGACACGGCGCACGGGGATCGATCGGGCGCGCAACCCGACGATCAAGGCGTAGAGCGCGTCGGCTGCTTTCTGAACGGCGTCGTCGTCGCTCTCGCGCGAGACCGAGGCGGGCACCGCATCGACATCCGCACGGATGTTCGGCGACGACTCGAGCAACGCGAGAAGCGACTGCGGTTGTTCGCTCGCCTGCACCATGTGCTCGCCGTCGAGCGCCTGGAAGAAGCAGCTCGGTGCGCCCGAGTGGCACGACGGGCTGTTGGGATCGCACGAGTAGATGATGCAGTCCCCATCGCAATCCGCGAGAACTCGGACGACGGGGGTCTCGTGCCCGCTGACGCGGCCCCTCTGCCAGAGCTCACCGCGCGAACGACTCCAGAACGTGGCGCGCCCGGTCTCGAGCGTCTTCCGGACGGCGGCCTCGGTGGCGTAAGCGAACATCCGAATCTGGCCCGTCAGGTGGTCCTGGAGGATCGCGGGCACGAGTCCTTGGGCGTCGAACAGCAGGGGGAGAGACGGCATGGGCGGAACCTTTGCGGAGACTCTACACATCGCTCCGCCATGCGCAGCCGCCACGAGGTTGCGAGAGCAGATGAAACGGGACGCACACAATCGGGAAACAGCCGGCGACCGCTAGCTCGGCTCGCGATTTGGCACCCCGGCCAAACGAGTCGACCGCGCCTCGTCGCCTGCCAGCGTGTGCGGACCAGGTTCGAACGCGAGCGAATTGCCGCCCGCGCCTTTGGCCCGGTAAAGCGCTCGGTCGGCGGACATGATGGCCTCCTGCACGGTACGTGTACCCCCCGCCATCACGGCGAGCCCGATGCTGATCGTCACGATCGGCAGCCGTGCCTCTGGCGCGTGGGCGATCCGCAAGGCCTCCACGGCAGCCCGCACACGTTCCATCGCCGCGCCCGCCTGGACGCGCCCCTGCTCGGGCAGCAGGACGAGAAACTCGTCGCCCCCGAAGCGATACACCTGGTCGCCGCGCCGAAGGCTCTCGCGCGCCGCACGGGCGATGTGGCGCAGTGCGTCGTCGCCGGCGACGTGGCCATAGGAGTCGTTGAGGAGCTTGAACCTGTCCACATCGCACATCGCGATCGAGACCTTTTGGCCGTAGCGGGATACGTGAGCTTGCAACGTCTCGAGATCCTCATCGAGGCGAAGGCGGTTGGGAATACCGGTAAGGGCATCGACCCGAGCCGCATGGAGAAAGACCCGACTGTCGCGGCGGAGAACGGCGTTCGTGTCGGCTAGCGCGTCGTAGTCGCGGCAGATGCGCGACGCCACCATCAGGCGCGCCTCGAGCTCGAGACGCTCGACGGGGTTGTCGAGCCATGCGTCGGCTCCGGCACGGGCGGCGGCGTCGACGTCGCGCGTGGTCGTCCCCACGAGCAGCAGGTACGTGTACTTGCGGCGGCGAAGCGCGCGGACGCGGCGGCACAGCTCGAAGGCATCGGCCGGCCTAAGGCCTCGACCGCAGATAATGACGTCTGCACCCTGCCCTTCGTGCATGTGGAGCGCCTGGGCGACGCTTGAGGCCATGCGGCAAGGGTGACCGAGCCGCTCCACGCGTTCGTGCATGGCCGCCCCAGTCCGCTCTCCGTCGACGACGAGAATATCCAGCCTTTCAGCCGTGGGCGCGCCCGTGGGATCCGGTGCGACTGCCGGAACGATCCCGGAGGACGTGCGACGCCGCCGCTGAATATGGGCCTTCTCAGGAGGCACTCGGTCGTCCCGCGCGCACGCCGCTCGCGGCTTGCCTTCGTGCTTGAAGTCCATCGAGGCCCACCGTACGCAACCGCCGAGCCAATGTTTGCATTCCAGGACTTGCGGGGCGGTCGAGGTGCCGGTCAGCGTGCTCATCTCGTGGAACGGACCGCTCGAGCGATAACGCCTTTGCCGCGGCCGTACCCCCGTCAACCGGGCGCGGAGCTCGTACGGCCATCGGCGACGTCGCGGTCGAGCGCTTCGGACCGGGTCGTACGGGGCAATAGTGCGCTGCCATGTGCCGCCCAGAGCGCCGTCGCGACCCGAGCTCCGGCAACGACTACGGTGCAGTACAGAAGTCCGGCGAGTACGTCGAGGATCCAGTGGTGGTCGAGATAGACGGCGCCAAAGCACATGACGGCCAGAAATAACGCGCTTGCGACGCGTAGCGGCCAGCCGAAAGCGCCCCATCCGACGACCAGGATGAGCAGCGCGTAAGCGCAGTGCAGACTGGGCATGGCGCCAAAGATGTCGCTCGCCCGTCCGTACATTCCGGCGAAGTAAGACATCGAGAATCTGGCGTCCACGCGGGCCAGCGCCGCGCCTTCGCTGGCGTGGGTCGAGAGATCGACCACGCACCCCCGCGCGTGGAAGTACCAGGGCGGCGCGGCGGGGTAGATGTGATACGTCGCGAACCCGGCCAGGTTGAGTACGAGCCAACACCAGCTGAATCTCAGCATCCTGGGGTAATCGCGGACGAAGAGCACGACCGCCGTGGCCACGATCACGAAGAGAAATGCGCCGTAAGGGATCGCGCACAAGAGGTCGAGCGCGGGAGAGTGGTGGATGAAGAACCAGTCGTGCAAGGTCGCGGGCCGGCCGCCCAGGGTAATCCCGAAGAGCCGCGCCTCGACGGCCCGAAGGTCGCACAGGTGCACGTTGCCAGCCGTCAGGCCCACGTTCTCCACGGTCCGCATCGTGTCGTAGAGGACGGCCACGAGTCCGCAGGGATACACGCCGAGGAAGAGCTTCTTCGACCGCGGACCGATCGTGAAGAGCGCGAGGGCTGCGAGCACCACGGCGACGTGGTCCCAGCGCAGACGGTGCTGCGCGATGGCCAGGGCCGCGAGCCCCAAGTACGGCAAAGGCAAGGCGAGGGCCCACCCCGGCCAGAGCGCACGCACGTGCCTCCATGCGCGCATCACGTCACGTGGCCTCCCAGACGCGCTGGTGGACGGCCCAGTCGAAGACCTCGCGCAGGACGGCGATACCGTTGTAGGCGGTGGCACGGTCGATGGTGAGGGCCGGCTGGATGCGGAAGCTCGGGGCATACGCCATGGTGAGCAATCCGCGCCGGACGCACTCGTCGAAGATCCGTCGCGTGGCCGAGCGGGCGAGCGGCTCTTTGGTCTTGCGATCTCGCACGAGCTCAATGGCCAGCAAGAGGCCGCGCCCGCGCACCTCGCCGACGAAGGGGTACTGGTCCACGAAGGGGCGCAGCGCGTCGAGCATCGCGCGGCCGACGTCGCGCGCGTTTTCGACGAGGTGCTCGTCTTCGATGGCTCGCACGGCCGCCGCTCCGGCCGCCGCCCCGAGAGGGTTACCGCCGTAGCTCGACGACGATCCGCTCGCGACGCTCCACGGCGGCGCGCGCGCGATGTCGTCCCGCGTCAGGAGGCCCGACAAGGGAAAGCCGCCGCCGAAGGCCTTGCCCATCGTCACGATGTCCGGGGACACTCCGGTGTGGTCGACGCCCCACCAGCTGCCGGTGCGCCCGAAGCCCGTAATCATCTCGTCCGCGATGAAGAGAGCGCCGAGGTCCCGGGCGACGCTCTGCACAGCGGGCAGGAAGTCGTCGGGGGGAATCACGTTGCCCGCGGTCCCCTGCATGGGCTCGATAACGACCGCTGCGATGCCGCCCGCGCTCGCCATCTTCAGGTGCTTGCGGCCCACCTCGACGCAACCGAGACCGCATGACGGGTAGCTCGAGCCGATGGGGCACCGGTAGCAGTCGGCGTACGGCACGAGATGCGTGCCGGGCACCATCGGACCGAGTCCGTGCTTGTAGGTAGACCCCATGAGGCTGAGCGCGCCCATGGTTTTGCCGTGAAAGCCGCCCCAGAACGAGACGAGCTCCGACTTCTTGGTGTGACTCTTGGCGAGGCGCAAGGCGCTCTCCACGGCCTCGGCGCCTCCTGAATAGAGCTGCAGCCGGTGGAGACCCGGCGCCGGGGCGTGCCGCGCGACGCGCTCCACGAGATCGACCCGTGCCTCGCTCGTGAAGCTGCCCACGTGAGCGCGCGCGACCTGCTTCTGGATGGCGTCGACCACACGGGGGTGGGCGTGCCCGAGGGCGTTGACGCCGATCCCCCCGATGAAGTCGAGCATCGTGTTGCCGTCGACATCGGTCACCGCGCTGCCGACGGCGCGATCGACGGCGATACCCGCCATGAGCGCGTAGCCCTGCAAGCCCGGCGCGATGTGGGCGTCTTCCCGGGCGCGCAAGGCGCGGCTCTTGGGCCCCGGTACCGCCGTCCTCAGGTGGACCTTCTGGTCCGGCGGGTGGGACGGTGCGCTCACGATGTGGGGGGCCTTCATCGAAAAGAGCCATTCACGGCACCCGGTTCTCCGGACAGGGCGTCGGCTCGGGCGGATCGCCCGACAGGATTGAGCGGGTGCGCGGCGATGGCGACGGCGCGCAGACGCCGGAAGGCCGATGCATTGCCCACGATGGCGACCAGTCCGAGGCACGCGGTGATCGGAGCCATCCTCAGCCAGTCGGGCAGGTGCCACCGGTCGCACGCGAGGCCCGCCAGCGGGACGAACATCGCGCCAACGACGAAGCCCACGGCCCGCTCTTGCCGGCGCAGCGCCCCGCGCGGGACAACCACGCCAAGGGACTCGGCCTTGGCGGTCGAGTAGCTGACCATCATGGCCCCCGCGATGGCCGCCAGGCCCAGCACGAGGACAGGCGTGTCGAGCCTGGCGAAGTACGCCGCGCCGCCCAAGAAGAAGAGTTCGCCATAGCGGTCCACCGCGGCGTCTAGGACTTCACCGGATTCGCTCGCCGTGCCCGACTCGCGGGCCACGAGGCCGTCGATGGCGTCGCACGCGGACGACACCGAAGTCAGCACGGCGCCCACGCCGAAGTGGCCTGCCGCCACAGCGATCCCGGCAAGCGCGGCCAGCCCGAGGGAAGCCCACGACACGCCGTTGGCCGAAATCCCCAGCAGCACGCAACCGCGAGCGACGGGCCGAAGTGCCCAGTAGCCCATCTCCATGGCCCCCTTGCCGAGCAGCGGCGACCCCCCCGCCCGCTCGACGCGAGGGTGGTGAGCGGGCCCCGCGAGCAAGACGCGCCCCCCGTAGAAGACCCCGACGACCAGGGCCAAGGCGACGAGCCCCGCCGAACACGCGAGGTCGATCACCAGCGCCCTCCCGTGAGCTCACGCTCGCGTGAGCCGTCGAGCGCCGAGGCGTAGGCGCTCGTGATGAGATCGACGCACCTCAGGCTCGACTCTGTCTCCCGGCTGACCCAATCGCCGGCGTCGATGGCCCGGGCAAAGTGATCGAACATCGAACGAAACCACCCCACGTGACTCGCGTCCTTCCAGTTGGACGAGACGCGCTCGTGGTTGGTGGCCCACACGCCGTGGCCGCCGTCTCCTGCTCCTGCGTCGCCCGTCATCCGAGAGACTTCGACGTCGTCGTCTTCGACCCGCACCGCGCCGCGCTCGCCGTGGATCGTGTAGATGACTTTGCGCACCCCAGCGGTCCACGACAGGTGCGCCGACGCGGTCCCTTCCGGGAAGGTCATCGAGCACGACAGGTTGTCCTCGGTGTCGAACGGGCCGAGCGTCGACATCTTGGCCGTGATGCTCGTCGGGTACGCCCCAAGCCAGTCGAACGCGAGATAGAAGGTGTGGCTTCCGTGGTCCATCGCGATGCCGCCACCCGAGAAGCGCCTCTCGCGCCGCCAGTCCTTGCGCCAGTCGTCGACGCCCTTGGCGTGCGTGTTGCGAAACGTCTGCAACGTGACCATGCGCACCCGACCGATGTCCTTCGCGTCCAGCACCTGACGGACGGCCTTCACCACGGGGGCGTGCTTGTAGTTGTGGCAGGGAAAGAGCACTCGGCCCTGCTCGCGGGCCATGCGGACCATCGCGCGCGCGTCGGCCGTCGTGGTCGCGAGCGGCTTCTCGCAGAGGACGTGAAGGCCGCGCGACAGGGCGTCGAGGGCGATGCGAGCGTGGTCGCAGGGTGGCGTCGAGACGTCGACGAAGTCGATATTGCCGCGCTCTGCGTCGAGCATCTCGATGTGGCTCTCGTAGACGTGCACCCCAGGCAGGGCGACCCGCGCCTTCGCGCGCCGCGCGGCACACCTCTCGGCAACGGCGACGATCCGGAAGCACTCCGGGCCGGCCAGCGCATAGGCCGGAACGTGGCCTTGCTCCGAGATGAAGCCGTACCCGGCGATCGCTCCACGAAGCGCGCCGGACGAGGCGCGCTTCCCAGGCTCACGCGTGGAGAGAGTTTCAAGCGGCATAGTATTCGGTCCCGAGGTGCGAGATGACTTCCTCGCCAGCCATCCACCGCAGGGTGTTCTTCAACTTCGTCAGCTGAACGAAGAGATCGTGCTCGGGGTAGAGGCCGGGCGCGCTCATAGGACTCTTGAAGTAAAAGCTGAGCCACTCCTGCGTACCCTGGAAGTTCGCCCGGGCTGCGAGATCCATGAAGAGCGCGAGGTCCAGCACCACGGGCGCCGCGAGGATCGAGTCGCGGCAGAGAAAATCGACCTTGAGCTGCATCGGGTAGCCGAGCCACCCGAAGAGATCGATGTTGTCCCAGCTTTCCTTCGCGTCCCCCCGCGGGGGGTAATAGTCGATACGTACCTTGTGGACGAAATCGCCGTAGAGCTCCGCGTTGGTGCCGGGGTGCAGGATGTGCTCGAGGACACCGAGCTTCGAGACCTCCTTGGTCTTGAAGCTATCCGGATCGTCGAGCACCTCTCCGTCGCGATTGCCCAGGATGTTGGTGCTGTACCAACCCCGCAACCCCAGCATGCGCGCCTTCAGGCCGGGCGCGAGGATCGTCTTCATGAGAGTCTGGCCCGTCTTGAAATCTTTGCCAGCGATGGGCGTGTGGCACTCGCGCGCCAGGGCCCAGGCCGCGGGGAAGTCGACGCAGAGGTTGGGGGCCCCGTTGGCGAAGGGAACGCGCTCCTTCATGCAGGCCCACGCGTAGATCTGCGCGTTCGAGATGGTTGGATCATCTTTGCGCAGCCCGTCTTCGAACGAGGCAATGGACTCGTGCACGCCGCTCGCGGTGATGTAGCGCTCGGTCGATCCGCACCAGACGGCCACGAGCCTCTCGCATCCGCGGTCGCGCTTGAAGGTGCGGATGTCGCTGCGCACTTGCTCAACCATGTCGGCTTTGGTGGCTGCGGTCTTCGTGTGCGTGCCGTGCAACCGTCGGACGTAGCCGGGATAAAAGACGCCCTTCATGGGCCGGATGGCCTGCATCTCGCCGCGCACCGCGTCGAGGTGTTGGGCCTCGAGCACTTTCGCGTGAGCGGCGGCCTCATAGACATCGTCCGGAAAGATGTCCCAGCCCCCGAACTCGAGCTCGTCGAGACCTGCCAGGGGGACGACCTCGGAAATCTTGGGCGACCGCTTTTCGGTGCGCTTACCGAGGCGGACAGTGCCCATCTGGGTGAGCGACCCGACGGGTTGGCCCTTTCCCTGTCGGGCCAACAGCACGCCCGCAATGGTCGTCGTCGCGACCGCACCAAGGCCGGGCAAGAGCACCCCGAGCTTGCCGTGCGGGCCCCGTAACGTCGAAGGGTGCTTCATCGGGTCGCCGTCCGGAGGGAAAGCACGTTGCGCACCCGCCACGTCTTCGTGCCAGAAACGCCGCCCGGCGCGGCGTTACGCGCGACGAAAGCGATGGATGAGCGGAGCGTCGACCGCGAGCCCACTTGAACCGCACCGCGTGACCATCCCCGTGGCGCACCTGTTCGGAGTGGGGCGTTTCTACGTTGGCGATGGGGCGCCGCGCCCGCTGTCCGTCGTCAGTGAGCGGCGAGATGCAGCGGCGGCTCGGCGAGGTCGCTGGGACCGTGCCCATCCTGCCGGAGTTGCTCGACGTGGGCCGGCGGAGCTCGCCCCTCACGCCCGTCGTCGACGCGGAACGCGCGAGCTACAGCGTCCGGCAGAGGACGGACCGACTCGTCCGCGTAGCAATGAAGGTACGCGAGGTCGGCGCGCGAGCGGGCGGTGCGGGCGCCGAGCTGATGGCTCCACGCGTCGGCGTAGAACGTGGGCCTGCTCGGATCGAGGGCGAAGGCCTGGTCGCGGGAGAACGTGACGACGTGTTCGTCGTCGCCGTCGACGATCGCGCGGTCGACGCGCAGCGATCCGTCTTCGCTCGTGTCGTAAACGATGGCGACGCCTTCGACGTCGCCCGCGCCGTAGAGCACGCGCTGCAGGCCCGGCGCGACGAACAGCGCCCGCGAATACACGAGGTCGACCGCGAGCGCGGGAACGACGGTCCAGGTAAGCCAGTTATTGCCCCAAGGACGCTCTTCCGAGAAAAACGCGAAGTAGCCCACGGCCACCTTGCCGTCGCCGAGCTTGATCTTGCGGTAGTAGAGGACGTCACTGAGCGTGCCGGCGCTTTGCACGGTCGAGCCGATGCACACGGGCTGCTTCTCGATGGCAGCCTCGAGGCTCGTCCGCGGACCGCGCGGCCCCGGTGCTGGCGGAAGCGTGGCCAGGTGTCGACCGTCAAAACTCGCAACGGCGAGAGGGGCTGCTGCAGCGAATAACCAGAGGCGCATCTTGCGGGCCCGAGGTTATCGGGACAGCAGGCTTCGCTTCGAGCACAGCCACGAAGATGAGTGCGCCAGCGTAGTCGCATCTCCGACACGCTCGAGGACACGCTCGAGCGGAGCCCCAGCGGGGCTCTACCCAGTCTAAAAGGACAGGCCGTCTTCGATGTAGAGCCCGAATGGAAACCCGGCATTCTCCGCAACCGCGTCGGGCGAATATGCGAAGTCCACCCGGAACATCGCCGCCTGTCCCCAGAGGAGATACGCGCCAACGCCAGTTCCCCACTTGAGCCCGAGCCCGCTGCCGTCGAGGGGTGATCGAAACGTGTAATCGCTCCAGACGCGCCCCGTATCGAAGAACAGGTCGTTGCCGATCTGGAACGGCTGACCGAACACACGAAACCGGAGAAGGAGCGCGCGAAGTTCGACGTTCGCCACCGCCTTGATCTGACCGAGGTACCGGCCGAACGGCACGCCCCGGACCGACGCCGACCCACCGATCATGTAGTCGGGGTTGAAGACGCCGCCCGTGAAGAGCTCGAAGAACGGGACGTGCCCGAACTTGAGGTCGGCGAGCGCCTGGGTCGCCAGCACGAAGGGACCGCCGAGCGGCGTGTACTTCGCGATCGAAAGCTCCCCTTCGCCGTACGTGATCTGCGCGCTGAGCGGGAATCCTTGCGAGAAGCGAACGCCCAGCTGATTGAACCACCCCGAGTGCGTGAAGATCTCGGAGTCGCGCGCGTCGTACACGAGGCCGGCCCCTTCCGAGACGATCGCCATCTGCTGCACGCCGAGCACATACGGGCTCCCATTCGGGGCGCGCATGGCAGCGTCGGCGGCGAGCTTGCTCCCTGAGTAAGGCGTGGGACTCAGGTAGCGCGCGATCGTCGACGAAAGAACGTAGAGCGGACCGGAGAGCTGGTAGCGAGTCTGCTGGCGGACGCCGCCCTCTTCGTGGATGTATTCGAAGTAGCGGCTGTCCGATCCGGGGGGCCGCGCCGCGCTCGAGGCGTTGCCGAGGCCGAAGTACCCCTGGTTGACCGTCCGGCGAAACTCGGCGAACGGGTTCAGGCGCAACCGGCCCTTGGCCAGGCCGGGCACGTCGATGTCCCAAAGATAGGCCTGCTGCGCCAACTCGACGCCGCCGGTGGGAGAACCCTTCAAGCTGGCAGTGGCCAGCAGGTCCATATTCCACAGGTAGGGCACGACGCCGTTCCCGAATCGCGACAGCGTTCCCGCGGCGCCGAACTCGAAGCCGATGTCGCTGTTGCCACCGATGATGGGGAACGCGGCGGGCTCGTAGCGGGGCGTGACGAAGTCACCTTCCCGCACGGCCTTCTCTTCCGCCGCCGGGTTCTGCGGCGGGATCGGATCAGCGGACGCCGTCCCCGCGACCGCCCCCTCGAGAGCAGCGGCAAGCGCAACGCCGCGGAACGCGCGACACGCGGACACCGGCTAGCGGATCTCGCCCCTCGGAAGGCGGGCTGGCACCGCCCGCTTGTCGGCGATGGGCTCTCGCACCGGGGCTTCGATCGCGCTCATGGCGGCGGCACTGCGTGCAACGGCAGCGCCAACGAGCGCCCTCTGCGCGGGTTAGGTTGGAGCAGGCCTTGCTGGAGCTCGACGAATGGCCCGAAGTCTACGATCCTGTCGTGTGACGCACCGGCTCACCGCTCACCGCATGGCCACCAAATCCTCGTTGACGGGCGCCGCCGCCCTACTTGCCTTCGGCGTCGGGATCGCCGCCGCGAACGGCGACCTCGTCGTCAGTGCAAACGCGTGGCGGATCATCCCGCGCGAGTCGGGCTCCGTGAACTACTACCGCGTCATCGACGATCCAGTCCTTCCATACGTCCACTCGGACTACCAGCCGGGCTACGACACCGCCGTGCTGGGCTTCGAGGTACCCGACGGCCGACGGCGTTCGTTCCATCACCTGACATGGAAATGGCGTGCGGACGTCTTGCCGCGCGGCGGCGACGAGTGCGCTCGGGGCGCAGAAGACTCGGCAGCGGTCGTGTACGTGACCTGGAAGCGGGGGCTCCGCTGGTACACCCTCAAATACGTCTGGAGCGCGGTCGGAGCGAGAGGCAACGTCTGCGGGCGGACGCGCAATCCCTTCGTCGCGCAGGACACGATCATCCTCGAGACGGGCGCGCCGCTGGGCGTATGGAAAGACGAGACGATCGATCTCGACGAGCAGTTTCGCGCGCATTTTGGCGATTCTCCACCCGATCTGAACGGGCTCGGGTTGATGAGCGACGGGGACCAGACGCGAAGCGAGAGCGCGGCGGGCTACGCGGGTTTCGTGCTCTCGCCGTGAGAGGCCGGCACGCGGAAGCGAACGCGAACGAGCCCGCCGACAAGCGCCCCACCATCGGCCTGGTCCGAGTGACGGACTCGGGCAGCGTGCGTTCAATTCGTGGCGAATAGACTCACTTCGGCGTGCCTGCCCCGGGGAGGCTGCCGATCAACTCGCCGATCCACAGCCGGGGCGGCGTCGTCCGCGGACGACGCCGGCTGCGCGCCAAACGCCGAGCCGGCAAAGTGCGTGCGCGCGCGGGCACCCTGCTCGCCTCGACTGAAGGGCTCGATAATTAATCGCGCGGACAACAGCCAGAAACAACTCACGTGGCAGATAGGGGTTGCCAGCGACGCTCCGCTACCTGGAGGGGCTCCTATTTTGTTAATTCAAATTCGTGTTTGGGGTGCGTGTACCGCCCCAACACCCGGCCGGCGACGCTGGCGCCCGTCCGAACTTCCGGCGCACGTCGAAGAGCCGGAGACCGCCACCACCCATCGAAGGAAGATCTCATGCTGACGATTGGCTACAGTGCTCTCGGCGTCTCGCTGCCACTCTTCGTCGCCCACGGGACAGGCCTCTTCGCGGACCAGGGTCTCCGCGTGCAGATGAGGGGCTACCCGACGGCCCACCCGCTCGTCGAGGACATCGTGGACGCGGGCGTGCCCTGCGGCGGCTTCGTCGCTTTCCCGATCGCGCTTCACCGACACGTGCGGTCTCGCCCTCTCTATTACGCCTGCGCCGTCGCCGAAGACCTCGACAACCCGATCTCTTTTCTCCTCCTGCGGAAGGGCAGCGGCATCCGGTCCATCGAGGATCTCGCCGGCCGCCGGGTCGGCGTCCTGCCGACGAAGGCCTACCGCGAGTGGCTGAAGGTTCTACTCGCGCGGGCAGGGCTCGGCTACCACCAGGCCAAGCTCGACAAGACGTGCAAATGCATGACGACCTGCGGGGCGACCGGGGCGAGCAAAGTTCCGATCGAGCGCATCGTTTCGATCGACGACGTCCTGCCCTACGAGACCGCAGCGGCGCTGCGTTCGGGCCGCGTCGACGCGATCTTCACCAACGATCCAGGCGTCACCGACGCGGTGCGAAGCGGCGTGGCCGACATCTTCGGCGATCGGCCGATCCTCCCCTCGCTACTCGGCAGCCCATTTCTCTTTGGCAGCTTTGTCTTCGACAGCCGCTTCGTCGCAGAGCGGCCCGACGAGGCGCACCGGGTGATCGCCGCCCTCGATGAGGGCGTCCGGGTCTGCCAGCAGGATCCCGCCGAAGCGCGTCGCCTCGCCACGAAGTACCTCCCCCGTTCCTGCGGGGACTTGCGCGATGGGCTCGGCCGGCCCGTCTTCCTCACGTCACGACAAGTGGACGTCGCACGCCTCCAGGCAACGACGGACCTTCTCGCCGACGGAGGAATGACCGGAGGTCGGATCAAGATGGCCCCCTGGGTGATGAGCGCGGACACCGTGTTGTCGCCGCGCCCGGATCACACGCGCCGGCAATCTCCCGATTACGCCGAACCGGCGACGAGCTGTGGATAGCTGACTTTTCCCGCTTCTTCGCAACACCCACGCACGAGATTTTGACGAATGCGCGTTCACGCCCTTCGACCGTATACGTTTGTCCTCGCGGCGGCCTTCGCGACCCTCTCGGTCGCGTCTTTCGCGCGTGCGGGCGCTCCCGCAAGCACTCCTGTCAGCGTTCCTGCCAGCGCTCCCGAGCGCCCATGGCCCATGAGTTCCGATCCGCTGCTTGCGGAGATCCAGACGCATTTCCGCGCCACCAAGAAGTGGTTCGGGATGGTGTCGGACCTCGTCCTCGATCGCGCTGCCGACGGCACGTTCACGCCACGCTACGAGACGCTCCAGTCGAAGTTCGTCCAGATCCACGACGCCGCCGGTCAGACGCTCCATCCGCGGCTCCCCCCGCTGGCGAACGCCGCACACGTCGTCGAGTTCGACGGCGTCAACGGATTCTCGGTGCGCACCGAGGAGATCGGGATGCAGCCCGTGCCGGCCGAGGTCCACCAGGGCGTCATCGTCTACCGCGGCGCGGTCGCGGGCGGCGACCTCCTCTACAAGCTGACCCCGACGCACTTGGACGAATACGTCTATTTCCGCGACCCACCGGCGCACCTCCGGAGGGAGTTTGCATACGATACCGGCTCGGCGGTCTGGACCCTTCGCGAAGCCGACGGGATGATCGAGGCGCTCGGCAAGGACGGCGTCTCGCGGCTCCGCCTGACCGCGCCGCTGGCGCGGGCCGCCGACGGAAAACGGCGCCGCGGTACCGCGCGCATCGTGGGGCGCACGATCATCACCGAGATCGATCTGACGGGACTGACGGCGCCGATCCTCGTCGATCCGGACTGGGCCACGACCGGATCGATGTCGACGGCGCACTGGGGCGACACCGGGTACCGGCGTCCCGACGGCCATGTGATGGCGGTCGGAGGGTGCGCGCTGACGGGCTGCCCGGCGAACTTCACCAACACCGCGTGCGGCCAAATGCTGGCCAACAGCGATGTGTGGAACCCGGATTCGGGGACGTGGACCCCGGGGGCCGCCATGATCACCGCGCGAACGACGTTCGCGGGAGTCCCTTTGCCCTCGGGCGACTTGCTGGTCGCGGGCGGCTGCACGGAGACCAACTGCACCCAGATGAACGACGCCGGCTTCTGCCTGGCGCAGCCGTGCGTGCAGACCACGAATCTCTCCGAGCGCTACTCCTACGCCACGAACTCGTGGGTCGCGACGGGCTCTCTCCCGACCTCGGTCGCGGCGCCGATGGCCGCCCCGATTGGCGACGGCGGCGCTCTCGTCGCGGGCGGCTGCGACCTCAACGCCGGCTGCTCGGCCTCCGCGGAGGGGTGGACCGCGGCTGCCAACGCCTGGAGCTCGCTGGCTTCGCTGCCGGGCCCGCGCGGGTACGGCACAGCGACGGTGCTCGCCGATGGGCGCGTGCTGGTCGTCGGAGGCTGCGCCGACCCACTCTGCGCGACGGTGCTGGGTGACGCCCTCGTCTATGACCCGGTCGCGAACACGTGGACGCCCGCGGGTTCGATGAGCTCTCCACGCGCGGGGCAAACCGCGACGCTGCTGCCCAACGGCACCGTTCTCGTGGCCGGCGGATGCGTCGATGCGGCGTGCATGAACGTGCTGTCCTCGGTGGATATCTGGACCGCCTCGGGCGCGAGCAGCGACGCTGGGGGAGGAGCCGGCAGTTTTGCGCCGGGTCCATCGATGGCGACCGCGAGGCACCATCACACGGCGACCTTGCTCGGCAACCACGAGGTGTTGATGGCGGGCGGCGCCAATGCGTCCGGTGCCAGTCTCCCCACTTCGGAGGTCTACCTGCCGCTGGCGCAGGAGTGGCTCGGTACGACGGCCATGCTCATGGCGCGTGCGTTTCACGTCGGCGCCTTGCTGAACGACGGGCGGGTGCTCGTGGCCGGGGGCTGTAACCCGGCTACGTGCATCTCGTTCGCCGAGACGTTCTCGCCTGCGACGCTGCCCGCCGACTCCGACGCAGGGGTCGACGCCGCAAGCCTGGAGTCAGAGGACAGCGGCTCCGGCGCCGCCGCCCCCACCGGACCCGCGCCGCTCCCCACGTCGGCTCACCCGGACCTTTACCACACGGGAGTGAACCTCGGGGAGTGCGCCACGGACACGACCCAGGATCTCGCGTGCCCGGTAGCGGGTTGGGAGCTCCAGGACAGCGACTTTTGGCCCAACGACCAGGCCCTGGTGCAGACGGCGAACGACGAGGTCACCGACAATCACACGGGCCTCATCTGGCAGCGCGGCGACGACGGCAACCTGTACACCTACGCCCAAGCGGGCCCGCACTGCGCCGGCTTCAAGAGCGCCGAGGCGGCCACCGGATGGAGGTTGCCCTCGGTCGTCGAGCTCATGACGCTGATCGACGAGGGCATCTACCTGCCGTCGATCAGCCCGAACTTCGCTGGCGCGCAGTCCAACAACTACTGGTCGTCCACGCCGACGGCGATGACCGAGAACATGCAGTCGTGGACGGTGAAGTTCGACTTCGGCGAGGTGATCCCGTTCTTGGCGGACACCCCCCTGCCCGTCCGCTGCGTTCGAGGCACGAGCCCCATCCTCAACGTGGGAGGCCAGGACGGAGGCGTGGGCCTGCGCAAGGCGGGGCCACTGACGCCTACGGCCCTGACCGTTCAGGACACCACAACGGGGCTCGAGTGGCAGCGGACGGACGACGGCGTGAAACGAGGCTGGAAGGACTCTCTCGACTATTGCTCCCGCCTGTCGCTCGGGGGCCTCTCCGGCTGGCACCTGCCCAACATCAGCGAGCTTCTTGGCATCGTGCAGTACGACGGCCTCAACGCGAACGGCGTGGCCATCGACCCGGCGTTCACGGGCGCCCAGGCGGATCTCTACTGGACCTCGACTCAGAACGAGGGATTGCCCACGCTCACCTGGAGCATCACGTTCAACCTCGGAGTCGTCGACGGTGTCACGGTATCGGGCCTCGGCTACGCCCGCTGCGTACGCCACCTCCCACTGGCGCCCGTGGTCGCCCCCTCCTGCGGGTGTCAGGTGCCCGGGGCCTCGGGCGGCGCCACAGGAGGGGCTCTCGCCGCTTCGGCGCTCGCAGCACTGGCGGTCCTCCTTGCTCGACGTCCCCGTGCTCGGGAGCGCAAAACCGGCCGCTGACCCTTGCCAGCCACGACAATTCGTCGCGTGGATAAACATCGGAAACAATGAGCGTGGGAAGAGTCCTAGCGCCCTGAGCCGATCTCGACTGGTCTTCGACCGAAGCGCCGCATCGTTGTCGTGCGGTTGCGAGGTAGCCGGCGGGGCTTCAGGTCGGACCACAGAGGCCTGTGGGCCTCGGAGGATCTTCGCATGCCTTCAGGGATCATTCGCAAAGTCATCGCCCTCTTGCTGGTGGCGACCGCCGCCACCGTCAGCTCTCGAGCCGCCGCCGACGGCCCCTACTCGCTGCCCTGGCAGCTTCGGCTCGCGGGGGCGTTGACGGTCGTCCGGGTGGACTCGATGTTCACTGGCTACACCAATGCGGCCGGAGCAAGCGGAGGTTTCGCGGTCGCGCCGACACTAACCGCCAGCTACAAAATCCCAGGCACCGGGATCCCGGGCCTGACGGATGGCTTCTCGGGGCTCGCCCCGTTCGTTCGCTTCGCAGCCGTCAACGACTCCCCGCCCTCGCCGGCGACCGGCGGCTTCGCCATCGTCAACCCTCTCGTTGGCGCAACGTACGGGATCTCCCTGCCCGCGAGCCTCGAGGCCAGCGCCTTTCTCTGCGCCACGATTCCGGTCGGGATGGGGAACGGCGACACGCCCAGCGCCGGGGTCACCGACGCGCGCTCCGCCGGGCAGAACTCGCGGTCGCAGTTGGACGACGCGCTCTTCGCGGTGGACGACTTCGCTCTGATCCCCGGCGTCGACCTCGCGTGGGTCAGCGGCGGCATCACTCTTCAAGTAGAGGCCTCGGTAGCTCAGCTATGGCGGGTGAATGGATCCGGGATCAACCCGGCGACCAAGAAAGCCCCGGACCCCGACCCGAACAAAACGAACTTCACGGGCGGAGTTCACCTCGGATATTTCATCTTCCCTCTGCTCTCGGTCGGTGCCGAGCTGCGTTACCAGCGATGGCTGAGTCCGCCCATGGCCGTCACGAACGACAAGAGCGGAACGCTGCCCATCGACAACGCGACGTTCGCGATCGGTCCGCGCCTGCACCTGCCCCTGGGGCCCGTCACGATGCATCCAGGCGTTGCCTGGTCGCAAGGCATCGACGCGGCAGCGAACGCGCCGCTCAACTTCAACCACTACCACACCGTGCAGCTCGACGTCCCCCTGGTGTTCTGACGGCGATATTCTGAGGGCGATCGAGAGCGACCGATGTCGAACCTCTCCGGCAGACCTTGGACCCGGCGCGCGGCGATGGCAGGATTACTGTCCCTCGCCGCGTGTTCCAGGGCAGGGTCGTCAGGAGATAATCACATGGTGATCGGGGTCTCAACGCTACGAATCAGCCTGCCCGTGTTCGTCGCGGAGCAGCATGGCCTCTTCGCCAAGCACGGCATCACCGCGGAGGTGCGTCGCTTCGACACGGCTCAACCGCTGGCGGACGAACTCGGCGCGGCCCGGATCGACGCGGGGGGCTATGTGGCGTTCCCCATTCTGTTCGGACCCGGGGCTCCTCCCCCCAAAGTGCGGGTCTTCACCGCCGTGGTAGAGGACGCCGGGCACCCGCTCTCGTACCTGCTGGTAAAGAAGGGCAGCGGGCTCCGCGGCGTGGCCGCGCTCCGGGGACGCCGCGTCGGGATCCTGCCGACCGCCGCCTACCGACGCTGGCTTGAGGAGATCCTTCGCCATGACGGCCTCCGGCCGGAGGATGTGAGCATCGTCCCCCTCGCCCCAGCGCAGGAGGTCGAGGCGCTGGCGGGCGGCGGCGTGGATGCACTTTTCACGGGCGATCCCATGGCCACCGCGGCGCTCGCCCGGGGTCTCGCCGAGCAGCTGACCGACACGCCGGACGTGCCTCGCGTGCTGGGGGAGCCCTTCCTCTTCGGGACCTTTGCCGTCACCGAGGACTTCGCGCAGAAGCACCCTGCCCAGGCGCGGGCGCTCGCCGCCGCGCTCGACGAGGCCATCGCTATGATCGCGGCCGATCCGGCCGTCGGCAGGGCCGCGATGAAGCCGTACGTCCGCGAGGTCGAGCGTCCCTTCGTCGATCGTTACCCGCCGGCACGGTACCTTCGCTCCGGAGAGATCGGCGCCGCGCAGCTCGACCGGGCACTCGAGCTCTCGGGCACCACCGCGCGGGCAGCGACCGTCTCGCTGCAGTGATCGTCGCCGCGCTCGATCGGGTCGGCGTAGTCGGCCGCGATCGCCCGATGCTGCGTGAGGCGAGCCTCAGCTTGCACGCCGGGGAACGCGTGGCGCTGGTCGGGCCCAACGGCGCGGGCAAGAGCACGCTCGTGCGCGTCTTGCTCGCGCTCACGTCCCCCGCGGAGGGCACCGTGCAGCGCGCTGTCGCGGGCGTCGGATACGTCCCCCAAGCTTACGCCGAGAGCCTCTTCCCCTGGTTCTCGGTGCTCCGCAATGTGGCGATGCCCCGCCTCGTGGCGCGCCGCGAGGACGCCTACGACGCGGCACGGGCGCTCGCGGAGCGAATCCTCCCCGGGATCGATCCAAGCCGCCTTGCCGGGCGCCTCTCGGGCGGCGAGAAGCAGGCCACGGCGCTGGCCCGCGCGCTGGCGTCGCCCGGGGATCTAGTCATCGCCGATGAGCCGTTCTCCGCCATCGCGGCATCGAGCCGGGAGCGACTGCGCCACGCCTTGCGCGAGGAGCTCCGCGGCCGGGCCCTGCTCCTCGTCACCCACGACGCAGGCGACGTGGCCGATCTCTGCGAGCGCACCGTGCGCCTCGTCGACGGCTGCACGGTCGAAGCGCCGGCATGAGCGGACGCCGGCTTGCGCCCTCCCTGGGCCCCAATCTGCTGATGCTCGCCGGCACCATCGGCGTTTGGTGGGCCGTGGCGCAGATTCGCGTGGCAGGACGTCCGCTCTTCGCCACGCCTGCTGCCACGATGGGCGATCTTTCGCGCGCGGCCCCGACTCTGGGCGGCGATTTGGCAGCGACGGCTGCGCGCACCGGCTTGGGACTCGCCGTGGGCGTCGCCGCAGGCCTCGTGATCGGAGCGCTGGCGGCCGTCGTGGTGCGCCGGGCTCCGGTGATCGAGGGCCTGCTCGACCTCGCGCGCAGCATTCCGCCGGTGGTGATCCTGCCCGTCTGCCTCCTCGCGTTCGGATACAACGAGCTCGCCCGGGTGGCGACGGTCGCGTCGGGCTGCGTATGGACGATCTCCCTCGCCGTCACGACGGCTGCCTCCGCACCACGCTCGACACGCCGCGAGATGCTCGACGTCGCGCGCGCAACGCCGCTGCAAGCGCTCGCGTGGACCCAGCCTTGGGAGTCGCTCGGCGTCCTCGTCGTGAGCCTCCGCACCAGTGCCTCGACTGCAGTCGTCGTGGCGGTGGTGACAGAGATGATCGCCGGCTCCGAGCGCGGCCTGGGCGCGCGAGTCATCGCCGCGCAGATCAGCGGCGACACGGACGGGTTGACCCTCGACGTGCTCGTCGCCGGCGCCCTCGGGTACGTGATCAACCTCGGGCTGCGCGGCTTGGAGCGGTGGGTGCGACGGCTCGAGGCGTGATCAGTCGCCGAAGACCCGGCGGGCCGCCGGCCGCGCGAGCAGGCGGTCCACGTAGCCCGAGAGCGCGTCGCGCCCCTCGAGAAGCCCCACGCTCCGCGCCCATCTCAAGTTCGAGCCGACGATGACGTCGACCGTGGAGAACGAATCTCCGAGCATGTAGGGCCCCACGGCGAGCACACGGGTGAACAGCTCCGCGACGTCGGCGAAGCGCGTGCGAGCCTTCTCGCGCTCGGCCTCCGTGACTTCTCCGCTGTGCTGCGACCAGCGCGAGATCGCAGGCTCGATCATCGACGGGCAGAGGAGCAGCCACTGGTAGTACGGCGCGCGGAGCGGCGAGGACGCGGGCGGCGCGAGGCCCCGCTCGGAGCACCGGTCGGCGAGGTACATGCAGATGGCGATCGACTCGAAGACGGTCACGTCGCCGTCGACGAGCGCGGGCACCTGGCCGAGCGGATGGATCCGGAGATAGCTGGGCTCCCGGTGCTCCTTGGCATCGAGATCGACGGTGACGACCTCGTAAGGGATGCCCAGCTCCTCCAGCATCCAGCGCGGGCGGGTCGAGCGGGTCCTGGGGGTGAAGTAGAGTTTCATGGTCTTCCCTGAAGGTACGGGCTACGCGCCTCTCGGCTAGGCCGGGATATGCCGTCGGGCAGCGGTCAGGTGCGAATCTTGTAGCCTTTCGCGAGCAGCGCGACGGCTGCGGTCGATGTGACGAGCAGCGCGGCGACGGCCAGCGCGAGGCTGCGGCCCGGCGGCACGGCCGACACGCCGAAGAAGCCGCGGCGAAAGCCGTCGACTAGGTAAAGGCACGGGTTCATGAGCGAGATCGTGCGCCACGGCTCGGGAAGAGCGTCCACCCTGTAAAAGACGCCGCTCAGGAACGAAAGCGGCACGACGACGAAGCTCTGGAAGCCCGCGAGCTCTTCGAAGCGGGTTGCCCAGAGCGCCGCGATCAGGCCGAGCGCGCCCAGAAGCGCGCCGCCGAGGACGGCGAAGGCGACGACGACGGCCAGATCGTGCGCGCGGAGGTGCACGAAGAGGGCAGCGCCGACGACGATGCCCCCGCCGACGACGAGCCCGCGCACTGCGGCGGCCGCGGTGAACCCTGCGAAGGTCTCGAGGGGCGAGAGGGGGCTCAGCAGCACGAAGACGAGGTTCCCGTTGAGCTTGGACTGCATGAGGCTGGACGAGCTGTTGCTGAACGCGTTCTGGAGCACACTCATCATCGCCAGACCCGGGACCAGGAACGCGACATTGTCGACGCCGGGCTGGATCGGCGCGCCGTGGGAGAGCATCTGCGCGAAGACGATCACGTAGAGCAGGGCGGTGATGACCGGCGCCACCACGGTCTGCAGTGCGACCGCCCGGAAGCGCAGCACCTCCTTGCGGAAGAGCGTATACGGCCCCCGCAAGCTCACGGCCCCCCCGCGCGGACGGCGTCCATCACGGCAGCCTCGAGGCCGACCTTGCCCGAGGCCAACCGCTCCTTCGTGTCGAGCGCGGCGATTCGGCCCTTCGCGATCACGGCCACGCGATGGCAGAGCGCCTCCGCCTCTTCGAAGTGATGCGTGACCAACACGATGGTGCGGCCCTCCGCGAGGAGACTCCCGCAGAGGCCGTAGAGTGCGCGGCGCATCTCCACGTCGACGCCGGCCGTGGGCTCGTCGAGCACGACGACGTCGGGGCGATGCACGAGGGCCTGCGCGATGAGCACGCGACGCTTCATGCCCCCGGAGAGCGTCCGCATCGGCGCGCCCGCCTTGTCCGACAGGCCCAGCGTCGCGAGGAGCTCGTCGACCCACGCGTCCTGCTCTCGCCCCAGGCCGAAGTAGCCCGCCTGGAGCCTCAGCACCTCGCGCACCTCGAAGAACGGATCGAACACGAGCTCCTGGGGCACGACGCCCAGCGCACGGCGTGCGGCTCGGTACTCGCGGACGACGTCGTGGCCAAGCACGGAGACCGTCCCAGCGTCCGCGCGCGAGAGCCCGGCGACGATGGAGATCAGCGTCGACTTGCCTGCGCCGTTCGGGCCGAGCAGGGCGAGAGCCTCCCCCCGCTCGACCGACAAATCGACACCGGCGAGCGCCCGCACGGCGCCGAAGGACTTGTGGACGCCGCGAATCTCGATCGCGGGCCGCATCGACGCCTCCTCAGTGAACGCAGCGGCCCAAGCCCCGACCCCACGCTTGGAGCGTCAAGGAGCTCGAAGGCTGAGCTGGCCGATGTAGTCCTTCTTGCCGAGGTCGACGCCGTTGTTGCGGAGGATCGCGTAGGCGTGCGTCACGTGAAAAAAGAAGTTTGGCAGGGCACGCTCGAGGAGATAGTCCTCGCCCAACATGACCTTGCCTTCCCAGGGCGGGTACGTGACGATGCGCTTCTCTGCGCCCTCGAAGTCGGCAGCGCTAAAGCCGTCGAGCCAGGTCCTCACGGCCCTGATGCGGGCGTGCAAAGCCTCGAACGTTTGCTCGTCGTCCGGGTGCTTGGGGGCTTCTTTGCCCGTCAAGCGCGCTGCCGCCATCTTCGCGTGGTCGCAGCTCGACTGAACCTGCCGGACGAACGAGTGCTGGTCGGGAGCGAGACGAAAGGTGAGGAGCGTGTTCACGTCGAAGGGCTTCTTCTGCGCGTACTCGGCCGTCTTGACGAGCCACGTGTCGAGCTGACCGAGCATCTTGTGCATTTGACGAATCGATCGGTAGATCATGGTGCTTTCTGCAACGGCTCTCGCGGGCGAGCCAACCTTTCCGAGCACTGTAAAGGCCGGGGCATTGCGAGAACATGGAGTCTTGGTCTCCGGCATGTTTCGGCGGCCATCCGGGACGGGCGGACCAGCCCGCGCTCCGTCGTCGTGACGCGCACGAACGTCACGAATGAAGGAGCTCGAAGCCAATCGTCGCTCCCATCTTCTGGGCGTGGCCGAGCTGGATGTTGAGAACTCCGAGCGGCTCGAGCATTCGGGCGTTCTTCAGCGGTCCGGCGTCGACCGCATCGAAGCCGATGTCCGCCGCCAGGGCAAGGACCACGGCCTTCGCCGCGGGGTCGTCGCCCGCCACGAACGCAGTCAGCTGCTGATCGCCGAGCCGTCCCGTGTCCATGTGCCGGGCGAAAACGGTGTTGAACGCCTTCACCACGTGGGCCCTGGGCAGCATCTTCTGCAGCTCCTCGGCGCCGCTCGTCGTGAAACCGAGCGCGAGGCTTCCATCGACGCCGAGCGCGTTGGTGACGTCCACGACGGCCTTCCCATCCAGCGCGTCGTTCGCCGTGTGCACCAGATCGCCGAGCGCAGCGAACGGAATCGCCGTGATGATCACCGTGGCCCAGGCAGCCGTGTCCCGTATCGCCGGCTTGTCGCTCCCAACGATTCGCGCCTCGCGGCCGGCCCGCTTGAGCCCACGTGCGAGGGCGCGGCCCACCCTGCCGTCGCCGATGATGCCGATCTTCGTCGTGGTCATGTCGTTTCCCTTATGAGGCCCGCCGGGTGTTCACGCGGCCGATCGCCGACCAGTCGACGTCTTGCTCGCCGGCAGCCATTGCGGCCACGAAGCTCTCGCGCAGCACGCTCGCGATGGGCATCGGGACCGTGTGCGCCTCCGCCGCCTCGACCGCAAGCCGCACGTCTTTTGCGCCGAGCTCGAGGCGAAACCCGTTCGAATCGAAGGAGCCATCGGCGATCTTGGCGCCATACGCCTCGACGATGGGCGATTTCAGGAGCGACCCGTTCAGGATCTCGAGAAATGCTCGATCGTCCATGCCGTACTCCTCGACCAGCGCGTAAGCCTCGCCGAGGGTTGCAAGGAGCGACGCAAGGACGAAGTTCACGGCCAGCTTTACCGCGTTGGCTCTCGGCGGATGCTCGCCCACGACGTGGGTCACGCTGCCGATCGCGTCGAAGATCGGGCGGCATCGCTCGACTGCGCGTGCTGGACCCGCCGCGACGACGACGAGCCGGCCTTGCGCGGCCGCCTCTGGACGCCCCAGCACCGGCGCGGCGACGAAGGCGCGCCCATTCTCGGTGTGGAGGCGCCCCAGCCGTTGCGACAGCCGGGGGCTGATGGTGCTCGACGACACGTGCACCGCGTCCGGGCCGAGCGCGGCCAGGATGCCGTCCTCTCCGAGCGTCACCTGCTCGAGCGCCGCATCGTCCGGGAGCATCGTCACGACGGCATCGACCCCTTCGGTCGCTTGGGCCGGCGAGTCGACCACCAGGGCTCCCAGCTCGACGAGGGGCCTCGCCTTGTCGCGTGTGCGGTTGTGGACGATGAGCGTCTGTCCGTTGCGTATGAGGCTCGACGCCATGGCAAATCCCATGTTTCCGAGTCCGACGAAACCTATCTTCATGATGCCTCGCTTGCCCTCGCGGAAAACGCAAAGAGCATGCGCGTCTTGCGTCCGAGCGCGAGCAAAAGCAAATGACGCTCGAGTGCTCCGCCACGGCCGAGCGAACTTGCGCGGACTGCTTGTTGCACCCCACCAGCCCATGGACGTGGAGTGGATCGACGTCACGGTTCCCATCCGTCAGGGCATGGTTCACTGGCCCGGCAATCCGGGGGTTCGAATCGAGTCTACGGAGGACAAGGTCGACGGCGGGATATGCTGCGTCTCGAGCCTCTCGCTCGGCGTTCATACGGGGACCCACGTCGACAGCCCGGTCCATTTTGGCGTGCCGGGCGGCGGCGTCGAGGCGCTGTCGGTGTCTGCCCTCGTCGGGGTGGCACGGGTCGTCGCCGCGCAGGGGGCTGCCATCGCACGTGCTGACCTCGAATCGCTCGACCTTCGGCCCGGCGAACGCGTTCTCTTCAAGACGAGCAACTCTGCCAGGTGCTGGACGACCGACGACTTCGTGCCGGACTATGTCTACGTCTCGAGCGAAGCGGCCCGCTACCTGGTCGCGCGGCGCGTGGGCGTGGTCGGGGTCGACTACCTATCGGTGGGCGGTCCGCTCGACGGTGCGGCGACTCATCGACAGCTTCTCCAGGGGGGGGTCTGCATTCTCGAGGGCCTCGACCTGCGCCGGGTCGAGCCGGGGGAATTCGAGCTCATCGCCCTTCCGTTGCTCATCCCTGGCTCCGATGGCGCGCCGGCTCGCGTGCTGCTCCGTCCACGATGAGGCGCTGATGAAGACACTCGTCGTGTTCCCGTCCCAGAAGGCGGTTCGAGTCGTGGAGGCGCCTCGACCGGAGGGCCCTCTATCGGCGAAGCAGGTGCTCCTCCGGACCATCGACGTGGGTATCTGCGGCACCGACCGAGAAATCGCTGCTTTCGCCTATGGTGAATCACCGCCCGGACAAGACCACCTGGTGCTCGGGCACGAGTCGATCGCGGAAGTCCTCGAGGTCGGCGCGAAGGTGCGCGGGCTGCGACCCGGAATGCTGGTCGTTCCCACGGTTCGAAGGCCGTGCGGCGACGCCTCGTGCGTGGCCTGTGGCGCGGACCGCCCCGACTTCTGCGTGACGGGGCGGTTTCGCGAGCGCGGGATCAAGGAGGCCGACGGTTTTCTGTGCGAGCTCTTCGTGGAAGACGAATCGAATCTGGTCCGCGTGCCGCGGGCACTGGCGGACGTCGGGGTACTCGTCGAGCCCCTGACCATCGTCGCGAAGACCCAGTCCCAGATCCGGGCCATCCAGGGGCGACTTCCGTGGGAGGGTTCGTCGCGCCGGGCGCTCGTGCTCGGGGCCGGAGCCGTGGGGTTGCTCGCCGCGATGATGCTCGTCGCCAACGACCTCGATACATACGTCTATTCGCGCGAGCCACCCGATGGTGACCGAGCGAAGCTCATTCGAGGATTCGGCGCGACGTATGTCTCCGCGACGGACGTCGATGTCGCAAGCCTGGGCTCGCGGGTCGGATCGGTCGATGTGGTGTTCGAGGCGATCGGTTCCTCTCCGGTCGTGTTTGCGGCCACCTCGGTGCTCGCGCCCAATGGGATCTTCGTATTCACGGGAGTCCCGAGTCTGGGTCTGAAACGATCCGTCGACCTCGATGGGATCATGCGCGATCTCGTCCTCAAGAATCAGGTGTTCCTCGGCACCGTCAACGCCAGCCGGCGCGCGTACGAGACCGCAATCACCGAGCTCGAGCAATTCCTCGGCCTATTCCCCGCCAGCGTGCGAGCGCTCATCGGACACCGAACATCCATCGACGAAGCGCCCGAACTGCTTCGTGCGCAGCGCGGCATCAAGGACGTCGTGCACTTTGGCCGCACCTAAATAGTCGACTCGAAGGGAGCATCACCATCGCGTCGGGACGTCCGAACCGAGGCTTTCCTCGACCCACGCCCATCGCAAACAAGCCGGGAGCAGAAGCTCCGGACCTCGCCTTGCATGGCGTACGAACGCGCAGTTGGAAGCCTCGGCCCTCGACCCAGATCGCGTATGAACCCGAGGTCCGAGGCTTCGGGCCTCACGGTCCATCGCGTACAGGCCCAAGGTTCGAGGCTTCGGAGACCGACACCCATCGCGTAGGGACCTGACATCCGAGGTCTCGGAGACCGACAGCGATCGCGTAGGGACCTGACATCCGAGGTCTCGGAGACCGACAGCGATCGCGTAGGGACCTGACATCCGGGGCTGCGGAGACCGACGCCGATCGCCGTGCAGGACAGGGCCCTAGTGCTGCTCTAGCGCCCCTTCGGAAGGGTCGCTACCACGCGCCTTGCAGCAAGACCTCTCCGCCCTGCGAACCGATTCGCGTCGCGACGACGACGGGGCTCGTGCGCGGCGGATCGGCACGCGAACCGGCGACCAGCCACGCACCCAACCCGACGCCCACGATGCCGACCCCGAACGCCATGACCGAACCGATCTCCGACGCGCGCGCGGCACTCGGGTCGCAGCCGCCGGCGCAGGGAGTCCCGAGGTCGGTCGTCTTCGAGAGCGCGTCGCCGGCCAGGTATCCGCCGAGCCCGACGGCCAGAATGCCGATCGCGCCGACGGCGAAGCCCGCCACCCGTCGCGCCGACAAGCGCGACGAGGGCGGCGCTGGCGCTATCGGCTGGGGCGCGGGCGCGGCTTCGGGTCGAAGAGGGGGAATCGTCACGACGATCGCTTCGTTGAACGAGGGCGGCACGGTCACGCTCGCCACGTACGGTACGTGCCCCGGCGCGGTCGCCTCGATCGCATGCGCGCCGGGGTCAAGGAAGACAGGCCATAGGAGGCGATCCGCAGGCACCGGCTCCCCGTCGATGACAAGCGCCGCGGCGCCCTCGGGCAGACGTATTTCGACGCGCGACAAGGATCTCTCGAGCTTGAGCGCGTGCTGATTCGCGAAGTCGCGGCGCTCGCGCTGCGATATGTCGTTCGCCCATGCGCCGGCCTCGACAAATCCGCGCCACGCGCTCGCCGTCTTGCCCTGGGCCTCCTGGCAGAGGGCCAGATTGAGGAGTGTGGAGAGCTTCGGGTAGAGCTTCAGACTCCGTGCGAAGGCATCGCACGCTTCGTCCGTGCGTCCGGCGTCGAACGCCGCGGACCCCTCGCGAAACTGAGCCTCCGCTTCGTCCTCGCTGCTCGCCGCCGGGTCGGCCATCGCGGGGCCGGACACCAGCACCGAACAGATGAAGATCGCGAGGGCCGCTCGACGCGAGGAGCGCGGAACCATCTTCGCGCGCGGTCGTCAGTTCCAGGACTTCAGGAACTTGGGGCGTGAGTTGGTCGGGGAGCGCTTCGCGGGGTCCGGCGTGTGGCGACGGATCGGCGACGCCTTGACGGCCGGAGGTTTCGGCGGCTCGGGCGCGCTCGACGCCGGTGCGGCGCTCGAGGCGGCCGCTTGTGGCTCGGCCTGCAACGACGCCGCCGGCGGATCCGAGTGTCCGAGCTCGTCGCCCCCCATCTGTGCAGACGGCGACGGAGCCGGAGCGCGGGCGCTCTCGACCGCCGCGGCGGCCATGCGCGCTGCGGCGGCGTCGACGCGGACACGCTTCGCGTGGATCTTGGTGAAGACGACCCCCGTGGCGAACAGCACCGCTGCCGCAATCAGCATGGGCCGGTGAACGGCGCGCGGTCGGGACGGCTTGGCCGGGGACGGCTTGGCCGGGATCGGTGCGACGCTCGCGAACTGCGTCCGGTCGCCCGCCACTGGACTCGCGGCCGAGATCGGGACGCCCATCGCGCCGGGGATCGGGACCGTCCCCGCCAGCGGACCCGCATAGTCGAGAGGAGGAAACGTCGGGCCCATGGTCGGCGCCTCGGGGTCGCGCGTCGACGTCTTCGCGGGTGGCAGGATCGAGGCGCGAGCCGCGGCGACCGCCGCCGCCATCAGCGCGATCCCGTCCTTGGGCATCATCGACGGCCGCGAGAGCGCCTGACGGATGCCGGTGGCGAGGTGCGACCATCGTCCCGTCCCGAGCGGCACGAGCGCCCTGGCCATTTCGCCTGCGTTCTGCCAGCGCTCGTCGGGATTGCGCTGCAAGCAACGCATGACGACGTGCTCCCACTCCGCCGACAGGTCCGGACGGTGCGTGCGCGGCGACGCGGGCGTCTTCTCGAGTACGGCCGCGAACACCTCGCCGGGCCCGTCCCCGTCGAAGGGGACCTCGCCCGTCAAGAGCTCGTACATCACGACACCGAGCGACCAGAGATCGGCGCGCGGGTCGACGTTCTTGCTCGATCGGAGCTGCTCGGGCGACATGTACACGGGCGTCCCGAGCACCGCCTGGCCGGTGAGGTCTTTCAAGTGCGAACGGTCGCCCTTCTGCTTGGAGATGCCGAAGTCGAGGATCTTGAGGATGTTGCTCTTGTCTTCGCGCACGGCCAGAAAGAGATTCGCGGGCTTGAGGTCGCGGTGGACGATACCGGCGGTATGCGCCTGGGCGAGCGCCGCGAGGGCCTGGAGCATGTAGTCGGCGGTCTCTTGATATGGCTGCGGGCCCTCGAGCGAGAGCAGCTCCGCCAGGTCGCACCCCTCGAGGTACTCCATGGCCAGGTACGGGTGCCCCGTGTCGAGAGCTCCGGCGTCCATCACGCGCACGACGTGATCGCTGCGAAGGCGCGCCGCAGCCTGCGCCTCTCGTAAGAAGCGCTCGACCGTGTCGTTGCCTTGGGCGGGATCGACAAGCAGCAGCTTGAGCGCCACGCGCTGGTCGAGAACGAGGTGATGCGCCAAGTACACGACCCCCATCCCGCCGCGGCCGACGACCTTCTCGATGCGGTACTTGCCCCCCACGACATCGCCAGGCCGAGGCAGGACGCGCGCGCCGTCCTCCGCACGCTCGTCCTCGAGCCGCGGCGCGCGCGCGTCCACTGGACGCCCATCCTGGCGCGTGGCTTCGTCCATACGGGGGCCTCGAACTTGGAGTCGAACGATGTTCGGCTCTTGGGCTTGAAGTAACTCAGCTCAGGCTAGCACCCATCGTGCCGGTGGTGGGCTGCGGTGGCGCGTGGGCGGGTTCCCCGAGCCGGTGTGTCGGGGCCGCAACGGACGTGTCTCTTCTTTGCGTGGAGCGGGGTCTTCGTCTTCCCTACAGTTCTATGCGCAGCATACAGTGCCCCCGTGGTGGCGGCGCGTTACACGATGCGGGTACGGACGCGGCCTTGGGCGAGCACGCTCAAGTTTTATAAGGACCTGGAAGAGCAGAATGAGGGATTCGGGCCCCTGTGTCGGCTCGTAGAGCACATCGCATCTCAGCCTTACGCCGCACTGCTCTTCTCGACGACCTCCATGCACGCCCTGCTCGTGGCGCAGCATGCCGAGATCGAATGGGGGCACGACGTGCTCCGGGTCGAGCGGGATCCGAACGTCGGGGGCATGCGCTTCACCTATCAGGAAGACGCCTTCGTCGAGCCCACGACCTGGCACTGCGCCGAAGAGAACGTCACCGAGACATTCGAGGGGTTCCTGCGCAGGTCGAGATGGGTGAGCGGCTTGTCGCTCCGATCGGACCAGCCAGTGAAAGCCCAACTCGCGGGTGCCGTGTACCCCAAGGGCGGCTGACGTCAGCGCTGCAGCAGCGTATCGACTTGCTCGAGCAACATGGCGGCCGTGAGCTCGAAGGGCTCCAGGCTCTTCTCGGCCCGGCTCAGCGCCACGGCCCCCTCGCTCGCCGCAATGAGGGTCGCCGCGAACCGCTTCGCGTCGTCGCGACGAAGACCGCCCTTCTGTAGGAGGACCGCCATCCGCGCTCGCCACGCGCGAAACACGCGCGCGGCGCTCTCGCGCAGCTCGGGAACGTCCGCGCCAATGGCCACGGCAAGCACGGAGCAGCCCGCTTCGAGGTTCGAGCTCGAGAGGACGCCACGCCACATTTGCAAAAAGGTCGCTGCGACCTCGCGCGCCCCGGCGCCCTTCCTGCTCTCGACGAAGGCGAGCGCACGCTCACTCGCGTGCTCGATGGCGGCGACCACCAGGTCGGTCTTCCCGCCCGGGAAGTGGTGATAGACCGACCCTCGCGGCGCGCCGGAGTGCTCGAGCACCTCCGAGAACGACGTGCCTTGAAGGCCGCGCGTAGCGAGCATGTACATCGCGCTCTCGATCATCCGCCGCTTCGGGTCGCTCGCCATCTACCTTGACTATGATGATCATCATAGATTACGGTCGACTATGTCAACCATCATAGCCGGGAGCTTCCCATGCCGATGATCGATGTCTACGCGCCCGCCACCTTGTTCCCCGCCGACGCCGACGAGAAGCTCGTGCGCGAGCTCACCCACGCCGTCCTGCGGGCCGAGGGCGTTGCCGCGCCCGGCCCGTTCCATCTCGACAACACGGCGGCCTTCGTTCACCGCCTGCCACCCTCGGCGATTGGGACGGCCGCCCGTCAACCGGCGCCCGTCGTCCGCGTGCAGATCGTGACGCCGCCCGGAGCGCTGCAGCGCGAAGGGCAGAAGCGGGTGACGAAGGAAGCGACGGAGATCGTCGCACAAACAGCCGGAGACCCGTCCATCGCGGCGCGCACGTGGGTCATCCTGACCGAGGCCGCGGAGGGGGGTTGGGGGATCGCGGGCACCGCGTTCGGCAAAGAGGAGTTCGCGGATCTCGCACGACGGGCCGCCGCGGCCCGGGCGAAGTAGGCGCGAGTTGCAAGCACGTTGGCGATGCCAGAGCGCCGAAAGACGTCAGGCGCCGTGACGAAGACCGCGATCACGTAGTCCGGCTTGGCACACCTTCTGGCACACCAACGGCGGGCAAAGGACTCCAAAAGCCCGCATCCGCGCAGGGCATGCGCAATGCAGTTCCACTGGCGTGCGCGCGGTCCGTAGACAAGCTCGTTCGACGGCCGGCGCCGCGACGCTCGCCCTCCTCGGCCTGGCGCGGCCGTCGCTCGCAGGGGACGCGCCGCTGCCTCCGGGTCTCTCGGTCGCGTGGCAAGCTCCCTCGTCGTGTCCCGACGCGACGCGTGTGAGGGACGCTGTCGCGTCGATGGTCGGTGAGTCGACGGCGAGGGGTACGTCCAGTCTCGCCGCGAGCGGCACGGTGACAGACGTCGAGGGGCGCCTTCACCTGCAGGTCCGCCTCGACTCGAGCGATGCCTCGGAAGAGAAGGCCATGGACGCCGATGCATGCGCGACCCTGGCGGACGCCTACGTCCTCGTCGTCGCGTTCACCTACGACCCGGGCCTCTCGTCGCGCCCTCCGCCCGCGAGCACCGCAGTCTCTTTGCCGCTCGCTGCGCCAGAGCCGACGGCACCCGCCCCTGATCCAGGCAAGGCGCCAGCGCCCAGCGGTCCGGGCTTGCGCATGGCTGGCGGTCCGCTGGCTGCCGTAGGGGCGGGCGCGCTGCCCTTCCCGGCGTACGGCGTCGGGGCGCGCGTGGCGCTCGAGACGCGAGTGCGGTGGGAGCTCGCGGGGACGTTCTGGCCTTCGCAGTCGACCTCGGTCGCCGCCACCTCGTCCGGCCGCGTGGGAGCCGGCGTTTGGCTTGCCGATGCCGAGCCCTCTTTGTGTGTGCCGCTCGCGGGTGGTGCCGTGGCGCCGTGCATTGGGGGCGCGCTCGGTGCCATGCGGGCTCGCGGCACGGGCGTCAGCACCGTGGGCGTGGGCACGTCGTGGTGGCTCGCCGTCACGGCAGGCGCGTCGCTGCGCGCAACACTCGCGCCGGGTTTCGACGTGCGGTTCCGGCTCGACGTCGGGCTACCGGTCTTTCGCCCGAGCTTCGAGCTCGACGACGTGGGTTCTCAGGGGACGGTCCGCGTCTTCCACCCGGCGCCCGTATTCGGGGCGCTGAGCCTCGAACCGGAGCTTCGATTTTTTTCCACCAATCGGGGGCCCGCCGGACATGACTCCCCTTGAGACGCCGATGGCTTCTCACTCCATCTGCGTGGAACCTCGCGCCGAGACTGGCCCCGAGCTCGCCGGGGACATCGCCGGGTCGGGGACCACGGACGCCGCTCCCGCTCGCCCAACGTTCGACACCATCTACAACACGTGGGCGCCCTTCGTATGGCGCAACGCCCGCCGCCTCGGGGTCCCCTTCGGCGCGGTCGAGGACGTCATGCAGGAAGTCTTTCTGGTCGTCCATCGCAGGTTGCCGGAGTTCGAGGACCGCGCCTCGGTGCGGGCCTGGCTGTCGGCCATTCTCGTCAACGTCGTCCGGGGCTACCGGAGGAGCGCGCGCCGCAAGGACGTCTCCGGTGGCAGCGGCCTGCCCTCGCCCGAGCCTGACAGCCTGACCGACCCGCGGTCGCCCAGCCCCCTGCAGGCCGCCGAGCGCGACGAGGCGGTCCGCGAGCTCTATTCGATCCTGTCGCGCATGAACGAGGAGCGACGCGAGGTGCTGGTCCTCTCCGAGCTCGAAGAGCTCTCGGCCCGCGAGATCGCCGAGGCGTTGCAGGTCAACCTCAACACCGTCTCCTGGCGCCTCCGAACCGCCCGGCAGGAGTTCGAGCGGATGGTGCTCCGCCGTTTGACGGCCGAAAGGAGCGGGGGAAGGTGAGCGATCTGCATCCTCGCGCTCGTGCGCTCATCGACGCCGCCAAGCGGGGCGAGGGCTCGCTGTCGCCGGACGTGAAGGCACGGGTCCACCGCTCGGTGCTCCGGCGGGCCGTCGCGCTTGGAGCCGCTGTGGCCACCGCCGGCACCACCAGCGCCGTGTCGAAGGCCGCCGCGCTCCTTGCTGCACTCCCAAGCTCCCTGGCCGTGCCTGCGATGATTACCGCTGTCGCGGGGGCGGCACTCGTCGTCTTCGAGGCGCGGTCCACGCCTCGGGCGTCTCCGCCGTCGCCCCCGGTTTCCATGCACGCCGTCGCTCCCGCAGCCGGCCCGCGCCCGCGCGCTGCGGTCGGTGAGGCCCGGAGGGTCGTCCCATCCGCGGCCCCTGCGGCGCCCGAGCCTTCGGCCCCCGAAGAAGCGACCGTCCCAAACAGCGAGCCGGCATTGCCAGCGGCCCCGGTGACGCAAGTCGCGCCGACCGCGATCCTACCGCCCTCCCGCCGACCACGCGTACCCGGCGACCAGGCGCCCGTCGCCGGACCCGAGCGAGATCCGCTGCCGCTCCCACTCGCAAGCGCCGAGCCGCGGCACGCAGTCCAGCCTCCGCTGGCGGGCACCGCCCTTCCCGACGCGCACGCTTCGACGTCGGCCCGCCTGGCCGACGAGATCGCGCTCCTCCAGCAGGCGCGCCAGGCCTTGCAAGCGGGCAATCCGGCCACAGCGTTGTCGCTGCTCGACGGTCCCGGCAGCCCGCTCGACGCCAGTCCCCTCGCCGAAGAGGCTCAGCTCGCGCGTATCTCCGCGCTCTGCCAGCTCGGCCGAACGAGCGAGGCGCACAGCGCGATGCAGCGCCTTGTTGTCGCCTGGCCCGGGTCCCCGGCCAGCAAGCGCTTGGGCGACGGGTGCGCAGTGCTCGCGGCTCCAAGCAAGGGCAGCGAAGATTGATCCACGGTTCGGGCGCGGCTCCGACATTTCACCTTTGGATGATCCCGATGGGGCATCCGACCAGGAGGTCGCCATGAAATCGCTTCGAATTGGTTCCCGGATCGCGTGGGTCAGTCCCTTCTTCTGCCTTCTTCCGTTCCTGATGGGCGCCGACGGCAACGGCTGTCAGCCGGGAGGGCCCATCCCCGTCGGCTCGGGGGGCACCGACGCCGGCGGCTCGAACAGCAACGGGGCCACGGACGCGAGCTCGAGCTCGGACGGGAACGTGACCTGCACGCCCGCCGATTGCGCAGGCCTCGCCGCGCCGGCCCTCGCAAAGGTCTGCCCCGACGGAACCTCGGTGGGCGAGACACTGTGCACCACGCAGGGCGACGGCAAGTGCGGATGGGGATTCCCCGCCTGCCCGACCGACGCCTGCAGCAACGTTGTTTTGCCGTGCGCCGGGTGCCCCTACGGGTCGACCGGCACGGGCTATGACACCAACGGCTGCCCCACGTGCCCGATCTGCGCTCAGCCCCCCTCGGATGCCTGCGTCGTGCCCGTCTGCAACCTGCCCAACTGCGCCGTCGGCTCCACCATCGTCCCCCAGTACGGGCCCGACGGCTGCGAGACGTGCTCGATCTGCGTGCCGCCGGACGCTGGGTCGGGGAGCTGCTCCTCCATCAGCGCCACCAGTTACGAGCAATCCTGCACCCAGGCCTCCGACTGCGTCGCGGTCTACAGCGGAGCCCTCTGCGGAGACTCGTGCGCTTGCGCGAACTCCGCCATCAACATGGGCGCGCAGTCGCAATACGACAGCGACCTCTCTGCGAGCACGTACGAGAGGTGCCCGTGCGCCTCGCCGCCGCCAGTCGCGTGCACGAGCGGGACCTGCGCGCTTGCCACGCCTTGACCCACGGGAAAGCAACATGGTCGGGGCTGCGTCGCACGGCGGAGGTGGAAACCCCGGCAAGGTAGCGATAGACGGTCGGGATGACGTCCGCGATTCAAAGGGCTGCCACGGCGCTCGCCGTCGCCGGGGTCGCCGGTTGCTTCGGCAACGGCGGCACGCCGCCGACGCAGGTCACGCCGAACGGATCCACCGTGGATGCCTCCACAACGGGCGCCGACGCGAGCGTGCCGGAGACGGGCGCCTTGGAGGCCGCCGCCGACGCGCCCAGCGGCACGAGGGACGCGAGCGCCGCCGACGCGCCGACGGGCATCGCCCTTGACGCGGCCTGCGCGGGCGACGGCGCGTCGGACACGTTCAGCTGCACCGGCAGCCTGGGCACCGCGCGCGTCGCCCCGGGCGCCGCGGTGCTCCCGAATGGCCAGGTGCTCGTCGCGGGAGGATGGAACGCCACGAACCAGACGCTGACGAGCGCCGAGATCTACGACCCCACGGCAGGCACATTCTCGCCCACCGGCTCGATGACCGACGCGCATCTGTGGGCTGGATGGACCGCGCCGTGGCCCGTCGTCAACGGATCGGTGCTCGCGGCCGGAGGGCTCGCCTCGACGGGGGCGCTGCTAGGCAGCGCCGAGACTTACAGCCCGACGACCGGGAGATTCTCGCCCACGGGCCCCCTCGGGACGCCGGTCATCGCCTTCGATCTCGTGACGCTGCAGGCCGGTGCGGTCCTCTTCATTGGCGGCTACTCGACGGTCGTCGTGGCGCCGCCGACGCCCGGCTGGCAGTACACCGCGGGCACCGATCAGACGCAGCTCTACGACCCGACGCAGGGGACATTCTCGACGACCGCCGGGCCGCTCGGAGAGGAGCGGCTCTTCGGCTGCAACGTGGTGCTGCCGTCGGGCGACGTGGTCGCGATCGGCGGCTGGCAGGGCGCGCCCGCCAGCTTCGAGCAGAACATCGAGGAGTACGATCCGGGCACCGGCCAATGGAGCACAGTCGGCGAGCTCGGGGACGACGTCACGTGCAGCGACGCCGCCTTCGTCCTACCGAGCGGCGCCATCTTCGTCGACGGCGCGAACTTGCTCGACCCGTCGACGTGGACGACGACGGCCGTCGCCAACCCCATCACCACCACGAGCACGATGTTCGTGCAGCTCGCCGGCGGCGACGTGCTCGCCATCGGCGGCAAGGACGCCTCGGGGGACGTCATCGCCGCCGCGCAGCGGTTCGACGCGACCGCGAGCCAGTGGACGACCGTCGGCAGCCTCCACCAGCCGCGCACCGGCGGCCGCGCCCTGCTTCTCACTTCGGGCGACGTCCTTGTCGTCGGAGGATCGGACGCCACGGGCGCCGCGCTCGCGACGGCGGAGGTCTTTCACCCGTGAAGGGGGACCCCTCTACTGGGGAGCTGCCGGCATCGCGCAGCGGCCATTGATGCACTGATCCCCGGTGTTGCAGCAGTTGGACGAGGTGGTGCAGTTCTCGTACTCGTTGGAGCAACCCGGCGGCTTCGAGACACACACCGTCGCGCCACCTTCGTCCGAGCCACCTTCGCGGCAGAAGCCGCTGCAGCACTGGTCGCCCGTCCCGCACTTGGTCCCCAGGCTCTGGCAAGCGGGCAGCGTCCAGTAGCCACGCAGGTTGTCCGCCTGCAGCTCCTGACCGTCGAGATAGAAGGCGGGGTGGCTGGGGTCAGTGCCGGACGCCGCGCCGATGTCGATGGCCGCCACCCAGAGCTTGCCGTTGGCTTCGTCTTGCTGCCCGGCGGTGCAGTTGCTGATGCCGAGGCCCTCGCTGTTTGCCTTGGACGCGAGCATGCTCCCGTAGGAGCGGTGGCTGGTAAAGACCGCCCAGAAGTACCCGCCGACGGCCTCCGCAAGCATCGTGGGCGCGAAGTTGAGCCCTGGATCGTTGGCCGGCAGGTACGAGGCCGTGCTGGACCCGGTGTAGCCGTCGAGCACGTTCAAGCGCGTGACCGCGTGGGTCGCGACGTCCACGCCGTACAGGTCCCCTGTGACCTGGCAGTCCGTCTCGAACGTGCTGCTGCTCCCCGTCTGGAAGAGCACCCATGCCCCGTCCGGCGTAAAGGCGGGCCACGCCGCGTAGCCGGAGGACTCGGTGGCGAGGTCGGTGATGTTGGAGAACGTCTTCGTTGACACGTTGAAGTCGGCCTTGGCGATCGTGTTCGGGTTCTCGTCCTCGTGCATGAAGGCGATCTGCGTCCCGTCAGGCGAGAAGCTCGGTGTCCCCGCGGCGGTGATCGCCGAGTCCCAGCCGCTCGCCGGGATGTTCGCCCCCGTCTTCGTGTTGTAGAGGCGTGACGTCGCGCTCGCGGCGTAGATGACGCCATAGCCCGTGGCCGACATGCCGAACGTCCCGTCGGGGTACGGGCCCATGTAGGTGAAGATCGTATCGGTCGCCGTCGTGATCGAGGTGCTGGACGACGTGCTCCAGGTCCCGCTCGCCGTCAGGCTGGTGGCCGAGACGATCGTCGAGCCGTCGGCGCTCGCGGCATGGCATATCGCCGTGCAGCCGCCGGCGCCCGCCGCTTGAAACACCGTGGGCGCCGTCGCGCCGGGATTGATCTTGAGGATCCCGGCCGAGTCCCGGCCGCCGGCGATCGTCGAGCCGTAGGACTCGTAGAAGATGGTGCCGCGCACGCTGCCTTGCGCGATCGGCCACGTCTCCGAGAGCGGTCCCGTGACGCTGCTCCCCGAGATCTTGGTGACCTGCACGTCGGCCGTGTCGCCCGAGCCCACTGCTGCAGTCACCGCGTCCCACGAATTCTGCGAGAGGGACAGGGACACCTGGCCCGTTGCGCCGCCGGCAAAGTAGCCCTTGTAGTCGAGGGTCTTCGACGTGATGTGCACGTATTCCGCGTCCGAGGCTCCCCCCGCGAACTGCATCGTCGGCGAGATGATGCCGCGCGGGAACACGGTCTTGTTGTACGGGTACAGCCAGGCGAAGGCCGAGTCGGCCTTGCCGGTGCCTTGCAGTGTCGTCTGCGAGCTGGACGCGACCTTGCCGGGGTTCTCGGTGATGGTGCAGACGCTAGCGGAGCAGGAGCCGCCCGCGGCGGCGCACGTCGCGTCGCAGCCTGAAGACGTGGTTCCGCCGGAGGAGGTCGGCGAGCCGCTGCTGCTTCCGCCCACGGCAAAGCCCGAGCTCGTCCCGCAGGAGGAGCATCCCCCGCCGCTCGTGCCGGAGCTGGTACCGGTGCCGGCGTCGTCGTCGGTACTAGTGGAGGAGCCGGGACCGTACCCGCTGGTGTTGCGCGTGCCGCACGCCGCGAACGCGGCAACACCAAGCACCGCAGCGGCCAGGGACGCAGGTATCCGCAGGCGGTGCACCTTATACATAGTGTCCCAACCTGGCGGAGGGGGTCACCCGGAATGCGCGAGGACGGAGGAGAGTCTCGAATGAGACGTCCAGCCGGGATGGGCTCGAGGCTTTCGGGATGCCATGCCTCGGACGCCTGGGGCGACGCGAACGATTCGCCTTTCACGACCGGCTAACCGAGTGAGGCGGCGCTTTGTACTCGAGAAAGATGCGCTCGTTCCTTAATTGGCCGAGATCGCAAACGAATTCGGGCGGGCTCCACCGGGTGAGGAGGCCGCTCGTTCCTGGAGGACGGGCGGCGTGTGCCGTCCCACGCCCGTGGCACGGCGTATCGTCCGAAGAAGCCGCGTTCGTGTCCCGTCGTGCCGCTTGCGTGTCCCGCCATCCCGCGGACGCGATACGCACCGCTCGCCGCGCTCAGGGCACGTAAGCGACACCGCGATAGACGGTGCCATACGTCGGGCCCAGGACGACGCTGAACGACTCGCTCGAAACGGCGCTCGTTGTCGTCGCCCCGATCTGGTCCGTGATCGTCACGACCTTGTTCGGGTCGGCGCCGGAGTCGCCCGCGCTGCTCGACGTCGCCGTCGTCGCCCAGAAGGTCACGGTGTTGGTGGCCTGGTTCACGACGCCCGCCAGGTTGCGCAGACCGGTCGTCGTCATCGTGGGCCACGGTCCGTCGGGTCCACCGTCGGTGGCCAGGTAGGCGCCGCTGCCGGCGCCCACGTTGCTGTCGACCACGCCGACCAGATTGGCGGTAAGCACGTAGTCGAGCTGCCAGGTGCCGTTGACGAGGCTCCACTTCTCGAGGCCGCCGTGGCTCGCCAGGTCGAGCGCGTTGCCCGAGCCCTCGTCCGTCACGTACATCGTGGTCGGGTTGGCGAAGAACACCGCGAAGGGCGTGAAGTTCGCACCGGTCTGCTTGGCCGAATCGGTCGGCAAGCCGGGTACGATGCTGATCGTCGCCGACGCCGCACCGGTCACCGTCGGCTCGGCCGGCGAGACGGTATAGACGGTGTCGATCCCGTTGCTGCCGCTGCCCTTGGTGAAGTAGAGCGCGCCGCCGTACTCGGTCACGCCGCGGTAGTTGTTGTCCTTGCCGGCCTTGTCGAGCTTCCCGCCGTCCGCGACGAGTATCCCTCCGTCGGCGAACTGCAACTGGATGAGCGGGTCGACCTGCGCCGAGTTGTTCGCCGGGATCCCCGCATCCGCCGCCGAGGCATTGATCGGGGTGACGGCCTCGAGCCCGGTCGTCTCGGTGACGTTGGGGTTCGTTCCGTTCCCGGTGAAGGCGCTGGAGCTGCCGTTATTGGAGTTGCCGACCGTGTAGTAAAGGCCGTTATCTGCGAGGAGCGCGCCCCGCATGTTATCGCCACCGTAGGCGATGGTCGGCGTATAGGTGAAGTTCCCCAGCACATCCATCGACACGATCGTGCGGGCGAACGCGTAGCTCGAGCCGAAGGCGAAGGTCACGGGGTTGGTCGGGTCCTGCCCGGGGACGGCGTCGGCGTTCGAGACGTCGATCGCCCCGACTCCGGCGCCGGCGTAGCCGCCGAACACGATGTGCGGGGCGCTGCTCGAATCCGTCACGTAGTGGAGGCCCAACTCCGACTTCGAAGAGAAGCTCGTGACCACCTGGGGCACGGAGATGGTGCTGAGCACCTGACCGTTGGCCGGGTTGATGTCCGTCAGCGTGATCGGCGAGGTGATGCCGAAGCTGCCGTCGACCGTGGCGTTGTTCCACACGTTGACGTAGTCGTTGCCCGCGATCGCCGGGGTGGTCGCGGTGTCCGTGTTCGGCAGCGCCGTACCGACGACCAGCGACGCGACGGCGCCCTGCGTGTTGCTGTAGGTCGTGCTGCTGATGACGAGCGAGTTTGAAGCCAGAACGCTGGCCCCGGAGTCGGAGGCGTCCGTTCCCGCGTCGCTCCCACTCGTGCCGCCCTCGGAGCCCGCCTCGCTCGCGCCGCCTTCGCTACCCTGAGTGGTGGCGTCGGTACCGCCGTCGTTGGATCCCACGGTCGAGTCGGTCGAGCCGTCCTGCGATCCGCTCGACGCGCCGGACGAGCCGCCGCTCGACGACCCGGACGACCCGCCCGAGCTGCTCGTGGCGGTGCCGTCCGTCGTCGAGCCGTCCTCGGGCTCGTTGTTGTTACCACCCCCGCTGCTCCCGCAGCCGGTGACCCAGAGCAGACCCGCGGAGCACGCCACGCTGCCAGCAATCGCAATCCGACGTCTCATTGATGTGCCTCCCAAACCGTTGGTTTGGCAGAGGTACCCGGAAATCGGTCGGCCACGCGTGACGGCATCGTGCCTGTTGCGTGAACTCACGATCGCCATCGTGATGAAGCCAGAGGGCCGTAGCAGCCGGCGCCGCCCCGTCACTTCCGCTTCGGCCGGTCGTTCTACCCCTGGAACGACCTGCTTCGCCGGATTTCTTTGTAGGCGCGATAGGTTTCGAACGTATCAGGGCGCTTCTCCCCCGGACCCCTTGGTTTCGGCCCGAACGTCGCGATCCGTCGCTATTCCGGCAGCTTAGGACCCCTCATAGATCGGGCTCCGAGCTGACCGGGACTGACCCAAACTGACCCGGATTGACCCCCGGCGAGTAAAGATGCGGGTAAACGGTCCGGGGGCAAGATCGCCAAAACTTGGCGAGCATGCTCCCGCCGTCAACCTCGGAACGCCGGGTGAGCCGTGAGGGCCGCGCACAAGAGTAGGCGCCGCGACCGTCTCACTGGCAGGGGCAACAATAGTGAACCACCGTTAGAAGATTGGCGGGGGTAGGTGTTTCGGAGCATCCGAGCGACTCGGCCGGACTTGCCGTTGCTCCCGTACACACCAGCCCGTAGCCGGGGTAGGACGGGGGACAACCCTCATCGAGCGGTTGGCAACCGCCGCCATTCGCACTTGCCGGAATGACACACGCGGCATCGGCAGCCCCGTCAAGATCGACAATCTGCTACGCAACTTGCTCAAATGGCGTGCTCGTACCGCTTGATGCGGCCGTTTGCCAGACCTGGCCGTAGAACACGTCTCCGGAACCTGCGGTTTCGGGAGGGCTATAGTAGTAGTTATTGCTCGCGTTCGCGAGGACCGTGACCATGTACCAACTCTGGTCATTATAGTAAGAAAATGTTTGGCCACTGAGGTTGTATCCGGAGACCGAACCGAAAGCCAATACAGGCTGGAGAACCTGATTCTGTGCATTAGGCTCAATTCCGAGCCAAACATATAGAGTCTCGGGGTATGCTTCCTGTGGGACGGGGGGTACAGTCCACTCGCCTTCCAAAAGCGAGATGGTCAAACCGCCGAGCGCGCTTTCCCAGATGGAGGAAACCCACCCGCCACCACTTGGCGTCGGCTCGGGGCCCGCATCACTTGGTTGGCGCCGGGTACTTCTCGGGGCTTCGGGGCAAGCATCGAAGTGAGCCGCAAGAGAACCGTTGACGGTGAACGTTGTCGTTTCCGTCAACGGCTGCACCGTTGGGAATGAAGTGTACGCAGTCTTGCCGAATGATGGCACCGGGCACCCGCGTCCAGCCCGTGGGGACCGATGGGTCCGGCGTTGCGGCGAGACCGTTTCTGCCGCACAGCGAACCGAGAAGTAACGTTGCGACAAATGCGTTACTCGTCAGGACTCGATGATGCATTGGCCCCCCAAGGCTCGAAGCAGCGGCGCAGTGAGCTAACTTGGGTGCATGAGCATTGAAGAGGCGATGACCAAGCTTGCTGAGGCCAAGGAGATCGGCCGGATGCTCGGCATCAATTCGACCCCTGAGGGTCGCGCGGCGTACAGGCGAGCACTCGAAGAGGCGAAGCGGCTCGCGGGCCCTGGTTCGAGCTTGTCGGAGACGGTGTACGGTCTACTGAAGACCGACTCCAAGGCCCAGCCGTAGCGACCCCCGCCAGGCAGGGGATGCTTGGGTCACCGAGGGGTCGATGGCCTTCGCGACCTCGCGAGGGCCGGGGCGACCTTAGCCCGCGCCGCTTGCCGCCGCCGAGTAAACCCCCGGGTAAACACCCTCTCGGCGAGCGACGATCTAGCCTAAAAGAAGGGATTTTCTTGTAGGCGCGATAGGTTTCGAACCTTGGCAGGCGGCATTTCGTAACTAGGCGATGCCGCTCTTCTTTCGTCGCTAAGGTTCGACAATCTCGGCGCTTTTGGCCGAGCGCCCAGTCCTCTCCAGTCCACTGACTTCCCCCGCCGTCGACCCGGTTCTTGGAGACGAACTTGGAGACGCGCGGGCCCGGGATGCTCGTTGGTCGTGCGGGTCGTCAGGCCCGACCCTGGTACCGCGCATGGGCCGCCGAGGCGCCGCGTGACGCCTCGTGGCATCGCAGCGCCGCCGCGCTTATGCTTGGCATCGTGAGTCTGCTGGACGATCTACGACGCGACCGCGATCGGCTGATTGCCATTGCAGCACGCCATGGTGCGCGGCAGGTGCGCGTGTTCGGGTCGGTGGCCCGGCGCGAGGAGCAGGCGACGAGCGACGTGGACGTGCTCGTCCGGTTCGAACCAGGGCGTAGTCTCTTCGATCTTTGCGCGCTCGGCGACGAGCTTGGCGACACACTTGGCCGACGCGTCGACGTCGTCACCGACGCTGCGCTGAGCCCTTACCTGCGGGCGCGCATCGTCTCCGAGGCCGTCGCGTTGTGAAGGACGACCGCGTCTACCTCCTTCACATGCGCGACGCCATTGACGACATCGCGGCATTCACGAGCGACGGCGAGGAGGCGTTCCTCGCAGATAAGAAGACGCAGCACGCCGTCGTCCGAAGCCTCGAGATCCTCGGAGAGGCCGCGAAACGGGTCTCAGCCGGGACGCGCGAAGCGAGCAACGATATCCCGTGGAGGGCCACCGCAGGAATGCGGGATCGGCTGATCCACGACTATTTCGGCGTCGATCTGGCCATCGTTTGGAACGTCGTTCGCGTGGAGCTCGCCCCGCTGCGCACCCGTATCGAACGTCTCCTTGCGTAGCTCGAAGCGATCCGGCCAACGAGACGCGCCTGCGGGTAAGAAGAGGAAGCGGGGACGTGCCGTCAAGCAGTCAACAGAACGCGCCTTCGCGGCCCGAATCGTGAGTGCGTTCCGCTCACGGCAGAATCGCGTACAATTTGGAGCGCCCCGAGGAGCTGGCGGCCGTCGAGGCTCACGAAGGCCCCCTTCCCGAATGGATGGCCGAGGAGCTCGACCGCCGCGATCGCCAGGATGCCGGAACCGAGGAGGACGGTGAAGTCCTCATGGCTCGCCTGCTCGTCAAGCACAGCCGACCCCGCCGATCCGCTTGAAGTACAAGATCCGCGCTGCCGAATAGCAAGACATTGGCGCGTCGGCTGACTGGTACCGCCAGCTCGC
>Ga0302325_10000785_pt1 | contig 85177 bp, 71 predicted proteins | sample Palsa_T0_2_FD_201948 | JGI IMG/M metagenome (GOLD analysis project Ga0302325, IMG submission 201948) | Peat permafrost microbial communities from Stordalen Mire near Abisko, Sweden - Palsa_T0_2 | ecosystem: Environmental > Terrestrial > Soil > Palsa > Peat permafrost | place: Sweden: Abisko... | reverse complement strand
CACCAAGGGAACGCATCTGCGCTCGACATTTGATCCTGACCAGCCGAGTCTGGCCAGTTCCGCCAACCCCATTACCCTCACCTGCGGCAACGCCGCCAACCCTTGCGTACAACCGGGAGTAACGACAGGATCGCCGGTTTCGATCACGCAAAACACGGCATCCAACGCGCCGGCGCGGGCCCCTTATGCGGGAATCAACCCTTCTATTCTGGAGGCGTTCTATCCGAACTCCGATTCCCACTACAACGGCTTGCAGGCCACGGTTTCGCACAAATTCTCGAAAGGACTGTATTTCCAGAGCGCGTACACGTATTCGAAGTCGATCGACGACGTCTCGACCGCGAGCGTGGCCTTCGTCACGCGCGTCAACAATCAACTGGATGGGGCCTCGTCGCGTGGTCTTTCCGACTTTGATCACCGCCAGCGCTTTGTCACCAGCTTTAATTACGCGCTGCCTTTCTACTCCAGCCGCCACGATGCCGTGGGATATGTGCTCGGTGGCTGGGAAGTCAACAGCGTGATCGTCGCGCAGTCAGGTTCGCCCATCACGATCGCGGATGGGAGTGGCGCAACCAACTATGATCTGTCCAGCTACCCGGTCGGTACGGCTGCTTTCGCTCCCGGCTTCGATTGCAGCAACGCTTCAAATACGGGCAACCTGCAGACCAAGATTGCAAATTGGGTCAATCCGACTGCCTATATACCGGTGGCCGACGCTCCAGGCGGAGGTTACCCTCCGGTGAATGCCCCGGACGGCACCACTGGTTTTGGGAACTCTCCGCGCAATTGCATCATCGGTCCGAGGCAGGTGAACGTAGACTTCACGCTCGGCAAGATGTTCAAGATTGGGGAGCGGCAAAGCCTGCATTTCCGCACCGAGTTCTTCAATCTGTTCAACCACCCGTCCTTCCAAAACCCACAATTTACCGGGAATGCGGACGTTGAATCCGGTACGTGTCCTGCAGCGTCCGGCCAAGGGTGCAACGTGGGCGAGATCACGCAGACCAACGGCACGCCGAGGTTGATTCAGTTCTCGTTGAAGTATTCGTTCTGACGCGAATTCGCTCGTGGGGACGGGGCGCCCCGAATTCGAACGGTCCACGCCGAGCGCAACTCGGCACTGGCCTAGGTCAATGACAAATCTGGATTCGCCACAGCAGGAATGGGGCAAACCGCATGCGATGGAAGAGCGGCCTTTTGACGCTGGTGGGAATGGTGCTGTCCGCGTCGTCCGCGCTTCACGGGCAGGATGCGCAGCCGACTCGTGTCGTCCACTACACCACCACCATTGACAATGTGAAGTATCTATTTGCCACGGCCGTACCGGTGGCGCGTCTGAGGTCGGGCGACATCCTCGATACCAATACGCTCGACTGCTTCGGGAACGCGCTCCGGAAGACCGGCGACACGCTCAGCATGTCGAAGGGCGATAATCCGCTGGCCGGACCATTTTTCGTCGAGGGCGCAGAGCCCGGAGACACACTCGCCGTCAAGATTCTCGATCTCGAGGTCGACGGCGACACGGGCGTGGGCGCTTTCGCTCCCGGATTTGGCGCCATCAACGAGACCAACTACACGCCCATGCTGCATCCTCCGCTGCCCGAGCGCGTCTGGTTCTATCCCATCGATCACGCCGCGAACGCAGCCACATTCAAGGCGCTCGATTCCGATTTCTCGGTCAAGATTCCCATCCATCCTTTCTTTGGCTGCATCGGAGTCGCGCCCGCCAACGGGGAGGCTCGCAGTTCAGTCGTCCCTGCGGAATTCGGCGGCAACATGGACTCGCCCGAAGCAAGCGTCGGCAACACCGTGTACTTTCCGGTGAACGTCAAGGGAGGGCTGTTCTACATCGGGGACGGCCACGCCGTCATGGGCGATGGAGAAGTGGCCGGCACCGCCATCGAGGTCCCGCTGAAAGCGCGCGTGCAATTGAGCGTGATCAAGGGCCGCACCATCGCCTGGCCGCAGTTCGAAAACGACCACGCCATCATGACGGTGGGCGCTTATCGTCCTCTGGATGATGCGCTGCGCATCGCTTTCACCGAACTGGTGCACTGGATCCACAAGGATTACGGTTTGTCGGAACTCGATGCTTATGAATTGCTGTCGCAGGTTGCGAGGATTCATCTCAACGAAATGGTGGATCCGAACTACGTGGTGGTTGCTTCCATCGAGAAGAAGTATTTACCAGAGAAAAAGAAGTAGGGGCCTGAATCGCGGGCCAAGCGTGGCTCGAAGGTCCGAATCCGCCTACTTCCCTGCCCGTCCGCTCGGACGACGCGCGATCTCGATGGGCGCGGTGTCGTCGTCATGCACAGTCATGTGCTTGTCTTCGACCGGCGCGTGCCCCAGCTTTTCGAGCAGCCGGACGCACCGGTTCCAGCGCAGCACCGCATCGTCGTTGCGGGCTGGCCGGATCTTCTCGGCTTCTTCGAAGCAGCGCATCGCCTCATGCAAGGAACCAACCAGTATCTGTGGCCTGACCCCAGCCTTGATCTGGGCCTTAGCCCGCCGCTCGAGTAGAAGCCCGCGGTAGTAGAGGAGGTCATAGGGATCCGACAGGCTCTCGAAGATCTTTTCCGCCTCGGCATAGCGGTCTGTGTGCCGCCCCTCGAACTGGTCGGTGAGCGTCAATCCTAACAATCGGATGGCCAACTGATTCTCCGGGTCGGCCGCCAGGATGTCATGGCAAATCGACTCTGCTTCCTCCGGTTCGTTCAGAAAGCGATAGAGCTCGATTTTGGAAATGGCTTCCGGAATACCATCCTTCGAAATGGTCTTTAATTTGAATTCCAAGTTGACCTCCGTGCGGGACGGGCAAGACGCCCCGCGCTCCGCCGGCGATTAGATGCTCCACAACAGATAGGCGGCCAGAACCGTGCCGAGCAGGGCTCCGCCGTAGCAAAACGCAAAAATCACTTCGTTCAGATGCTTCACCTGCAGACCGTCGTAAAGTGTGAACCGAAAACGGTGGGCCCAGTGAAACAGCGGCAGCGAGCACAGGACAAACAAATAAAGCCGGGCCAACGGCGACTGCACCAATGCCATCAGGTGCTCGTACCTCGGTTGCGGGAGCCAGCCCAGCGGAAACGCCAATCCAAATAGAAACAATTGAATCGGGATCAGAACCGCCGCCACCACTCCGCCCGCGCTGAACAGAAGCCAGAGGAAGGCTTCATTCGAAGGCTTGGCCTTCGACGAGTTGCTGGTTGATTCACTCATGGGATTCACTCATGGCGTCCTCAATAGCAGCCAGGCGACCAATGCCGAAACTGCAATCCAAAGCACGAAATTCGGAGCGGCAACCAGAAATTCAGGAACGCGCTTCCCACCCATCCGCACCGGCATCGCGCGCGGCGCCAGGTTAAACCAGGTAATCGTGTGAAAGGTCACGAAGCAGAACGCAACCGCATTGACGGCAATCATTATCGGCGATTCGAGGCGAGCGGCGAAGCGCGCGTAAGCCTCCGGCCCATGCAGCAACGCTCGCAACTGGAACAGCGTCAACACGACAAACCACGCTACCGAAATACTGGTAAGCTCTCGCAGGATAAACGTCAGATAGTGCCATTCGCCCAACCACCACCACGTCGAGAGGCGCTTCCGATACCAGCGTGGATGGAATTCCGGGCGAGCCGCCTGATCCAGTACCGTCTGGTCAGTCATGACCGGCCTCCCGCGGAGCGTCTTCGTGCCCGCGCGGCAATAGAAATGACTTCACCCAATCGAGCGCGGCGGTGAGTTTGTACTGCTGGATCGCCCCTGCTGGATCTACGTGCTTGGGACAAACCCGCGTGCACTCGCCCACAAAGGTGCACCCCCAAATGCCGTCCGGGTGCGCCAGCGTCGCCAAGCGCTCGGCCGCTCCCTGGTCGCGGCTGTCCAGGTTATAGCGTTGCGCCAGCGCCAGCGCCGCCGGCCCCACGAAGTCCTCATCCAGCCCCACGACCGGACAAGCCGCGTAGCACAGCGTGCAGTTGATGCACATGCTGAACTGCTTGTAGAGATCCAGCTGCTCGGGCGTTTGCAGAAATTCGCCCTGGCTGAGCGGCGGCTGGTCGTTCCGGATCAGCCACGGCTTCACCTTCTGCAGCTTTACCAGGAAGTCGCTGAGAGCCGTGACCAGATCGCGCACCACCGGAAAATAGCGCAACGGTTCCACTCTCACTGTGGCATTCTTGCCGTAGGACGACAGGAAAGTCGCGCAGGTCAGCTTGGGCTCACCGTTGACCATCATGCCGCAACTTCCGCAAATTCCCATGCGGCACGACCACCGATACGTCAGGGTGCCATCCACTCTGTCCTTGATGTAATTCAGCGCGTCGAGCACCACCCACTCCTTGCGGAGCGGAACCTCGAAGCTCTGGAAGGAGGGTTTCTCATCCCGATCCGGGGCGTAACGCGCAATTTCGAGCACGATCTTGTCAGCCATTCACTCACCTATCGGATTTGCCTTGGCACGGTTGCATGCGACTGCGACTCCTTAGTGCGACTTCTTGCCGTACACTCGCTCACCCGGAGGCCAGCGCGTGATCGTTACCGGCAGATAATCCACTCGCAAAGAACCATCCGCGTTCCGCCAAACCAACGAATGCGCCAGAAATTTCTTATCGTCGCGCGCCGGAAAATCTGTCCGCTGATGCGCTCCGCGTGATTCGGTTCGGTGCAGCGCACACTCCACAATCGACTGCGCCACGTCCAGCATGAAGCCCAGTTCGAGCGCCGAAATCAATTCCGTGTTGAAGGTTCGTCCGTGGTCGTCGAGCGCAACATTCCGGTATCGCTCCTGCAACTCGTGAAGCTTCTGAATCGCCTGCTTGAGAGACGACTCGGTGCGATAAATTCCCGCCCCGCTCTCGACCGTCTTCTGCATCTCTTCGCGCAGTGTGGCAATGCGTTCCTTGCCGCCGGTCTTGAACAAATACTGCTTTTCGAGTCTCACCCGTTCGTCCGTAGCCTGTCCGAGCACGCCGTCGGTCGGCGCTTTCTGCGTGGAAGCGAACTCAGCTGCCGCCCGTCCCGCGCGCGCGCCAAACACCAGGCACTCCGGCAGCGAGTTTGATCCCAGGCGATTTGCGCCATTGATGCTTACGCAAGCGACCTCGCCCGCCGCGTAAAGACCGGCCATCGGAGTTGCGCCGTGAATATCGGTGCTGACGCCGCCCATCATGTAGTGCACCACCGGCCGCACCGGAATCAGTTCCTTGACCGGATCGATGTTCTCGTACTTCATGCACAGTTCCCGCACGAACGGCAGCTTGGCGTTGATCACCTTTTCTCCAAGATGCCGCAAATCGAGATTCACCACCGATCCATATTCGGTCTGAATCGTGCGCCCTTTCTGATCTTCTTTCACGAACGCCTGCGACAGCCGGTCGCGGGGCCCGAGTTCCATCGAGCGCAGCACCGGTTTCGGCTGCGGCGTTCCCAGGTCATAATCCTGCAGATAGCGGTAGCCATCCTTATTGAGCATGTAGCCGCCCTCGGCCCGCGCCGCCTCGGTGATCAAAATGCCGGTAAACGGCAGGCCGGTCGGATGGTATTGCAAATATTCCATGTCTTTCAGAGGCGCTCCGGCGCGCTGCGCGAGCGCCATTCCGTCGCCATTTTTGATGTTGGCGTTGGTGGTGAACGGGAAAACCTTGCCGCAACCTCCGGTACAAAGAATCACCGCCTTCGCGGTGATGGCCTGAATTTTTCCCGACATGATCTCGATGGCCACCACGCCTAGCACGCGCCCGTCGTCCACCAGCAGCCGGGTCACAAAATATTCGTCGTAGCGGGTGATGGGCTGGTATTTGAGGGTGGTCTGAAACAGGGTGTGCAGCATGTGGAAACCGGTCTTGTCCGCGGCAAACCAGGTGCGCTTGTTCGTCATCCCGCCAAAAGCGCGCACCGCGATGTGGCCGTCCGGTTCCCGATTCCAGGGACAGCCCCAGCGTTCCAGTTGGAGCAATTCCAGGGGCGCTTCCTTGACGAAGGCCTCGACCGCGTCCTGGTCACACATCCAGTCGCCACCTGAGATGGTGTCGTAGGCGTGTTCGTCGAGGCTATCGTCGGGCTTCGCCACCCCCGCGGCTCCGCCTTCGGCCGAAACCGTGTGGCTGCGCATCGGATAGACCTTGGACACCACCGCGATGCTGAGTTTTGGATTGAGTTCGGCGGCGGCAATCGCAGCGCGTAAACCCGCGCCTCCGCCTCCCACTAGAAGAATATCGTGCGACCGTATTTCCATGTTTCGTTACTGTGGTTCGTACACCGGCGGCCGCAACTCAGAAGGTACTAGCCACCCAACCCGTAACAACCGGCGACCGCATATTTTCCTCCGAATCGCGCGCCGATGCAAATGGAATTATCTGGGGAATTATCTGGGGTGATCGGCGTGACGCGCGGTGTGGCCGTGAAACAATTTGGTCGATCAATAAAGAATCTTGCCGGGGTGCTCTTTCCAGGCTCGAAATGCCGCCAGCGCTTCTTCGCGCATCATCTGAATCATGGGAATCTCGCGCTCGAAATGCGGCTGAGTCAGTTCCGCGTAGATCGCAGAATCGTCAAACCCAATTTTGGCAGCGTCCTCGGCAAGATTGCCAAAGTAGACTTTGCCAATGCGAGCCCAGTAGACTGCGCCCAGGCACATGGGACATGGTTCGCAGGACGCGTAGATATCACAGCCTCGAAGTTCGAAGGAGCCAAGTTTCCGGCAAGCCAGCCGGATGGCCAGCACTTCCGCGTGTGCCGTGGGATCGTTCGTGGCAGTCACTTGATTGACGCCTTCGGCGACGACCTTGCCGTCTTTCACCACCACGGCGCCGAACGGCCCACCGCGGCCGGAACGCACATTTTCGATCGAGAGTTCAATGGCGCGAGCCATGAAAGCGTTGCCCATGAGGTTAGGCTCCTATCGCAACCGACACAGTCATCATCCGGACCGACCCTTATCGCTGAGGGTAGGTGGGCGCGTTCGCCGATCTGCGCAACCTGGCGTAACCCGGCTTGATGATCGAGTAGATGAAATCGCAGCGCCGGTCGTAGGGCAGAAAAGCGCTCTTCATCGCGTTGATGGTGATCTTCTCGAAATCATCAAGGGACAAGCCAAACGTGTCGGCCGCGGCGTCGAACTCCTGAGTCATGCTGGTGCTGCTCATCAGCCGGTTATCGGTATTGAGGGTGACCCGGAACTTCTCCTGGTAAAAAACCTTGAAGGGATGGTCCGCCAAACTCGGAGTGGCCCCGGTATGGACGTTGCTGAGGAGACAAATTTCGAGCGGGATTCTTTTGTCGAGCACGTACTGGGCAAGGTCGCCTAATTTCGCCACTTTGCCATCGACCACCGCGATGTCATCGATCAGCCGCGTTCCGTGGCCGATCCGGTGCGCCCCGCAATACTGGATTGCCTGCCAAATCGATTCCTTGCCATAGCCTTCTCCGGCGTGAATGGTAATGTTGAAATTCTCCCGCTGAATGTAGTGAAACGCGGCGACGTGTTTTTTGGGAGGATGACCGCCTTCTTCTCCTGCAATATCGAAGCCGACAACTCCGCGCTCGCGAAAATCGACGGCCAGTTCGGCCATTTCAAGCGACACGTCCATGTTGCGCATGGCGCAGATGATCAGCCCGGAAGAAATTCCGAAATCCTTGCGGCCTCGTTCGAGTCCCTTCAAGACGGCGGAGACCACCTGTTGGTGAGTCAAACCTCGTTGCGTGTGAAAGATTGGGGCAAAGCGAGTTTCAAAATAAACCACGCCATCCATGCTCAGATCCTCGGCCTGTTCATAGGCGGCGCGTTCGAGGGCTTCCTCGGTTTGCATGACTGCGATGGTGTGCTTGAAGCCCTCCAGGTATTTGGCGAGGCTCCCCTGATTCGCACCTCGATGAAACCATTGAGCCAATTCCTGGGGATCGACCGTCGGCAATTCCCCGTATCCCGCGTCGCTTGCCAACTCAATCACGGTTCGCGGCCGTAGAACTCCATCCAGATGTTCGTGCAAGAGCACTTTGGGCAGACTTCGCAATAATTCCCGATCAAATTTCATCCGAATGCCTTTTCCTACCGAAGGCAATGACAGCCCCTACGGTTCGCCAATATCCTCGTTCCACACTTCGGGATGGCGGCGAATGTATTCGCCCAACAACGATGCGCACTCCGATGAATCGAGGTCGAAGACCTGCACTCCAAGCGATCGGAGCCACTCCATGCCGCCCTGGAAGGTGCGGCTCTCGCCGACAATCAGCGTGCCGAACCCAAACTGCCGGACCAACCCGCTGCAATACCAGCAGGGAGCCAGGGTTGTGACCATGATGAGCTTGCGATAGCTGCGCTGGCGTCCTGCATTGCGGAAGGCATCGGTCTCGCCATGCAGAGAAGGATCCCCATTCTGCACGCGGCGATTGTGGCCCGAGCCAACCAGTCTGCCCTCGACATCAAAGATCGCAGCCCCGACCGGAATACCGCCCTCGGTTAGCCCGCTGCGGGCTTCCGCCAAGGCTACCGCCAGCATCGCAGCATGATCGAGTTTGGCCATAACCCAATTATAGGGCTGGAGCAAACGTCAGGCTGCGCTGCCGGTCGCTAGGCTCATACGACTTCCGCCGAACAACCGCGCGATGAGGATGACGACGGCCGTCCGTCAGACGAGACTTGCGCAGGGTGCCGCGATTGTCCGCCCTGGGGCGAGAGTACCCGCATCGTGATGACCATCGCCGGCAGCAAGTAGGCAAAGGTCACACCCACCCACATCAGTGCACCGGCCGACTGCTGATCTTCGAGAACTGAAAGATGGAAGAGCCGAGGCGAGGACAAATAGGACGGGTACACAACTCGGCCACAGAATACAAGAAATGCAGAAAGAATGTCGCAAGGCAATGTAGCCAGGAAAAGGTACAACGGTCGGGACCACCGAGACCATTCGCGCGGGCTCGACACGGGCTGGATGACGGGCAGCCAAAACAGGACCCCAGCGAGCATAAAGGATGCGTACTCCACGGCGTGACCCGAGCGGGACGCCATCGCCAAATGGAACACCACGGGAAGATGCCATCCAATCACGGTTGCGGTGGCAAAGAGCCAGCAGAACACCGGATGCTGAATAAGCCCTGCTAGCCGCTGCGCCATCAGGTTGCGAAGGAGAAAATCGTTCAGTCGGCGGCCTACCCTCAAGGGAAGCCCTTGCAATAAGAGCGGACCTGGAGCTCCCGCCAAAAGCAAGGGAGCAACGAACGACATCAGCACCAGATGATTGATCATGTGGATCGTAAGCGACTCATGATCAAGCGCAGAGAGCGGAGAGCCGATCACGATCCAGACAAGCGACAATCCGCTCATCAAGGCAGCCAGCCGCCAGGGCAGAATCGTGTTCGGAAGTTCTCTCCGAAGACGAACCCAACCGCGCAAGTAAACCAATGCCACGAGAACCAGAACAAGCGTAACCGGCAGGGAAAAAGACCACGCCTCGAGGTGCAGGTGGAGGCCGGGGGACATCGGCAGGTCGACATTCACGGGCGGGGCGTGACCTCACCTGTTCCGAGCGCGACGGCTTGGGAAGCATTGCGTGCCGGGGCCTGTCCAGCCGGATGCAGTGTCTTCAGGAAAGCTACCAGCGCCGTCGTTTCCGCCGGACTCAGATTCTTTCCGTAGGCGGGCATGTTGCCTCCACCCTGGATCACCTGACGAATGAGCTGATCCTGGTTGAGCCGTAAAGCGACTCGGTCGAGCGCGGGTCCGCGTTTTCCTCCCTGTTCCTCGAGCGAATGGCAGTTATGGCACTGTTTCGCCTGGAATACCAGCGCACCCCGGCGCTCGAGAGCCGTCCGACCGTCGAGATACTGGGACGGAATCGGCAAGCCGCTCCAGGCGTCCATGACCGGGCTCCACGGAGTATGTTCGGCCAAACGAGTCAAGGTGCCGAGCGCAACCGCGACCACCAAAATTGTCAGGACCGCGACTGGCCTCCGCTTCCAACTCTTCTCACCCTCGCCGGCAACAAAGGGCAGCGCCAGCAGCGCGAGGATTCCAAGGGCCGGGCCGATCAGCAAGATCGGCGTCTCCGCGGACGGCGGCAGAAACGACAGCAGCGCATACAGCCACAGGAAGAAGAAATCGGGACGCGGAGCGGTCTGAATAATGGTTGGATCGGGCTGGCCGCCGGGGCCGAAGGGCCCGAAATAAACCGCGCAAAAGGCGATCGAAAGCAGAATAAAACCGGAGAATACGATATCTTTCCACACCGCGCCGGGCACGAATGCCACGCCGTCTTTCTTGGTCAGCTCATGATACTGCTCAAAGTAGGTGGCCCGGCGCACGATGCGGCCCGGCATGGGCCACTCGTTGATTCCGAGTTTCAGCACCATGAGCAAGTGCACGCCGACAAAAGCGATCAGAAGTCCGGGGATCACAAAAACGTGCAGCGTGAAGAAGCGCGAGAGCGTCGCGCCGGCAATGATCGGACCGCCCAGCATGAGATTCACAGTCCATGGCCCAACGACGGGAACGCGGCTTGCGATCGACGCCCCAATCCCCAATCCCCAGTAAGCGTCCTGGTCGAAGCGCAGCACCTGGCCGGTAAACGACATGCCGAGCGTCACCAGCAGAAGAAGCACTCCCACAATCCAGGTAAGTTCCCTTGGAAACTTGTACGCTCCAAAAAGAAAGACCTGCACCATGTGGATGAGCACGATTGCCACCATGAAATTCGAGCCCCACCCATGCAAAGCCCGAACAAACCAGCCGAGAGAAACCGTGTGGTTGAGAATCTGCAGGCTGTTCCAGGCTTCTCCGGCGGAAGGCACGTAGATGAGCGCCAGCAGAATTCCGGTAACGATCTGCAGAATGAAAACCGTTAGCGCGGCACTGCCGAAGACATAAAACCAACTCGCGGTCTCGCGCGGGACCGAGTGGGTGGCCGCTTCGCGAATGGGTTTGCCGAGCCCCAGTCGCAGTTCGAACCAGTCGCCGACTTTTTCGATCAGGCGCATGTCGTCTTCTTTCCCACTTTATTCGCCACCGGCTGACCGGGCGTCGGCATTTCACCGGCTTTGATGAAGAGTTTTCCACCTTCGATCTTGTACTGGTATTCAAACAGTCCACGCTCTGGCGGGCCTGAAGCACGCGATCCATCCTGGTAGTAAGCACCACCGTGGCAGGGGCAAAGGAAAAGGCTCGACTGCGGAAACCAGCGCACCGGGCATCCCAGGTGCGCGCAATTGATGGCAAATACCTGGAAACTCTGACCGTCCACGTTGCGAACCCAACACGCGATGTCGCCGGTTTGTCCGTCCCAGGAATTGACCACGGGATTTCGGTAGGTGGCGAGGCGAGTCTGGCCGGACGGGAACTTTTCGAGCGCGCCGAGCGACAGCCAGGAATCGTATCCGACCTTCTTTTCTCGGGTCACGGGCGAAAGCAGATAACCCAAGATCGGAACCGTTAGAGCCGCGCCGATCACACCGTTAAAAAATAATCCGATCTTCGCAAGCAACACCCGTCTTGACATGTCGTTTTCTGCAGTCATCGAACTCCTCCCATGGCCGATTTCGGATACGGCTGGCCAGCAATTGCGGGCCGCTGCGCCCCCAGCCAAGCCACCACGTCGGAGATTTCCTGCTCCGACATGGGCCGCCCCGGCAGGTCGCCACGCCAGTCGGGTGCACCGGCGGCGGGCCGCCCAAGAATCACGTTCAATCGGAGATCTTGATCGCTCACCAGGGCGAGGTAGGAGCCGTCGACAATCGAACCCGCCTTGCCCCCGCTGCCATCCGCCCCGTGACAGGAGGAGCAGTAGGTTCGATAAACATCGGCGCCGCGCTGTCGATCGCCATTGGCGCGAGAGGCATAAGGCGGCAGAGCGTTCTGCTCGACCGCGCTGGATTTGGCCCACGAACGGATGCCCTGCACAAGTAGATCGACCTGCCGATCGGTAAGCATTCCGCCCGCGCTCTGCACGAACGCCGGCATCGGCGTCCCCGGCACGCCGTTGGCAGCGATGCGGCGAATCGTGGCATCGTCCGCAATTGCCAGGAACACGGGATCGGAGAGCGCGATCGCCGCTCCACCCTTGCCGACTTGACCGTGACATCCTGCGCAGTTGTTCGAATAGAGGACATTGAAGTCCGCGATCTCGCTCGGAGGAAGTACCGCGGGGTCCGCTCCGAAGCGGACAGGAGAGTCGCCACAGCCGGCGCAAACCAGAAGCATGATAGCGGCGAAACCAAACAGCATCGCTCTTTGGTTCATGGCCGCTGGTCCCCGCTGCCTTTTTCGTCCATTGCTCCCGGCGCCTCGATCCCGGCGCGGACGGCGAAGGGTAGATACTGCCAGGTCCGCACACGCGCTTGCCGCGACACTACGATGCCTGCGACCAGTCCAAAGCCAATCTGCGAAATCACAAACCACAACCAGTTAATGCGCTGGTTGAGCACGGGATTCACGGCCTCCAGAATGCTGTGGATCACGACCGACCACAGGATCGGTGCGATCACGCCCCCAAGCAGAATGGGGCGCCGTGGAAACATCGGCAGCATCGCGCCGTATAAAAGCCCGACCAGCACCGAAACCAGCAAATGGAGGATGCTCGCGATGATCAGGGACTCCAAATGGAAAGCGGAAATTTGCGCCAGGGTGGACCGCTCCGGAAAGAATCCCACCGCCAAAAGGTTGATCGGATACCACATGCCGTGGCCGCTGATCACTCCATACAACACAGCCAGCGCCGCCATGGCTACGCTTCCCGCCAACCCTCCCTTAATTCCCGCGGAAATCGGATAAATCTCCAGTGGCAATCGTGCGCGGTTCATTTCCTTGGTGATCCAATGGACGCGGGCCACTTGCCGGCTGCTCGTGGCAACGGGCATTACGCTCTGCTCGATCGGGACGGACTCATGCTTTTCATGCGGCAACACTTCGCGAAACCACCCCACACAACCGCAGAATGCAAGGATTGCACCCAGCATGCTGACCGCGCCCGTTGTTACCAGTCCGGTGAACAGCAGCGCGACGCCCAAGGCGAGCACGATCGGCCAGGCCGTCGGCGCGGGCAGTTCAACCGAGGCCACTCGCGGACCTTGCCCCTCGGGTGCTTGAAGCATTTCCGATCCCATCTCCAGTCCTTTTCGAGCGTCCAGTCTCTAGCGTCCCCAGTCTCTAGCGTCCGATGATGTAAACGACCGTGAATACCACCACCCACACCACGTCCACGAAGTGCCAGTAGAGAGACAACACATCGACCCGCTCCGCATGCTCCTGGCTCACCTTGCCTAACAACGTAAATGCCATCACCGTGGAGAGGCCAATGAGTCCGACAATGACGTGAGACCCGTGCAATCCAACCAGCGAGTAGTACGTCGTTCCGAATAAATTGGTGCTGATGGTTAATCCCTCGCGGTAGATCAGACGGTGCCACTCGCTAGCCGTTCCGTACAAAAACGCGGCGCCGAGCCCGATCGTTAGACCCCACCAGGCTCCGAAATTCCCGATGCGCCCCTTGCGCAAGGCTAGGACTGCCATGTGAATGGTCAGACTGCTCGAGAGCAGGCAGATGCTATAAAAGATGGGCGCTTCGAGCACGTCCCTGGGCTGCGGGCCCATCGGATTCTTGCCGAGATAGAACAGGTAAGCCACCACAAAGATGGTGAAGATCGCCGCCTCCGCGGCGATCAGGCAGAACATGGCCACGCGCCCGCGCGGGGGAAGCACCCAGTTCGGCTCCGGTACGTTCATCTCCGGTACGGCGATCGACATGGCACTCACGCAATTCTCCTATTCGTACTTCCAGTCCGGATCATCCGGATGTTTCAAGTCCCACAGCGGGCGGCGGCTTCTGACCGTTGGAATCGTACTGAAGTTGTAGGCGGGAGGCGGTGAACTCGTGGACCATTCGAGAGTCCATGCGTCCCACGGATCGCGACCGGCAGTCTCACCGCGAAAGTACGACCACAGCAGGTTGAAAACGAAAACCAGGACACCCAGGGTCTGAAACACCACTCCGATGGTTACGATCAGATTCCAGATTTCGCAGCCGCGCCCGGGTTCGTAGCTGTAGATTCTCCGCGGCATCCCCAGCAGTCCGGGGACATGCATAAAATCAAACGTCAAGTGGAATCCGATCAAGAACAACCAAAAATGCCATTTGCCCAGAGTTTCGTTGCACATCTTCCCCGACATCTTCGGGAACCAGTAGTAAAAGGCGCCAAATACCCCGAACAGGATCCCACCCACGATGACGTAGTGAAAGTGCGCGACCACGAAGTACGAATTGCCGAGGTGCCAGTCGAAGGGCGCGGAGGATAGCATGATTCCGGTCAGACCGGCGATCAAGAACTGGAATAGAAATCCAATCGCGAACATCATCGGCGTCTTGAACACGATCTTTCCGCCCCACATGGTGGCCAGCCAGTTGAAGATCTTGATCCCGGTGGGAACCGAAATTGCCATGGTCGACAGTACGAAGAAGGTATTGGCGTTGGAGTTCATACCAACGGTGAACATGTGGTGCGCCCAAACGGACATGCTCAAGAACCCGATCGCCACCGTAGCCGCCACCATGATCGGATATCCGAACATTGCCTTGCGGGAGAACACCGGGACAATTTCAGAGATGAAAGCGAAGGCGGGAATGACCAGGACGTAGACCTCGGGATGGCCAAATATCCAGAAGAAATGCATCCAGATCACCGCCGAGCCACCGGCCTGGGTGTCAAAGAAGTGTCCGCCCAGATAACGGTCAATCATCAACATGATTTGCGCGGCGGTCAGCGGGCTGACGGCCAGCAGCACCAAGCCGCTCATGACGAGATTGAGCCAGGCGAGCAGCGGCATTTTGCCGAGGGTCATCCCGGGGCAGCGCATGCACAGGATGGTGGCGATGATATTGATGGCGGTGCCGATGCTCCCGAAACCGGATACCAGCAGGCTCAACGTCCAGAAATCGGTGCTGTGGCCGGGAGAGAATGCGAGCGAAGTCAAGGGCGCGTAGGCAAACCAACCCACGTCTGGAGCATTCCCCGCGCCATAAAGGCCGTTCGCACCGACGAGGCTGAAGTAAAGGAGAAGTCCTCCGAACGCCGTAAGCCAGAAACTGAAAGCATTCAGGCGCGGGAACGCCATGTCCCGTGCCCCGATCATCAGCGGCAGCAGATAGTTGGCGAATCCGAACACCAGAGGCATGGCCACAAAGAAAATCATTGTGGTTCCATGCATGGTGAACATCCGATTGAAAACCTGAGGCGAGACGAAATCGCTATGCGGACGAATCAGCTGAATGCGCATGACCGTGGCTTCGACTCCGCCGATGATGAGGAAAATCAGGGCGTAGACGATGTACAGAATGCCCAGTCGCTTGTGATCGACGGTGGTAATCCATTCGTGCAACTGATCCACGAAGGGACGCGAAACCGCTTCGCTCCTCGGCCATGCGATGGAATCAGTCGACATCAGGCACTCTCCTCAGCAATCGCAGCACTCAGCACCGTGCTCAAGAACCTGTTCAACGAAGTGTCTCCAGATACGCGGTCAACGCGTCCACATCCCGATCGTTCAACTGCATTGCAGGCATCAGAGATCCGGGCTTGATGGTGTCGGGATTTTGAATCCAGCGACGGAGATTCTCGGGAGTATTCGCCACGGCCCCGGCGGCGATTGTGTCCCGGCTCATCAGGTGGGTAAGATCCGGGCCGAAGCGGCCATCCGCCACCGTGCCCGCCACCGCGTGGCAGTTGATGCAGGCGGTCGTCTCGAATACGTGTTGACCAGCCGAAGCGGCATCACTCAGATGTGCGGGTTCGCGTTGTTGTTGAATCCAACGATCGAAATCCTCCTGCGACTGCACATAGACCCGCAGCAGCATCTTGGCGTGCTGGGTTCCGCAATATTGCGCGCACTGCCCCAGGTAAAGACCGGTCTCGCGCGGGTCGATCCAGGTGTTATTGGGGTGGTTGGGAATCAGATCGGTCTTACCAGTCAGGCGTGGAACCCAGAAACTATGGTCGGTGTCAGCCGAGAGCAGCGTGATCAGGGTTGGAGTCGGACGCGCGGGGTCGCTTACCGGAACGTGCAACTCATTCGCGGTCACCACCTTGAGCCCCGGATAGCGATATTCCCACCAGAATTGGTGACCGATGGCAATGACTTCGACCGCGTTGGCTGGATGAGCGGGGTTCTGCACGGTGGCGATGACCCGAGCCGTCGCCATGAACAAGGCCACCACAATCAGAACGGGGATGACAGTCCACGCAAGTTCCACCTGATTGCTGCCGTAAACCTGAGGAGGTTCGCGTCCGTCGTCGTCGGCTCTTTTCCTGAACCTCACGACGCAGTACACCAGCAAACTGAAGACGAGGAGGAAGATTCCTCCCGTAACCGCCAGCACAAACAGGGAAAGACCGAAGATCGAGTCCGCCGGGGTGGATGCCGGTGCAAAGATGTTGGTCGGGCTCAGCGACGGCCCACTTGCTCCGAAAGCAAGGTTCGCCTGCGCCAACAGAACGATGGCCTCGATCAGCCCGCGTGGGCGCGACTTGTTCGATTTTCCAGTTTGCATTTCGCGACTCTCGCAACATCAAATGCGTACAGAATCTTGCGACCGACGTTCGTCCAAGCTTGGTTGCCACATTCGGATCTTGGCGCACCCGATACGAGAATCAGCGAATCCTATTCGAAACTTGTCCCGTCGGCAAGTGGGATCGATCGGCTGCAGGGGCCTGCGAGTGTTTTTTTCTGGCGGTCGTGGCCCCCTCCGCCAGACGGGCCTGTTCACAGACTATTTTTCGAAAGTAAGGGGCCTGGTTCCGCCTTCCAGCTTCAGAAGCGGATTCGGCCGGCAGCGGTCGGTTGAGAACTTCCGAGCGATGCTCTGACAGAACTGGTTTGGGCGCCCAGGCGAGGGTTCGCTCGCCATTCAATCCGCCGAGCCGTTGGTGAGCAGCCGGAAGTCAAACGCGCCAAGTGCATGGAGGGATCGCCAAACAAGCGGGAGTGTCTCGCGCAACCGAGCGAAGACTCCCGGTTCGTTGATGGTTGAACTGGCGAGAGAGAATCCAAGTCCAAACATGCACGGTCTCCCGATGAACGAGGAACGGCTCCGTGCAGCCCAGACATCTGTGGCCCAACCAATCAATCAGCCGCTACTTCTCGTACCTCCGGCTCCATCTGCGCACGCAGTTGGTTTTCGTATTCTGCGAGCTGCGCCTCGACTTCTTCGACCGCCTTGCGCTTCTTGATGACTTCCTCTCGATAGCGACGCAAGAAGTAGTCGATGGTCTCCACGCGAATCCTGATCGAGCCCGTGGGCTTGTTCTCGTCAAGGTCCTTGAAGCAGAAGTAGGGTGTTCCGGATTGCTCGATAATTCCCTCAATCACGCCGTAAATGGGCGCGTCATGGCCGCACTTGAAGCTCGAAATTTCGAGCGCCACCAGATTTGGATGCCGCGCCGTAAACTTCGCGGCCCAAACCTTGTGATTGGTGCTGCATGAATACGAGTTCTTCCATGCATCGCCGATATCGAGCGGATGGCTGATCACGCCTTCACGAACCTCATCGCCAAACAAGCGCTCCAGCAAGTCTTCGTCGAGCGGGAGCGTATTCTGCGAGAAGATGGGATAACCCAGCTTCTGGAACTCCTCCAGAATCTCGTGATTCAGTCCCGGATCGTGGTGATAGGGGCGGGCCAACATCACGATGCCAATGCGGTCTTCGCGTTCCAACTGGTCCATCACCTCGCGGGCGCGGCGGCGGATGCCTGTTTCATAGTCGCCGAGCGCTTTGTATCCTGCTTCAACCGCGCGGTCATTTTCTTCCTGTGAGAGTCCAAGAATCGGCTGCCACGCCTGCAGCATCTGGTGGGCGAAGAGCTTGCGGTCGGCGAAGTTCAAAACCGGATCGATGTACTTTACATGGTGTTCGGCGAAGACATCGTTCTCCTTGGTGAATGCGGCCTTCACCGTCTCTGGCGTAGCGGTCACGGTCGGACAAGCATTCGCGGCGACAATGTTCACCAAGGGCGAGGTCAGCACGTCGTACATCGGGAAAAAGATCGCGTCCAGCGGTTTCTTCCGATGCTTTTCCTGGATCAGGTTATAAACGTGCGAGATGCCGATCTTTGCGGGGAAGCAGGGATCGATGGCGCCGCGACTTGCTCCGGCTCGGTACAGATCGGAACTGGTGTAGTCGGAGTAGATGATATTTTCCGGCTGCACCCCCAGGCTCTCGAAGTAGGCGTTGAACAGCGGCGCGTAGGTGTAAATATTCAAGACGCGGGGAATGCCGATGCGCAGTTTCTTGCGGTTCTCCATGAGCGGAATGCGCTCTTTTGCCGCCTTGTTCCAGAATTTCGCGAGCGGAATGGGATCGGCTACGCTCTTCGCATTGGTCGGACGGAAGACCTCGTGGGCAGCGAAGTCCACGAAGTTCGGATATTTTCCCTTGATCTCGTCCAGGCCGGCTTTGATGTCCTTCATGTCGTTGACATCTTCGACCAGACCTTTTTCGCAGGTGGCGATGATCAACCGCTGCTCCCCATGCATCAATGGGACCTTGGTGACTTTTTGAATCGGAACAAAAGCCATGTCGTCCTTGGGTGCGGTACGAATATCGATGAAGGTGCGCAGGCAGTTGTTCTTGCAGAAATTGCAGCGTGTCGCTTCGGTGCGAGTGGTGCGGTACTGAATTTTTCGAACCGCATCCAGACCGACGAATGTAGTCTGCTGGCCGTTGCGCCACAGCCGCAGAGACTCTGCCGCCGCGCCGATGGCGCCCGATTCTCCGCAGAACTCATGCACGATGATCTCTGGCTTCCTGCCGGCCGCGCGGAAGCTGTTGTTGATGAAATCGACTTCCGCTTTTACCACCGCCATGTTGTTCTGCGTCCCACCCTGCAGCACGAAACGCGTACCGAGCGCGGCGAGATTCGGGATGCTCGCAACATAGAGAAAGACGTTTTTCGGCAGGACGTTTGCGAGCCCCGCCAGAATTTCTTCCGCTCTCCAGCCTTGCCGCTGGAAGTTCACGATGTCCGACTGCATGAACACGGCGCAACCGTAGCCAAAAATAGGCATGGATTGCGCCGAGAAGGCGAGGTCGGCGTATTGTTCGACCCCCAATCCAAAGCCTTCCGCGGTCGATTGCAAAAAATACCCATTGCCCGCCGAGCACTGGGTGTTCAGCTTGAAATCTTTGACCCGGCCGTTGTGCAGGATGATGATCTTGATGTCCTGCCCGCCCACGTCGACGATCACGTGCGGATCCTCATAGAACTTGAGCGCGGACTCGGTGTGGGCCACGGTCTCTACTAACGCGACATCGGCGTGCAAGACGTCTTTCAGAATGTCCTTGGCGTAGCCGGTGGTCGCGACGCCCAGAACTTCCAGCTTGGCGCTTTGCGCCTCCACTTGTCCGCGCAGGTTCTCGAACATCTCGATCGTGTCCTGGATCGGGTTGCCGTTCGAAAGTTGGTACGCCTTGCACAGAATGTCGCCCCGCTCATCGAGCAGAACGGCTTTGGTTGAGGTCGATCCGCCATCGATGCCGATGAAGCCGCCGACCGTTTGACCTTTCTGGAACGTCGCGGGCGTAAACTTCTTCTTGCGGTATGCTTCCTTAAACCCGTCGAGTTCTCCCTCTTTTGAAATCAGACCTTTCGCGCCGGCCTTGGCTTTTTCCTCCTGCCGCCCGAACTCGATGTAGTACGTCAGCTTTTCATAACCCATGTAACAGCCAACGTTATCGTCTTCGCTCTTGCCGAATTCAATCGCGCCCAGAGCTGCGAAGTACTGCGCGTTGTTCGGAACCTTGATGAGATCCTCTGGCTTCGCGCCCTCGGGGATCGCAACTTTGCGCTCTTGCCACATGCGCGGAATGTTCGCTTGCCAAGCCTCGCGCATGCCTTTGATAAAGCTGTTCGGTCCGCCCAGCAGCAATACATGCGGGCGCAGCGTGTGGCCGCGCGTCAAAACGCTCAGGTTCTGCAGCACGATCGCTTCAAAGAGCGAAGCCATCAGCTCATCGGAGGGCGTTCCGACTTTCTGCAGGCCGTTGATGTCGGTCTCGGCGAATACTCCGCACTTGCCAGCCACTTTGTGCAGCTTGACTCCGTGGTAGCCCTGCAGGGCAAGCTCGGCAGTCGGGATCTTCAGCTTTGCATTGATCTTGTCGATGACCGCCCCGGTGCCGCCCGCGCACTTATCGTTCATCGACGGGATTTTCTTTTTACGCCCGGTCTCATCGTCATCTTTGAAGACGATGATCTTGGCGTCCTGCCCGCCCAGTTCGATCACGGAATACACTTCGGGATGGAGTTTCTCGACCGCCAGCGACACGGCCGTCACTTCCTGCACAAACTTCGCGCCAATCTGCTCTGCGATGCCTCCGCCGCCCGAGCCGGTCATGAACATCCGCGTGTTGTGCTGGTTGATTCCGACCTCAGCCTCCATGCGGCGCAGAAATTCCAGAGTTTTCTCGGGTTGTTTTGTTTCATGCCGCTGATAATCCTGCCAGAGAATCTGGTCCGTCGCGGCGTCTACCACGGTTGCTTTCACGGTGGTCGAACCGACGTCAAGCCCCACCAGGAACTGCGTGTGGTGGTCGTGCGGCTTTTGGTACGGAGCCGGAGCGATCTGCGTAATTTGAATGAGCTGGAGAGGCGTCTTTCCGTTTCCGTTCAGATGGTCATGCATTGAATCTCCGATCAAAGTGCCGCGAGAAAAGTAGGGGGGCCGGCAGTTGAGTGGAACGGCCGGCCCGGATCGGTTTAAGCGGCTTTGGCGAGGGCGACTCCCGGCACGCGAATGCGACGCAGCAGTCGAGTTCCCTTGTTCATGCGATCGTTCACATGCAGAATGAACTGCGCCGCCGTGCCCGCGATGCCTTCGCGATGCGGCACGTGGTAGAACGGCCGCTTCAGTTCGGGATGCTCGGCAATATATTCCCGGATCTCTTCCAGGCTCTTGCCGGTTGATTTCAGACACTGCTCAAACTCGGTTTTTGCCTTCACCTTGGCTTCGCCGAGCGCCATCTGCACCCGGCTGTGAGCGTTGACTTCGCCCTCGCCCGAGGTCTCAATCGGCAGGAAGATCATGTCCTTGAACTTGTTGATGACCGCCGACTGCACTCCGTCGGACTGCGACGACGGCATGCACCCGAAGGGTTTCAGCGCCAGCACCATATGGCAGAGGTGGTGCACGGTGTAGTAAACATTCTTCCCGACCTCGAGATGCCCTTCTCCGCCGCGCGCAAACTGGTTGTAGAACGGATGCGCCATCTCGGCCAGTTCGGTTTGCGGCACCAGGTGATGGGTGATCCCGCCTAGATTCTTGATGGTCCGGTGATAGAGGTAATTCCACATCATCTCGCCGGCGCCGATGCCCATGAGCTTCTTGCGCAATCCGAGATCGTTCGCCAGGTGCTTCTTCAATTCCCACCAGTTCGGGTTCCTATGCGGACGATTCACCGGCCACTTGGCTTTGGCGTGCGCCTTGGCCTGGTACATCAGGTAGGCCACCCAGGTCGCGATCGGCTCAACTTGCACCTGTGCACCCTCGCGCTCCAGGAACTCAAACATGTGGAAGTTGCCGTCGCCTTCGGTGATCTGCGCCCAAAACTCGCCCGTGATCTTGACCACCGGCTTCACCCTGGTGCGGTCGACTTCAATGCCGTTCATTTTCTCGCGCGCGACATCGAGCGCATTGAGATAATCCTTGCCCCACAGATGCTCATGCATCTTGCCGAAGACGTTGAAGGTATTGCGCAAGATCTTATTGCTCTTGAACTTTGGCTTCGCCCAGTTCGGCGCCCGCTCCTCGATTTCAAACGAATCGCGATTCCTGAGGTCATCGCAGAGACCGTCCACGGTCTCGCGGAATACGCGATCGGTCTCGCCCTTTTTCGCCTCGAAGGGTCGGATCTGGTGGATCATGTCATTGAATACGTCGCCCATGTGCATGGCGTTCAGCATGCCGAATCCGAAGTCGATGGTGAATTTCAAACCCGGCTCGCCCGACGCCGCCTTGATGCCGTCGCTGTCTTTGAACAGCAGCACGCGGAAGCCGTCGAAGCCGGCATTTTTCAGCGCGAAGCGGTACTCGGCCTCATACATGCCGAAACGGCAGGGACCGCACGAGCCGGCCGTAAAAAAGACGTAGTTGTCGAGAATGTCCCTGCGCGGAACGCCTTCCTTTTCAAGGAATTGGAGATACTGCACCAGATTCCCTACCGTAAAATATGTCGGATTGCACTGCCCATTATTGCCATACTCCTTGCCGATCTGAAACGCCGGGACGTCGGGCACGGGCAGCTTTTCGCAGCGATAGCCGCAGCCCTGGAATACCGCACGGATGAGATCCTCGTGCTTCCAGGTGAAACCGCCAAAAAGAATTGTCACCTTGCCGCGTTCATCCGCCGTAAATGCGCGCTCCACCGGTCGGTGGAAGTGTGTAGGCCGGTCGAGGCCGGCGATCTTGCGCAAACGCATGCGCTCTGCTGCGAGACGCTGTTGGATCTCAACGTCGTTCTCAATTTGCACCAGCCTAGTTGCCATACACTTCCTCCTAACTTTGTGATGCTTTACTGCAACAGCGGTTGCATGCTGAAAGGGTTTTCAGATTTATGCCATAACAGCCCCGCCGTCCGCAAGTGGATTTAATCAAGATTCAAAGATTGCGTAGGTTCTAGATGGATTCATACTTGCCGGCCATACAGATAACGCTGTAGTCTCGATCGTCGATCGTCGAAGCCTTTTTTGCCATAGAGGCAGACGTGGAGAACTTCGAGATGGATGCAACCTCCCAGATAGCGGAACTCGACCGCCGTTTCGGAATCCCGGGCATCGCCAGCGTGAGCGAAGGCAAGGGCGCGATGCCGCGAGTACACATAACATCTTCCCTCTGTGAGGGCGAAATCTACCTCCACGGCGCGCAGGTGACCTCCTGGAAACCCGCGGGCGCCGACGAGGTACTTTTTCTGAGCACCCAGTCGCGCTGGGAGGGTGGCCAAGCCATCCGTGGAGGAATTCCGATCTGCTTCCCCTGGTTTCGAGCCAAAGCAGACGACCCGCAAGCTCCGTCGCATGGAGTCGTGCGCACGATCGCCTGGCAAGTCGAGTCGATTGTCGAGAACCAAAGTGGAGTGACCGTTACCATGTTCACCGAGAGCAATGCGAGCACCCGACGCTGGTGGCCCGGGGAGTTTCGCCTGGTGCACCGTGCTAGGTTCGCATCCGAACTGAGTCTGGAACTCGAATGTACCAATACCGGGAAAACCCCGTTACGTTTCGAAGAGGCGCTGCACACCTACAATCGAGTGGGGGACGCGCGGGACGCGCGCATCCAGGGTCTGGACACCGTCTCTTTTCTCGACAACACCGAATCGAACAAGCAGAAGACGCAAGCTGGCGACGCAGTGCTCACTTCACAGACCGACAACGCCTTTCTGAATACCGAGAACGCCGTGGATGTGCTAGACCCGAAGATGCGTCGTCGAATTCGGCTCAAGAAGGCGAATTCACTCACCACCGTGGTTTGGAATCCGTGGCGCGAGGGCGCCCACAAGCTGCGGGATCTTGGGGATGACGAGTGGACGCAGTTTCTCTGTGTCGAGGCCAGCAATATCCTGGGCTCCGCGATCAATCTGGAGCCCAGTCAGAAACACACACTGACGGCCGTAATCAGCCTAGCGAGGTTCTAGCTCGATCGTCGCTAGCGCGTCTCTGAAGACCGCAAACCATGCCTGCTGCCGAGGCCGAAAGGCCAGGCTCAGAAGCTTTGATATAAACTTGCCCGGGTGATGCCGGCGGGTCGCGCACGACGCCGGGCGCAAACTTTCATTGTGCCGCGCATTCAAGGAATGAACGGACAGCCCATACGGGACGCGCCCACGGCCCACGGTTGTCGGCCGACGCTAGCATACGGAGCAGACAGAGATGAAAGTGATTCTCCCTTTTTTTACCGCGATTTTCGTCGCGCTATGTTCCCTCGTCGCCACCGCTCAGCCATCGCACCCGTTGCTGCAGCGGCCCACCTACAACGGCAACGCGATTGTCTTTTCTTACGCTGGCGATCTGTGGAGCGTCGACCGGAATGGCGGCCACGCCTTTCGCCTGACCACCGGAACCGGCATCGAGACCGATCCGGTCTTCTCGCCCGATGGCAGCATGATTGCCTTCACCGGCGAATACGACGGCAACACGGATGTCTTTGTCATCCCGGCAACGGGCGGAGTTCCGAAACGCCTCACCTATCATCCGGCCGCGGATTCCGCCGTGGGCTGGACACCGGATGGAAAATATGTGATCTTCCGCTCGAACCGCGAAAGCGGCAGCCCGCGCTATACCAAGCTCTTCAAAGTCTCCCTGAACGGGGGCCTCGCGATCGCACTGCCGCTGCCCATGGCCTTCTCCGGCGAGTTTTCCGCGGACGGAAAATCCTTGGCCTACACGCCGGTCGGCGGCGCATCGTCGTTCAATTATTCCACCTACGTCGCCTGGAGAAACTACCGCGGTGGGTTGGCCAGTTCGGTATGGATTGCCGACATGGCCACGCTCGATGTCGTGAAGGTGCCACGGGACCGGTCGAACGACTTCAACCCGGTCTGGGTCGACAACCAGGTTTATTTTCTCTCCGATCGCAATGGGCCAATCTCGTTATTTCGCTTCGACCCGGCGACAAAATCCGTAACCGAGGTGGTAAAGAACGACGGCGCGGACATTCGCTCAGCCAGCGCAGGACCGGGTGGCATCGTCTACGACCGGTTCGGTGAACTGTTCCTGTACGACACCCCGAGCGGCCAGATTCGTCAGATCAGCGTGGAGGTGAGCGCCGATCTGCCAGAAGTGCGCGCGCGCGTTTCTCCGGTCGATCGCGAGATTGAGAATTATGGCATTTCGCCCACCGGGGTGCGCGCGGTGTTTGAGGCGCATGGCGAAATTCTCACCGTCCCCGCAAAAGAAAGTACGACCCGCGATATCACCAATACTCCGGGAGTGATGGAGCGAGAGCCGGCGTGGTCGCCGGACGGACAGAGCATTGCATATTTCTCCGATGAATCGGGCCAATATGCACTCGAGATCAGCAAGCAGAATGGTGCGGGCGACGTAAAGAAGTTTCCCCTGGCGAACGACGCGACCTATTATTTCCATCCGGTATGGTCGCCCGACTCAAAGATGATCGCCTTCCACGACAACAAGATGGAAATCTGGCTCCTGGACACGGTGACGGGCAAGGCTACCGTCATCGACAAGGCGGCAGTCGACGTCGGAGATGACGACGCAAACTGGTCGCCGGATTCAAAGTGGCTCGCCTACACACAATCGGTCTCGAACCGGTTCCATGCGCTCTTCCTGCACTCTGTCGCATCGGGCAAAAACACGCAGATCACTGACGCAATGAGCGATGTTCGCGATCCTGCTTTTGACCGCGGCGGAAAGTATCTCTACTTCCTCGAAAGCACGAATTACGGCACCTCGACCAGCGGGCTGGACATGAGCAGCGATGAATTCGACGTCACGCGCAGCGTTTACGGACTGGCGCTGGCGGCGGATACGGCTTCTCCCATTGCGCCGCAAAGTGAAGACGAGAAGACACCGGAAGCAAGGGAAAAAGACAAGGACAAAGACAAGGACAAAGACAAAGATAAGGACAAGGACAAAGACAAGGACAAGGACGCAAAGGACTCGAACGACCCCGGCGACGAGCACGCAGCCAAGGACAAATCCGACGATGCCAAAAAAGATGACGCCAGGAAATCTGACGACGGAGGCAAGCCCGAGAAGCCCGAAAAGCCGAAGCCGGTCAAGATCGATCTCGAACATCTGGAGGACCGCGCGGTCGCGCTTCCTTTGCCGGCAAGAGATTATGAAGGTCTGACGGCGGGCAAAGAAGGCGTTCTCTATCTGCTCGAAGGCGGGGGGAGGTTCGGCGGAGAAGGTGGCCAGACTCTGACCCGATTCGTGCTGAAGACGAAGAAATCCGAGAAGCTAGCCGATCACGTCGCGGGATTTGATCTCTCCTTCGACGGCGAAAAGATGTTGTTGGAGACCGCACACCGCGACGAGGCGGAAGGCCCGGCGCCGGCCAACGGTCCAGTGCCAACCTTTGTCATCGTTCCCGCCGACGCACCGGTCAAACCCGGCGAGGGAAGACTCGACCTCTCCAAGATGGAGGTGCGGGTGGACCCGCGCGCCGAGTGGAAACAGATGTTTCACGAGATTTGGCAGATCGAGCGCAGCTTCTTCTATGACCCGCACTATCATGGCGTGGACACGGTTGCGGAAGAAGCGAAGTATAAGCCTTATCTGGACCAGGTCGGTTCGCGCAGCGATCTGAACTATCTTTTTCAGGAAATGCTCGGCGACTTCTCGATCGGCCATCTGCGCGGCAATGGAGGAACAATTCCGCGTCCGACTCGCGTGCCCGGTGGGCTGCTCGGCGCCGACTACGAGATCGTCAATGGACGGTACAAAATCGAGAAGATCTATACCGGCGAGCACTGGAATCCGAGGGCGCACGCCCCGCTGGCAGAGCCGGGATTGAAAGTCAAAGAGGGGGATTTCATCCTGGCGATCGGGGGCAAGGATCTGAGCGGCTCCGATGACATTCAACGTTCGCTCGAGGGCACGGCCGGAACGCAAGTGGTGCTGAAGATCGCCGCCGACGCGAGCGGGAAAGGCGCGCACGAAATTACGGTGACGCCGATCCCCGACGATCTCAATCTGCGCAACCTCGCGTGGATCGAGGGGAACCGCCGCAAGGTGCAGCAGCTAAGCGGCGGAAAGCTGGCCTACGTCTATCTGCCAGACACGGCGATGGGCGGACTGACGAACTTCAATCGCTACTACTTCGCGCAACTCGACAAGCAAGGCGCGGTTATGGACGAGCGCTTCAACAGCGGTGGGCAGGCCGCCGACTACATCATCCACGCGATGCAGCGCACCCTGATGAGCTGGTGGGCGCCTCGTTACGGAGCCATTTACCGCACTCCGCAAGCCTCGATCCTCGGACCGAAAGTGATGATCACCAATGAATTCTCCGGCTCGGGCGGCGACGCGATGCCGTGGTACTTCCGCGAAGCGCAACTGGGCCCGCTGGTTGGAAAGCGCACGTGGGGCGGACTGGTCGGAATCGGCGGCATCCCGGTGCTGATGGATGGCGGCCATGTCACCTCCCCGAGCTTTGGATTTTTCAATCCGCAGGATCAGTGGGATGTGGAGAACCACGGTGTCCAGCCGGATTACGAGGTGGACATGGAACCGAAGCCGGTTAGCGAAGGCCACGATCCGCAGCTTGAAAAAGCGGTGAGTCTGGCGCTCGAGGAACTGGCGAAGCATCCTGTGCCGGAACCGCACAGGCCCGAGTATCCAAACTACAATCGGCACGGGGCGCAATAATTTGCTTTCGATTCCGCTTTGGTCCGCACTTGTTTCAGAATCGCTTTCCGGATCAGTCCGGAGAACGGCGCAACCAGACTCCAGTAAATGCCGAACTTCCCGAACGCCCTCCGGCCGAAGCATTGGATCCTGGTCTCGGTCGAAAGCGTCGTGCCCTCCGTTTCTGACAATCCCGCCCGCAATTTGAAATTCCAAGCGGCCTTTGCGTATCCCGGGCGGGAGAACTCGACGAAGTGGGCCTCGGTGAGATCCATGCAGCGCCCGCCATCGGGACGCCAGAAGCGTCCCGCAACGCCAATCACCAGCTCGTCTTGAGGAAGCTCCTCCAGGATCAAGAAGCCCGTCCCCGCGAGCCGCTGACGCAGGTCGCCGGGCATGCCATGCCGCCCGACTGGTTTTCCGGTTCTGATGGTCATCAGGAGGCGCATCAACCAGAGTTCACTGAAGTCGGAGTGCAAAAGGGATTCGTACACCACCGAGCGTCGAGCTTCGATCAGGATTTGATACGACGCGCAGAAATCGTAATTGGGCAGGAATGCGTCGATACGCGAGCGCACTTCGGAAGATGTTTTCGCCACCACTTATGGTATGCCCGAAGATCGCGACCCACAAGGTCGGCGAGACTCACGATGCCGCGACTCAGGTTTTCTTCGCCGTTGCCAATTGGTTCAAAACTTCGATGAATGCCGTAGTGGCGCAGGAAAGTGTTCGGTCGCGGCGGTAAGCCAGTCCCAGTTCGCGAAAAAGATCCACATCCTCGAGATCGATCAGTTTGACGCTGCCCGAGGCCACTTCATCGCGGGCGAACGAAGCGCTGATGATCGACACTCCGAGGTCGGCGGCCACAAAGCTCTTGATCATGCCGACGCTCGGCAGTTCCATTCGCACTTGCAGTTCGTCGCGGTGCGGCCGGAACAGCTTGTCCATGATCCTTCGGGTGTGGCCCGTTTTGGGGAGCAGCACCGGATGTTTGACAATATCGCGGACGGCCGCTTTTTTGTGTTTGGCCAGGGGATTTCTGGGGCTCACCATCAACATCAGCTTGTCGCGGAAGATGGGCTTGATTTCCAGGCTCGCAGACTGGATGGGCAAAGTCAGAAATCCAACTTCGATCGATCCGTTCTCCAGTTTTTCCGAGATCTTGTAGCTGAAGTTCCGGTAAATGTTGATCTGTACGGGCGGATAGCGCCGGCAGTATTCCGCGAACACTTCCGGCAGGACGTACAGGCAGGTAGCCTCGTTGGCGCCGACGGTAAGCGTGCCGCGGGGCGTGCGGCTATGGTCCGCCACCGCCATCAGCGATTCCTCGCGCAGCTTCTTCAGCCGCTCGGCGTAGTCATAGAGCACTTGCCCGGCCGGCGTCAGCTTTACGGTTTTGCCCGAGCGGTCGAGCAGACGATCGCCATACTCCTGCTCCAATTGGCGGATTTGGGCGCTGACCGCCGATTGCGAGCGGAAGACCTTCTCTCCGGCGCGCGAAAAGCTGCCTTGTCGGGCAACTTCGAGAAACGTAGTGAGCTGATCGAAATCCATTGCCGTTGAAGGGGGATTATAGCGGACGCCGCTCGTCTGGTGGAAAATTAGCCAAAGAAACCGCTAACTCCATGATCGCGACCAGCACGGTGCTCGAGGGGTCTGGCGCCTTTCGAGACCTGGGAGGAGTGGCACGAAACGGCTACTTCCGGGCCCCCTCCAGCTGCCGTGCCGCCGCTTCGATCAATGCCGATTCGTCCTCGAGCACCTGGGCGACACGCACGATTTCCTGCTCCGCCTCCGCATAGTTTTTCTGCTCGATTCCCTCACGCACTCCCGGAACCGTTTTCACTCCATAGCCCGTATAGACTCCCGGAGCATACAGCAAATGCTTGTACCAGGGCCGCCGCGGCAATCCGTCGGCATTGGTCAGCCGGCGTTCGCTCTCGATCAGTTCTCGATTCAGGGCCCCGAGCTTCACTTCAACCGCATCGTCCCCCAAGCTCGCCTGCATCTCGGAAAGCGCCTGCTGATAGTGCTTGGCGCTGCCAGTAACAGAGTCCACCGCATTCTGCATCGGCGCAAAGTTCAGGTGCGGGGGAACCTCTTCCCGCGCCGGCAGAACCGTAGGGCGCCGAGGATCAAAGCTCGCCTGGAACAATCCTTCATCCAATTCCTGGTTGCGCTCGCGAACCTCCTCCTGCTTGTCGGCGAGCAATTTCTCCAGATTTTTCATGTACATCCCGACCGTATCGGCGAAATCCACGAAGTCGAATGGCAGCACTTCCGCATCCGCCAGTCGCATCACCGCCGTTCCGGCGGTTTCGGCCAGCGCCCGCCCATAGACGAAATCCGTGTCGGAGAAATGGGTGTACCAGTAGAAGTCGTCGTACACGGAATGATAAATCCCCGATTCGTCCTCCTCGCCGTATTCGAGGTCGAGCGTGGCGATGCCGAGATGATCGAGAAAGGCCGTGTAGTCGGTGCCTGAGCCGAGCGCATCGATCCGCAAATCGGCCCGCTGCCGTAATTCGTTTCGATCCTCTGCGGATTTCGATTTGGCAATCTTCGTCAGTTGCGCCCGCCGCCAAACCGTCATTTTCGTTTCCGGATCTTCGATGTCGCGCGCCACTTGGTTGACGAATTGTTCCAGGCTGTGCGAGCCGCCCATCGTCAGAACGCCGCGACTGTTGCTGTCGCTGTTGATGTAAACCGCAGCATGCTCGCGTAACTCATCGGCATGTGTTTCTGCCCATTCGGTCGAGCCGAGCAGCATCGGCTCTTCGCCATCCCAGGCGGTGTAGAGGATCGTGCGCCGCGGTTTCCATCCCTGCTTCAGCAACAGGCTCAGCGAACGGGCTTCTTCGAGCAGAGACACCTGCCCGGAGACCGGATCCCAGGCTCCATTCACCCACCCGTCATGGTGGTTACCCCGAATGATCCATTCATCGGGAGCCACGCTGCCCGGAATCTTTGCGATCACGTCATAGACCGGTTTGATATCCCAATTAAATGCAAGCTTCAGATGAACCTGCGCCGGCCCCGGCCCCACGTGATACGGAATCGGAAGGGAGCCACGCCACTCCTCAGGCGCCATCGGCCCCGCCAGTGCGGCCAGCAGAGGCTGCGCGTCGCCGTAGGAAATCGGCAACACCGGAATTTTCGTGATGCTCTTGGCATCTTTCAGAGCCAGCCGCTTGGCATCGGGAGTAGCGCCGATTCCGGGCGTCAGTGGATCTCCGGGGCTGTTCGAAGCAAAATCCATGACGCTGCCGCGTTGCACTCCATCGGCCGGGCGCATCGGCCCGATCGGAAACACGTTGTCATGGGTGTAGCCGTCGTCCTGCGGCTCCGAATAAATGAGGCAGCCAATGGCTCCGTGCTCGGCCGCAACCTTCGGTTTCACCCCGCGCCAGGAGTGCAAGTACTTTGCAATCACGATCGCGCCTTTCACCGAAATGCCAAGCCGGTCCAGCTTCTCGTAGTCCTCGGGCAATCCGTAGTTCACAAACACCAGCGGAGCGGTGACATCGCCGTCAATCGAGTAGGCGTTATAGGTGGGCAGCTGTTCCGCCTTCTGATTCGATGTGGGATCGACCGAGAGCGCCGGTTCTTCAAGTTTCGCCGTGAACTTGGTCGGCGCAATCATCTCCAGCACGCGAACCTTCGGCGTCGGAAACAGCACGTCGAACGTCTCGATGTGCGCGTCCAACCCCCATTGCTTGAAGTGGGCAAGAATCCATTCTGCGTTGTCCTTATCGTAAGCAGAGCCCACATGATGCGGCCGAGCGCTCAGCCGCCGCATGTATTCCCGCAAGTTCGCGGGATCGGGGATGGCGCGGAACTTCGCCTCCCACTCACGCTCGGCTTGACCGGCGCTTGGCGAATATCCCGCCAGCGAAGCTTGATTGGGGCCGACTTGGCCGGCGCCGAAAAACAGGCTTCGAAACACCAAGGGAAAGATCAGCACAATCGCGAAGAACCGTTGCATGCAACTCCTTTTGTGAGAGGGGTGCCATTATAGCCGCCAGCCAGGCCAGCCAGGCCCCATTCGAGCCGGAGTTCGCTCGAAGATGCTAAATTAGAAGGTTCATGTCTGCTCCAAACTCCCTGTTCGTTCGCGCCGCCAAGGCTCAGCCGACCGAACGCACGCCAGTGTGGTTCATGCGCCAGGCCGGACGCTACATGCCCGAGTACCGTGCCATCCGCAAGCAGTATTCCCTGATCGAAATCTGCAAGAAGCCCGAGATCGCGGCCCAGGTCACCATTGAGGCGGCGGAAATCCTTAAAGTCGATGCGGCCATCATCTTCGCTGATCTGCTTCTCCCGCTCGAAGTCATGGGACTGCCCTTTCACTTCGCGGCCGGCGAGGGGCCCAAAATTGAAAAGCCTGTGCGCACTCTCGAAGACGTTGCGCGCCTGCGCACGGATCGTGCCGCGGAACTTGGTTATGTTTCTGAAGCGGTAAAGCTCGTATGCAGGCATTTCGGCGACAAGCTCCCCGTGATCGGGTTCTGCGGTGCGCCCTTCACGCTCGCCAGCTACATGATCGAAGGCGGCGGCTCCCGCAATTATGTTCTGACCAAAAAGATGATGTACTCCTCACCTGCCGCCTGGGACGAACTGATGAAGAAATTGGTCGCGGTGACCGCCGAGTATTCCGCCGAGCAAGTGCGGGCCGGCGCCGACACTATCCAGATTTTCGATAGCTGGGTGGGCTGCCTCAGTGTCGAAGATTATCGCCGATATGTTCTGCCGCATGCGACCGGACTGGTGAAACGCCTGCAAAAGACCGGCGCGCCCATCATCTACTTTGGCACCGACAGCGCGACTCTGCTTCCCTCGATGCAGGAAACGGGTGCCGAGGTGGTCGGCCTCGACTGGCGAATCCCGCTCGACGCCGGATGGAAGAGCCTTGGTTTCAAAGGCGCTGTGCAGGGGAATCTCGATCCGGTGCTGCTCTTCGCCGATTGGAAAGAGCTTAAATCGCGGGCCGATGGCATTCTGCGCCTGGCCGGCGGACGCCCCGGCCACATCTTCAATCTCGGCCACGGCATCCTTCCCGAAACTCCGGTCGAGAACGTAAAAGCGCTCTGCGGTTTCGTTCGCGAGCACTCGGCAGAGCCCCGGACAGAGTTCCAGGCGAATTGCCAGTGAGATTCGTATCGCAACATTTCGGGCGATTGGTTTCGAATCAGGCGATCGCTCGAGCAATGGCGCAACCGCTGCATTATGAAAGCGCCTTCGGTCGCTGTGGGAGTGCATAAATGACGGCTTGCCCGCTCGGCCTCGCCGCCCGGTGTTATTGCGCGAATCGGATCAACTCATTCGCGTCCGAGAAATTGCCCGCGCAAACCGCGGTGCTTCTGCTTGCTCACGGCAGCCCCGAGAACCCCGGCCAAATCCCCGAGTTCCTCAGTTATGTCACCGGCGGGCGGACGCTGCCGCCGGCCGTGATCGAGGAAATCCGTCACCGTTATTCGCTGATCGGCTTCTCGCCGCTTCCCTGCTGGACCGTTCTGCAAGCCGATCAACTTTCGCAGTTGTTAGAGGTGCCGGTCTTCGTCGGAATGCGCAACTGGAAGCCCTTCATCGCCGACTCAGTGAAGGCGATTGCGAGCAAGGGATACGAGCGCGTAATCACCATCTGTCTTGCGCCGCAGAACTCGCGTACCAGCGTTGGACTCTATCGCAGCGCCGTGGTCGGCACCGGCAGTCTTCCTTTCCAGTTGGACTTCGTCGACCAGTGGCATGATCACTCGCTGCTCGTCCAAGCGTTCGCCGAAAAACTGCGCTCCGGCTGGGAGAAGGCATGCGCCGAAAACGGAGCAAGACTGCCGGTGATCTTCACCGCGCACAGCGTCCCGCAGCGCACCATCCTCGAGGGGGATCCCTACGACAAACAATCCAAAGAAACTGCCCAGTTGGTAGCACAAGAGGCGAACCTGTCAGCCGAGGACTGGACTTTTGCCTTTCAAAGCCAGGGCGTGTCAGGCGGCCCATGGATCGGCCCCACGGTAGAGGACACGATCCGGAGTCTAAGAGCAAGGGGCCATCGCGGTGTCTTCGTACATCCGGTAGGATTTCTCTGCGACCACGTCGAGGTGTTCTACGATATCGACATCGCCTTCAAACAGTTCGCAGAAAAAGAAGGTATGCGCCTGTGGCGAGCCGAGTCGTTGAACGGATCGGAGACACTAACAAGAGCCCTGGCCGAAGTGGTCAGCAGCCGAGCGAACGCGCCGCCGCTTCCGCTAAGGAGGTAAGATCCAATTTGGCTAAGATGCAATTTCGCTAGGATCCAATTTCGCTAGGATCCAGGAGCGAATTGCCTGGCTCGCTCGTGGCTCGTAGCTCGCAGCTTCGCGTCTCAACATGAAACGCATCGCCATCATCGGCGGCGGAATTTCCGGTCTCTCGGCCGCCTACACGATCGACGAAAAACGCCGGTCCGGCACACCTGTCCAGTACATGTTGTTCGAGTCCAGCCCGCGTCTCGGAGGCGTGCTCGCGACCGATCGGGTCGACGGCTGCATTCTTGAAGCCGGACCCGATTCGTTTCTCACCGAGAAGCCTTGGGCCAGCGAGCTGTGCGCGAGGATCGGACTGGCCGACCAACTCGTCGGCTCGAACGACTCCGAGCGCAAAACCTACATCGTAGCCAAAGGCAAACTCGTCGAGATGCCCTATGGGCTGATGTTCATGGTGCCCACCAAGATCATGCCCACCGTGCGCTCGTCTCTGTTCTCCTTGCGTACAAAAATGCGCATGGCCGTCGAATGGTTCCAGCCGCCGCGCCAAGCCTCCGAGGATGAAACCGTTGCCCAGATGGTCGAACGCCACTACGGCCGCGAGATGGTCGAGTTGCTGGCCGATCCGTTGCTTTGCGGAATTTACGGTGGTGAAGCTTCGCAGTTGAGCGTGCGCGCCGTGTTGCCTCGCTTCGCCGACATGGAATCGAAACACGGCAGCCTGGGCCGCGCCATGCTCAAAGCCCGGAACCAACCCGCCGTCACGCCCAACGTTCCAGCGCGGCCGCTGTTCACTTCGCTCAAAAACGGCATGCAGCAGATGGTCGAGGCCCTGGTCGCGCGTCTGGATGCGAAAGCGCTCAAGAGATCCACCCCCGTGCTGTCGGTCATACGGCAGGATAACGGCTGGACCGTTTGTGCCGGGTACCAAACCGACCACTTCGACGCGGTGATCATCGCCACACCAACCCATGCCGCGGCCGCGCTGCTCGCATCCGCGGATGAGAACCTGGCTCGAGAGCTGAGCGAGATTCGTTACAGCTCTTCGGTGACGGTCACGCTCGGGTACGACGAAACGGTGCGCCGTGCGCTTCCGGCGGGCTTCGGATTTCTGGTGCCGCGCAGTGCAGGCCACCGCATGCTCGCCGCCACTTTCGTCCACAACAAGTTTCCACACCGCGCGCCGGAGAATCGCGCCGTAATCCGCTGCTTTCTCGGGGGCGCGCGCGACGAGTCGATCCTCGAATCAAGCGTAGAAGAAATTTTCGAGATCGTGCGGCGAGAATTGCGCGAGATCCTCAACCTCAACGCCGAGCCTCTGTTTGCACGGGCCTACAAATGGAAATCCGCCATGGCGCAGTATTCGGTCGGCCACCTCGAGCGGGTGCAGCGCATCGAATCTTTTCGTCTGAAGCTGCCCGGCCTGGCGCTTGCGGGTAACGGCTATAACGGCATCGGCGTGCCCGACTGCGTTCGCTCCGGGCGAGAAGCGGCCGGTAAGATCCTGGCGGAGATGGGGATGTGGTCGGCCGCCTAGGCGGTGGAGAGTCGGACGGCGGAACGCCGGACGCCTCCTCCCGGCGACCGAACGACTGGGCGGCGAGACGATGGTCGCTCCGGGTCCGAGAAACTCGAAATTACCGGCGTAACGTCTCGAAGGGATCGGCGGTTGCGCGCGACTACGGCGCTCGGCGAGTGTTAGTACAATCAAGCTGTCAAGTTGGGAGGACCGGGATGAAAACTCTGTTGACTCTGCTTTGCTTCGCAGCAGCGCTCTGCTTCGCACAGCAAAATCCGCCGCAGGACATGAAGGGAATGAACATGCCCGGCCACGACATGTCGCAAATGTCGGGGCAAGCGCCCGGAGAAGACCCGCAAGCGAGTGCGCAGTCCATGCAATCCATGGAAGGTCACCACATGGGTATGGGTCCGCACATGAAGATGACAGCACTCCGCGCTCCGCAAGCGGGCGATGCGGAGAAGGCTCAGCAAGTCGTGGGGGTGGCACGCGGTGTGATGGAAAAGTACAAGGACTACCAGGTTGCGCTCGACGAGGGCTTCAAAATTTTCCATCCGGAACTGCCGCAGAAGCAGTATCACTTCACCAATTACCGCTACGCATTCGAAGCGGCATTCAAATTTGATCCCGAGCATCCGACCTCGCTGCTCTACGAAAAAGTGGGCGAGGGCTACCGGTTGGTGGGCCTGATGTACACGGCTCCCAAGCGTTTTACCGAGGACGACTTGAACCAGCGCATCCCGCTGAGCGTTGCGCAGTGGCATGAGCACGTGAATTTCTGCAAGGCGCCGGCGGGCAAGCAAGACACGTTGGCTCCGCATCCGAAGTTCGGCCTGAGGGGGTCAATCGTCACCCAGGAAGAATGCGATGCCAATGGCGGCGAGTTCCATCCTATCGTCTTCAATTGGATGGTGCATCTCTATCCGAACGAAAAAGACCCCGCCCAGATCTGGTCGGTCGATCGTCAGCACGCCGACTAAAGACATCGAGCATCGTGCTCCTGCCATCGGTTCAGCTACGTTCCACTGCCTTTGATTTTCGATGGCGCAGTCGAGGGATGGCCACGGATCCCCCGATGGCCCGATTTTCCTAAGCTGGCTCTGCTATTCTGAGTTTTTTCCGTTCCTATTCCAACTCCGATGAGCACTGCTCGCTCCGCCAGCCGATGGAAGATCATGGTCGCCTTCGGGCTGGTCTATGTGTTCTGGGGCTCCACGTATCTGGGCATTGGCATCGCGGTCGAGCATATTCCTCCGGCTGTGATGTGTGCGACGCGCTTTCTGGTCGCGGGCACGATCATGCTCGCTTACTGTGCGCTCACCGGACGCCGCATTCGCTTTTCGGCGCGTCCGCTAGGCCATTTTGCCGCGGTCGGCACTCTGCTTCTGATGGGCGGCAATCTCACCCTTTCCTACGCAGAGCGGATCGTTCCGACCGGCCTGGCGGCGTTGCTGGTGGCAGTCACCCCGCTCTGGTTTCTGGTGCTCGATAGCCTGCTGCTCGGCGACCATCGCATCTCACGGCGCGGAAAGTTCGGCCTGGCGATCGGGATCGCCGGTGTCGTCGTGCTCATCTGGCCCGATCTTCAGCACTCCAGTTCGCTCGGCCATCGCGAGCTCTGGTGGTCGCTGGCATTGCAATTCGGATCGTTCAGTTGGGCGTTGGGGTCGGTGCTCTCGAAGAAATGGCAGACTGCGGCTGGCGATCCTTTCAGCGCCATCGCCTGGCAGGTGGTCTTCGCCGGCATCGCGAATCTGATTTTCGCGATCCTGGTCGAAAAACCTTTCGTCGAGCGAAGCTCGAGCGTGGCTTGGACCTTCCGCGGGGTGGCCGCGATCCTGTATCTGGTGGTGTGCGGTTCCTGGATCGGCTACACCGCCTACATTTGGTTGCTGCAGCATGTTCCGACCTCGAAGGTTTCCACCTACGCGTACGTCAATCCCGTGGTTGCGGTGTTTCTCGGATGGCTGGTTCTGCACGAGCGCATCGACCGCTACATTCTGATGGGAAGCGCGATTATCGTCGCATCGGTGGTGTTGGTGACGAGCGCAAAAGTCTCCACTCGGATCGCGGAGGAGGAAATTCGAGCGGTTGAGGCGACGGGAGATTAGTGACCCCGATCGCGGTCGGGTGGATAGCCAGGACGACTGCTGCTCCGTGGGTCTTTTGCCGCACATCTCTGCACACGGGTTTCGAAGTGGGGTACTCTCGGTCAGTGCCCGCAGAATGAGACCATGAGCCTTCCGCCCGCTCGCCCGGCCGGACAACCCTTTCCCGGCGCCTGAACTCTTATTCCGGTATGGGAGATCTCCTGATAAGCAGCCGGAGGCAGTCGATTCTGGTGGTCGACGACAGTCTGAGGAACGCGGCGCTGATGAAGGACCTGCTTTCGAGCCGCGGCTATCCGACAGTTACGGTGCAGAGCGCAGCCGCCGCAGAGGCCGAAATCCGTCGCCAGGCTCCGGACCTGATTTTGCTCGACGTGATTATGCCCGGCAAGAGCGGCTACGAGCTATGCCGCGAACTCAAAGAGGATTCGAGAACGCGGCTGATTCCGATCGTCATGATCACTGGCCTCTCCGATCGAGAAGACCGCTTGAAGGGAATTGAAGCCGGTGCCGACGACTTTCTGATCAAGCCGATTTATCCGGAGGAATTGTTCGCGCGCGTGAGTTCGTTGCTGAAGTTGAAGGAATTCACCGACGAACTGGAAACGGCGGATTCAGTGCTATGCACATTAGGGTTGAGCGTGGAGGCGCGCGATCCTTACACCGTCGGCCACTGTGAGCGCTTGGCGCGCCATGCCATGGATCTAGGGCGCTTTTTAGCTCTGGACGAGGAAAGCATTGTGGCTCTCGGGCGGGGCGGCTACCTGCACGACTTGGGAAAGATCGCCGTTCCCGATGAAATCCTGAAGAAGGGCAGCCGCCTGACGCCGGCCGAGTGGGAGATCATGAAGCAGCATCCGGGGACGGGCGAGAAGATTTGCCGTCCGTTGAGATCGTTGCGCCTGGTGCTTCCGATCATACGGCATCATCACGAGCACTCCGACGGCAGCGGGTATCCGGATCGGCTGCGCGCGGGCGAGATTCCGCTGCTGCCACGCATTCTGCAGGTGGTTGATGTCTACGATGCTTTGTGCACGGCGCGTCCCTATAAACCGGCGCTCGGCCACGATCAGGCCGCCCTCACCATGCGCCGCGAGGCCCGAAATGGGCTTTGGGACGGGGAACTGGTTTCGGAGTTCTTCGGCATGCTTGACCAGCGCCGCCAAGTGGCGTAGGTTGCTCGCACACACCCGCGCGATGGGACCGATCATCGGCCCCTACGGTCATCGGGCGATGGAAAATCAGACGTTTCGCATTGGAATTGAGATGAGCCGATGATCCGGTGACTCGATCGCTCGATTTCCGCGGCATCCAAGGATGATTTCTGACCTACAGCATCGTCATTCCCGCCTATAACGAAAGCGCGCGAATTCGGCCGACCCTCCATGAGATTCTCCGCCATGTGCACGAACAGGACTGGGACGCCGAAATCCTGGTCGTCAATGACGGTTCGACCGACGATACGGCGCAAATCGTGCGTGAGTATGGCAAGTTGCATCCGCAGGTCCTGCTGCTCGAGAACCCGGGCAACCGGGGCAAAGGTTATAGCGTGCGCAACGGGATGCTGCACGCGCGCGGCGATATTTGTCTGTTTACCGATGCCGATCTTTCTTCGCCCATCAGCGAGGCGCAGAAATTGTTCGATGCGATTGCCACAGGCGCCGACATCGCGATCGGGTCGCGCTGGCTCCGGGTCGATCTGCAGACCGAACCGCAGCCCCTGTACCGCCAGTTGTTTGGACGCATCTTCAATCTGGTGCTGCGGGTGATTTTGGGATTAAGTTTCGCGGACACACAATGCGGATTCAAAGCCTTTCGGCGAAACGCCGCGCAACGTGTTTTTTCTTTGCAGAGAATTGAACGCTGGGCGTTTGATCCGGAAATTTTGTTCCTGGCCCACCGCGCGGGCCTGCTGGTCGAAGAGGTTCCGGTGCTGTGGGCGCATAGCGAGGGAACGCGGCTCGATCCCTTCCGCGACGGCTTTCGCATGTTCGTGGAGGTTTTGAGAATCCGGTGGAATGCGATGACCGGGGAATACACCGCCCGGGGCGTGGCGTCACCGGAGAAACTGTAGACGCTCCGCGGGCACAGCCTTGGAGCGCGGACACTTTGTCGGCGGCTGTCTTTCTGGCCTTTGCTTTTTCTCGTTCTACGACGCGCCCCGACCGTTGGAAGAAGCCGCGAGGCGCACGAAGTCGGCAATCTGAGCGCCCATTTCTTCTGTCGAGACGGTGCGCTCCCCAGGTCGCGCCAGATCGCGAGTGCGGAAGCCTCCCATCAACGTGGAGGTGACCCCGGCCTCCACGCACTCCGCTTCCTTGGACAAATGAAACGTATGACGCAGCATCATGGCCACCGAGAGAATGGCGCCTAACGGATTGGCGATGCCCTGCCCGGCGATGTTCGGAGCCGATCCGTGAACCGGCTCGTAGAGACCCACCGCACCTCCGATGCTGGCCGAAGCGAGCAAGCCGAGGGACCCCACGATTCCTCCAACCTGATCGGACAAGATGTCGCCGAACATGTTTTCGGTGAGGATGACGTCGAACTCGGCGGGCTTGAGGACCAACGACATGGCGGCCGAGTCCACGTACATATGGGAGAGTTCGACATCGGAAAAATTGCCGCCCACGCGGGTGACAACCTCGCGCCACAGACGCGAGCACTCGAGAACATTCGACTTGTCGACGGAGAGCACCCGCCGTCGACGGGTGCGAGCGAGTTGAAACGCAACCCGGGCGATGCGCTCGATCTCCGGCTCGCTGTAGCGCATGGTGTTGATCGCATGGCGTTCGCCGGGAGCGCCTTCGCTTTGACTTTCAATCGAGCGAGGCTCGCCGAAATACAGTCCACCCAGCAGTTCGCGCACGATGAGAATGTCGGTTCCCTTGACGATTTCTTCCCGCAGAGGCGAACAGGCGGCGAGTGCAGGATAAAACACCGCGGGACGGAGATTGGCGAAAGCCCCAAGCACCCGGCGGAGGCGCAGCAATCCAGCCTCGGGTCGAAGCTCGCGGGGATTGCGATCGAAAGCGGAATTTCCGACGGCTCCGAGCAGTACGGCCTGTGCGGCGAGGCAGGCTTGAATGGTAGATTCCGGCAAGGGGTCGCCGAATTTCTCTAGCGCAACGCCGCCGATCTCTTTTTCGTCGAGTTCGAGATCGTGGCCAAAGCCGTCGGCCACTTCTTCCAGCACACAAATCGCCTGGGACGTGACTTCAGGGCCGATTCCGTCTCCGGGTAGGGAAGTGACACGGAGTTGCATGGTGTTCTCGATTGGTTCCCGAAAGGATCAATGAGGACTGGTCCCAGGGACAGTCCGTTTCGGGGCTTTTCCACCTGTTTGGCGATCGCGGACGTGGTACAAGGATACTAAACACCCCAGAGATAGTCTTCCTGCTCGCCGTGATGATCGCTGTGATGATCAGTGAATGGAATCGACACCTGCGCCGGGCCGTCGCTGCCGGATACGGGAACCGGGTGCGGGTCGCTCGAATTCGAGTTGCCGTTGCCTCCCGCGGCAGCGGCGGCCGCACGCGGAATTGGTAAAGCGGCCGCGGCCGGCGGAAACTTCCTCGCTCGGCTGTCCGCGGCATCGGGGCTCGCGGCGCCGCCGCGGAGGACATCCTGAATCAGTTCGAGCAAATGGCTGTCCCGAACCCTTTTGATTCGGTCGGCGAGGACCACAAACTTGCGATAAATCTCGTCCAGTTCGCGACGCTCAAACTGATGTCCCAGTTGTTCGCAGCGCAGAGCGAGCGCATGCCGGCCGGAGTGCTTGCCGAGCACCAGCCGCGAATCGGGCACGCCCACCGACTGCGGCGTCATGATTTCATAGGTCAGCGGATTCTTCAGCATGCCATCCTGGTGAATTCCCGCCTCGTGCGCAAACGCATTGCGCCCGGTGATGGCTTTATTCGGCTGTACGGGAACGCGCGTGATCTCCGCCAACATCTGGCTGGAGGCGAACAGTTGCTCGCTCGCGACCGCAGTTTCGTAAGCATAGCGGTCGGGACGTACCCGCATGGCCATGACGATTTCTTCCAGAGAAGCATTGCCGGCCCGCTCGCCAATGCCGTTGATCGTGCACTCCACCTGGCGCGCGCCTTGCTGCACCCCGGCCAGTGAATTGGCAACCGCCAGCCCGAGGTCATTGTGGCAATGCGTGGAGATCGTTACTGTTTCGATACCGGCAACTTTTTCCCGCAACGTGCGGATGAGTTGGCCGTATTCCTCGGGCATGCTGTAGCCAACCGTGTCGGGAATGTTGACGGTGGTGGCTCCGGCGGCGATCACCGCTTCCACCACCTGGCAGAGAAATGCCACATCGGTACGGGTTGCGTCTTCGGGGGAGAATTCTACGTCGGCGCAGAGCGACTTCGCGTGCCGAACCGCTTCGCGCGCCTGCTCCAGGCACTGCTCGCGCGTGATGCGCAGCTTGTATTTCAGATGAATGTCCGAGGTGGCCAGAAAAACATGGATGCGTGGGTGCGCGGCTCGCTCGAGGGCTTGCCAGGCGCGGTCCACGTCGCCGATACAAGTACGAGCCAGGCCAGCGATGATCGGACGCCGCACCGAGGCGGCGATGCGCTCTACGGCCTCGAAGTCGCCATCGGAGGCGATCGGGAATCCGGCCTCGATCACGTCCACGCCGAGGCGGTCAAGTTGCTGGGCCAGGCGCAGCTTTTCCTGCACATTCATACTGCAGCCGGGCGACTGCTCGCCGTCACGAAGCGTGGTGTCGAAGATGGTGATGCGCGGCCGATCCATGGATGGCATACCTCCGGGAAATCCGATCCAGTCTGTACTTTAGCGGCGGACTGGATCGGAAGAAAAGGTTATTATAATTACAGTAGCATTAGAACCAGTGATACTATTAGTAAGGCTTATGCAATATCTATGATTGACAACAGGTGTCAGTTCTAAGTCCAAGGCGTCCGGAAGCACCGATCGAGACCCTCGGGACCCAAGACCTGCCGCCTGGGAACTGGCCCTGCCCATGGACCTTTCGCAACTCGAAGTCTTCCTCGCCGTGGCTCGCGAGCGCCGGTTTTCGCGGGCGGCCGAAAAGCTGTTTCGCACACAATCGGCCGTCAGCCAGACGATCCGGAAACTGGAGCTCGAGATCGGCGAGCCCCTGTTCGACCGGTCGTCTCGTGAGGGAGTCCTCACCGACGCCGGCCGTGTCTTAGAGGAATATGCTGAAAAGTTGCTCAACCTGCGCCAGGACGCACAGACGGCGCTGGTCGAGATGCGGGAATTACAAAAAGGCAAGCTCGTAATCGCGGCCAACGAATTTACCGCGCTGTACCTGTTGCCGGTATTGGGCGAGTTCCGCCGCCTGCATCCCGCCATCAAGATCACGGTGCGGCGCTCGCTCGGGAGTCAGATTCCCGACGACGTGCTCAAGCACAACGTGGAACTCGGAGTCCTCTCTTTCGATCCTCAGGAACCGCAGCTGCGGTCGGTGGTGGTTTATCTGGACGAGTTGGCATTGGTCGTGCCTCCCGGCCATCCTCTGGCGTCCTCGGGCGAAGTCAGCATCCGGCAGCTGGGCGCGGAGTCATTCGTGGCCCACATCGTCGCGTCTCCGTATCGCGAGAAAGTGATTGAAGCGTTCCGGCGCCACAAGACTCCGCTGCACATGGACGTGGAACTCCCCACGCTGCAAGCCATCAAGAAGTTCGTGTGCATGGGGAACGGGGTGGCGCTCGTGCCCGAGATCAGCGTAGACAGCGAGATCAGCCGTGGAGACCTGGTGCGCGTCCCGGTGCGCGATCTTCATTTTCAGCGCAAGCAGCGCCTGGTGTACCGCCAGGAGTCCGGGCTCTCGCATGCCGGAAGAGCGTTCTTGAAAGTGGCGGAGCAGGCCGCAAAAGACCGCGGCGGCCGTTATCGCTTCCAGAGGGAAAAATAGCAGCTACGCCGGCAGGCCGGCTTCGGCGCCGGGGTGCGCAGGTCCTGCGAGCGGCACGCCCGGGGCGGGTGAGTGCTCCTGCAATTACGCCGGTTGAATTTGTTCCTGAACCATCGCCGCCATCGCCTCGGCGACGGTGGCGTAGATATCGAAGACCGACGCCAGGTTGGTGATTTCGAACAGGTGTCGGAGCGATTTCTGGGGGCTGGCAAAACTCATCATGTATCCGGCCGCCTCCGCCCACATATGGATCAGCACAAGTTCGCCCAAGCCACCGCTGTCGATGGAATCGATTTCCGCCAGATCCACCACCATCCGGCGAGCCGAGGGCAGCACCTCAGCCACGATCGAGGAGAGCGCGCGAGCCTCGCTGCGGAACATGATCCGGCCCTGGCAGCGCAATACGACAGTGCCGGCATGCCCGGCTTCAAGGGTCATCTGAAGCTTCTTCTCATTTTTCTTGCTGGGTTCGTTGTCGGTTGCCGGAGCAATCGAAGGACCCGAGATAGCGACTGAGTTTTCGGGCTTCACGGCTACACCTTAGTCGCACTTTGAACCTCGCTGGTTGCACCGAGATGAAAGTATTGTAAATTTCGAGATCGATGTCGGCGAAGCGAGCTGGTCAGCCTGAGCGACGCGAAGGTCCTATCGATTTGCGCCCCGGCTATTTCGACGAGTCTTTGCGCCTCGGTGAATCGACGGGAGGCACGAGCGGACGCCGCAAGGGCACAATCGCACCTTTCGATGGATCGGCGGCAGCCGAGGCCCGCGCCAGCACCTCGTGCTGAATGTACTGCACGAAATCCTGGATCTGGCGCTGCATTTCTTCCATACGCTCGCGCATTTGGAGAATGATGGCTATGCCGCTGATGTTGACGCCCAGATCCCGCGCCAGCGACAGGATGAACTCCAGCCGTTGCAAATCTTCATCCGTATAGAGCCGGGTGTTGCCTTCGGTGCGGCTCGGCTTCAGCAGTCCCTCGCGCTCGTAGAGGCGCAAAGTCTGAGGATGAATTTCATACATCTCAGCCACCGCCGAGATCATGTATGCGCCTTTGGATTTACGCTTCGATGACATGGTCGGAATGAGCGCACACCTTTCGCCCGAAGAGCCAACAACCAACCAGCCCGGTGACGGTTGCCGGCGCGTACCGTGCAAGGCCAATCCCAGGGAAATCGAGGGGCCAGAACCAAACCAAAGTTGCACCGAGAACAAACGCGAACCTAGGAGTCCGCCAACAGGTCGCGGGATGGCCCGCGATCGCGAAAGCCGGAAGGGCCAGAGTCACCGGGAGGTAGAAAGGCGTTCTGCGATCGCCGCTTCCGATGCCCATACTGTTTAATGTAGCACCGCGAGCAAACAAAAGCGGGACAACTCCCGTCATCCCGCCATTCGAGTCAAACCGGACGCTACCGCGCCATCTCCGGCTTCGGCGCCGGAGCCGCCCAGCCCGCAGGCTTCAGCGCGTGGTTGATCGCGTAGGCGACCACGCCGCCGCCGACCACGATCAAGCCAAACAGAAACGAGCTCATGCCCAGCACGACTTCGTGTTCGCTGCGAACGATGGCAAATCCCAGCAGTAAAACCGGGGGGATGCCTACCGCAATCGCACCCAACAGCCCGCCCGGCACGCGGAACGGCCGCTTCAATTCCGGTTCGCGAATGCGCAGGCAAATCAGGGCGACAAATTCGAGCGCCAGGCTCGCGCCGTAGATCATTATGTCGAGTGTAACCAGCCGTTCAAAGCCAAGATTCAGAGCCAGGCCCCAGCCAATCGCCAGTGCCACAATCGCGACCCAGGGGGCGCGCGATTTCGGATGGAGCTTGCCGAAAACCTTCGGCAGCATGCCATCCTGAGCCATGGCCAGCGGCAGCCGCGAGTAGCTCATGACGAGCGCGTTGAACATCCCGAAACCGCTCATCATCCCACCCGCCACCAGCGCGATCCGAAGCAGGGGCCCGCCCATCAGTTGCGCGACGTCGGCCCAAGCGCCAGTTTCCCAGGCGCTCGCCGGAAGCCCGGTCATCCACATGGCGGCAAAGGGAAGAACGTAAGTAAGGCAGACAATCACCACCGCCACCAGCATGGCGCGCGGATAGGTGCGCTGCGGGCGCTCGACCTCGGTGGCGATGGTAGAAGCGTTGTCCCATCCCATATAGTTCCACATGCAGATGAGCAAACCGCCGAGGATGTCCACGTTCGAAGTAGTCGGTTTGGTCACCGCATTCGTTAGCGCGTGAATCTTGAAAGGGGCCAGCACAAGGATTGCCGCGAACGGCGCCGACAGGGCGAAGAACAGCCAAAGCGAAGTCGTCGAGACCACCTTCACGCCCATGATATTGAGGACAGCGCAGACCACCACCACCCCGAGGGCGACCGCCACCCCGCGATGATTCTGCTGAAAATAAGGAAACATGCGGGTAAGGTAGGCGACAAACAGCGTGGGATAAATCGCCATATCGAAAATGGACGCTACCAGCGACAGCCAAGCCTCCTGAAATCCCCAGAAGTTCCCCATCGCGCGGCGCACCCAGGCGTAGTAACCGCCTTCAAAGGGCAGCGCGCTCGAAAGCTCGCCGATCATGAACGCCGTCGGCAGGCTCCAGAGCAGCGGGGTCAGTAGCAGGATGAGAATCGCCTTGCCATATCCAGCACCGTGCACGATGTCCTCGGTGCCATAGGTTCCGCCCGAGACCATAAAGAAGGTCGCGGCCACCAGAGGCCAAAGCGTTAGGCGAATCGACTTCGTCTTCTTTTCGGGAGCGACGGCAGCGGAAGGCTGCGAAAGGTTAGAAGTTGCGGTAGCTGTTGCCAATTTCTATGGCTTCCTCCTCAGGCGACTCACTCTCACCACCGCGTCTCCGGAGTTTCCGAAAAACGACGTTCTGTCCGCGGCTCCCGGGTGCACGGCGATTCCCGGGCATTTTCGGCGAAGTTAGTTCGCATGTGTGAGATTACGGGAAATTTCCACAGATGCAAGAAATTTTTGACTTATTTTGCAAAATCTTGTACACGGGCGTCCCGATACCGAGGTAATCGAGGAGGAAAGTCGCCCGCCCGGATCGAGCCCCGGGATCGGATTGGCGGTTGCCGGCGATTTCACCTATAAATCTGCCCAGGCACTCAGCGGTTGAATCAAACTTGGAGGAAGCAGGGATGAGCAGAACAATACTCGGGGTTCTATGTGTCTGTGCAGGCGTGCTAGTCGCTCAATCGGGAACACATCCAAACGCGTTCACTCCCAGCCAAATCAAGTATGGACCGCCGCCGCCCTTTGTGGCTCCCGGTGCGCAACTCGCCGTGCTCGAAGGCGATCCAACCGCCAGTTCAGGCGATTTCACCATCCGCCTCAAGATGCCAAACGGATACAGGATCGCGCCGCATTGGCATCCGCAGCGCGAAAATGTGACGGTGATCTCCGGCAACTTCAAGGTCGGGATGGGTGACAAGTTCGAACCGGCAAAAATGATGACCTTCCCGGCCGGCAGCTTTGCCTATCTCGATCCTGACATGCACCACTATGCCATGGCTTCGGGCGAGGTGGTGGTCCAGGTGCACGGCATGTCGCCGCTGCAGTTGAACTACGTGAATCCATCAGACGATCCGAGCAGGAAGTAACCAAGCTGTCAGCTCGCAAGGAAGCGGACCACTCGCCTGAGGGCTCTGCTTGCGGATCCTCCGCGCGCGGACCGCTCAGAGCTTCAGGGTCCAGGTTTCGGCGACAAGATTTTTCCAGCCCCAACTTGGAAGCCAGCATTCCGAATGTCGAGGGTCAACCGGCCTGCGAGCTCAGACCTGTTTCCAAAGTTCTTCCCGCGGATCTTCCGGATTCAGCTTGGCCAACTCGCGCAGCAGTTCTTTGGTCTTCTCGTCGCGGGGCATGGGAACGGTGATCTTCACCTCGACGATCTCATCCCCCCGCACACCGTCCTTGGTGGCGGAGGGCACGCCCTTATCGCGCAGCCGCAGCTTCTGCCCGGACTGGGTCCCGGGAGGAATCTTCAGCATGCTCCGGCCGTCGATGGTGGGCACTTCAATCTTCGCTCCCAAAGCGGCTTCCGCAACGGTCACCGGCACGGTGATGTAGATATCGTCGGCCTCGCGTTGGAACAGCGGATGTCCATCGATGCGGATGATCACATAAAGATCGCCGACACCGCCTCCCCGCAGTCCCGCATTCCCTTTGCCAGCAATTCGAATGCGCTGTCCATCGCGGGTTCCGGCTTTAATGCGAATCTCGAGCGGAGCGGTGCGCTCGACGCTGCCCTCGCCGTGGCACACCGGGCAAGTCGAAATATTTTTGCCCGTCCCATGGCATCGCGGGCAGGTCACGTTGAACTTCATTCGCCCGCCGGTCTGTTCGATCGTTCCCTTGCCGTGACACTGCGGACATTGCCCCGGAGCCTCGATGTAGCCATGGCCGTGGCAGTTTCCGCAAACGTCGCGACGGGCGATATTCAGCTTCATCACCCCGCCACGGATCGCCGTCCAGAACGGCACGTTGACCTGGTACTCAAGATCGCTGCCCGGCTCCGGCGCCTCGTCGACGGCTTCGCCGCGGCCGCCGCCGGTAAAAATGTTGGAGAAAATATCGCGAAATCCGCCGCTCGATCCGCTCGATCCGCTCGAACCCTTGCGTCCGCCGGTGCGCCCGCCTTCAAACAAATCGGAAAAATCAAAACCGCCGAAGTCAACGTTGCTTGGTCCGCCGGGCTGGCGGCCTCCCCCCGGAAAGCCTCCGCCAAAATCGGCGGCCCCGGGCTGCCCGCCGCCGCGCGCATAAGCCTCAGCCGTGGCGGGATCGATGTTGTCGGAGTAAAACCCGAGCTGGTCGTAGATCTTCCGCTTCTTCGGATCGCTCAGAACGTCGTTGGCCTCGGAAAGAGTCTTGAATTTTTCCTCGGCGGCCTTGTCGCCAGGATTGACGTCGGGATGGTACTTGCGCGCAAGTTTACGAAACGCCTTGCGGATGTCGTCGGAAGAGGCGGACTTCTTTACTCCGAGAACACCGTAATAGTCTTTGGTTTGAGTGGCCATGGTCAGCGGTCAGCCGTCCTGTTGCTGCGGGCTTGTCATCCTGAGCGTAGCACGGCCCTCGGCAAAGCCGAGGGCCGTGCGGAGTCGAAGGACCCCACCTCACAACTTAATTCACGATCTCCTTAGCCTGCTCATCCACCGCCACGGCGAACGCCTCGAACGGCGCGGCATCGATCGACACTGGAATCCGCTGCACTCCGGTCGCAGTCGGAGCGAAGCAATACCAGCGTCCCTCTTCAGGGACAAAACTCACGAAAAACATCTGTCCGTTCACTTCGAATCTCAATTCGTTTTCCTCTTTCTGGCCCGTAGGAATAACTCTGAAACTGTGATGCAAATGGGGGCGCCTAAGCGCCCCCACTGAAGTGCCCCTTGCCAAAGTGCCAAAGACTGCGAGGGAGTTCCCTCGCCACGCTCGGATGAGCGCTGCGGGCGTCCGCTTCGCTCGCGCCCGCAAAGCGCGGTCACTTCTTGTCCTCAACGTCCACGTACTCGGCGTCGATCACGCCTTCGTCTTTTTTCTGACCGGCGCCGTTCGAGCCGGGAGCCGCGCCCGGCCCTTCCGCCGGCCCCGCACCCGGAGTCCCGCCAGGAGCGGCCTGGGTAGCCTTGTACATCTGCTCCGCCAGCTTGTGCGAAGCCGTGGTCAGCTTCTCGCGAGCCGAGTCCATCTGCGCCTTGTTGCCGCTCTCGATCGCCTTCTTCGCATCCGCCAACGCGTTCTCGACGTCTCCACGCTCCGAGCCCGAGATCTTGTCGCCATGTTCTTTCAGCATTTTCTCGATGTTGTAGACCATCGAATCGAGCTGATTCTTGGCCTCGATCTCTTCGCGCCGAGTCTTGTCCTCCGCCGAATGCGCATCGGCTTCCTTCGCCATGCGTTCGACTTCTTCCTTCGACAAGCCCGAAGACGAAGTAATCGTGATCTTCTGGTCCTTGCTCGTGGCCATGTCTTTCGCCGTCACGTTCAGGATCCCGTTGGCGTCAATATCGAAGGTTACTTCGATCTGCGGCACGCCCCGAGGAGCCGCCGGCAATCCCGTCAAGTGGAACTTACCCAAAGTCCGGTTCTGCGCCGCCAGAGGACGTTCGCCCTGCAGCACATGCACTTCGACCGAAGTCTGACTATCCGCCGCAGTCGAAAACGTCTCCGTCTTCTTGGTAGGAATGGTAGTGTTCCGAGGAATCATCGGAGTCGCCACGCCCCCCAAAGTTTCAATCGACAAAGTCAAAGGAGTAACGTCGAGCAGCAGCAGATCCTTAACCTCGCCGCCGAGAACGCCGCCCTGGATCGCCGCGCCCACTGCCACGACTTCATCCGGGTTTACGCCCTTGTGACCTTCCTTGCCAAACAGTTCCTTGACGATCGCCTGGATGCGCGGCATCCGAGTTTGTCCGCCAACCAGCACCACTTCGTTAATCTTGCTGGCATCGACGCCCGCATCTTTCAAACACTGCTTCGACGGTCCCACCGAGCGCTGCAAAATATCCTCGACCATCGTTTCGAGCTTCGCCCGAGTCAGCTTGATGACCAGATGCTTCGGTCCGGAAGCATCCGCGGTAATGAACGGCAGATTGATTTCCGTCTCCATGGTGGTCGAAAGCTCAATCTTCGCGCGCTCCGCCGCGTCGCGGAGACGCTGCAAAGCCATCTCGTTGCCCTTGCCGCGGAGGTCAAGCCCTTCATTCTTCTTGAACTCATCAATCAGCCAATCCACCAGCCGCTGATCGATGTTGTCGCCGCCCAGGTGCGTGTCGCCATTGGTGGCTTTCACCTCGATCACGCCCTCACCGACTTCAAGCACCGAAATATCAAACGTGCCGCCGCCGAAGTCGTACACGGCGATCGTCTCGTCCTTGCCCTTGTCGAGCCCGTAGGCGAGCGCCGCCGCGGTGGGCTCGTTGATGATTCGCTTGACATCCAAGCCAGCGATCTTGCCCGCATCCTTGGTAGCTTGCCGCTGCGCGTCGTTAAAGTATGCCGGCACGGTGATGACCGCCTCGGTCACCTTCTCGCCCAGATAGTCTTCCGCCGCCTTTTTCAATTTCTGCAAAATCATCGCGGAGATCTCGGGCGGGGTGTACTTTTTCCCCTGCGCCACCACCACAACGTTGTCGCCGTCCCGCTCCACCTTATAAGGGACCATCTTCAATTCTTCGCTCACCTCGTCAAAACGCCGCCCCATAAAGCGCTTGATCGAATAAACGGTGTTCTCCGGATTGGTAATCGCCTGCCGCTTAGCGACCTGCCCCACCAACCGTTCCCCGGTCTTGGTAAATCCAACCACCGAAGGCGTGGTCCGACCGCCTTCTTCATTCGGTATAACCTTCGGCTCGCCACCCTCCATCACCGCCACGCAGGAGTTCGTAGTGCCGAGATCGATCCCAATAATCTTTCCCATAGTCTTATCCTCCAAATAGATAAGTGCTTTATAATCAATGCAATAATGATTACGCTTTCGGCCATGCTATAACCTGAGCGAATCACTGTCAAGGTTTAGATGCTATTGGGAGTGAAGAAGATGCGGCTGCCTTTGCGATGCAAGTGGGGGAGAGAGCCTTGCCCTGAAAGGCGAAGGGGCGAGAGCCGCCTAAGACTTGGCCAGCTTTTCGATCCCCTCAACGCTTGTCATTGTGCGCGGAGCCGGACCATGCCGGAAGCGCCTGAACCGGCGCTGCGTTTTGTGCTTAAGGGCGGGATCCTCGCTACGATTCAGCAACTCGTCGCTTTCCCCGTGTCGGGCAAATCAGGCCTCGGTTCCATGCGAGGGATCATGGGCGAATCGTGGTTCTCGCCGTTTACGCGCGGCGTGCAGCATGGCCAGAAATTTCTAGTCGATCGCCATCCCAAGCGTCCGGCGTTAGCGCTCACTCCCGCGCCTTCTTTCTCTCCTCGATCATCACTTGCCGCAGAGTCCGGTTGATCCGCGTCTGGTACCCCCGCCCGGCCCGTTGAAACCACGCCAGCAGGTCGGCGTCCAACCGCAGCGTCACTGGCTTTTTCACCGGCTTGTACATGCCATCGAACCCCTCCGGCAGGTACCGCGGAAGCCTCTTCGACCTTCCCGAAGCTTCCATTCCAGCCACTTTTCGGGAGGCATTGGCTCGTCTCGTAACTGGTTTGCGCTGTTTCATTTTGCTCCCGTTGTACGTACATGGAAATCGTAACATGGATCCACGTACAGTCTGGCACCAGAACGTTTCGCAGCATTATTTCCGAGCTCCCTCGGATCGGCTCCGGACCGCCTCGAGAATCTGCCGCGGCTCGGGCCGATCGCTATAGTCCTCGTTCGCGGAGGCGTACAAGATGCTGCCCTCGCGATCGACCACGAACGTTCCGGGGATCGGCAGCTCCCAGCTCGAGTCGCCGTTGGCGAAAGGCAGGTTGACGAAGGTGCGGCGGTAGAGCGCCTGCTGCTCTTCCGGGACCCGGTACGCCAGTCCGAACTGGCGGGCTACCTGGTTGTGAGCGTCCACCAGCAGCGGGAAAGCGAGCTTGTGCTGGTCGTGCATGAAGAAGGCCTGCTTCTCGGTCTGCGGGGACAAAGCGACAAGCGAAGCTCCAGATGCGGCGATCTCTGCGGCCGTGGACGACATGGCCTCCATCTGTGCGACGCAAAATGGACACCAGCGCCCTCGGATGAACAAAAGCACCAGGCGTCCCCGGGCCAGCAGATTGGCCGAGGAAACCAGTTTGCCATTGTGGTCGGGAAGTTCGAACTCGGGAGACTTTGCGCCAACTCCAAAATCCTTGAGCGCCCGGGCCGCGAGTTCCTGAGACTTGAGGCGAGTCACGGTGCGCGCGTGAACCGCCTGAACGTCAGCGGGAACGTAGGTGGCGATGAGCTCTTTGCGCTCGGCGTAGATTTCGCGGAGGGGACGAACATCCGCCCCGCGAGCGGATTCGTCGAGGGATCGCCACTTCATAAGGACGCGCCTGCACTCATAGATTCCGCGAGAACGAATCAACGTCTCCAAGCGAACGCGCCGGCCATCCGGTCCGACACCGGAACCGGAAACCCTGCGACGGGCGGCGCGCCTTGCGCATCGAACCGACTATGGAAACTGGTGCAATCGTTCGCAAGCCGCTTTTGAATGTCGCTCTCGGGACAAGAACCGTTACTTCGGTCGATGTGCGCGAGATCACGTTCGCTCCCGCGCAGAGGACCGGCAGGCACAAGCATCCCTGCCCGGTAGTCGGGTTTGTCGCCGAAGGAACCGCGGTGCTCGAACTAGAAGGCGAACCACCCGAACAATTGCCCGCCGGTTCGAGCTTCTATGAACCGGCGGAAAGAGTCGTTTTACGTTTCGACAACGCCTCGTCCCGCGTTCCCATGAAGTTCATTGCGCACTACTTGCTGAACGGGAAACAAGAGCTGATCGAGATGCTTCCCGAAACTCGCACCTAGCTCCGAGCTCACATCCCGGGAAACTTCATTCCCGCCATCCGCCGCGCGAAACTCGGTTTGCCCATCTGCTTGAACATTTTCTTCATCTGCGCATACTGCCGGAGCAGGTTGTTGACTTCCTGCACGCTCGTGCCGGAGCCTCGAGCGATGCGCTTGCGCCGGCTACCATTGATGGCTTCATGATGATTGCGCTCGTACCCGGTCATCGAATTGATGATAGCCTCGACGCGGTTAATCTGTTTTTCGTCAACTTTGTCGGCAGCTTTCTGCAGGCCGGAAAACGGGCCGATGCTCGGCAGCATGCCGATGAGGCTTTGCATCGATCCCATCTTGCGAACCTGCCGCAACTGGTCGCGGAAATCTTCGAGCGAAAAGCCGTCGCCGCTGAGGACCTTCGAGGCAAGTTCATTGGCCTTCTTCTTGTCGATCTGCGACTCGGCTTTTTCGATCAGCGAGAGGATGTCGCCCATGCCAAGAATGCGCGAAACGATGCGGTCGGGATGGAAAGGCTCAAGCGCATCGTATTTTTCGCCGATGCCAATGAACTTGATCGGCTGCCCGGTGACCTGGCGGATCGAGAGGGCCGCGCCGCCGCGAGCGTCGCCATCCATCTTGGTAAGCACCACCCCGGTGAGCGTGAGTCGCTTATGGAATTCGTCAGCGGATTTGACCGCGTCTTGCCCAGTCATTGAATCGGCAACAAACAGGATTTCCTGCGGATTGAGCAGTCGCTTGAGCGACTGCATCTCGTCCATCAACTGGTCGTCGATGTGGAGACGCCCAGCGGTGTCGACGATCAGCACGTCACAGCCGGAGTTGATCGCCTCCCGCCGTGCTTCTTTGGCGAGCCGCTCGACGGTGGCCGTGTTCGCTTCGCCGACCTCGCCTTCGTAAAGATTGGCCTTGATCGCAGCCGCGACCACTTTGAGTTGCTCGCGCGCGGCAGGACGATAGACGTCCACCGAGACCAGCAGCGGACGATGTCCACCATTTTTGAGCCAGTTGGCAAGCTTGCCGGAGGTCGTGGTTTTACCGGAGCCCTGCAGTCCCGCCATGAGCACGACCGTCGGCGGTTGCGAGGCGAACTTCAACTTCGCCGTGTCTTTGCCGAGAGTCGCAATCAGTTCGTCGCGCACGATCCTGATCACCTGCTCGCCCGGCGAGAGCGCGGTCAGCACTTCCTGTCCGATGGCCTTGGCCTGGATGCGGTCGATGAGCTCTTTGACAACTTTGAAGTTGACGTCGGCCTCAAGCAGCGCCAAACGAATCTGTTTCAGCGCTTCGGAAATGTTCTCTTCCGTGAGGACGGCCTGTCCGCGGAGAGACTTAAAGGCGCGCTGGAGTTTTTCCTGAAGATTCTCGAACATAAATCAAATCTTATTTTAGCAGCTGCTTGCGGTTGTCCCTTTGGTTGCCATCGGGATCGGCGGTGAAATCATTCTGTGCGCTAAGGGACAGACGCCTCCTGTCCGCCGTTTCAAAATAAACCGATTCAAAAACCTCAGTTCGAATGAAACCCGGCCTTACGTTCTCGCATCTTTGGAATATTTGTGAATCTTTTATTTTTGATACGGAGGAAAGGACATGGGATCTCCGGCTCCCGCCAAATTCCGAATTGACGTTGACATCCACAACCTCTTGATGAATTCCGCCTCTTCCGGGCCCAGTCCGGCCGAGACGAAGGGCATAACCTTACCGGAGCCGGTATACCCGCAGTATCCGGAATTACTCAAAGATCCCGGCCCGGAGACAATTCCCGAGAAGCGCGACTGGACCTATGAGCAAGTCTGGCGCAAAGTTCGCGGCTGGCTGCTCCCTTACATGCGATCGCGGGTCATGCCCGGCGAGTTCCATCCGATTACCGCTTATCTGTTCCTCGATTACAAATGCAATCTCGATTGCTGGTACTGCTGGGCCTTCAACAACAAAGTGAAGGGCATGACCGAGGATGTCATGTCGCCAAGCGCTCGATCGATTGGCTCCATGATCATGGTTGCCGCGTGCTCGCGCTCATGGGCGGCGAGCCCTTGCTGCGTCCGCAAGTCGCGCACAAAGTTGTCTACTATGCGGCCAAGAAGGGCTTCTGGGTCTATATCGGAACCAACGGGCGCTTGCTGCGTCCCGAGGTCGCCGATCGCCTCGGCGATGCCGGCGCTGCCATCTTCAACTTCGCGCTCGATGCGTGGGACGAAAAGCCCAGCTTGCCGAAGGCATTCGTTCCCGGCCAAAAACACCTTGAATATCTCATCCGCAAGCAATACGTCTACGGCTACATGGTGTTTTTCAACATCAACATCTGCCGCAACAATCATGAAGACGTCAAGAAGCTGACCGAATACGCGCACGCGCATCACTCGCGACCGACTACCACATCAATGAGACGCCCATGCTTGAGCAGGACGAGCACTTCAAGCATTTGAACGAGAATCCAACCTACATACGGCCCGAGGATTGGCGTTCGGTCGATGCCCTCATCGACTGGATCATCGAGAAGAACAAAGCCGGATACCAGATGGTGAATTCGGTGCAGCGTCTGCAGGAAATGAAGGCCTTTGTCCGCATGTCCTCGGGGCTCGATCTGAAGAAGCACGGATGGTACGGGGACGGCACGGGAACGAACGGCAACATCGCCGCCATCCTCGCGCAGACGCCTGGGATTGCGCAAGACGCCCATGGTGAGTTGCATTTCACGGACTGGAACTGCCGCGCCGGTCAGAACAATGTCATCATTCGGACCGATGGCACGGTTGCTCCATGTTTTCCCATGTATCCTTCGACCTTCGACTGGGGAAACATCGACAACCCGAAGTTCGACCAGCAACAGCTCAAGGATATGAAGCACACGTGTCAGCGACATTGCTTCTCCACGCTGAATCACAATCTTGGCTACTGCTATAACGATGCCCGCGTCATCAAGTGGGTGTGGAAACAGGTCGTGACCAACCGCATGAAGGGAGGAGCAAAAAGCTTCGAGGACTGATCGCGTCGAGCGTACCGAGATTCACTCCACCTTCGGCCGCACGATTTCGAAGCGCTCGGTGGTTCGGGTATATTGCATGCCGCCCATGCGCCCGATCAGATCGAGCGAGTTCCGGTCCAGGCGGCCCTGTTTTATGTGCTCGTCGTTGATGTGAATCGAAACGATTTGACCGATCACCAGACTGCCACCCTCAGGTTCGGGATTGAAGTCGAGAATCTGATGCAGCTTGCATTCAAAGCTTACGGGAGACTCCGCCACGCGCCGCGGCCGCACAACCTTCGATGACGCCGAAGCGACTTTTGCCAGTTCGAATTCATCGACCGACGAGTCATAGTCGCCGCTTGTCAGGTTCATGGCTTCGGCCAGTTCGTAGGTGACCAGGTTGATCACGAATTCTCCGGTCTCGCGAACGTTCCGCAGGGTGTCTTTTTGCTCCCAATCTCCGCCGCTCTCGACCGCCGGTTGCTTGGGTGCGCGCATGCCCGGCGCGAATGCCAACAGCGGGGGCTTCGAGCAGACGGCGTTGAAAAACGAAAAGGGCGCGAGGTTGGGCTGTCCGGAAGCGCTGAGGCTCGAGACCCACGCGATCGGCCGCGGCACCACGGCGCTGATCAGGATGCTATACAACTCACGGTGCGGAAGCGCTGACGGGACCACGTCCATGACGTCGAGTATAGCCTTTGCGGCTTCTCACCCCTCCGCGGTAAACACTTCTTTCGCGGCCGCCACCGTGTTGCAGTGGATCGCGACCGTGTCCTCGACACGGCGCGCGTAGCCGCCCGCCAAAGTCACCATCACCGGGATGTTTCGCGCGCGAGCGACGCGGAAGACAAGTTCGTCGCGTTTCTTCAATCCGTCCATGGTGAGCGAGAGGCCGCCCAGTTGGTCTTCACGATAGGGGTCGGCACCGGCGACGAAGCAGAGCAACTCCGGATCGAACCGGCGAAGAGCGGAGCTGAGCGCGTTATCGAGCCACCCTAGATAGTCGTCGTCTCCAATTCCGTCCGGGAGATCGATATCGATCGAAGAGGACGGTTTCGAAATCGGGTAGTTGTTTTCCTGATGGAGCGAAATGGTGAAAACGTCTCCGGCGTGAGCGCTGCGCATCTTTGTTCGAGCCCCGCTCGATGAACTCAGGGTGGAGGCGGACGTGGAGGGCAGCGAGTCGCCGGAGGTGCGAACCCCGGCAAAGATTGCGGCGGTGCCGTTGCCCTGATGCACATCGCAATCAACCGTCATCGCGGTACGGATCTTATCGTCGCGCTGCATGCGGCGGATGGCGATGGCCACGTCGTTGATCACGCAGAAGCCCTCGCCATGATCGGGAAATGCGTGATGGAATCCTCCGCCGATGCTGATCGCCACGCCGTCGTTGAGAGCGTGATCGGCGGCCAAAATAGAACCGCCCGCGGCCAGCCAGAAAGCGCGAACCAGGTCCGGCGAGTACGGGACTTCGAGCTCCAACTCTTCCCGCGCGCTCAGCGTGCCCGTCTTCAATTTCTCGACATACTGTGGAGTGTGCACCAGCAGCACGTCCTGGTCGGTAGCCGGACGAGGAGTGACAAAATCGGAAGGCTCGGCAATTCCGGACGCGAGCAGGAGGGCGCAGATGCGTTTGTATTTTTCGGCAGGAAACACATGCGACCCGATGGGCAGGAAGTAGTCGTCGCTGTAGACGAGCTTGAAGGGGAGCATGGCGCACTCAAAATCCGGCGCTCGCGGGGCGGAGCTCGGAAAACGCCATATCATACCCGGATTGCCGCGTTTTCGGGAGTGCAGCGCTTGCGGCTTGGCCGTGTCTCCCGGCGCCCCCCCGGCGGTGAACAGTTTATGAGCTGCTAAACTTGGTAGGTTGCCTCCCAAAAAGAAATCGTCGCTTCCGGTGAGTGCCCCGCCTGCACCTGCGTCCGGCTCGAGTGACGCTAAGGGCCGGATTTTCCTGATCGACACCATGTCCTTCATTTTCCGCGCCTATCACGCCATGGCGCGGCAGCGGCCGATGTCCACAAAGACGGGGGTCCCGACCGCGGCCACCTATGTTTTCGTCAACATGCTGCGCAAGCTGCGCGATGATTTTTCGCCCGAGTATCTGGCGGCGGTGTTCGACGTGGGCTCACCGACGATTCGCAATCAGCAGGCAGAATCGATCACCACCATCCGCAAGTTCGACATCAAGACGCAGACCTTCAAAGAATCGCAATACGGCGGCTACAAAGCCAATCGCGCCGAGATGCCTGGCGACCTCGTTCAGCAGATCCCCTATATCCGGCGGGCGCTCGAGGGATATCGCATCCCCATTTTGCAGCTCGAAGGTTACGAAGCCGACGACGTCATTGGCACCCTGGCCAGGAAAGCGGCGGCGGAATCGTATCCCGTATTTGTGGTGTCGAGCGACAAAGATATGCTGCAACTGGTGAACGACAAGGTGCAGGTTCTGAATCCGCCCAAGGACAACCTGATTTGCGATGCGGCGAAGGTGGAGGAAATTCTCGGGGTACCTCCATCGAAGGTGGTCGATGTAATGGCGCTGCGCGGGGATTCGGTCGACAACATTCCGGGCGCTCCGGGCATCGGCGACAAGGGATCGGTGGAACTGATTCAGCGCTTTGGGAGCGTGGAGCAGGCGCTCGAACGCGCCGCGGAGGTAGAGAAGAAAACCTATCGCGAATCGCTCGAGAACAATCGCGACAACATTCTGTACAGCAAGCAGTTGGTCACCATCGATACCGACGTCGCCGTCGACTTGCACATTGCCGCGATGAAAGTAGGCGAACCGGACATTGAGTCTCTGCGCGCGTTGTTTGCCGAGCTCGAATTTACTTCGTTGCTCAAAGAACTGCTTCCAGTGGTCGAAGTAAAGGAGGGTGACTACCGGGAGATCAAGTCAGAATCTGAGTTCGATGAGTATTTGAGCGGCTTCGGCGAGAACGCGCCGCTTGCGCTCGCGATTCCGACCGAACATAGCGAGAGCATTCATCCCGAAAGCACCGTGGAAGAAGACGAGCCCGAGCCTTTGCAGTCAGGATTTCTGGCTTTGCAGCCGGCGGATGCGGAGGATCCCAGGGAGGCCGCTCCAACGCGCCTGGCCATTTCGAATGCCCCCGGGGCTGGTGCGATGGTCGTGATCGAAGACCGAGCGCTCGCCGATCGTGTGCAACGTGCGCTCGAAGACGCCGGGGTCCCGAAGACGGTTCACGATCTCAAGTTGGCTTTCCATCATTTTGACGAGCGTGGCATTCGGCTGGCGGGAGTGCGGCATGATCCGATGCTCTATTCCTACCTGCTCGATCCGACCTACTCGTCGCATTCCTTACCTGAGGTTGCGTTGCGCCGATTGAATTTGAAGCTGAGCGGCAACCTGGCGGAGGCGGCGGATGTAACGGGCCGACTGGCGAACGCGCTCCGTAAAGAAGTCGACGAGCAGGAGCTCGCCTCGGTGTACGAGGAAATCGATGCGCCGCTCGTGCCCGTGCTCGCGCGGATGGAAGACGCGGGGGTAAAGATCGATCTGAGAGCGCTCGAAGAAATGTCGGGGAAGTTAGCGCGCGAGGCCGCCGCCAAAGCGCGTGATATCTATGAGCGCTGCGGCGTGGAGTTCAACATCAATTCGCCGAAACAACTGGGCGATGTGCTGTTCAACACTCTGGCCTTGCCGCTGCCGGTGAAATACGGGAAAGGGAAAAAGATTTCGACGGCGGTGGATGTATTGGAAGGACTGGCCGCGGATCACGATGTTCCGCGCATGGTGCTCGATTATCGGCAACTCACAAAACTGAAATCGACTTACGTGGATGCATTGCCGGCGCTCATCCGCAGCCAGAGCGGCCGCGTGCATACGACCTTTGGGCAGACCGGGACCGCGACCGGAAGGCTCTCTTCGGCCAATCCGAACCTGCAGAATATTCCGATTCGGACTGAACTCGGACGAGAGATTCGCGCGGCTTTTACCGCCGAGCCCGGGCACGTCCTGATGGCCGCGGATTATTCGCAGATCGAACTGCGGCTGCTGGCACATTTGTCGAAAGACAAGCTGCTGGTGGAAGCGTTTCGGCGAGGAGATGACATTCACACCCTGACCGCGTCGCAGGTGTTTGGCGTGCCGCCCCTGATGGTGACGCCCGACCACCGGCGTCAGGCGAAGGTGGTCAATTTCGGTATCGTGTACGGTTTGTCGGCGTTCGGGTTGTCGCAGAATTTGGGCATTGAGCCGAGCGAGGCCAGGAAGTTCATCGATGCCTATTTTGAAAAATACGCGGGAGTGCGGGCATTCATCGATGCCACGCTCGAGCAGACGCGGCGCGATCAGAAAGTGAAGACCCTGTTCGGGCGCATTCGGCCGATTCCCGACATCAACAGCAGAAACGCCACCCAGCGCGGGTTTGCGGAGCGTACGGCGGTGAACACGCCGCTCCAGGGAACGGCCGCCGACCTGATCAAGCTGGCCATGATTCGGATTGATGAGGAAATCCGCAAGCGCGGGCTGAAGGCGCGGATGACATTGCAGGTGCACGATGAACTCGTGTTCGAGGTGCCCGAGAGCGAGGTGGACCGAATGAACACGCTAGTGCGGCACCACATGGAGGAAGCGCATGCGCTCACCGTCCCGCTGCTGGTCGAAATTGGAGTCGGACCGAACTGGCGGGATTTGCGGTAGGGTCGCGCATCAAGACAATCAATAACCAAGCCCGACTGAGGAAAACTATTCTCACATTTCCGATATACTCCCGAGAACGGTCGCCGTCAGGGTCGTGTTCGTTGCTCATTCCAGTCCGTTGAATCCAGCCGCATGGCAAAGATTTTCGATCCTGCGGAGGCAGTCTGATGAGCACAGCGACAGCGCTGGCGTTCGAAAAAACGCAGCGGCGAAATTTTTCGCGTCACCCCCTCAACGTTCCTCTGGACTTGATCGCATTGCGATCCGGAGTTCCCGAAAATCTGCCCGGGCGCTGCACCGACGTCAGCGAAACCGGACTGGGTGCGGTGGTGGCCGGAGAAATGGCCGCGGGCCAGCAGGTGGCGGTCGAACTGCGACTCCCAAACGTCGCGGTGCCGCTCCGGGCGCGCGCGCGCGTGCGTTATCAGTCGCGGCTTTGTTGCGGGTTTGAGTTTGTCGGGCTGTCGGCGGAACAGCGCGAGATCCTCCGCTACTGGATTCGCCGCACGGCGGTCCAGCCTCCGATTCTCGCGGCAACGGTTCAGGAACAGACCGGAGGAAGTGCAGCGACCGAGGCGCCCGCTGAAGCTGCGAGGACCGAGCGCCAGGTTCGCATCGGACGACGCAAATTGATCGGAATGATCGCCTGCCTCCCTGCTTTGGCCGGTCTCGGATGGTGGCAGTGGCAGAGATCCTGGAACGAACTGGAGGAGCGGTTGCTGGTTGGGAAGGACAGGTTGCGAGTCTCTTCGGAAACCATGGACAAGCGGATTGTGACCAAGGTGGAACCGGAATACCCTGAGGCTGCGAGGACGGCGGGGTTACAAGGATTAGTCGTGCTGGATGCGGTGATTGCGCCGGATGGCAGCGTGAAACGCCTGCGACCGGTGTCCGGTCCCGATCTGCTGGTGCAGTCGGCGACGGAGGCGATTCGATCCTGGAAATTCGAGCCCTACCTGTTCAGCGGCAAGGCGGTTGAGGTTGAGACCACGATTGCAATCGAGTTCCGGCTGCATTGACACTGCGCTATTCGAATGTCTCAGCTTCCTCGAAGGACGCACCCCGCTGGTCCTTTGCAGAGACGATCGCGGAGACTTCCGTTTCGCCGCCGAGTTGCCAGTCAATTTTCAACCCCGGATCGTTCCACGCCACCGTGCGTTCGTGCTCGGGCGCATAAAAATCCGTGGCCTTGTATAGGACATGCGCGCTCTCGGACACGACGCGGAAGCCGTGAGCAAATCCCCGCGGAATCCATAAGATGCGTTTGTTCTCCCCGGAAAGCGTGACGGATTCCCATTTTCCGAAGCTGGGAGACGTACGGCGAAGGTCGAGCGCTACGTCCAAAATTTCGCCGGTGATGGCACGCACCAGTTTTCCCTGGGGCTGGCGAATCTGGTAGTGCAAGCCGCGAACGACATTGGTTTCCGAGTAGGAATGATTGTCCTGTACGAATGGCTCGGAAAGGCCGAACTCGGCAAAGGTTCGCTGGTTGTAGCTTTCCAGAAAAAAGCCGCGATCGTCGCCGAATACACGCGGTTCGAGAAGCAAAAGTCCGGGAAGGCGGGTGGCGATTTTCTTCATGGGCAGATTCTCGTCAATTAGAAAACGCGCTCCCGGAGCAGTTGCAGGAGGTAGGCCCCGTATCCATTGTTGCGCATCGGCTGCGCCAGCGCTTCCAGTTGCGCGGCGGTGATGTAACCGGAGCGATAGGCGATTTCCTCCGGGCAAGCAACCATTAGGCCCTGGCGTTTCTCCAGAGTCTGAATGAATAAAGAGGCTTCCGTCAATGCGTCGTGCGTGCCGGTGTCGAGCCAGGCCGTGCCTCGACCCATCACGCAGACGTTCAGTTGCTTGCGCTCGAGATACACGCGGTTGACGTCGGTGATCTCGAGTTCGCCCCGATCCGAAGGCCTCAGGCTCGCCGCAATTTCGACGACCTGCCGATCGTAAAAGTAGAGTCCGGTGACGGCGTAACGGGATTTCGGCCGCTTCGGCTTCTCTTCGATGCTGAGCGCTTTGCCCTGCGCATCGAACTCGACCACTCCATATCGCTCGGGGTCGTTGACGGGGTATGCAAAAACGCGGGCGCCCTTTTTTTGCAAGGTAGCCTCGCGCAATTCCTTGACCAGGTCGTGTCCGTAAAAAATGTTGTCGCCGAGCACCAGCGCACAGCCGCTCGAGCCGATAAACTTCTTCGCGATCAAGAACGCCTGGGCAATCCCTTCGGGCTTCGGTTGGACCGCGTACTGGAAATGAACTCCGTAGCGGGAGCCGTCGCCGAGTAAGTGTTCGAAGCGCGGCAGGTCTTCGGGCGTCGAAATCAGCAGGATTTCGCGGATGCCGGCCAGCATTAGTGTAGAGAGCGGGTAGTACACCATCGGTTTGTCGTAGACCGGCAGCAGGCTCTTCGGAAGGACGTGGGTGACGGGATAGAGGCGCGTGCCCGACCCGCCCGCGAGAATGATGCCTTTGTAACTGGGTGGCGCGGTTTTGGTCATTTCGAGTACAGTCCCGGCTTTCCTTCTGGGCGTTCCGTCTCAACCTTCGGTGGCGTAGTGTTTCGCCATCCATTGACGATAGCTGCCGCTGGTGACATCGCGAACCCAGTCTTCGTGCTCAAGATACCAGAGAACAGTTTTGCGGATGCCGCTCTCAAATGTCTCGAGCGGCTGCCAGTTGAGTTCGCGCTCGATCTTACCTGTGTCCATTGCGTAGCGGCGGTCGTGGCCGGGACGATCTTTGACGAACGTGACCAGCTTGCTGTGCGGAACGGCGGGGTCGTTCGGGCGCTGTTCGTCGAGCAGTTGGCAAATGGCTCCGACAATTTCCAGGTTCTTTTTCTCGTTGATCCCGCCGATGTTGTAGGTCTCTCCGGCGAGGCCGCGGGCTAGGACGGTGCGGATGGCGCGGCAGTGATCCTCGACGTAGAGCCAGTCGCGGACGTTTTCGCCGTCGCCATAGACCGGGAGCGGCTTGCCTGCGCACGCATTCAGAATCATGAGCGGGATCAGCTTTTCAGGAAACTGGTAGGGTCCGTAATTGTTGGAGCAGTTGGTGGTCAGAACGGGAAGGCCATAGGTGTGGTGATAGGCGCGAACCAGATGATCGGAAGCCGCCTTGGACGCGGAGTACGGACTGTTGGGCGCGTAAGCTGTGGTCTCGCGAAAGGCCGGGTCGTTCGGGCCGAGCGATCCGTAGACTTCGTCGGTCGAGACGTGCAGGAAACGGAAGGATGCGCGCTCGGGTTCGGGAAGCGCCGACCAGTAGGCTCTGGCCTCTTCGAGCAGGCTGAACGTGCCATTTACGTTGGTGCGGACGAAATCGTCGGGACCGTGAATGGAGCGGTCGACGTGGCTCTCGGCGGCGAAATGAACGATGGCGCGCGGCCGTTCGCGCTGCAGCAAGGCGCGCAACCGATCGCGGTCGACAATGTCGCCCTGCTCGAAGCGATAGCGCGGGTGGGCCTCGACCGCGCGCAGGTTGTTGAGATTGCCCGCGTACGTCAGTTTGTCGAGATTCAGGACGCGCGCGGGTTCCGAGGCAATCCATTGGAGAACGAAGTTCGAGCCAATAAAGCCCGCGCCACCGGTGACCAGGACGAGATCTTCCATTGCTAGCCAGACAGCATCGTGCAGGACGCTACGTTCCGATTCTAATCATAAACACATCCGAGCGCGAAGTACTGCCGAGCTTCGGCTGCGGCTGCGGCGGTCGAGTTCAGGAAGTCGGGCCCCGATTCATCTCGGCAACGCTTGCACTTCAGAAGTAGCAATCCGGATCTGGTCAGAAGTTACTTCCGCGCTCGTGTTCCAGCCGAGCACGTTGTAATACACGGTTTCGATGGAGCGGGCGATCGAGGGCCATCGATACTGGCTTTCAATCCGCTTCCGTTCCCGGACTGCGGCCTGTCGGCGAAGTTCGGGATTGTGGATGAGCAAGTCGAGCATGCGTTCGAGATCTGCCTGGTCGCCGCGATGGAAGGTAAAGCCGGCACCCTCGACCACTTCACGATTCTCCGGCATGTCGCTCGCCAGCACGCAGACACCGGCCGCCATGGCGTCGAGAAGAGCCAAAGAGAGTCCCTCGATTTCAGACGGAAGCACGAACAGAGCGGCGTTCGAGACGATCTCCTCGAGATCGCTTCCCGAGACCCAGGGAAGAAAGCGGACCCGGTCGGACTCGTGACCACGCAATCTTTTGGCGTAGGAATCGGATTGACTCGACCCTCCGGCGAGGACCAGTTTCATGCCGGTATGAAGGTTTTCAAAGGCATCGATCAGGAGATGGCAGTTTTTTTCGGGCGAGAACCTGCCCAAATAAAGGACATAGTTGTCGGCGAGCAGATCCGACTCGATCAGTTGCCGGGGCAGGCGCCGAGGCGCCAACCGGGCTCCATTCGGAACATAGATGGTGTCGCGATTGTATTGCCGGCGGTAATGCAGCTGCAGGGTGCGGGAAACGACCATGGAGGCATCGGGTGCGGAAAGCGCCGCGGCTTCTCCCCAGCGCAGCACGCGCGACGCGATTCGGCCCCATCTGCCGGGCTGCCAGTCCAGGCCTTGCATGGTCACGACGGCCTTCTTGCCGGCAAGCCGCGGAAGAAACGAAAACAACGCCGGTCCTAGACTGTGGTAATGGACGACATCGTAGTCCGACAGCATGGCATGTAAGGTGCTTAGCAGGGTGTGGACGAAAGTTTCGAGGTGCCGGGAGCGGACCGTCGGCAACCGTCGCACACGCATGCCGTTGTGCGTGTTCCTGGGAATGGGAGGAGTGAAGTAACTGCGGCAATAGACCGTGACCTCGTGCCCAAGGCGGGCCAGTTCGTGGCCAGCTTGCTCGTAGTAGGACTCGATACCGCTGTACTTGGAGATCAGGCCGCGCCCGCCGATGAATGCGACGCGGACGACGCGGCGGGGGCGCGGCGACTCAGGCGCGGCAGGAAAGGCAAGAAGTTTCCTGCGCCAGACAGGCCAGATCTTGCGCAGGCTGGCGACAGGACTGGCGAGAGAGCGCCTGGCGGTTGTCAATGTGCTCATGGGATTGCGCCCATGGCGCGTCCAGCTCGGTCCGGAGCGAACAGCACGCGAACTGTGTCGGCGAGGATGTGCAGATCCAGACGCAGGCTCCAGTTCTCGATGTAAGTGAGATCAAGGTGCAGGTTGAGTTCGGAGGATGGGCAGTCGCGCGCCGTGATCTGCCCAAGACCTGTAATGCCCGGTCTCACGTCCAGGCGCCGGAACTGGAGAAGTTCGTAATGGTTGACCTCGTCGAATGGGTGCGGCCGCGGTCCAACCAGGCTCATCTCGCCGCATAACACGTTCCAGAGCTGGAGCAGTTCGTCGAGGTTGTAGCGGCGGATCATACGTCCGATGCGCGTGACTCGCGGGTCGTGGTCGATTTTGAGAATCGGGCCTGGTTGCGGGTTGCGAACGCGCAAATCCTCGTTTCGCCGGGTGCCGTCGGTCACCATGGAGCGAAACTTGTAGCAACGAAAGCGGCGGCCTCTGGCGCCGGTACGTTCCGCGGAGTAGAAGATTGGGCCGGGCGAGTCCAGCCGGATGAGCAGAGCCACGATCGCCATCAGCGGACCGACCGCCACCAGACCGCACATTGCGCCGATGACATCTAGAAAGCGCTTCAGAAAGCGGGCGGCGCTCGGCAAGGGCTCGCGATGAACAGTGACGACCGGCACTTTTCCGATGCGATCGATGCCTGAGTCGGGCCAGGGACCCGGCGGCAGATCAGGTACCGCGCGAATGTCCAAACGGTTGCGTAAGGCGGCCTCGGCGGCCGCTCGCGTCTGGGCGGGCTGGCCGGGGAGGGCGAGGATGACCTCATCGATGAATTCGGATCGAATTAGCCAGTCCAAGTCTGCGATTCGCCCCAAGACTTCCGGGGAAAGAGGCTGGTTGTCATCCACCAAGCCACAGACAGTTGCGCGGTGGAAAGGATCGTTGCGCAGCGCCTGGGCGATGGAGCGAGCGATTGGGCCCCCACCAACGATGAGGATCTTGCGCGGTCCAGTCTCCCGCCACCGCTTCCATACTGCCTGCCTCAACCGGCGCAACCGCGCGAGCCCGGCCAGGCTGCTGGCCAGGATTCGGGCAGCAGGCAGCGCGGACGTTGCCGGCGTGGACTTTGCTCGAGTACACGGGGTCGGTAAGGTCGCTGACGTTTTGGGCATCGTCGGGGCATCCTGCGAGGGCAAGTCTTTGGGGCGGGCGTCCCATCGTCGATTTGTGGCCTGTTCGCCCATAAGATTCACACAGTCCGATCGAAACCTTGCGGCACAGGAAAACGGGTTCCGCAAGCACAGCTCCGAGCAGAGGCACTTGTACCTTACTCAGCTGCTCCCCGATTTGACTGGCGTAACCGCATTCCGATCCCACCCGGCGGGCTTTAGGGAACTCGCCAGATTTTTGTGAGGCAATCAAAACGCCGCCACTCCTTTCTCTCTAAAACCAGAATGGGTTCATGTAACCACTCAGGGCGTTGGTCGGAACATATTTCCGGATCTTTGATATCCGGCTCTGCGGCACAAAGACAAAGTCGCCGGGCTGAAGCTGAAGATCTTCGTGAAGAACGCGGGAATTGAGCATCTTCTGCAAGTCAATCACGTGAGACTCGGCTACATACGCGGAAATCCGGCGAAACAGAACGACCTGCGAATGCCCGGCCTGCTGCGTGAAGCCGCCGGCAATCGCCACCGCTTCGTTTACCGTCAGATCCCCTCGCCATTCATACTTTCCGGGCCGCGCCACCTCCCCCGAAGCGAGGAAGTAAGGCTTGTCAAAATCCTTCAAGGTCACCTTGACCTCGGGCTCGTGCACGAAGGCGCGGTAGGCGTAGACAACCGCCTGCTGTATCTGGGGGACCGTAAGTCCCTCCGCGAGTAGCACGCCCGCCCCTTTCAATGCCACGAAGCCGTCGGGTTGCACGGTCAAGGTCTGATTGAAGTCGGGAGAAAAAGTGAAACTCACGTCTACGGTGTCAGATTTGACCAACCGATAAAGCGGGTGGCATGGCTCCCCGAATGCAGGATCTTCCGTGCCACCCGCTGCTCCCGGTTGTGCGATCGGCTCGGTGCCGGAATCGCCCGTGCCCGGCCCGTCCTGGCTCTCTGAGCTCTCCGCCGCCGCGATCTCGCCGGTTGGCGGAGCAGATCCAGGCGCCGACGCCGGCACAGTCGGAGCGGAGCTGACCACGGCTGGTTGCAGGACGAGCATGCCCGCAGCCCCCAACACGACGTGTTTCGTGAACACATTCATCACCGAGCTCTCACCATGGCTCCGAACGGCGGACTAAGCAGCTTGGATTTTTGAGCTGTTAGGCAAAGGGTACCGTTGCTGTCCCATCACAACAAGACTTGGAAAGTACTGTCCACCGCGGTACCGGGCTCGATTCGGCGGTCGGTGACGTCATGAAATCGGCAGATGGGCGGCCCGGCTTGGCTTGCCGACTAGAAGCGCAGACCGCCTGGCACCGCGCAGCCGCGAAAGTTGTGCACGAAAGTAGCCCTTCGATAGTAGACATGCAGGGCGAAATTCATCACCAACGCGGTGTGATGGGGCCTACATCCGGTCCCAACGCTTTTCGGGCATGATAGTGGCGTGAAAACCATTCATCTCGCCAAACCCTGCACCGCACCCCGGCCGACGGTAAACGAAACAGTGCAAGTCGTGGTCGTCGATTCGAGTCCCATTCAATCTCAACTCCTGACGCGGGCTTTGAAAAACCGGCGGGACTTTCAGGTTTCCGCGGTCGCTCTGGAGACGTCTGCTCTCGACCTGTTCCTGCAGTCAAATCCCGCCGACGTGGTCCTGGTTGCCGGGAACCACCTGCCGGATTTGAGCCTGTTGCGCTGGTTGCGCGTTTCTTATCCCAAGGTTGCTCCGGTGCTGCTCGCCGAGAACGATGACCGCGAACTGGTGGTCAATGCCTTGCGCGCGGGAGCGAAGGGTATTTTTCTTTTTACCCATGCTCCTTTTTCGATGCTCTGCAAATGCATCCACTGCGTTTTCGAAGGAGAGGTCTGGATCAACTGCGAGCAGATGAATTACGTGCTGGATGCGTTGTCGGAGGTGCCCACGCTGCGCGTCGTCAACGCCAACGGGAGGACTCTGCTGACGCCTCGCGAAGAGCAGGTGGTCGCGCTCGTAGCCGACGGATTGACCAACCGCGGTGTCGCCGCCGAACTGGGACTGAGCGAGCACACGATCAAGAAATATCTTTTGCGCATCTTCGACAAAGTGGGGACTTCGAGTCGGGTAGAACTGGTCCTCTACGCCATGTCGCACGGCGAGAATAGACCAGCCGAATGGATGCCAAGCAACGCCTGAGCGCAGAAGAAAGGCGGACGGATACAATGGGAACATGGGGAAACGCAAGGAGGCGGTCCTGTGATGAGTTCCCTGCCCCAGTCTCAGGTTGCGCGCCGATGGACGGTGATTGCTTCCGGTCTGCTCCTTCTCGCGCTGGCACTGGTCGTGATCTATACCGGACCGAATGCTTTTTTCAGTCCGGTGGCATTGGTCGTGGTGTCGGCGATCGGACTGGCTGCATTGCTGCTTCAGGTGCGGTTTCGCCGGGACCTCCCGAACATTCATTCTCCCCTCTGGCTTAATGTGCTCGGCATTCTCTGTGCCCTGCTCACAATGTTCGCGGATTACCTGCGCATGTCCCGCCGCATGCTGGATCTGGTGGCGTTTGGCGCGGTGGTCTGTTTTGGCATCAGCGGATCGCTCATCCTGCAGGCGCTCCGGAGGGTGCGAGCACCCCAACCCACTGCGACCGAATAGCCGGGCTCCCTGGCCGCTCGATCGGGCTGTTATAGTGCTGCCTGCCTTCACTAGGGGCAAACGGAGAACACACCATGGCATCCATACTGATCACCGGAACCAGCACGGGGATTGGCCTCGCGACTGCGCTCCAGCTTGGCCGGACAGGCCACAAGGTGTACGCCACCATGCGCAATCCCTCTCGTGCGCCAGAACTCGCCCAGAAAACCGCGCAGGAAAAACTTCCCATCAAGATCTCGGTGATGGATGTCGACTCGGACATTTCGGTGAAAACGGCGATCGCAGACATTTATCAAGACGCTGGCACCATCGACGTACTGGTCAACAACGCCGGCGTAGAGCGCAATGGATCGGTCGAAGAACTTCCGCTGGCCGATTTCCGGGCGGTGATGGAGACCAACTACTTCGGGTCGTTGCGTTGCATTCAAGCGCTCGCGCCACAGATGCGCCAACGCAAAAGCGGATGCATCATCAACGTGACCTCGGTGGCCGGGCGCATCGCGACTTCGCCATTGGCCCCCTCACCGCATCCAAGATTGCCTTGGAAGCGCTGAGTGAGGCGCTGGCCCAGGAGATGAGGACGTTCAACGTCCGGGTCGCCGTGGTCGAACCCGGCATTATCGAAACTCCCATGTCGAAACGGCTGGAAGAACAGACGCGCCCTTCCCCGTACCCTCAGCAACGGCGTTTTGCCCATCTGTTTGCTGCCACGCTTAAGAACCCCGTTCCGCCGTCCCTGGTCGCACAGAAGATCCTCGAGATCATCGAGAGCGGGACTTGGCAACTGCGGCATCCGGTCGGACCCGATGCGCTGCCATTTCTTGCCTGGCGCAACTCCATGACCGACGAGCAATGGGTGGAACTCCATGGCGCCGACGATGACACCTGGTATCGTCGCATGGAGCGTGACTTCGGCTTCGCCATCCGTCCCCAGAGCTGAACTAGAAGCTCTGGCAACGCGTTCCGAGCATGCCCCTCGCCCGAGCGCAGGCGCGGGCGGGATCTGTGTCTGGCTTTCAATCGTGTCCGCTCAGTTCCCGTTACAATGCCACTATGCGCGTCACACTGTTCGGTGCCTCCGGACTGCTCGGTCAGGAACTGGTTCGCGAGTTGCGCGGCGACGAACCGAGCGGCGATCAACTGACGGCTCCGTCTTCGAAAGACGCCGACCTTCGAGACCAGGCGCGGCTTCGCGACGTGATTCGCGATTCCCGCCCCGACTGGATTCTATTGGCTGCCGCCTATACCGACGTGGACGGCTGCGAGTCCAACCGCGACCTGGCCTTCGCCGTGAATTGCCAAGGCGCCGTCAACGTCGCGCAAGCGGCCCGCGAAGCCGGTTCGCGCTTGATGTTCCTGAGCTCGGACTACGTTTTCGATGGCAGCAACAGATCGCCATACCAGACGAGCGATCCAAGAAATCCGACCAGCGTTTATGGCGAGAGCAAAGCCCGGGCCGAGGAGCGGCTTCTCGAAATCCTGCCCGAGGTCTCGATCGCCCGCACATCCTGGCTGTTTGGCCACGGCGGCAAATGCTTTCCCGCGACGATCCTGAAACTCGCGTCCACCCGCCCTGAGATTTCCGTGGTCAATGATCAGCGTGGCAGCCCCACATTCGCACGCGATCTCGCCTCCGGGCTGGTACAACTTTGCCGCGCGTCGGCTCGTGGCATCGTGCACGTCACCAACTCCGGCAACTGCACGTGGTACGACTTCGCCGCCGAAATCGTGCGTGCGTCGGGCCTGCCGGCCAAGGTCAAACCCGTGAGCACGGCCGAATTTCCACGTCCGGCGCGTCGTCCCCCGTATTCGGTCCTATCGCCTGACAGCCTGCACGCCTACAACGTCCAAATGCCCGACTGGCAGGATGCGCTGCGACGGTATCTGGGGAGCGTTCCGGTTGCCGCCAAAGTCGCCCGGTAGGAAGCCCATCGCTGAAGGATAGCCTTCGAAAGCCAGCTTTCGAAAACTTGCGAAAGCGCGAGCGCGGCGTACAATGGTTGGTTTTCCAAGTCGAAAGCGAAAATCACTCCATCCGTGCGACCGAGGAGGTCAACTATGAATAGAATCGCGGGGGCGATGCTCGCCCTGGTTGTTTTGCTGCCGATCGGAAGAACCGGGATCGCGATGGCCCAGGACAAGTCCATGGGCCATATGCCACCCAAAGTACTGGTGGTTATGCGGGAATATACCAAGCCGGGGAAGTCGGGCATGCAACATGAGAAGACCGAAAGCTTGTTTGTTCAGGCTATGATGCATGCAAAATGGCCAACCCACTATCTGGCCGTCGAATCTCTTTCAGGCAAGTCGCGGGCGCTGTTTTTCACCGGCTACGATTCCTTTGACGCGTGGGATAAAGACAATCTCGCAGGCCAAAAGAATGCCGCGTTCACAGCAGCCGTGGACCACGCCGGGGCGGTGGATGGCGAACTCCTGGACGAAACTGACGGCGTCGTGCTTGCATTCCGCGAGGAATACAGCTTGCGTCCCGAAGTGGACATAGCCCACATGCGCTATTTTGAAATCTCTCGCTTCCAGGTCAAGCAGGGACATGACAAGGATTGGGACGAAATTGTGAAGCTCGTAAAAGCCGCCTACGAGAAAATTCCCGACGCACACTGGGCGGCTTATCAGTCGGTCTATGGATTTCCGGATACCAGCTACGTCATCTTCAACCCTCTGAAGTCGCTGGCGGAGGTTGATAAGAACTTCGCCTCGAACAAGGACTTTGAAGCGGCGATGGGTGCAGAAGGCATGAAGAAGCTCAGCGAGTTGTCGGCTGCGGCGATTGAGTCGAGCGAGACGAACCTGTTCATGTTTAATCCGCGCATGAGCTATCCGGCTGACGAATGGGTCAAAGCGGACCCGAACTACTGGAAGCCAAAAACAGCCGCTGCTCCCGCGGCCGGCAAGAAAGCAACGGAGAAGCCGGCTGAAAGTCATTAGGACTTGGCGCTACGAAAACGTCGGGCCCGCCCTTCGATTGCCGGAGGGCAGGCTTTTTTATTCATTGCGAAACTCTTCGTCGTCATTCCTAGCGGAGGGTAATGAACGGATCCGTTTGCGAAGCCGGAGGGCGGGGGAAAGGCAGGCTGTGAGTCCAACCGCAAAAATGCCGACGACTACCACGCCGAAGGTCCAGGGATCGCTTGCGGAAACGCCCCATAAGGATGGAGCACAACGCAATCGATCACGCTGAAGATCAGCGTAGTTGATCCAATTCCGAGCGCCAGAGTGAAAATCGCGACGATGGCGAATGGACAATCCTTTTTTAGACTGCGGAAGGCAAAGAGAAAGTCGCGGTCGAGGCTTTCGACGTGATTCTTCCAGCCGAGCATCGAGATGGTGCTCGAATCCTGCACATCGATACCTCGAATGTCGACATCTATATCCAACCAGCCAACGGCGTCAACAGAACCGATACGCGCTGTTTCTGAAACTTTGGAGAAACACCGGCAACTCGGGGAACTCAGTGCCTCGCCTTTTTGCCAGAAGTCCTGTTTCTGGAAATTTGCTCGCTCGTCGCTCGGCTCGTCGCCGACTGTGCTAGGGGACGGACAAACCGGAAACTGAACGGCCTGCCCCCCTGTGCCTGCACTGTCCAACCGCCGCTGCTGTGATTTATCCTTAGCTCTCTTCGAGCCTCAACGACAAAAGGACCAACCGTGAACAATCGTTTCTTGCGTACCCTGCTCGCCTCGCTCTGTGTTCTGCTGTTCCGTTTCGCGCTTTCGGCCGAGCAGTATGACCAGGCGATGTACCAGGAACTTCACTGGCGGATGATCGGCCCTTTTCGCGGCGGCCGCACCGTGGCCATCTCCGGCGTTCCCGGCCACCCGAACATCTTCTACATGGCGCCGAACAATGGCGGGGTTTGGAAGACGACCGATTTCGGCCGTACCTGGTATCCAATCTTCGATGATCAGCCCACAGGCTCCATCGGAGCGCTGGCCGTCGCGCCATCGAACCCGGACACGATCTATGTCGGCAGCGGAGAAGGCCTGCGCCGCCCGGATCTTTCCGTGGGTGACGGTATCTACAAATCGACCGACGCGGGTCGCACTTGGCGCCATCTCGGCTTGCGCGATGCGCAGCAAATCTCATCCATCATCGTCGATCCAAACGATCCCAACCGCCTGTTCGTCGCGGCTCAGGGACATCCCTACGGACCGAACGTCGAGCGCGGCATCTTCCGTTCGCTCGATGGCGGTCAGACTTGGCAGAAGGCTCTCTACAAGGATGAGAACGTCGGAGGCATGGACCTGGTTTTCGATCCCCGCAACTCGCAGGTAATCTTCGCCAGCATGTGGGCATCGCGCCGTCCGCCTTGGACGACCGGTGGCGGCTACACCGGCCCGGGCAGCGGTCTCTACAAATCGACCGACGGCGGGAACAACTGGCGGCAACTTACCCAAGGACTGCCGGGCGAAGCCGATGGGATCGGCCGCATCGGCCCGGCAGTTTCGCCGAGCGATCCCGACCGCATGTATGCCTGGGTGAATGCCAAGAAAGGGAGCGGCATTTACCGCTCCGACGATGCCGGCGAAACCTGGCAGCAGGTGAATCACGAAGAACGCATCTGGGGACGTGGCGACGACTTCGGCTGCGTGCGCGTCGATCCGAGGAATAAAGACCTGATCTATGTGGCCAACACTTCGACCTACCGCTCGACCGATGCGGGCAAGAACTTCACCGCCATCAAGGGCGCGCCGGGCGGCGACGACTATCACACCATCTGGATCAATCCCGAGATTCCCGACATTATTGCCCTCGCCGTGGATCAGGGTGCGACCGTCAGCGTGAACGGCGGACAAACCTGGAGCTCCTGGTACAACCAGCCTACAGCGCAGTTCTATCACGTCATCACCGACAACGAGTTTCCGTACTGGGTTTACGGCGGCCAGCAGGAAAGCGGCTCGATTGGCTCCTCCAGCCGCAGCGACTTTGGCGAAATTACCTTTCGCGACTGGACCACCATCGGCGTCGAAGAATACGGCTACGTTGCGCCCGATCCGCTGCATCCCAATCTGATTTACGGTGGCAAGGTGACTGTGTTCGACCGCAACACCGGACAGACGCGCGACGTTTCGCCGGTGGTACTGCGCACCGGCCAGTATCGTTTCAATCGCACCGCTCCGTTGATCTTCTCGCCTGCCGACCCACACGTGCTGTATCTGGGATCGAACGTTCTGTTCGCCACCCGCGACGGCGGCAATAGCTGGCAAGTCATCAGCCCCGACCTGACGCGCGACGATCCGGGTGCTCCGGCGACTCTGGGGCCATTTGTCGAGGCCGATCCGGCAAGGGGCAAGCACCGCGGCGTGATCTATTCGATTGCCCCGTCGCCGAAAGACGCCAACCTGGTCTGGGCCGGGACTGACGATGGCCTGATTCAAGTGACGCGCGACGGCGGAAAGAACTGGCAGAATGTGACTCCAAAAGAGTTGACGCCCTGGAGCAAGCTGGCGCAGATGGAGGCCTCACATTTCGATACGGTGACGGCCTACGCCGCGGTGAATCGTTTCCGGCTCGATGATTTGCATCCTTATATCTATCGCACCCACGACGGCGGACAAACGTGGCAAAACATCGTCAGCGGCTTGTCCGATAATGAGCCTGTCAACACGGTGCGCGAAGATCCCGAGCGCAAGGGATTGCTTTTTGCCGGAACCGAACGCTCCGTCTATGTGTCGTGGGACGACGGCGATCATTGGCAGTCGCTGAAGATGAATCTGCCACCGACTTCGATCCGCGATCTGGTGATTCATCAGGACGATATTGTCGTCGGAACTCACGGCCGGTCGTTCTGGATCCTTGATAACATCACGCCGCTGCGGCAGTTCGCGCCGGACGTTGCGAGTGCTGCCGCACATCTTTTTGCGTCGCAACTTGCGTATCGCGTACGCCGCGACAACAACCCCGACACTCCGTTGCCACCCGAAGAACCTGCCGGACAGAACCCTCCGGATGGCGCGATGATCGACTACTGGCTGAAATCGGCAGCTCCCGGTCCGGTCACTCTGGAAATTGTCGATGCCTCGTCAGGGCATGTCGTGCGCCACTTTTCGAGCGCCGATAAGCCCGAACCCGTTCATCCGGACGAGTTCAACGTCCCGATGTACTGGGTGCGCCCGGCGCGAACGCTGTCCTCTGGCCCGGGTATGCATCGTTTCCTCTGGGACCTGACTTACCCCGCGCCCGACGTGCTGACGCGCGACTATCCGATTTCGGCCATCGATCACGACACGCCGCTTTATCCGCTCGGCGCAGCTGTGCTGCCGGGAAAGTATAAATTGGTGCTCACCGTTGGAGGACAGAGCTACGCGCAGACGCTCGATGTGAAAATGGATCCGCGCGTGAAGACTTCCTCCGAGGATCTGCGGCGGCAATTCGAACTCGATCGGAAAATTGCAGACGCTCTCCACAAAGATTACGAAGCCCTGCAACAGGTACACAGTCTGCGAGCGCAGTTGAAAGCGCTCGCGGGCTATACAAGCATCGCCAAACCGACGGCCGAACTGGACGCGAAAGCCTCTACCATCGAGGGCGGGGAAGGCGGCGCGCGCTATCTGCGTACCCCCGAAGGCCGCGGCCTGAACCGTCTGAACGCGGGCTTCAACACGCTCGTCAGCGCTCTCGATACCGCCGACGCCGCACCGACGACGCAGCAATCCGCGATGTTCGGGGAACTGGAAAAGGCGCTCGCAGAGCAGTTATCGGCGTGGGACCAGCTTAAGTCGAAAGACATTCCACAGCTGAATGAGCAACTGAAGAAAGCAGGGTTGCCTCCGATCAATCTGCGGAAGCCGATTCCGGGCACATCCGACATGCACGAAACGACGTCGCAAGACCGAGATCAGAACGAAGAATAGTTCGGGCGGCGCGGAGCCTGTTGTCCGCGAAAAGCGAGCGCTCGAAATGAGGATTGACTCGGGTGGCCGCGGCTTTACCCGCCTCAACAACCAGCCCCGAGGGCGCCCCATCATTGCGCGTCCTTTGCGCAAGGATGGCAACCACCCCGGACCGGCGAGACACGCGCACAGCAGTGTCCGCGCCACGGAGCGCTTTGGAGCTATGCCGGGAATTCGCGCCGCACATACTCCAGCGCGGCATCGCGTGATGTAACTCGGCCCTCCAGTTGAGCGTCCTCGACTGCTGCCAGCATCTGTTTGAAGCGTGGACCGGGCTCATATCCTGCTTCAATCAGGTCGCGGCCGGTGATCAGCGGCTCTGGACGGATTGCTTCGGGCGGAATCGAATGTAATTGCTCTTGCGAGTATTCATAGGCTCCGAGTTGGCCGTGGCTGGAGAGACAGTCGATGCGGTGCAACTCCAGATGCTCCTCGAAGGCGGGCAAGCGCAGAAACTTCTTTAGCGTCGATTGGTTCATGCGCTGCACCTGGCCGAAGCGCATGTGGTTGTCGACCAGCGCCAGAATCTGTTCGGTTTGGTGGTTCGAGAAGCGCAAGCGGCGGAGGATTTCTTCGGCCATCTTTACTCCGACCTCGACGTGGCCATCGAAGCGGATACGGTCGGGGGCGACGCGGAAGGTGGGCGGCTTGCCAACGTCATGGAGGAGCGCTCCCCAGGCGAGCGTCTTCGAAGCGCCGGGGGGCAGTTTATCGAGCAGCAGCAGCGTGTGCACGAATACGTCGCCTTCGGGATGATATTGCGGCGGTTGTTTCACTCCTTTCATGGCGGCGATTTCGGGCAGGACCTCGGGCAGGAGGCCGGTCGCATCCAGCAATTCGAACGCGCGCCGGGCTTGGCCTTCGGTCAGCATCTTGGTCAGTTCTTCGCGTACGCGCTCGGCTGAAACCTGGCGAATTTTGGGGGCCAATTTTTGGATTGCTTCGATCGTTGCCCGATCGATCTGGTAATCGAAGCGCGCCGCAAAACGAACGGCTCGAAGCATGCGCAGTTTGTCTTCCTCGAAACGGCGCTCGGGTTCGCCGATGGCGCGGATGATTCCGGCCCTCAGATCGTCTTGGCCACCGACGAAATCCAGGATTTCGCCGGTTTCCGGATCGAGCATCATACCGTTGATGGTGAAGTCGCGGCGCTCTACGTCTTCACGGGGATCTTCGGTGAAACGCACTTCGTCGGGATGACGGCCATCGGAGTAGCCTAGGTCGGAGCGGAAGGTGGCTACCTCGACTGCCTGGTCTTGCTTTTGGCGGTCGCCTTGAGGGGCGAGAGCCTGCCCGGAGCTTGTCGGAGGGGCACCCGACTGGGCGCTCGATTGTGGCACCAGCACCACTCCGAATTGCTCGCCTACGGCGTAGGTCTGCGGGAAGATTTGCATCACCTGCTGCGGCGTCGCATCGCTCGCTACGTCGTAGTCGGCGGGCTCGCGGCCGAGCAGCAGGTCGCGGACGCATCCGCCGGCGAAGTAGGCCTGGTGTCCGCGACCGCGCAGGGTGCGAACGATCTCGGCGGCGCGTTGTTTGGCATTCGACATCAGTGCTCAATCGAGCTTCGCGTAAACTGGGAGGCTAGCCTGAGACGAATCTCGCTTGCTCGAGGCCCCTAAGAGCCAAGCGCTAATTATGCCTGACACGCACATACTCGGCATCGAGACCTCCTGTGATGAGACGGCCGCGGCCGTGGTGCGCTCGGGGCAGCAGGTTTTGTCGAACGTCGTCGCCTCGCAGATCGCTACTCATCAGGCCTACGGCGGAGTGGTTCCGGAACTGGCTTCGCGCGAGCATTTGCGGGCGATCGTGCCGGTGGTGCGCAGCGCGCTGGCCGAGGCGGGCCGGACTTATCAGTCCGTCGATGCGATCGCCGTGACCCAAGGGCCGGGACTGGCGGGAGCTTTGCTTGTCGGCATCAGCTTTGCAAAAGCGCTGGCTTTTGCGCTGGAGAAGCCGCTGATCGCCGTGAATCATCTTGAGGGGCACATCCATGCTGTTTTGCTGGAACGGCGGCAGAGCGAAAATGGCGAGTTGCATTTTCCGGTGCTGGCTTTGGTTGTCTCGGGCGGACACACCCATCTCTATCTTGCGCAGGTGCGGAACAATCTTTGGAGCTATCGGAACATCGGCCATACTCGCGATGATGCCGCCGGTGAGGCGTTCGATAAAGTTGCGAAGCTTTTGGCGCTCGGCTATCCGGGAGGGCCGATCATCGACCGGCTTGCGCCGCATGGTGATCCGCTGGCGGTCAAGTTCCAGACTTCACAGATCAAGCATCGCGACCGCCGCGATCACGGGGGAATCGGGTCAGAAGAGGATGGGCCGCAGTTTGATTTTTCCTACAGCGGTATCAAGACGGCGGTTTTGCGCTACGTCGAGACGCACAATTTGAAGCCTGCGATCGAGGCTCGCCGACAGGCGCTCTCGGGGATCAGCAAGCCTGCGCTCGAAGACATTCTCGGACTCTGCGACCGGCAAACTCTTAATCTCGTGTCTTCTTTCGAGCGCTCGATGGTCAACGATCTGGTTGCAAAGACGCTCGCGGCGGCGCGCGAATATGAGGTTCGGACTCTGTTGGTAAGCGGCGGAGTGGCGGCCAATCGGGAATTGCGGAGTGCGTTTGAGCGCGATGCGGGGATCGAGGGGCTACCGGTTTTTTTCCCGTCGCGCGCTCTTTCGACCGACAACGCGGCCATGATTGCGGCCGCGGCCTTCCCGAAATTTCTGCGCGGAGAAGTTGTGGGCATGGATTTTTCGGCGGAGGCGGGAATGGTGCTGCGCTGAGTAATGTCGCACCCGTGCGGAGAAAATTCCGAGCGACCGCGCTTGCAGTGTAGGGGCCTTCGACTTCGCTCAGGGCGTCAGTGATCGGGCGGCCGCCAACCTGCTGCCTCGTTTATCGAAATTGACACACTTCCCAGCTACAATGGTTCGCGTGAAGCCGACGATTTATGTAGTGGAAGACGACCCGGATATTTCCCGCCTGGTTCGCCATCATCTGGAAGGGGCGAGCTTCAACGTCCGACTTTATTCAACCGGCAACCTGGTGGTGGTCGATGCCGAACGGCAGCGTCCGGCTCTATTTCTCCTGGACATCATGGTGCCGGGAAAGGACGGTCTGGAGCTTTGCCGTCAGATTCGACAGTCGGTGTCGCTCGCTCCGGTTCCGGTGATCTTCTTGACTGCCAAAAGCGGGGAGGCGGATCGCGTCTTGGGCTTGGAGTTGGGGGCCGACGACTACATTCCTAAGCCTTTCAGTCCGCGCGAACTGGTGGCTCGCGTCAAGGCGGTTTTGCGGCGTTTTGAGCGGCCACTGCCTCCGCTGCCGACCAAAATTGACGAAGTCCACATTGACCCCGGGGCGATGACTTTGACGGTTCGCGGGAAGCAGGTGCCGACCACGGCCACTGAATTTCGATTGCTCGACTACTTCATGCGGCATGCCGGACGCGTTTTTACTCGCGACCAGTTGCTCGACTCGGTGTGGCGCGACACGGCATACGTAACGCCGCGCTCGGTGGACGTTTATGTGCGGCGGATCCGTGAAAAGATTGAGCCCGATCCCGAGAACCCGCGTTACTTGAAGACGGTACGGGGGGCTGGCTACCGCTTTGAGGTCGCGCGTTGAGAAGTCGCATCTTCGTTAAATTGATGTTTGTGTTTCTGCTGGTGATCGGCGTAACCGCGGTCACGCAGCAGTTGACCGTGCACAAGGTCTGGGAACGCACGCTGCGCGAGCAGATCGAGCGCAATCTGAAACAGAAGACGTTGATGTTCGCCTATCGCGTGGAGGCGGACCGGCAGCACCCGATCGCGGATATCGCCGCCCAGGAGGGCCAGGCTGCCGGAGCCCGCGCGACCGTTATCGATTTTACTGGCAAGGTGTTGGCCGATTCCGAAGTCGATCCCAGCACGATGCAGAACGAGTTGTATCGGCGCGAGTTTGTTTCCGCACTCGGGGGCAAACTCGGCATGGATGAACGCAACAGTCAAGCGCTTGGCGTTCCTTTTTTGTATGTGGCGGCGCCGGTTTCGGGAGGCGCGGTGCGACTGGCGTATCCGTTACCTGAGATGGAGATTACGGATCGTCCTTTGGCGGTCGCCTTGTTCTGGGGATCGCTCACCGCTTTCGTGTTTGCCATGCTGGTGGCGGCGGCCGCCTCCCAATATCTTGGGCGGCGTCTGCAACGGATCGTTCATTTTGCGGAGCGCGTGGCGGGCGGGGATCTGACCGCCCGAATCGCGTCCTCTTCGAGTGACGAGATCGGGCAGGTGGCCGCGGCGCTCGATAAAACGACGCGCGGAGTAGAAGAAAGTTACGCGCGCGTGCAAACCAGCCAGCGGGAACTGGAAACGCTTCTCAACAGCATGCAGGACGCGGTCATCGCCGTCGATATCGACGGTCGGGTACAGTGGGCCAATCGAGGCATGGACCGTCTGCTACTGCGCGCCCCCCGCCTGAATGCACCTTTGATCGACAGCGTCCGCGACCCGGACTTTCTCGCCGCGATTCAGGAAGCGGCGCGCGACCAGGTGGTTACTTCCGCGCGCTCGAACACCATCGCTTCCGGCCGCACCTTTGATGTCACGGCGGCGCCCATGCCCGGGGGCGGGGCGGTGGCCGTGCTCCGGGATCTGACCGAGACCGAGCGCATGGAAAAGAGCCGGCGCGATTTCATCGCCAACGTCTCTCACGAGTTGCGGACGCCGCTGACGTCGATCCAGGGGTACACGGAGACACTGCTCGATAGCCCGCTTGGGGACAATCACGTACGGGACTTTTTGGAAATCATCCGCAAGAACGCGGCCCGCATGTCCCGCTTGACCGAGGATCTGCTCACTCTGGCGCGCGTCGAGTCAGGTGAGCAGAGGTTCGATATGCAGGGGGTCAGCGCCGAAGAACTTCTGCAGGATGCTCTTGAAAGCTTTCACGAGGTGGCGCGGTCTTATGGCGTCGAATTAGTGATTGAGAACGCTGTGCCCGCCGCGAATGTGAATGCGGATCGCGAGGCGATCCATCAGATTTTCTCCAACCTGATCGAGAATGCGCTGAAGTACGCGGCTTCGGGAAAGAAGGTCGTGCTCGGAGCCCGCGCCGCCGAGAGCGGCGTCGAATTCTACGTCAGGGACTTCGGCCCCGGAATTTCTTCGGAACATCTGCCTCGTCTTTTCGAGCGTTTCTACCGGGTCGATAAAGCGCGCTCGCGGGAGTCGGGCGGAACCGGGCTGGGACTGGCCATCGCCAAGCACATCGTCTTCGCGCACGGCGGAACGATTCGCGCCGAGAGCGAGCTTAACCACGGCTCGAGTTTTCTGTTTCGCTTGACCCCGGCTGAGGCGGATTCTCGGTAGAGCTTGAAGGCGGAGTTCCGGGTCGCGCGTATGGCGCCCAGAATCGAGGGTCGGTTCCGGCAAACCGCGAACTGGCTCGTGAATCGGTTTGCCGCGCGATGGTAACCGTCGCTGGAGCTTTTCCCACAATCCGGCCTTCGGCGCTGGTGATGTAACAATGATGGTCGTACATAGGCCAATCACCCGCTGCAGATCTCTTTACAGTTCTCTAGGAAACCAACGCCGCGTCGACCAAATCTAAATTCCGAGTGAAGCGAGTTTCGAGAAGTTGGAAGGGAGTCTTAGTTTGGGGCAGAAGCAGCGTTTGGCGCAGAAGCAAACAAATTGGATCGTACTCATTTCCGTTATTTTGGCTTGCCTGTGGTCGCGCGCTGCATGGTGCCAATACTCCCCCACTTCAGGACCGTATAAAGTACATACGGTCGACGCCATTGCCCTGCATGACTCTGCGCGCAAGAAAGACATTCCAATCAAAATTTACTATCCCGATGGCGTAGGGCCGTTTCCTGTCATCATCTTCTCCCACGGTGCGTTGGCATCAAAAGAGGATTACTCGGCGTTGGGTCAGTTCTGGGCCAGTTGCGGATATGTAAGCATTCATCCTTCTCACGCCGACTCCGTCGCCGATTCCGGCTTTCGCGGCACCTTGCGCGAGGCACTCAGCGATCCGCGCGCCTGGGAGAACCGACCGGAAGACGTTTCTTTCATCCTCGATTCGCTGGTGCATGTCGAGAACTTCGCTCCGCAACTGGCAGGCAAACTCGACCTACGGCATATCGGCGTGGGCGGACACTCGTTCGGTGCTTATACGGCTGGCCTAATCGCGGGCACGACGATTCTGCTGCCGGGAAAAGCTGAGCCGCAGACTTTTAGAGACAAGCGGGTCTCTGCCGTGGTGATGTTATCGCCGCAAGGAGAAGGGATTATGGGTCTCGGCGCGCACTCCTGGGACGCGCTTCATCTGCCAATGCTGCTGATGTTCGGTTCACGGGATTTCGGGCCGTTTGGCCAGGAGCCAGTTTGGAGAAGTGAGGCCTTCGAAAAGGCGCCCGCTGGCAACAAATATGAGGTGGAATTGGAGGGTGGAACCCACATGGGATTCGCCGCCCCTTTTTCGGGCGGAGGAGATCGGGTTGAGGTATTCGAATGCGCGAAGCTCGAAACACTGGCGTTCTGGGATGCATATTTGAGGCAAGATCCGAAGGCCAGGCAATATCTAGAGTCCCATGGTTTGCAGCAGTACAGCGGAGACGCTGCCCGGTTTCGAAATAAGTGATAAGGGCAAACGATGCCACGCCGAATCGTAGAACTCGATGCCCTTCGCGGCCTGATGCTGGCGTGGATCACAGGCACTCACCTGCCGACGATCCTGAGCACGTTCGTCAATCAAGCTTTTGGGTTTTTCGCGGCGACCCACGGCCAAAATTGCGGGGAAGCGACGCGCGAAAGCCAGAGAATTGCCTCCCCAGGTCCAGCCCCCAACCCGAGGTGGTTACGAACCGGGACTGGCGACGAAGAATGTGGCTCGAGGGGTTGCGGAAAATCGGACGTATCACGACCCCATCGACCGTTCAAGGGGGAGGGCCAGAGTTTTGCGTTCGCACATCTCAGATGGCCGTCTTGACCGGAAATTGGCGGATTACGTCGAGGATCTCATCCGGGGACGGCGAGAAATTCACCGGGTTGTAACCTGCCTGATCATGACGCAAATTATGCTTTTTCTGGGGGTGTGTGGCACACTTTGATGGATACCACTCCCGTCTGCCAGAGCGGATCGCGGCCTACGGTAACGCGGAATACAATGGAGCAGAGACGCTTCGCCTATGAGCACAGCCGGCGCAAGAACGCCTTCGCCTGAGCCGTCACACTCGGTCCTGGTGCAGCGCACTGTGGAAGCCTGCCAACTGGCGCGAGAGGCGGCGGCTATCGCGGCCGAGGGAATTGCCACCGGATCCATGTCCCGGCTGGACGCCATCCGGCAGTGCGAAAAAGAACTCGATGCCATTGATGTGGAAGTGGACTCCGGTGTGACCACGACCATCACACGGGTTCCGGAGGCCGAAACACGGCAATTGCTGGCGTGCATGAAGGTCATGATCGGACTGGAGCGCATCGGGGACTTGCTGTTGAGTTTTGCCACCAGCGCGCAAGCTGCGGGAAGCCATCTTGACTCGCAGGACGCTCGCGACCTGACTCACATGGCTACGATCCTCGAAAAGATGCTGGCCGATGTTGGCCAGTCTTTCTCCCAAAAGGATGTCAAGAAAGCGATCGACGTGCTCCGCGCTGATGCCGAGATGGACCGCCTGCGTAATCTGATTTTCCTGCGCCACATCGAAAATCCGGAGAACGTCGCGCACCACTCCAGCCTGCAGGTGATCTTCATGACGCAGTCTCTCGAGCGCGCGGGCGACCATGCCAAGAACCTGGCAGAGGAGGTTTGCCACTTCGTCAGCGGACGCAGCATCCGCCATCTGCTCATGGCCTACGATAAGCCGAAGGAGCAGATGTTTATCGAGTGGCTGCGGCATAAGGACGAAAGATCGTAGTAACCCCAACATCGCCTCCCGCCCTTGACAGGCAGAGTCATCAAGGCGAGACTCGGTTCATCTCTTTTCGAGGCGATCCTCAGTCGATTGGTCTGTTCGTGATTGCCGAAAAGTGACGGGGACGGCAATTTCATGGATGGATCCGTCGATCCCGAAGATCGACTCCCGCCAGTGAGCGGCCGGGAAGCGATCACGGAAACGAGCCAAAACTCGGCAGCAGCGGCGGCGGCGCCCGCGCTGGCAGAAACCGAACTGGAGTCCGCGCTTCAGTTGTTGGTAGAACGCGCGCAGTACATCACCGGCGCAACCGGAACTGCCCTCGCTCTGCCCCAGGGTGGGGAGATGGTGTGCCGCGCCAGCGCCGGTTCTTCAGCGCCGCCAGTTGGGGCGCGCCTGCAGGTTCGTTCCGGATTGACCGGCGAAAGTATTTCCCGCCGGCAGATGCTGCGCTGCAACAACGCGGAAACCGATCCCCGGGTGAATCTGGAAGCTTGCCGGGCTCTGGGCATAGCGTCGATTGTTGTGCTGCCGCTGCTGGGGCCAAACGGCGCGATTCGCGGCCTGTTCGAGCTGTTTTCCGATCACCCGTACGCTTTCGAAGAGCGCGATCTGATCGCACTCGAGCGCATGGCCGATCTTACATTGACGGCCCTCGATTTGGCCGAGCGGCGCCCCAACTCCCTCCCGGCGCACCGGCGAGAACCGGAAAAGACGGTTGGATCGCCGACGGCAAATGGCGCCCCACAGGCTGCCGCGATCGAACTGAAACCGGAACTGGCGGAGCCCGCGGTGCTTCCCGTCGAGTTGCCGGCAAATCGAGAATCCGTGGCCGATTCAGTCCCTGAGGCCATGCTCCGCGTGCAAAGATGCGTGTCCTGCGGATTCCCCGTTTCCGAGGGGAGAACGCTCTGCCTCGATTGTGAGAAGCTCGACAGTGAGAAAAAAGATAGCGAGAGGCAGGATTTCGAGAACAAGCCACGCGCGCAGGCGCAGGGCGGGATCGAAAAGCAAGAGATCAAACCAAGCGAACAGGGGACATCCTCTGACCCGGCATCGGACTCTTCGACTCCGATCCCGGAGGAAATCGCGCCAGCGTTCCTGGTAAACTCCCCACCCCCGCAAAAATCATGGCTGGCGAATCCCGTCAATCTGCTGGCCATCGTCGTTCTGATTCTGATGGTCCTGGTCGCGATCGTGGTATTTCGATAACCATCCATGCACCAGCGAGTTCCGTTTTCCTTGACAAATTCCCGAGCGGACCATAGTCTGCGCTTAACCGACTTCTCAACACAAAGGTGCCTAAGCATGAAAAATGTGTACGAAGTTTTGCGACAGAAAGAACTTGAAC
>Ga0302325_10000782_pt1 | contig 85268 bp, 105 predicted proteins | sample Palsa_T0_2_FD_201948 | JGI IMG/M metagenome (GOLD analysis project Ga0302325, IMG submission 201948) | Peat permafrost microbial communities from Stordalen Mire near Abisko, Sweden - Palsa_T0_2 | ecosystem: Environmental > Terrestrial > Soil > Palsa > Peat permafrost | place: Sweden: Abisko... | reverse complement strand
CGTCGACCACCGCCTGGATGCACTTCAACCGGTCTAGATCGCGCATTGCAAATGTCACTCTCGTGTTTTGCCGCATTTGCAGTCTCCAGACCCCGGAAAGGGACCCAGAAACTACTCGTTTGGCTCAAAAAGGCGGACATTTGAACTTAGCCAGAAGCGGACATCTGAACTTAGCCTCTACACGCACCCTTCGCATAATGTATATTATGTTAAATAATGGATATTTCGTACGGGGGGGCACCCCGCCAGAACTTGTGAGCCCGGATCTCCCCGTTTTATCAATACGTTGCATGGTGAGACTGGCGACCCAGCGACCTCACAATCTCGATGACTAGTTGGACTTTGGACAACCAATCGGCGTGGGAGTAACGATGCCTAATGATCTCTCAGCTGCAGCCATCGAGGCAGTATCCGCTCCCGCACGGGTACCTAAGTTTACATTCCCTGAGCCCCTCGCTTCACACATGAAGGGTCTGAGTAGGCATCCTCTCGGAAACCAATTCGGTCTGACGAACTTTGGCGTGAACTTGACGCGCCTTTTACCAGGGAGCATCTCGGCGCCACGTCATTCCCATTCACATCAGGACGAATTTTTGTACATTCTTGAAGGCACACCCGTCTTGGTGACGAATGCCGGTGAGACCCCGCTGCATGCGGGTATGTGCGCTGTACCCTGACGACGACGTCCAGATTGTTCAGGTGCCGGATGGTCGGCTGCAAGTTGTCCGCAAGGATGGCTCGCCATTCTGAATAGTAGGCCACCTAGTTGGCGAACAAGCGCCAGAAGAATCTCTTGCGAATCGCGGACCGATCACGACCCGTCATACAGTACTTGGCCACTCAAACAACTGGGTGGACGCAACGCAATTCCTCTGTCAGGATTTCGAACTACAACGGAGGTAAACATGCCCACGAAGCTACCGATCACGTTATTTCACTCGCCGCAGACGCGATCCACCGGTGCGCTGACTTTGCTGGAAGAGTTGCACGCGCCCTACTCCATACATGCACTTAACATGAAGGCTGGGGAACAACGGCAGAGCGCGTATCTCGCCATCAATCCGATGGGAAAGGTGCCCGCCATACGGCATGGTGATGCGCTGATCACCGAGCAGGTCGCCATCGGGATCTATCTCGCCGATCTCTTCCCGGAAGCCGGCATCACGCCCGCTATTGGTGATGCCCTGCGTGGACCCTATCTGCGATGGTACGTATTCTACGCCGCGTGCTTCGAGCCCGCGGTCGTCGATAAATCTCTGAAGCGCGAGCCGGGTCCGGCCCCCATGGTGACCTATGGCGATTTCGATACAACCATAAATGTCGTCGTTTCACAGTTGAAAACTGGGCCATGGTTGCTGGGTACGCAATTCACCGCGGCTGATGTGCTCTGGGGCACCGCCTTGACGTGGATGACTGGCTTCGGCCTGGTGGAGGCCGTACCGCCCATCAAGTCCTACGTTGAACGATGGAACGCCCGGCCTTCAGTGAAAAAGGTGGCACAAATTGACGCTGATTTATTGAAGGCACAAGGCAACGCCTGAATCGGCGCAATCGCCGGGGCCGCCGCGGCTCCGCCACGGCAGCTCAATGAGTCGTTCTAACGGGATCGACCGTCCAAGTGACGGTACGAGCACGCACCATTCCCGATCGCGCGCTTCCTCGCAGATGCGGCACGCGCCAAAACAACTCGTTGCCGCGACGAACCAAATGGCCCCGTACGTGATGGAGGCGCGGGCCGCGTCGTGTCAGCATCCCACGACCATCTTCGGCACCGTCGGAGCGTGCCATCAGCGGGCAACTCACCTCAACGTGCTCCAGCAGTGGTGGTTTGCCAGATTTTCCGCGAGCGCGGTTCAGCCGCTCAAAAGTTTCCGTGCGGCGCGGCAATCCTGTGCGCGTTCCCAACAACAGCAGGAATGCCAAGATGACGGGCATGTTGATCGCGATGGTTCCCAGGGCGTGATGATTGACTGCATCGCGCTCCGTCGTGGACAGCGTGGCCCGATCATAATATTCGCGCCAGGAGCGCTCATAGCGGAAACGAAAGCAGCGGCTCAGGACATCTTCGCCTTCGTGAGCATGGTCGACTACGTGGAACGGCGAGACCGGCTCCCCGTCCGCCGATTCGGGTTCTTCGCCATCGGATACGTCGAAGTCGAAATACGCCTCAATGCTGCTCGCGAACGCTTCCTCTGTATCGTCGTTCGACCAGAATGTCCGTACTGTCCCGCGTCGGCCATCGGGTGACGCGCGCAGCAGCGCCCCGCACCGCCCGACCCTGCCCACGTCGGTTTGAGCGCTCGCAAAGCCGTACCGGGCGAGCTCGCTCTCCCACGGCGTACGGTTCCATTCCAGCCACAAGAGCGTCGCGGGAACGCGCAATAGATCCGCGCACTCCAATGTGCTGGAGCCTACCGAGTAGGCCAATGCGGTGCAGAGGCGAGTGAGGTCGTCGGCAAGCACGAATCGCAGCGGACAACGAGCAACCTCTTCCGCACAGTCCGCAGTATTGTTCAGGACGCGCGCCGCCGCGGTGCTGCGATCCTGCACCATCAACGGCACGCGCGTTTGCGCCACACGATCCGCAAGCTTCATGCGTCGGCATACTATGGCCGAGGCAAGCGAAGCGGCTGCGTTCTGGGACAGAGCCAAGGTCACCGGTGACGAGAGATCGTTCGTCGGGGGCGAACTTCAGCGTTGGGTGCCGACTGCCAGCCTTCGGCTGCAGTTTCCAACGCGCGCGAGCTACTCGATGTGGAATGCTTCGGAGCCGATCCAGAACTCCGCGAGTTCTCTCAGGTTCGCCCGATAGGTGCGGGTAACGTGATACTCCTTCCCCGTCTTGGTTCGCAGGACGTACTCGCTGCCGACCCCAGGTTGTATGCTTTCAACGAATTGACTATTGACCAACACCGAGCGGTGAATCCGGATGAATCCGTGCGGCTTCAGCTTTAACGCGATCTCCGCGATCGTCTCGCGCAACAAATACGATCCCGCCTTTTGCTGCAGCAACACATAATTGCCATTGGCCTCGACACTGGTGATCTCCTCCACGTCGATGAACACCACGCGTCCTTTGTCCTTGATCGCGATACGGCTCGAGCGCTCCGGACGCAAATGCATACTCTGCAGCATACCGAGGAGCCGCTCTGCCCGTTCCTGGGCGGAGCGCCGCACCGCTACGTTCAAGGCGTCGTGAACTCGAGCGGGCACGAAGGGCTTCAACACGTAATCCACAGCCTGCTTTTCGAATGCCTCGACGGCGTACTCTTGATAGGCGGTGATAAAGATGATGGACGGCATGGGTCCGTTGTGCTTGCTCAGATGTTCGATCAACTGTAATCCAGACATTTCCGGCATCCGAATATCCACCAACAGAACATCGAATTGCCGCTTGCCTAAACAGGCGAGCGCCTGGACGGCGTCTTCCGCTAACTCGAATTCTTCGATGTCCGCTCTACGAGAAAGCAATTGCGCCAAGGCGCTGCGCGCCAAGGGTTCGTCATCAATGATGAGCGCCCGCATCAGGAACCTCCGATCGCGACGGCGGGCTGCGCCAGACTGGTCGCAAAGGCCGGAAGCGCCAGCCGCGCCAAGGCGATGTTCGTATCTGCTTCAATGCAGAACTCGAAGGCGGCATCGTCCGAATACAAATGTTGGAGCCGCGCTTTCACATTCACAAGACCGATGTTCAACCCGGGCTGCGATGTACCCGCGATACTGTTGCGAATGTCGACCAGCAGACGACCCTCTTGGACTGCGGCTTCGATCGCAATCCATCCTCCGTCTCGAGCCGGTGCAATGCCGTGCGCGATCGCATTTTCAACCAGCGGTTGCAGCAGCAACTGAGGAATGAGGGCGCCTTCGGCCTCAGGCGAAATCCGCCAACGCACCGCCAGACGAGTTCCCAGCCGCATCTGTTCAAGGCAAAGATAGGCGCGCACGAACTCCAGTTCGTCCCTGACGCTGATGAGATCGCAACTGCCATGCTTCAAGACGGTGCGTAATAGCGATGCGAGAGTGAGAAGCATGGTTTGGGCGTTGGAGGGACTCGAGTCGATGAGCGCGGACACTCCTTGCAGTGTATTGAAGAGGAAGTGAGGTTGTAATTGGGTGCGCAAGGCTTGCAGTTCGCTTTGCGCAAGATGTTGGCGCAGCCGCGAGCGGTCCACTTCTTGTTGTTGGCTTTTCACAAAATAGGTATACGCGTGTGCGGCGAGGAGGATTCCCAAGAACAGCAACAGCGAGTCCGCATAATGGGTGTACGCGAGCCAGGTAAGTGTTTCCAGGGTCCGCGGGCCGAACGAATTGGTCTCTTCCAGCCACGGGGGCAATAACACCCAGCGGATGACTGCAAATGCACACAGGAACGGCACGTACCCGAGGGCGTAGACGGCTAGCCGCCGATAATGCCGCCGTGAAACCGGCCATCGTCTAACGATGTAGAACAGCGGCGGCGTCAACAGCCCGATGGCGAAATATCGCGTTCCGTAGACCAGCAGCGCACGCCAGAGCTCGATATGAGGTCTCGACCCATAGTCGAGCATGTAGTTTTGATATCCGACCAATACCGACAACGGAATCCAAAATGCGATGGAGAGTGCGTAGGCACGAAGAACCGGGCGCAACTTGTTAGACCAGGTAGGCATCACCGCAGTATATCGTGCTGCAGGGCAGTCGGTGCCCTTGGGTCGATCGGCCGCGCACAAACTTCGGGTTGCTGACAACAGTTGCTGGAGTAGCCGGCGCCGGCGCCTGTTTCGCGTGCGCTTCTCCGCTCATCTCGAATCGTTGCTTACGTCTGCACCGAGTATAGGTGATCTCGCCCCGCTATTCGGCCGACTCATCACATAACGCTTCCTAAGATGGCGGCGGCGACTATCTTGCGCCAAAAGAGTCGGTCCCTCGAAGCGGCAACCTTCCTGTAGCGATTGCGCAACGGAAAGAACGGTAAGTGCTGTCGGGGATCGTGCGTCGCGTATTGCGCGTCGATGAGGGGTTACCGGGATGGGTGATCTTTGGTTTTCGCCAACGATCGCCGGTATTCGAACTATCAGGGAGTAACAATGACTCGAATCAAGCTTCTTGCTCAATGCTTGCTGCTGGCGATCGTGGCCAACGTCGCGGGAACGGCGGTCGTACTCGCGCAAACCGAGCCTGCGGCGGCGCCCGCATCCGAAACGCAACTCCAAGAGGTCGTGGTCACGGGTTCACGTATTCCCGTACCGGCGAACATTTCCTCGACGAGTCCGACGACGGTTGTCAGCAGCCAGGAGATTCAACTGCAGGGTCACACCGACATCACCGACCTGATCAACCAACTGCCGCAGAACATCATCGGCTCGAATGCCGACTTCGGTAATACCTCGAACCCGTTGACAGCCACCGGCGGATTTTCGACCGTCGATCTTCGCGGCTTAGGCCCGCAGCGCACCCTGGTGCTGGTTGACGGCCGGCGCTTGGGCGCGGGTGACCCCAGCACGACCAATCAGAATGTGGCGTCCGATATCGACCAGATTCCGGCGCCGCTGGTCGAACGAATCGACGTGGTGACGGGCGGTGCGTCCGCCACCTACGGTTCCGATGCGATCGCGGGCGTGGTGAATTTCATTTTGAAAAGGGATTTCCAAGGTGTTCAGATCGACGGTCAGTACGGGTTCGACCAGCACGATCAGCACAACGGCTACGTGGAGAACCTCTTGAGTCACGATGACCCTATCACCGGCTTCACCGCGGTCCCGCCTCCGACCGGCGATGTTCGCGATGGGTACAAACACGACCTCTCCATGATCATGGGCACGAACTTTGCCGAGGGGAACGGCAACGTGACCGGCTACTTCGTATATCACGATCAACAACCGGTCGCGGCCTCGGCGCGCGACTTCTCGGATTGCCAGCTGTATTCCAACGCGGTTTTCATCTCGCCGGTATATAACGGCGTCGAGTGCGTCGGCAGCTCAAACTCGAACCGCTTTACGCCGATGAACCCAGCCCTTGCGCATTTCAACACCGAGTATACCGTCGTAGGCAACCAATTCCTGCCCTGGCCGCAGGCCGGGTCGAGTCCGCCCGCGATATTCGATTTCAATCAATACGAATACCTGCAGCGCGAGGACAAGCGCTACCAAGCGGGTTTCTTGGCGCACGACGACATCAATGATCATGTCAAGCCGTACATTGAATTCGGCTGGATGGATGACCAAACGAATGCGGTGGTCGCACCTTCCGCACTATTCGTCGGAAGTAATCCCTTCTCGTCAGACGGCAACTACTTCATCAATTGCAGCAACCCGCTGTTGAGCGCTCAGCAGCGGAGTTTGATCTGCACGCCCGCTCAGATCGCGGGCGACACCGCCGCGCCGGGTTCGCCGGGGAACAGTGCCGACGTGCAGATCGGCCGGCGTAACATCGAGGGCGGCGGAAGAGCCGCATATTTTGAGCATCAAAATTTCCGGCTGGTGGTCGGCACGAAGGGCGATGTGATCGACGGGTGGACTTACGATCTATATTCTCAGTACTACTATGTCGATACCTTCGACTCGAACGCCAACTATCTCGACTACGCCAATATCAACAGCGCGCTGCAGGTTACGACCGTCAATGGCGCCGCGGCCTGCATCAGCGGTGGCCGCTGCGTACCGTACAATATCTTCCAGACCGGCGGTGTGAATGCGGCGCAGCTCGCATATCTCGAGACTCCGGGCACCGCCCAAGGCAACAATACCGAAGAGGTCCAGCACATCGACCTGACCGGCGACCTCGGCAAATACGGCATTCAATCGCCCTGGGCGAAAGACGCGGTGGCTGTCAACTTCGGCGGCGAACATCGCATGGACTCGGTAACGTTCAATCCCGACGGGGCCGAACTGTCGGGCGACCTGGCCGGATTTTCCGGCGCGGTCGTCCCCATCAACGAGCATTACAATATTAACGAGACCTTCGTCGAAGCGCGGTTCCCCATTGCGCATGATGTGCCGGGTGCGTACGACCTGACAATGGATACCGGCTACCGCTATTCGGATTACAGCACGACGGGCTCGACCAACACTTACAAGTTCGAGGTGCAGTACGCGCCAATCCAGGATGTGCGGGCGCGCTTTTCTTTTGACCGCGCCGTGCGGGCGCCCAATCTGATCGAGTTGTTCGTGGCGCCCTCGTTTGGGCAGGAAGATGTCGTGGGCTCCGATCCCTGTGCGGGCGTACCATCGGTATCGTATGCGGAGTGCAAGAATACCGGCGTGACATTGAGTCAGTACAAAATCAATCCCCAGACGGGCGTAAACAGCATCACGCAGTGCGTCTCAGGTCAGTGCGGCGAGGTCATCGAGGGCAACGATAAGTTGGTTCCTGAGGTTGCCAAGACGTGGTCCTTCGGGTTGACCTTCACGCCGACCGAAGTGCCGGGCTTCACCGCCAGCGTCGACTACTACCACATTCGTCTCGAAAATCAGGTCGGAAACTATCCGTTTGCCGTCATCTTGAGCGGCTGCCTGACAACTGATAACCCCGTTTACTGCAGTCAAATCGTCCGCACGAAAGATGGGTCGCTCGTCGGCGCCACGGTGGCCGGCGGCGGGTACTTTTTGCAGAAGGATTTTAACCTCGGTCTCTCGATCGTTTCAGGGTTCGATGCGCAGATGAATTATCGCTATACGCTGCCGCCCGGTTGGGGTTCATTCAGCGCCGCGCTGAATGGCGCGTACTTGTTGCACGACACGACCACCCCCTTCCCGGGATCGGGAAGCTACGATTGCGCAGGCCTATTCGGCGATAGCTGCCAGAACGGCTCGGTCAATCCGCATTGGCGGCATACGCTGCGTTTGACTTGGGATACGCCTTGGCAGGTGCTCGCCTCTTTACAGTGGCGTTTCATCGGACCCACGAGCTTCGACAACAATTCCACGAACCCGCTGCTGCAGGGAGCGGAGGAAGCGCCCGAAGAGCCTGGAACCGCAAAACCACCCTACTACGATCAATACAATGCGCGGATTCCAGGTTATAGCTACTTGGATATGACCGTGGTGTGGCACGCAATGAAGCAATTGGAAATGCGCGCCGGCGTCAGCAACATGCTGGACAAGGACCCGCCGCTCGTTCCCTCGGGAGACATCACCGGCAACGCCGGCCCGGCGAACTCGTGGGGGACCTACGATTACTTGGGCCGGACGCTGTTCGTGGCGTTCACGGCGAAGTTCTAAAGAGGATCCACGGGGCACATCGGGTGATCGCACACGCAGCGATCACCCGATGACCGGCCGAGCCGAATAATTATGAAGAAGCTCGTGGCGAGTCGTAGCTATGCGTGGCTCTTGATTGCGGGAGGTTGCACTTACCTCGGTGGGTGCGCGAGCCGCCCGGCCGCGCCCAGCACGGCGCAGGCCGCACCAGCTTCGGACGATGTTCAATGCCACCTCGAGTCCGTAACCGGCTCGCTATTGAAGTCGCGCGTCTGCCTTACCAAAGCTCAGCGCGATGCGCTGCAGGCTGAGACGGATCAAACGAAGCAGGTGATTCATAACACACAGGCAGGCTGTCAAAGACCGAACGGCCAACCTTGCGGTTGATTCAGCGCTCGACAATAGGGTTGCCGAAGGAGCCTCAACTACTGGATACGTTTGACCCGCGTTGAACGATGAGAGTCGATGGATAACCAGAATGAACCCAGCGCACCGTTCGAGATCGTGATTTCCTGGCCGTTGCGCACCGGGAAATCAGCATCAAGTTCGATCTGTTGCCAGGTCTGCTTGTTGTCCAGTACGAAAACCTGTCGCTGATTCATGTACCCCGAAACGTTTACGACGTGTGCATGGAGTACCATCGGCGGCGCCGGTTGGCCCGGCGTATCCTCGAGTCCGAGCACTTGCCCCTTCGAAAGCCCAAATTTCTGCTCGGCCGTCAGCGAGTCATTCGGCGGAGGTCGCGGGGTGGTCTTCTTGATTTCCTCAATTTTACGGTCGAAGCAGGCTAGTCGCGCCGTATCGGCCGTGAGTTCGGCACACGCGATCAGTGCATCAGAAAGTGCGTCGCCGTTGCCTAAAGTCGGCCAGCAGAGCAGCACCCCGAGTAGTGCAGCGCATCTCGTACCGGTATTCGTGGAAATTGCAGAAATGGCATTACCTCACTCGAGAATTCGCAGAAGAAATCAGCATAGCGCTTTTTCTGCCAACCGTCTCCGACATGCATACCGACTCATAGCGTGCAGCGGACTGTTGGCGGGATCCATCTGCAACATCGCCCGCGCCGCCGTGCCTGAGCCGCCGGATGAGCTTTCGGAAATCGTGGTTCAAGCACCCGAGCCGCGCTTCGTTGCACCCACGCTTCGCGATAAGATCGGAAGGATCTGGGCTCCGGTGTGGATCAATGGCAAGGGCCCGTTCCGCTTGGTGCTCGATACCGGCGCGAACCACTCAGGCGTCACTCTCGAGGTGGCGAAATTGCTCGGCCTCTCCCTTGATCAGTCACCGCCCGTCTTGTTGCGCGGAGTCACGGGGATCGCGACAGTGCCGACCATCCGTGTCGACTCCTTTACGGTCGGCGATCTGACGCTGAGCCCAGCGATTCTGCCTATCATGATCGATGCAATGGGCGGAGCGGAGGGAGTGCTCGCCACCGACGAATTCAAAGATAAACGCATCCTGATCGACTTCAGGCACGACCGGATTGACATTCGCCGTTCGCGCAACGAACGCACGCCCGCGGATTTCGTAACCATACCGTTGGAGCGTTCCGAAGAAGGTCTGCTGATGTTTCACGCGCAGGTGGGCAACATGCGCGCGCTCGCGATTATCGACACCGGGGCACAGAGAACGATCGGTAATTTGGCGCTGCGCGATGCACTGGTACGTCGCCACTCGCAAGGGAGCTCGGTTCAAATTTTTGACGTCACCGCCGAAGCTCAGGCTGGGGAGAGCTTTCCGAGCCCGCCGATCAATCTGGGCTCGATCGAGATTCTCGGCGCGCGGATCACCTACGGTGAAATGCACATCTTCGGGCACTGGCATTTGACTAAAGAGCCGGCGGTGCTCATCGGTATGGACGTCCTGGGGCTTTTAGATACCTTCATCATTGACTATCGGCGCCACGAACTGCAGTTCCGTATGCGCGGCAATGGAAATTGAAATTCACGCCTAGGAGGCCCGGCTATCGTCATCGCGAGGCGGCAACGACGATCGAATTCACGACGTCCGCCACGTCTGGGACATTTCGCGCGATCGATTCCGCAGCGTCGATCTCCAAGCCAGAGACCACCACTCCTCCGAGATACACAACGTGATTCAAAGTCTGCACTCGGATTGCATTGGGCTCCAGAAATGAGCTTTGCTGGAACTGCGACCGTACGTCCGCAGTGATCTTCGCATCACCAGGGCAGCCCTGAAAGCCGCAATTCTTGTAGGTGTCGTATACCGCGCATCCCGAAACAGCGGTGATCAGGGTAAGCACGAGAGCCCGCGCGATGCGGAACCGCTTACCGCTTTTGTACCACAATCTCAACGCGGCGGTTCTTCTGGCGTCCCGCTGGATCATCACTGCCATCCGCTTTAGTGTTCGCTGCCGCAAACCGAGTCGCCCCGAAACCCCGCGACGCGAATCCGGCGCCGCCCGCAACTTTCTCGATCTCAATCAGCCAATGTTTGACGGATTCAGCCCGTGCATTCGAGAGTCTCAAATTGGAGTCCGCCGTGCCAATCGAGTCCGTGAATCCCTCGATGGTGACCGCCGCTCCCCTATTCTGCCGAATGATCTCGGCTACCCGGTCGAGCGCCGGCCTGGCATCGGGACGAATCGTTGCCCGCCCAAAATCGAACAAAATATCGGAAGCAAGCGTGAGACGTAATTCCTTGGGACTCTGCTGCACGCTGGTCAGGGCTCCCACAGGCTGATAGAGCGATACCGGCGTGCCGCTCGTGAGCGCAACCGCCGCACCGCTCGTGAGTGCGACCGGCGGTCCCGTGAGCGCAACCGGCGGCCCGGTGAGCGATGTCTGCGGCCCCGTCAGCGCTACTCCCGGATGAACCAGCGAGGTGTCTTCAGGCTTGGTGTTTCCGCCCGCCGCCTTCCCCGCGAATCTGACCGCGCCCACTGCTTCGATCTCGAAATATCCGCCCAGGCGGATAGCCGCGTCAGGTGAGCTCACGCGAATAGCCAATCTGTAAGGCTTGGTCAGATCGCCGGGACGTGTGAATTTCGCTAGATTGCCGATCGACTCAATCGCGTCGTGACTAAGTACCTGGTTGCCGTCCTGGTCGATGATGTCGAAATTCAGGACCTGCTTGTAGGGGTTTCCGAATAACCCCATTTCGTGAAACGCGTAGCGCACATCGACGTGGCCGGGACCTGCGAGAAAGTAGTAATACTGCGGGCCGGCCTGATTATCTATATTGCCCTTGTTCACCCCCGGCCCCAACGGCACGGGCTTGTTCGGATCGTGGGCTGGGCAGTTCGAACAACTACCCGTTAGGCTGGTCCCGGGTTTGACCGCACCCGAACCGATGTTGTTGTCACGGCGAATTTCGCCCGCTGGATCATGCGTGGTGAGACAGCGTTGGAAAGCGGCCATTCCACCGGGTTCAGTCAGATCGCCGCTCAATTGGGCGCATAACAGACGCAGCTGCCGAGTCTGCGCGTCGTCTTGCGCTGCCGCCGGTTGGGCAATCGGCAGCCATCCCCACACCAGCAACAGTAATAAGGCTCTCGCCCACTGAGCTTTCTTGTTCATTGCTATGCCGGTATGAAACTAACGCCGATGTCGGCGCGTCTCTCTTTGACGCAGCGGTCGTAATACTCCAGAAGATCCCGCGTCGTCGAGTCAATATTGGGATTGCGCAGGAGAACGGACACCTCGGTAGCGGCAAACACTTTTTCCGCGCGGCTAATGCCCGATCCGATGACGAAACTCACCGAGCCGACCGCATTGCTGGCAAAAATGCCGGATAGCGCCCTCCAGCCGATGAATCCGTTCTCGTCCCACGGTACGAGCGGATCGAGCGACTGAGCCCAGTTGAGCAGATTCGGAAATGGCTGTCCGACAAGATTGATCGCACCCAGCACTTCCGGCAGGGTTTTTCTTTCACGCAGATTCGGGTGTCTTAGCTTCAATTCCGCGACTTCCCGCCACGCAGGCTTGATGATTGTTCCCGAGTACAGAATGGTGGCATTGGGACCGGCGGAGATTTGATCACGCACCGAGGGGTTGCGCCGCAGGAACGAAAGCAGTTCTCGAGTCTCAGCCAGCAGTGGCAAACCTCATCTCCCGTGTTCCGGCAGGCAAAAAACATAATATCCGAATGCCGCCGCAATTTCCTCGTTTGCGGTCACCGGTCCCCTGACGCTACTTAGCCCAATAGAATTTGATGCCGGACCACGGTAGCGCCAAGTATTTAAATGGCTTCATATCAGCTTGCAGCTGTCGGAGACGGTTGGCAGCGTCGTATTGCAACTGAACTCTTATGTCAGAATCCCGATAGAAACGACAGACTTGGTTCCGGACGGGCACAGTCACGTACAACAGCTCTCCCGGACCGCAGTCGTCTACAAATCTGGGCCTCGAGCGACGGCATTGCGCTGCAGATATCGTTTGCACCGGAACATTTCGTGCGCGCCAAAATGCTTCTGCAAGCTCCGGCGATGCGAGCGACTCTTTGTTATTCGCGAGAACGGACGAGACTTGGTCGAATTCAGCGGTGCAGGCTCCGTGCGTGAAAAACGGCGGCAATAACACCACCCAAATCAAGACCATGACAATGATGAATCGAATCATGGCCGGTCAATCGGCAAGCAGCGGCCGGTGCGCATAATAGACATCCCTTCGTCGTAGGATTAAAACGGCTTCAGCACCGCGGTAGTATTCCCGCGGTTACTCCTCATTGCGTGTTTCTAGGGCGGACGCTCCAATGGCCGATCGAATTCTCGTCTTTTACGGATCATACCGCACGGATCGAAAGGGGATCCGGCTCGCCGATTTCATCGTGGCCGGCCTTCGCGCACGCGGCGCGTCCGTCGAGTTCGTCGACGCGAAAAGCATCGGCCTTCCGATGCTTGATCGAATGTACAAGGAATATCCCAAGGGCACGGCACCGCCCGCGATGGAGTCTTTGGCTGCCAAAATTCGCGCCGCCGATGCCTTCATCTTTGTCGTCGGAGAGTACAACTGGGGGATTCAGCCCGGCCTGAAGAATCTCACCGATCACTTCCTGGAGGAATGGTTTTGGCGCCCCGCCGCGATCGCCAGCTACTCCGGCGGCCGGTTGTCGGGCGTCCGATCGGGGGCGGAGTGGCATGGAACGCTTTCAGAAATGGGCATGGTGGTGATATCCAGCGCGCTCGCGGTCGGGCCCATTGCCGCCACGCTGAGTCCGAAGGGCGAGCCCATCGGTCAGGCCGGGCAAGCCCTGCAAGACGCATTCCCTGCTTTCGCCGACGACTTGGCTTGGTGGAGCGAGGCCGCGAGAAATCAGCGTGCTCGAAGGGCGCCGCCCTACTGATTTTGAGGGACTTGATTGTTCAATCAAGTTGGTTTATTTTTCGAGTTGAGTGATCAATCAACTCGACAATAATACGCGCGATCGAATCCTATCGGCAGGGATGCAGCTCTTCGCCGCCAAGGGTTACCAATCAACCTCGATCGCCGATCTACTGCAACAGGCGGAGGCCCACTCCGGCAGTTTCTATCACTTCTTTCCCACCAAGCAGGATCTCCTGCTCGCGGTGCTCAAGGCCTACCGCGATGGCATTGAAGCGATGCTGCTTGCACCGGCGTGGCACGGCATCGACGACCCGATTTCTAAAGTGTTCGCCTTGCTCGCCGTGTACCGTCGAGCGCTCGAAGGTAGCAGCTGCACCTACGGTTGCCCGATCGGCTCGCTGGCGCTCGAGCTTCACGAGCCGGACCCGGCCGTGCGCGAGCTGCTCTCGGTCAACTTCTTAGGTTGGGTTCGACATATCCGCACATGCCTAGACGACTCTCGTAGTGGTCTGCCGCGCAATGTCGATACACATCAGCTCGCCGTGTTCGTCCTCACCACCATGGAAGGCGGCGTCATGCAGGCGAGAACCCATCGCTCGCTCGCCGCCTTTGATGCGTCGGTCTCATCGCTTCGTGATTATTTCAACCGCCTTCAGACTGTTGCTCGAGAGGAGTCCCATTCATGTTAAATGCCGCTCGCCTTCTCGCATTGACCTGCCTGTGTTCCTTCGTTTCCGGTCCCGTGCCCGCCGCGGAACCGACCTGGCGGGAGTTCAAAGACGTATCGAACACATCCTTCACGGAGCCGAGTGGCGACCGATCCATCCAGCTCTCAATCGATGTCCCCGCGTCCACGCACGCTGCATTCGCTGCGTTTACGACCACTGAGGGCTTCGCGAGCTGGGCGGTGCCCATTGCAAAAGTGGAATTTCGAATCGGCGGCTACATAGAAGCAAGCTACGACTCAAACGCCAAAATCGGCGATCCAAACAATATCAAGAATCAAATTGTTGCTTATGTGCCGGACAGGTTGCTCGTGATTCATAATCTTCAATCGCCCGCCGGTTTCGCCGATCCAGAACTCTTTCAACGTACGGTAACGGTGCTCGAATTCATTGCGATTGATTCACGGCACACGCGCGTAACCCTTACAAACGCGGGCTATGGTGGCGGCGATCGCTTCGATACGTTGTATCGCCACTTCGAGTGGGGCGATGCGTATACGCTGCAAGAGCTCAAGACTCGCTTTGAAAAGGGGCCCGTCGATTGGTCGGCACGCGAAGCCAAGCAAAAATCTCAAGAGGCTGCGCGGGCCGTCAAAGGAACCAGCTAGTCACATCAAGTTGGTTCGCACCCAGTGCTCTCGACCGCCGGCCGCGCGCGATCGTCCGCAGCGTAAGCTATATGAATGTAATTTATAATTAGTATACGTAATACTTTGTTTTAGCTAGTTATTATAAAATCATGGTACTTCACAATAGTAGCTCTTGCAGCGAGACGGATTTCTTGCCGCCCGCGACCCGCTGGCTGCCGACTTCGACGAATCCGAAGCGCCGGTGAAACCGCCTTGAGGCCTCATTCGGCGGATCCGTATCGAATTCACAGGTGATGCGCGCAATAGCGTGCGTGCGCGCTCGGGCGATCAAGTCTTCGTACAACCGCACACCGAGATGCCGGCCGCGCCCCGCGGCACCGATTACGATGCGGTCAATGTAGAGGAACGTGGCGTAGCGCGCGGCAAACCAGCGATAGTTCGGGCTGCCATAGTCGGAGCCTTCGCGCAACGCGAGCAGAAACCCCTCCACGACGTCATCGCTGCAGATGACGCGGCGGTACCAGGCCTGCGCATGCAGCGCCTCAAGTTCTGGCAATGACAACGGACTCAAAAAGTGTTCTGACTCGAGATTGAGACGCAGCAGCGCGCCGAAGTCCGCTTCGGTCGAGTCCCTGATCACGGGGGCCGCCGCGTCAGGGGCGAACCGCTGTGACCTCGATCTCAACGAGATATCCCGGATTGGCGAGAGCCATCACCTGCAGCGCGGAGCGGACGGGCAAATTGGGTTGAATGGGCGTGCCAAAGAACTGGGTATACCCCTGCATGAAGCCTTCGAAGTCCATCTTGCCGCCCTTGCCCGGATCACCGACCAGAAACACCTGCATCTTGACGACATCGCCCATCGTCAGGTGCAGTTTCTCGAGCGCCGCCTGAATCGCATTGAGTGCACCGATGGTTTGAGTCTTGGTATCGACGCCGTACGCCGGGATACTGTCCTTGGCGGCCTTGGGGTCGGCCACGGGCGGCACCATGCCGCTCAAGTAGACCAGAGTCTTGCCGGCAGGCACTTCGACCGCCGCGGAAATCGGAAAGGTGCTGCCGTTCGGCAACTTGTGGCGGATCACGTCCTCGGCGAGCGCAAGCGACGGCAACAGCAGGAGCGGCAGAAAGGCGCGGACGAACTTGAGCATGGTGTTTCCTCTTTCGATGGCATTGCGATGAACTTGGCGGCGATCAGCGGGTTTGATCCAGCGCCGCGACCTGCGCCGTGGTAATGACGTCGGTGTAGTGATTGCCGAAATGCGTGCGTACAAAATTGACCACAGCCGCCACCTGTTCGTTGCTTAAGGTGGGCGGCGAATAGAACACTCCCCCGCGGTGCTTGACGCCAAAGGCCGGCATATTGCGCCGGCCTTGAAGAACGGTCAGCGCCATGTATTCCGACGATACCAAGGCCGGATCGCCGGCGAGCTTGGGATACGAGCCCGCTCCGGAGGCGCCCTGACCGTTCGGCATGTGGCACCCCTGACAAATTTGCTGATAGATCTCACTGCCGCTCGCGCTGTTGGACGACGCCCCGGTGAACAAGCCGGTGCTCACGGCCTGTGCCGGCGGGCCCCCGGCGGCGGTACCGAGTAGCGTGAGGGCCATCGCGATGAACGAACGCAGACAATTTACCGTGTAGGTATTCACGCGGGTGTTGCTATTCATGCGGCCGCTCCTACCGCAACAGCCCGGCGGTGCAGCCGGTCGATTGCATCAAGCGCCGAGGTCACTGCGCCCTCCTGCCATCCCGGGATGAACGACGCGTGCTCTCCCGCGAGGACGATGCGCCCGTCTTGGCGGCATAGGTTGTCGTAGTGCTTGGCGCGCGCGTCGTCGCTCCAGATGCCAAAACAGCCGAGTGTGAACGGCGATCGGTGCCAGGCCACCGCAACCCCGTTGTCGAATTCCTGCGGATATTGCGGATGAATCTGGCTGCCGTATTCGACCGCTCTCTTCACCCTCTGTTCCGGCGTCATCGCAGTGAACTCCATGGCATCCAAGCCCCAGACATAGGCCCCCAGCAGTACGCCCTTACCGTCGCCGAAGTAGCCGGTACTCGGGTAAGAGATGTTGCTGATCGGCAGGTCGGTATAGGTGATGCCGCCGTAGATCTGCTCGTCCTGTTCCCAAAAGCGCCGCCTGAATTGCAGCCCGACTTTCACCGCGGAGGCGTACGGGACTGCCGCGATCGCGTCGGCCATGGGCTTGCCGACATTCAACGGAATCTGGCCGAGAATCGACAGCGGTATGGTGCACACGCACCAGTCGGCCGTAACGGTGTGCCGGCTCATCGATGCGGCGGTGTCTTCGAAGGTCGCACTGATACGGTGCTCGTCCTGATGAACGTCGATCACCTTGGCGTTGTAGCGGATCAAGGGGCCCAACTCGCGCGCAAAGGCCTGGCCGACCATCCCCATGCCGCCGACCGGCTGGAACAGGGTGGTTTGCATGTCGTAGCTGTCGCATAGCGCGAGGCCGGCCCAGAGGCCGGAGCTCAGCAATTCGCTCACACCGACGGGCTCCGAAAGAACGGGCCGTGCCTTGAGGCCGCCACCCGGAGCCTGAATATAGCCGCGGCGTTCGCTGCTCTCGTCGCTCTTGAGGTAGGCGTAGTTCTTGTCGAGCGCGCCCCACTCTTGCAGCGAACTTAAGAGCTTCTCCTGATCCTCTTGAGTTACCTCGGCATCAAGCTTCTTGCTCTGCGTGGCCTTGGCAAGAAGCTCGGCGACATGCCCGTGATAATCGGCCTTGATGCTGCGAAAGCGCTGCGGCTTGCCGCCGAACGCCTTGCTGTTATGCAGGTAGGCGTTGTTGTTGACTTGGACGAAGGCCTCAAGCGGTACGCCCAGCGTCTTGCAGTAACTCAGCATGCCTTGGTGGTGATACGGCAGCCGCCACGGTCCTGGGTTGATGTAAAGACCCGGATCGAACCCGCACTCCTGAGTCGCTCCGCCCAACTCGGTATACCGGTCGCCGCCGCGCAAAGTCCAGTTGCGGCCGCCGGCGCGGCCGTTGTACTCGAGAATCTGCACCTGATAGCCGGCCTTGCGCAGCTCATAGGCGGCCACCATGCCGGCCATGCCGGCGCCCAGCACCAGCACGGATGCGCCCTGCGGCGCACCGCTCAACTGGATGGGGCCCTTGAAGTTGGATTCCGCTGCCAGGCCCAAACTATTCATCGCCTGGTACATGGCCGCGCTGCCTGCGGTGATACCAATCATCGAGAGCAGCCGGCGCCGCGTCATCGAGCTCCTAACGATCCCCTCTCCCATGCGTTGCACCCGTATCCGTCATTGTTGATTGCGCTCGATTGTAACCTGTTCGGCTTTTGACCGTGGTGCGCGCAGGGCATGCGCCACGGCATGGAAGAACAAAACCTGCTCGTCATACAGCGAGGCCGGAGTTTCGGCATTTTTCCAGGTTGACCACTGCACCATCAGCAATTGGTCGGCGGGATCGATCGCAATGGCCTGGCCATAAATGCCCTCGGCCCAAAAAGTTTGTTGTGCGGTTCGCATGGCATCCTCGGTGCCGCCGCGGCTCGGGTCGACGCCGCCGAACCACCATTGATAGCCATATTGCCCGTCCGGAGTCGCCGGCGTGACCGAGCCTTTGGCCTTGCTCCAGGTCACCGACTGAGCGATCCAGTCGGGCGGCAGTAACGCGTCGCCGTTCGCGAGCTTGCCGCCCTTTTCGACGAAGAGCGCAAATCGTCCCCAGTCGCGCAAAGTCGCGTTGAAGCCATGGCCGCCCATGTCGACGTGCCCCGCCACCAGCGCCTGCCACACGCCGTCGCTCTGCATGGCGAAGCGGCTCCACAAACGAGTCTCCAGGTAATGAGCGATCGTCATACCGGTGGCCTGCTCGAGCACGCGCCCCACCAGCCACGCGCCGCCGGTGTTGTAGGACCAAAGCTCCCCGGGCCTCACCCCCGGCACGCGCTGCAACGAACTGACCAGCTTGAGCACGCACGGATAGGCCGCGGGTCCGGCCTCGCAGCGGGTCAGACGCGCGAAGTCTGAACTCGCATCCGCATAGTTCTCGTTCCAGGCGACACCGGAACTATGCTGCAGAAGATTCCGCAGGGTCACGCCGTCCCAGGCGGTGCCTTTGAGTTCGGGCAGGTAGCGAGTGATCGGGTCGTTCACCGAGCCGATCAAACCCTCCTTGATCGCCATGCCGATCAGAATCGAGACCACGGACTTGGCAACCGAGCGCGACGTCCACAGCGTCTCATCGCCATTGCCGCGGGCGTAATATTCATAAACGATTTGATCCTGCTTCAATACCAGAAGTCCGGTCACGCTTTGCCGGTGCAGATATTCATCGAGACTGTAGCTGTGCCGGTCCATTTCGTAGCGTACGGGCGGCATCGGGCGACGCGCCGGCGGCAGCGGATACGGCGTGCCGCCGAGCGTGTGGAAGACGTCGCCTGGATAGAGGCGGTAGCCATTTCGAAAGCCAATGACCCGGCTGTCCTGATTCCAGTTGAGCATATCCTCGGCGGCCGGTAAGACGGGATCGAAAGGCACGGGGCAATGCGATAATCCTACGGCCCGGCATGCAAGCGCTGCGGGGCTCGGATCGGCCGAGGATGAAGTGCCGGCGATGGCGGCAAGGGCTAGGCCGGCCATCAGTGCCATCCCGAAGGAGGCCCAGCTGCGAGTCATCGAGCGGTTTCCGTTGCTAAAAGCATGCCCTGCCCCCTTTCGCATAACGCTAACATAGGAAGACGAGCGCGGTCGCGAGAGTCATGCCGGCGGCCAACAGTGCCTGCCCGAGCCTTGCGGTGAGGTGGATTTCGTTCATGATGTGCCCACGAGACTGCACCGCGCGCCGATCGCCAACAAACGCAATACCTGATCATCTTTTAAGGACAACTTAACGTGCCGCCCGCCTACGATCGACTGCCTTTGGGAGCCTTGCGAGTATTCGAGGCGGTTGCCACACATTTGAATTTTTCGGCGGCTGCCGAGGCGCTGCACGTCACTCCGGCCGCCGTCAGCCAGCAGATCAAAGCGTTGGAGTCCTACATTCAGGTACCGCTCTTTCGACGCAATGGGCGGCGAGTGGAAGTCACCGAAGAAGGCCTCGAATTGCTGCCCGCGGTGCGAGCCGGCCTCGACCGGCTCGAGTCGGCGGTGCATTTGATCAAGCAACATGGCCGCGCCGGACCGCTGCAAATCAGTCTCTTGACATCGTTCCTGCAAATTTGGCTGCTGCCGCGAATCCGATCGTTTCGGCGCAAATGTCCCAACGTCGAACTGCGCTTTCATACCTCTCGGGAATTGGTGGACTTCTCGCGCGCGGCCATTCACGTCGCGATTCGTTTTGGGCGCGGCAACTATCCGAATTTGCACTGCGAGAAGCTGCTCGATGATTGGATTGTGCCGGTGGGCACCCCGGAGTTGATCAAGCAATACGGCATGATCGAACGCGGCGCCGATTTGAGTAAATATCCGCTGCTCGAGGGCGACGATGCGCCGTGGCGCGTCTGGCAGACAACCGATGAAGAGGTCGCCTGGAATTCTCGCCCGCCCACCATCGATGATTCGGCGGGCCTGCTGATCGCAGCGGAAGAAGGCCTTGGCTTTGCGCTGTCCCGTTGGACCATCGTGACGCGATCGCTGCAGAAAGGCACGCTGCGCCTCGCGAGCAAGGAGGCGTTGCCGTTCAGTTCGAGCTACTACTTCGTATGCCCGCGCGCCTTTTTGGCGCTGCCCAAGGTCGCGCAATTTCGCGATTGGATCGTCGCCGCCGCCCGAGAGTTCCAGGGACCTCCGGCCGCTTCGCGTTCCGGCAAACCCTCCCCGTAGCCGATAGGAGCCCGGCTCCTAGTTGCGCCGCTCACTCGGTTCGAAGTACACGGCGATGCCACGGCCGAATTTCTGCAGCATCAGCGCCGATCCGCCGATGCCGAGATCAAGGGTTCCGCGGGCACCTGACAATTCGGTGCCCACCCCGGTGCCTAGGGATCCCATGGGCTCCTCGGTGATTTCCTGGAGCAGGATGCCGTTCGCGCCCAGCGTCGCGGCCTCTTCCTTGAGCCGCTTGATGACCACATCCGATTTCCCCTGCGCGCTGAACGTAAAGGAATGTTTGCTCGAGGTGCTCAGGACCGCGATTTCTTCATACGGAATCTTCGGCGGCTCCAGAAAGAGCTGAACTTGGTCCGGCAGAATCGGCGCGCGCGCTTTACCCACCAGTACGTGCGAGGTGACGCACGCGGCCAATAAGAGACTTGCTGCCGCGCAGCCGAGCTTCATCATTAGGTGATGATAGCCGCTGCGCCGCGGCCGCCGCATGATATCGTTTTCCTCCCTTGAGGAGCCTCCGTCATCGTGCCCGACGCCGCTTTCGCCAACATCGCACCCTTTGCGGAGTACGACGGACTTGGCTTGGCCGACTTGGTTCGGCGCAAGGAAATCTCGCCGGCCGAACTGCTCTCCTCCGCCATGACCCATGCCGAAGCGGTCAATCCAAAGATCAATTGCATCGCCCATCGCCACTATGACGAGGCCCGCGCGCAGATTGCCTCGGGTCTTGCCCCAGGCGTGTTCCATGGGGTCCCATTCGTCATCAAGGATCTCGGCGTCGAGCTCGCAAACACGGTGACGAGTTCGGGCAGCCTCGCCTTTAATGACCAGAAGGCCGCTGCCGACAGTGAATTGGTAGTGCGCTACAAGCGCGCGGGGCTGGTTATTTTTGCGAAATCGACCACGCCGGAACTCGGCTTGACTCTCACCACCGAATCCAAGGCATTCGGTATGACCCGCAATCCGTGGAATCTCGAGCGTTCGGTGGGAGGCTCGTCGGGCGGCGCCGCGGCCGCGGTCGCGAGCGGTATCGTGCCGATGGCGCACGCCTCGGACGGCGGCGGGTCCATCCGTGTGCCCGCGTCCTGCGCCGGACTCTTCGGTTTGAAGCCCTCCCGCGGCCGAATGCCGCTGGGGCCCGCCATGACCGAACCCTGGTTGGGACTGGCGACGGCTCACGCCGTCACTCGCAGCGTGCGCGACAGCGCGGCACTGTTGGACGCGACGTGGGGCCTGCAATTCGGATCGCGGTATTCGGCACCGCCGCCGCCGAGCGGAAGCTTTTTGCAGGAATTGGATCAGGCGCAAGGAACGCTGCGAATCGCGCTGCTGCTCACCTCGCCGACGGGTTCAGCGATTGATCCTGAATGTATCGCCGCCGCGCGCGCCTGCGCACGCCTGTGCGAATCGCTGGGCCACCGGGTGGAAGAGGCCTCGCCGGCGCTGGATGCGGCCGCGCTCAATGCGGGGTTCCTGGCGGTGGTCAAAATGTCCGTTGCTCAGGCGCTGCGCGACCGCGGCGCGCAACGAGGACGGCCGGTATCGCCCGAAGAAGTGGAGACTGTGACTTGGATTTTTGCGGACCAAGGTGCCAAGGCGACGGCGCTGATGATCGCGGATGCCAACGCGGCATTCCAAGTCGCGGCGACTGCCATGGGGCATTTTCTAACCCGGTTTGATGTGCTGTTGTCGCCCACGTTGGCAAAGCCGCCGGCGAAGCTCGGGATACTCGGCCTGTCGCCGGTAGACTGGGCGGTGTTCACCAAAGAGGTGACGACGTACAGTCCCTTCACGGCGCTGGCCAATATGACGGGCCAGCCTTCGATGAGCGTGCCTCTGCATTGGACGCCGGATGGGCTTCCGGTCGGCCTGATGTTCACGGGCCGGTACGGCGAGGAGGCGCAGCTGCTGCGTCTGGCTGCGCAACTGGAGCGGGCGCAGCCCTGGGCGCAGAAGCGGCCGACACTTAGTTAAGCACGAGTCTCGTCCGCCCTCTTTCGAGGTTATCCGGCGCACGCGGCGGCGATCGGACGCAGCTCGCGCTCGTACTGCATCACGAAGTCCAGAATCAGCCGGCTGGCGTCCGGCCCATCGGCGTCGTTGAACTCATGGCGAGGATCCCCGCCACTCCACGCGTGACCGAGCCCTTCGACCAAGATTCTGCGCAGCGCAAGCTGCCCCCGCCGCACGTAATCTTGCTGCCGGTAGGCGCGGCTTGCGCTCCCGATGCGCCGTTCATCGGAGGGCGGCATCGCACCGGCCGCGGGGTCGATGAATAGAGCTCGAGCTCTGAATTGCTCGACAATCGCAACCGCGTTCACCGGGTTGACCGTCGTGTCGCTGTCGCCGTGGATCACCAGAGCCGGCACCAGACTCCCGGACTCTCCCGCCTCGCTCATGAGCTGTCGCGCATGCAGGATGCCCGCGGCTGACGGTCCGGAGCGCATCGCTTCGATCGCTTGCAGCAGCGAACTGGCGGCGCCGCACATGATGCCGGAGTGGATGGCGCAGGCGGCAAAAAGGCGGCTGTGGCGCAGGGCCAGGATGCAGGCCATCGCGCCGCCGGCCGACATACCCGCCACGTAGACACGCTTGGGATCGATGGGCCGGCGAGCCGTCACTTGCTCGATCAAACGCGCAAGCAAAGCTGCCTCACCCTGGCCCGCAAGCGAGGCGGATTCGAACCAATTCCAGCAACGCAGCGGGTTGGAGCGCTTGCTTTGCTCCGGATACAGCACCGCACAGCGGCTGGCGTCAGCCAGCGAATTCATGCGCGTACCCTCCGCAAAGCTCGACGCATCCTGTGCGCATCCGTGCAACATGACGAGCAGCGGCAGGCTGTCGCGGCGCGAGGAGCCGCTCGGCAGATAAAGCCGATAGCCCAGAGTCGCGGACATCGAATCCTTGAATCGCGCCACGAGAAATCGGCTGCGGCCGGGCTCGGGCGAGCGCAAATACGGGCGTCCGCTACCGATTCTGCGTTTGAACCAACGTCGCAGCAAACTCAAGGGCCCCTCCGGAAGCTCATTCCAATAGCGGATGCCCCTTGGGTAATTGATGCGCGTACCAGGTGGCAAGCCGATGCCTGACCGTTTTTTCGGCGACCTGGTCCTCCGGCATGGGCGCGATGATTTTGTCATGCACCAGAAGACGATAGACGTACAGCGCCTTGAGGCTCGCGGAGTCGGTTGGCTCGAACTCGACCGCCTTGCGTCCTTCCGCATATTGAACGCCGGCGGCCAAGGCTGCTTTGAACAGCTCCGCTTCGTGTTTCAGTTTTTTCATGTGCATCCTCCAAACAGCACGCAGCAAATCCTGCGCGCGGGCCAACTCCCCGGTGTATACGCCAATGAGGGGTCTTTCAGCGACTGCTATCGTACTTGGTAACGAGCGATTTGGGCGCCACCAGTCGCCACGCGCGCTCGAGGAGGTCCGGCAATGCACGCGGATCGACGGCGGCGAAACGCACCAGAACCCAGGGATAGTCGCGATAGTGGTCCGTGATGAAGAAGACGTGCGGATCGGACTGCATCAAGATCTCGCGGTCCAGGAGATGCGAGCGAAGTACCAGGCATTCGCCGCTCTGATGCAGCCGCGCCAAGAGCTTGCCGCGGACCTTGAGCGCCGGTGTTCCGTACGAGGTAGATTCTTGGATACCCGGCAAGGTCCGCGCTGCGAGACACACTTGCGCGAAAGTGACCGGGCCCCCTCTTAAGGCTTTGGCGCGTCGGACGACCACTTAGGCTCGCGCTTGCTCAAAAAAGCCTCAATTCCCTCGCACGCATCGTCATGCATCATATTGCGCGCCATGACATCGCCCGCATAGTCGTACGCATCGCCGAGCGCCATTTGCCGTTGGCGGTAAAACATCGATTTGCCGAAGCGGACGGCTGCCGGACTTTTGCTCGCGATTTCTGCTGCCTTGCGCGCGACCGCGGCGTCCAATTCGCCGGCGGGAACTGCTTCGTTGATCAAGCCCCAGTCCACCGCCGTTGGCGCATCGATGAACCGTCCCGTGACCAGCATGTCGAATGCCCGCTTTTGGGAGACGTTGCGCGATAACGCGACCGCAGGGGTTGCACAGAACAAACCGACGTTGATTCCGGATACGGCGAATCGCGCGGTGTCCGACGCGATCGCCAAGTCGCAGCTCGCGACCAATTGGCAGCCGGCGGCGGTGGCAACGCCGTGTACGCGTGCCAGCACGGGAACCGGCAACGACTGAATGCTCTGCATCAGCCGGCTGCACCGGGCGAAAAGCGCTTGGTAGTACTCCAGCCGCCGGTTGCGGCGCATCTCGGCAAGATCATGTCCGGCGCAGAATGCGTTGCCGCTGCCGGCAATGACCACGCAACGCACCTCGGAATCGGCGGCAAGAGCATCGAGCGCAAGTTGCAATGCACCGATCGCCGACTCTGATAGCGCATTGCGTTGCTGAGGCCGCGTCATGCACAACGTGACGACGCCGTTGCATCTCTCTTGGGTGAGCCCGGCATGCGTCAACGGTTCAATTGGATTCATATAGGTGGCCTTGAATTAAGGACCCGTCGGGCTCGCCGCAGCCAATTCCGACCGGTGCCGCCAATCCGTCCGGCACCGGTCGGACCTGTGTCACCGAATCACAGGCAGGCCGGCCGCGATGGTCGTGGCGGCTGGGCTGCAGGACGCATGCCCCCACCCGCTGGCGCTGACGCCGATCTGCAAACCGGACGCGTTGGTGATGTCGTACACGATATTGTCAGGACGGCTGGCATCCCCGCTGACACCCCCCGGCACATAGTCCAGTTCCAGAGTGTGGCGCGTCCGCCAAGCGATGTTGTGATCCGCGCAGGAGGAGTCGCCGCTGACGCCCACGGCGCCGATCAATTCGCCTTGCGAGTTATAGAGCGCAAGACCACCGCCGAAGACGTTCACGCCGCCGATTTTTCCGCCGACCATCGGATCATGGGGGGTGCCGTAGTCGTGCGAGTCGCCTCGGTACGCCACGCGAATGTTGACGGGATTGCTGGCCTGAAGTCCGAATAGGCTGCCCCCGGGTTGCGTGGCGGTGAAGAGATTCGCTGTCGATAGCGCGAGCTGCGGAAGGCTGAACTCGTTGGCCGTATTCGCCTTCTGCGCGGAGATGTTACGGCTGCCCGGCCATTGCGCACCCCGGTTATTGCCGGTAAACGCGACCGCGCAGACGATGCCATCGCGATTGACGAGAGTACCCCACATATCGAGGTTGAACCCGCCGTTCTTATGCGCGCGCGCCGCGGCGAGCGCCGCGTGTAACTGCGCATGGGACGGCAGCTCGCTGCAAGCCGCTTGCACGTCAGCCTGATCCTCGTCGTTGTCGCCCGCATTCGCGAAACTCATGAATCCGCAGCCCATGACGCCGAGCGTGAGCGTCGAGGCCAGCATCCTTATTACACCCCTAGACATGACAAACTCCTTTTATCTAAATAACTTATGGAGAGACGGGAAAAGCTGCTCATCCGTCGAGCTCTTCAAATAGTTAGTGCGCGTCTCGGCCGGGGAGCGGACATATTATCGGCTCCCGCGGTCAAGATCTGCAAATTCTAGAGACTTGCCTATCCCGTGTTATGTCAAAGCATCAGGGACCCGTGTGGCGCTATACTTCGCGGGATCGACCCGCAGCTATTTTTAACGGCCCACGAACAAGAGGCGTCCGCACATGCTGGTTACCATCATCATCGTATTGATCGCGCTGATCATCGTGTCGCGGTCTTTGTTCCGCACCGTGCCGCAGGCCACGGTGGGCGTCGTCACGGTATTCGGCAAGTACCGACGCATCTTGCGCGAGGGCCTGAACTTCAAACTGCCCTGGGAAAACGTCGCGCACCGTCTGTCGCTGCAAAATCGCGCGCTGCAGTTGGAGTTTCAGGCGATTACGCAGGATCAGGCGAACGTCAAGTTTGCGACCATGGTGCTGTACGCCGTGGCTGCCTCGGAGGAGGAGGCGATCAAAAAGGCGGTGTTCAGTTTCGCCACCGGACAGGAGTTTCAGCTGGCATTGCAGCGAACCATCGATGGCTCGATTCGTCAGTTCGTCGCGACCACCAAGCAGTCGGATATCCTGGGAATGCGCGCCGAGATCGTCGATCACACCAAGAAGAATCTCGACGAGGTGGTGCTCAACTGGGGCTACGTGGTGCGCGACATCCAGATTACCGACATGACATTCGACAAGGAGATCATCGATTCCATGGCGCGCGTGGTGTCATCCAAGAACCTGCTGGCGGCGGCCTCCAACGAAGGTGCGGCCCTGCTGGTCAAGCGGACCAAGGATGCGGAAGCGGAGGCCGCTTATAAGACCATCGGCGCGGAAGCCGACAAGAAGGCCTCGGCGCTGCGCGGCGAGGGTCTGGCGCTGTTCCGCAAGAACATCGCCGTCGGCATGAAGGAAGCGGCCGACAGTCTCAAATCGGCCGGTGTCGATACGCGGTTTCTCCTGTTTCTGGAATACACCGACGCGTTGAAATACGTCGCCGAGCATTCGCAGGGCAAGGTGATCTTCATGGATAACGGAGCTTCGGCACCGGCGAAAGTGACTCAGGGCCTGTTCGGGATGCTCGATACGCCGGGAGGCGCCAACCCGACCGCCGAGCCGTCGTCTTAAGCGCAGGACTTAGGGTACCCGCTCCCCCGCCCGGGGCGCTTTAGTCCCAATCGTCGCCGATCGGCATTCCGGGTGGCGGTTCAATGGGGGGTGCCGGCGTGAATCTCGCCGGATCCCTTTCGAATTGTTCGATCCGATGGCTGAGAAATACTGCAGTCGCGGATTTTGAGTCGGATTGCTGCCTTATCTCCAGTAGTTTGGCGTAAGCGATGGCGTGAACCTCAACCGAAGCATGCGCGTTGGCGGCGAGACCTAGCAGAGCCTCGACTGCCCGAGCATAAACCGCCTGCTGCACGAGTCCGGCCAGCGTCTCGGGAGGCGCGGCGGAATCGCTTCGCGCCGGCCGCACCGCGACGAGTACGGCATCGATCAGTTCCGTAAGCGACGGGTTCTTCGAATCGCGGGCGTGGTACTCCGCGATGCGCGACGTACGTTGCGCATCGAATAACCCTGCCAGCGTCATGTCCGCGGCGCATTCCGCCGCAGCGATGGGGTCGAAGGTCGGACCGGTGTTCGACGGCAGTGACTCACGGGTCCGCTCGAATCCCGGAGGCCGAGGCGGAAACTGGCGGAGCAAGGGCTCGGGCAACGTGAGGAATCCCGGTGCCAACGTCTTGAGGACGGCGCTGAGCGCCTTTCTCTGATCGACTGCCTTGACGATGGCCGGGCTCATCTGGCCATCGCCCCGCACTTGGTATCGGTAATCCAGGCCGCCAATTTCCTTGATGGCGGCTTCCGTCTGGTAGCGGTGCAGCAGATAGAGCGGCACCAGCGTGTCCTCGAGTTGCGCGATGGGACTGCCCGGTCTGATGGCGTTTGTACCGAAACGGGTCAGCGCCGCCGCCCGGATCGTCAGGATGCGCTCGAGTTCATCGGCAGGATCCGTACCGTTGTCCCACAGGTGGGCGTGCGGATGCGCACCGCCAATCGGCCGCGCATCGTCATCGCTGATATAAACGAGACCGAGCTTCTCGGCGCCGGCCAAGATCGCGTTCAATTCCAGAGTCTCGTCCGACGGCCTCTGGAACTGCCGATAGCCGTAGTCGATCGCAACCTTGTCCCATTGCCCGATGCCGAGAGCGTAAGCCTTCGATAAGTCAGGCACGCCGCTGCCATCGAGCGTGATCCAAGGGTGCGGGTAATCCATCACCGAGACTGATTCCGACGGGTTGTGCGGAAACGAGCTCGCCGCAAAGTTATGCGCGAGACCCAGAGTATGTCCCGTCTCGTGCGCGGCGAGCTGGCGCAGGCGCGCCAACACCATATTGCGCATCGGATCATCCTCTCCGGTGAATGTGCGGCCGGCGACGTAGGGTGACAGCAAGGCTTCCGCAATCAAATAATCCTGCCGGCCGCGCAGCGAGCCCAACGTGACGTTGCCCTTGATGATTTCTCCCGTGCGCGGATCGGCGATCGGCGCGCCGTACGACCAGCCGCGGGTATAGCGATGCACCCACTGAATGACGTTGTAGCGAACATCCATGGGATCGGCGCCCTCGGGCATCACATCCACTCTGAATGTCCCGGGCGCCCAACCGGCTGCTGTAAACGCCTGGTCCCACCAACCCGCTCCTTCGACGAGCGCCGAGCGGATCGGATCCGGAGCACCGCGATCGACGTAGTACTGAATCGGTTGTTCGGCGACACAGGCACGTTTGCACTCCGGATCCTTTTTGACGAGCCGGTGCCGGTAAATAAAGCGCTCATCGAGCGGCGCACCCAGCGGCGCGGAATAGTCCCGGTAGCTCATATCAAAGTAGCCGGCGCGAGGATCGTACCGTCTGGCCTGAAATCCGGGCCCGGGCAATTCGATGAACGATTGGCGCTCGCGGATCGTGAGAGCATGCGCGTCGGGCGTGACGTCGCGGACAAACGCGCTCATCTGCGGGGATTCGGTGGAGAACGTCAAGATGGCTTCCACTTCCGTGTTCTTCGGAAAAGCGCGCGTCGCATCGAGCGCGATGGCTGATCTCGAGGCGTCGAGCTTGTAAGCATCCTGGTGGCTGTGCGAAAGCGATTCGGAAATATTGTTTGCATCGCGCAAAAAGAAATCGGTCGCATCCACGAGCACCGCGCCGCTCTTCGCCGCGTCCGCTGGGTTGTGCGCCGCCACGGTAAATGCCGCCAAAACCGACTCCGGAAAGGATTGGCGAAGCGCCAGGCGTTCGGCTGGATCGACCGAGGAGGTGCGGAACTTCTCGTTGGCTTCGACCAACAGAACCTTTGGACCAAATCGCTCAAAGCGTACGATCTGCGGCTCCGACATTTGTCCGCGGTCGAGGCCGAGGTCGTTGGATCCCACGCCGTACGGCAAGGTATTGACATACAGAAGGTCGACATTCAACGCCGGGATTTCGAGGTATAGCTTGCCCGCAGCCTCGTCCCAGTAAAGCGGCAGCAGCCCCGGCATGTGCTTCATCGACGCAGTCTTGCGGGCGATCGACGGAGTCGCGTCCTCTGCGGCCTGAGCGGAGGATTGCGCCAGAGCGAGCATGCAGGCCAGGAATGAAACCGCCAGCGGTCGGTGCGGCATTCACAAAGAGTACGTCATGCCGCGGATCGCGGCAACACGCCGTCAAGGATACGAAGCGGCCGCGCGCAGAGCCGCGAACGTACGCGCCGCGGCGGTCACCCTGGAAATGTAGTCCCGCGCATTGTGATCTCCGCAGCGCTGCCCTTCCGTCAGACGCATACCACGGCGTACGTACGCATCGCCGGCGCCTGCGCCGCAAAGGTGAATCAACGCCGCCAGTTCCTCTTTTCCCTCCCGGGTCGCAAACTTCACTTGATGGCGCTCGAGAGCGCTTGCGACACTGCGATCGAGGTACGCCGAGGTGAGTTCCACCGCATGCGACGGCACGGTTCGAGTGTAGAGACTGTTGAACCAGCACGAATTCCAGTTGTTCCACGCTCCGTCCTCGATCACGGCATGGCGGCGAATGCAATAATGCCGCGCCTCGGCAAAAGTGCCGTCCGTAATCTGGTACATCCCCACCGCGCTCGACGCGGGACGGTAGAGGTCGAACGGTTCCGGTTTCCAGGACCAGCGCCAATAGGTACGCACCACCGGATTGCCGGAACCCTCGACCTGCGCCAGCGCGGCGAGCAGTTCGGGGGTAATCAAGTCCGTGGAATATTTTAGAAATAGCGGACCGTACTGCCGCCAAGTTTCGGGAGCTGACTTGTTCAGCGTACCGCTGACAGGAAAAAAAAGCTCCGATGGTTTGCGCACGACCTGATACATCCAGTTGAGAGCGAACCACAGCATGACGACGACCGAGGCGCCGATGAGAATTTGCAAAAATCGCGGAGCTCGCCGGAACGCGCGCCAGGCGCGCCGCCGCAGGCGCGCGGTCGGCCAGAGCAAGGCGAAGCCGGAGCGGCGGTGTAACTTCCTGGTGGACTTGCGCGGGCCAGATCTGCCCACGGCTTTGCGCGGCCTCAAGGACAAGATCCTCGTGCAGGGATACCCCGATGACTCCATGGCGGACACCTTAATCGATAAATGGATGCTTGTCTGACGCGACGAAGCACTTGAATGCCCTGGGGCGACTCGCCGATTCGTGCGTTAATGGGTCATGCTACGTTCGTTAACCCTGCGGCCGGTGCTGATTGGGACAGCAGCGCTGTCGGCCACCCTGATCCTCATCGGCGCCGGGTTTGTCGCCGCCGTTGACGCGGGCTACTTTCGCGGAGCATTTACCCGTTTTCTCGCCGCCCGTAGCGGACGCCAAATAGTGATCGGCGGGACGCTTAAATCGCACCTCTTCTCGCTCCATCCGAGCATAACGGCCGAGCGGGTTACGATCGGCAATCCCCCGTGGATGCCGGCGGGTACTACGGCGGAGGTCGGAAAGATCTCATTGCTGATGCAGGCGCCATGGTTCGGCCGCTCCTTCAGCATCGAGCGGCTGCAGATGGACGCCGCGACGTTCTATCCGGTGCGCGATTCGACGGGTCATGCAAACTGGCAATGGACTGACCCCGACAAGTCTGCCGCCAAGACCATGCCGATCATCCACGGCTTGTCGGTGCCCGGGGCTCATATGGTGCTCGATGATGCCCGGCGCCATTTGCAGTTTGACGGCACCGTCTCGGCCCAAGAGGTCGCCGGTGCGGGGGCAGGAGCACAGGCTCTGCGGATCGAAGGGTCGGGCCAATTGAACGGCCGCGCCGTCTCGTTTGAAATTGTTGCTGATCCTCTTGCTACCGCAAGTCACGACCGTCCGTATCACTTCACCTTCGCCGAGCGCTCGAGTGGTTCGAGCCTCAACGCTCGCGGCTTCCTGCCGCAGCCTTTTGACTTCGGCGCGCTCGATGCGGACTTCGATGCGGCTGGGGCGGATTTGAAGGATCTGTATTTTCTGACCGGTGTGAACTTGGTGAATACCGGCGCCTACCGCCTGTCGGGCAAATTTGAACGCCGCGGAACCCGCTCCGAGTTCAGCGAACTCGCGGTGACCTCCGGGCAAAGCGATACGTCGGGGAGCGTCTCGATCGACAGCTCGAGCGGCCGTCCAAACCTCGACGCTGATCTGACCGCGCAATTTTTGCGCTTAGCGGATCTGGGTGAGCGCGCGGCGGGCCGCGCCCCGGATCCCGGGACGGCCGCGCCGCTGCTGCTGTCGAATGCCGTGCTGCGCCCGAGTGCGGTGCGCCACGGCGAGGCGCTGGTCAAGTTTCGCGCCCGCCGCGTTCAAGTGGGCCGCATCATGCTAAGTGCGGTCTCGGCCAAGTTAACCATCGATCATGGCGTGCTCACCGTCGCGCCGTTGCTGGCCGACGTGCTGGATGGCAAGCTCGCAATGCACCTCAAGTTCGATGCGCGCACCGATACTCCCGCCGTCACGGCGGACCTCAAGATCAGCGGCGTGCAACTCGGACAAGTCGAGCATAAAGGTTCGGGCCCCGCACCCTTCGAAGGCCTGATGCAGGGACGAGTCCTCATCACCGGCCGCGGAAGTTCGCTCCACCAAGTCGCGGCCAGCGCAAACGGTACCGTGACGGCGGCGCTCCCGCACGGCACGATGCGCGCTTCTCTGGCGGAGTTGACGGGGATCGATCTGCGCGGACTTGGCTTGTTGCTCACTAAAAGCAAGCAGGAGGCCGAGGTGCGTTGTGCGGTCGCCAGTTTTCAGGCTCACGACGGCACGCTGAGCGCGCAGACTCTGGTGGTGGACACCGAACCCGTTCTAATCACCGGCGAGGGTCTCATCCGCTTGGATACCGAGGCGCTTGATCTGACGCTGCTTGGGCATCCCAAGAGCATAAGAATCTTGCGGCTGCGTGCTCCCGTGGCGGTGCGCGGTAGCTTATCCCACCCATCCATCGATATTCACGCGCAACACCCCACGCTCAAGATCGTCGACCTGGGCCACGCCAAGGATGCCGACTGCGCCGCCCTGCTCGCCGCCGGCCTTCCTTAAGGACAGCCCTCGGCGCCTCACGATTCCCAGTGCCCGCGCACATGCTGCCACTGCGATCCTACCTGCTCCCAGCGATCGGCAACCCAATGAGCCCCGCGGCGCTGGTAGACGTAGCTTCCGGACACCCAATGGTATGCGCGGCCGTTCCAATCCCAATACCCCGGCGCCCACACATAGCCATCGCGCGGCGCGGCCCGCTCGACGCGTGCCGGCGGCGGCGCGGCATCGGCGTTGATGTCCTCCGCCGCCGCCGCGACCGTGGCCGCGGCCGTTGCAGCGGCGGCGAGCCAGAACGAAGTGATCATGACTCTACGAATAGTGCTCATTTCCCGACTCCTGTTAGCATGAGGGCGCTCAATTTCGTGACATCGCTTGACTACACCGACCTGTGTAAGTAAAACGGTAAACATGCTGCCTGTCAAGACAAATCTACACAGATCGGTGCAATCATGACCCGATGGGCCGCCAAAGAGGCCATGCAGCAGAGAATTCTCGACACAGCCGATCGGCTGTTCTACCGCCAGGGAATCCGCGCGGTCGGCGTCGACACCATCGCGGCTGAAATCGGTATCAGCAAGCGCACGCTTTATAATTACTATCCGTCAAAGGATGCGCTGATCGTCGCCTATCTGGCGCGGCGCTTCGTGCCGCCCAAGCCATCGGACCGGCCGCCCCTCGAGCAGATTCTGCGCATCTTCGAGTGGCTCGAGCGCTGGTTCGGCAGCGATACATTCCGCGGCTGTCCCTTCGTCAACGCCCTTGCCGAGTTGGGTAAACCGACGCACGATGCGGCCAAAATTGCGGTCGCCTTCAAGGAACAACGGCGGCTCTGGCTGCGCGAATTGCTGGCAAAATCCGGTGCGGCGGATCCCGAGAGCTTGGCTACTCAAATCGCGATTCTGGTGGAAGGGGCGATCGTCGCGGCACTCGTCCGCGGCGATCCGCGGATGGCCCAGGCCGCCAAGGAGGCAGCCTGCGTTCTGTTGACCGCAGCCGGCGTGGCCGGACTCGCCGCTGCTGAACGGTCCGCGGCGGCGCCGGCCCGGCGCGCCCCGCGGGCGTCGCACCGGCCGGCAAAACGCAAGATCGTGAGCAGCGTGTAAACCATTTCCCCTGTCGCCGCCTCCAACCCGGGTAAGAATTCATTCGAGGCGAGCATGCAGGCGGAGGCAACGATTGCTGATTTTCCCGATTCCGCGGCGCGCGCAGCGGCCGAGGAATTCAGGGCTGTCGCAGCAGCGGCCGGCGGGGATCGATTCGCCTTCGAAGGCCTGTACCGCAACCACGTCGGGCGCATTCACGGGCTGTGCTTGCGGCTCACCGGACATCGGGAAACAGCCGAGGACTGCGTCCAGGAAACGTTTGTGAGCGCCTGGCGAGGGCTCGCACGGTTCGAGGCGCGAAGCGCGTTTTCGACCTGGCTGCACCGAATCGCCGTGAATACCGTGGCCTCGCGCCGCCGAGGCCTCGCACAGGCTCTGGAGACCAGCGTCGACGGCGAGGCGGGCGAATTCGATCGGCACGCGAACGAGGACACGCCGCCCATCGATGTTGAAGCCTCCATCGCGGCTCTTCCGGAGGCAACGCGCCACGTGCTGGTGCTCGTGGGTTTGTACGGATTCAGTCATCAAGAGGCCGCGGATGCTCTCGGCATCGCGGTCGGTACCAGCAAGGCCCAGTTCCACCGCGCACGCCACATGCTTGCGGTGCGCCTCGGGCTTGCCTCGGAGGGCACATGAGCCAAGAACACCCTGCAGACCGCGCTACGCTCGATGAGCTGCTCGCGGCGCTGCCCCGGGAGACGCCTCCTGCACGTGACCTATGGCCGGAGATTCTGGCGTCGATTTCCGTCCGCAGCGGCCTGCCGACGGCACGGCGGCGCTGGCCTCTGGCGCTCGCGGCCGGCGGCGCAGCGGCGGCGATATTGTTGGGCTGGCAGATTGCACACAATCGCGCAGGTCTCGTCGCCCAGACGCCGGTGGCAAGCGGTCAGAGCGAATCGCTGCACACGGCGGCCTTCGCGGTTCCCGCCGGTGCGGAGTACCTCTCCACGCGGGCCGCGCTCGAACACACCTATCGCGAACGGCTCGAGCTGCTCGCGCCCGCGACGCGCGATCGCATCGAGCATGACATGTCGATGATCCGTGCGGCGAATGCGGATATCCGCCAGGCGCTTGCCGCCGATCCCGAAAGCGCCGTGCTGAATCACTTGCTGGAAAGCACGTGGCAGCAGGAATTCGACCTTTACGCAACAGTAATCCGCGCAACTGCGCCGACCGGCCCGAGAACTCCCATATGAAAATCCCTCAAACCCGATCTAGTATCCTTCCGGCTGCGGTTTTGGCGCTGGCCGCAACCTGTAGTGCGCCCGCCGCATGGGCCGCCCGTCCAGGCGTCGATGAACATGCCGCGGCAGATGAGCACGGCCAGGTCGAATTGTTCAACATCAGCGGCCGAATCGAGGTCGTAGGCTGGGACAAGCCGGAAGTCGCCGCATCCGGCACCCTGGGTGGCAGCCACCAGAGGGTCGACATTTCCTCGTCCGGTACGCGTACCACCGTTCGTGTGGTGCACGGTGTACCGGGAGACAAGGATTGGGGCGTGAGTTTCGGCGAGGGCGGTGAAACGAATCTCATCGTGCACGTACCGCGCGGCAGCAGTCTTGAGGTGTCACTGGTCAGTTCCGACATCGCGATTCGCGACGTGCAGGGCGATCAGGAGTTGCAGACGGTCAGCGGCAATGTGACCACAGCCGCCGTCGGTGATGCACGTATTCACACCGTAAGCGGCGACATTCAATTGACGGCAGCGCCGCAATCAAAGTTGCTCGAGCTCAGCACCATCAGCGGCAACTTGCACGTGACCGGCGGAGGCGGCGATGTCAGCGTCAACACAGTCAGCGGCGACGGCACGCTGGCGCTCGGCACGGTCAACCACGCACAATTCAAAGCCATTCATGGCAATTACCATGTATCGCTTGGTCTTGCGCCCGACGGCCGTCTGGAGGCGGAATCGATCAGCGGCGACATGACGATCGATTTTCTTGGCAGCCTGCCGCCCGCGGATTTCGACTTGCAGTCGTTCAGCGGGGATATGAAAACGTGCTTCGGCCAGCAAGCGATTCGCGAGCGATACGGTCCGGGCTCCCGTCTTTCATTTCGGGAGGGCAGCGGCAGCGCTCGGGTACGAATCGAGACCAAAAGCGGCGACGTCACCCTCTGCACCAAGCATTAGACCCGCCCCGGCACCGCGGCGACAAGCATTCTTCTGTTTTGACCTGCCGGCACGGCCGAGTGCAAACTCGAACCGCGAGAAGGTGAACGTGGAGATTGTGTGCCGCAAAACTGGAACCGATTGATTTGTGTGAGTAGCGGCGCGCTCGACGCAGCACCGCGCGCGTGAGGCGTCTCGACGCTCGTTACGCGCTGTGGGGCGCGGGCGGTATCGCGCTTGCAGCCATCCCGGTGTTCGCCGGCTTTACCGGCCTCGGCTGGGAACTCGCGCAGATGGCGGGGCTCGCCGGCGCCCTCGCCAGCATTGCCCTCTGCGGCTCGCCCGTCCGGCCGCGGAATTCCTCGCCGCCGACGCTGCTGTCGCTGCGTCTGCACACCCTCATCGGCTGGGCGGCGCTGATCGCGGTGGCTCTGCATATCGGCGGACTGATATTGGCCGATCGAACGGTAGTCGAATACCTCAAACCGACCACGCCTCTGTATCAGCTGGCGGGAATTCTCGCGGCCTGCCTGCTCCTGGTCGTCGTGTTGAGCGGAGTCGCCGGCGTGCGCCGCCGTCTCTGGGCAAGTCACCGCGGATTCCAGGCAACGCATGTGATCTTGGGCTGCGCGCTCGCCGCTCTCGTCGCCGTGCACGTCGTCGTGACCGCGAGGTACTTAGGCGGACCCGGACGGCGGGCTCTGTTCGTCGCGGTCACCATCGGCGCGATTCTGATGTTGCTGCGGGCGCGCCGGCCGAGCGATGGGGCCGCCCGCGAATCCAGGACGCGGCGCCAGTTCGTTTTCGGACGACACTCGTCGTTGATCGTGGGCGTCGTGGCGGTTGCTGCCGCCGCGCTCGCCGCGCTTTTTCCGGACGCGGTCGGCGCCGCGTTGCGCGAGCCGCTGCTTGCGCGTACGAGCACCATCCCGCTCGATTTCCCGCATGGCAAGCATGGCATGGTCAACTGTCTGACATGCCACCACAATTACGCGGATGGACGAGGCTGGGATGCGTGTGTCCGGTGCCATCGCAGCAGCCGCCCGGATCTCAAGGAAGGCGCCGAGGCGCGATTCCACGGTTTCTGTTTCCAGTGCCACCGGCACCCGGACGCGGCCTTCAAGCACCATGGCCCCGTTTCCGGCTGTACCATTTGCCACCAGCCGCCCGGCACGATAGTCCAGGGGGACGATCCCGTGCGCTAGTCAGATCCAGCGCGCTGATCAGGGTTTTAGCTGACCGCGAATCTCACCGGCCTTGTGCTCCGCGCTGTGCACGTTCACATACAACTTCCCGGCCTTGAAGTCCGCATACTGCTCATCCGTCAGCTTGGAACCCGCCGGAACGGACCATACCCCGTTGTCGCCCTTGCTCAGCGTGATGATGGGGGGGCCGCTCTGACCCGGCGCGCCCACATGAATGTGGGCCACCGTCCCGTCGATGCCGGCAGTCTTGAGCGTGCCGCTGACGGACTTGTCCGCCGAGATGGTGATGGTTCCTGAAGCGGTTGCCGGCGTCGTCACCGGAGGGGTCTCTTCAGCACCGGTCAAGGATACTTTCAGGTCGGCAGCCAAAGCCGAGCCGCTGCCGGCTATGAGCATGGCGGCTGCCACGAGTGCGGACGATCGCCGAATGTTGAACAATTTCATATTAACTCCCGGGGTTGAGGTTACTCTGCGCGGCCGCTCTAGGAAGAGATCTCCAAAGAGACAATCCGGCAAGGAATCATCGCGTCTTCGTCGAATGTATAAACGGCACAAAGCCGGTGATATCCATCGGCAATAATCAATTTGCTATGCGGGGAATCGCGGCACAGCAACAGCGGCGACAGCGGTTGCCTGAGATGGATCAGCGCGCGATACCTTTCCACGTGGATATCGCCTCCGCCGAGCAGAGGAACTCCCGACGCTCTAAATATGTCCTTGGCCGCGAATTCAGCCACGGTGGCACGCGCCAATCTATCGACCACGCGCTTGGCGGCCCGCGGCTCCAGAAGCAGGCCGAGGTACGACTCCGCCGCCGGATAATCGTGCTTCGCGGGCTTACCGAGCCACTTGATCTTGGTCCTCTTCATCGCCGCGAGTCTACTCGGTCCGCCCGGCCATAGTACAATGGCCGCCTGATGAAAATCGGCCTGCAGGTACCCAATTTCACGTGGCCGGGAGGTCCCGGCGCGATCGCGGGCAAGCTCGCGGAAATCGCGCGTGCCGCCGACGAAGGCGGGTTTTACAGCCTCTGGGTGATGGACCACTTTTTCCAGATCAGCATGATAGGTCCGCATGAGCACGACATGCTCGAGGGCTATAACACCTTGGGCTTCCTCGCGGCGCTAACCAAAAAGGTGAAACTTGGCACGATGGCGACCGGCGTGATCTACCGTTACCCCGGCATCCTGGTGAAGACCGCGACGACGCTCGATGTGCTGTCCGGCGGGCGTGCCTATTTCGCCATCGGCGCTGCCTGGAATGAGCAGGAAGCCAAAGGTTTGGGTGCGCCATTCCCGCCGTTGGGGGTGCGTTTCGAATGGCTCGAGGAAGCGCTGCAGATTGCCAAGCAGATGTGGTCCGCGAACAACGGGGCCTATCACGGCAAGCACTACCGCCTCGAGGAGACCTTGTGCAGCCCACAGCCGCTGTCGCGCCCGCATCCGCCGATTCTCATCGCGGGCGGCGGTGAGAAAAAGACGCTGCGTCTGGTCGCTCAGTATGCCGATGCCTGCAATCTGTATGGGCCGGCGGAGACGGTGAGCGCCAAATTGGCGATTCTGAAAGAGCATTGCAGCGCGCTCGGCCGAGACTTCAAGTCCATTGAAAAGACCACGCTCGGCACCGTTGACTTGGCACCCGGCAAGATGACCGCGCAGCAGGTGGTCGGTCACTGCCGTGCGCTCGCGGACATCGGTGTGCAGCATGCAATCTTCAATTTGCCTAACGTGCACGAGATCAGGCCGCTCGAGGTGTTCGCCCGCGAGATCATCCCCGCGGTCGCCGCTTTTTAATCCGGTTCGCATTGGCCACCGGCGGCGCTTCGCCGTAGAATGGCGCCTATGGCTAAAGTATTGAATTTTGGCTGCTTGCCTTGCGTCATTGGCGGCTTGTTGATGCTCAATCGTGCCGTGGCGGTGGATGTGGCCGCCGTCCCAGCTGCACGCGCCGCTCTGCCTCAGGGAAGCGTCTGGGAATGCGTGCTCAATGGTCAACGAACTTTCTCGGATGCGCCCTGCGGCGCACACCCGGTTGTTCGGCAGCTCAAGCCGCTCAACACCATGGAATCGTCTCCCGCATTCTTCTTCGATGATGCAGCCCCTGCGGCCGCCGCTTCCGATCAGAGTCCAGCGGACTCCACGGACGGCAGCACGGCGAGCTCGGAGGTGTATTGGATTCATGAGCGAGCGCGACGTGCACATCCGCCTGCGCACGGCAGCCGCGGTCACGAACGTTCGCGGAAACATTAGTGAAACCTCATGTCGCCGCACTTCGCAAACCGGGTTCAGCTGCCGCAAAGTGAACATGCTCCGGTTCCCAATGCCGCACACGTGGGCAAAGCCGCGGGCAATCGTGAAATTCGCGTATCCGTCATTTTGAAGCGCAAGACCGCGCTCGACATTCCATCGCTTCACGGCCGGCAACTTTCACGCGAAGAATACGCCGCTCATTACGGCGCATCGCCGCAGGACTTCGATGCCGTGCGCGCCTTCGCCAAGACCAGCGGACTCAAGGTCGATGACAAGAAGTCGAGCCTCGTGCACCGCCGCGTCGAATTGCGCGGAACCATCAGCGCCTTCAATCAGGCTTTTGGCGTCGAACTCAACGATTATGAGCCAAGCGGCGAAAAGCAGCGCGGTGCGCGTTTTCACGCCATCGTGGGTTCCGTGACCGTGCCCGAGGAGTTGGCCGGCCGCATCGAGGCCGTGCTCGGCCTCGACAACCGCCCGATCGCGACTCCGAAGCTCCGCCTGCGCCGCAAGTCCTCGCCCGCCGCGAACCAAGACGCCGGTACTTTCATCCCGCCACAGGTCGCGCAGGTGTACGGCTTCCCCACCCCTCCCAGCGGTGTTTCCGCGGGCGCCGGACAGACCATCGCCATCATCGAACTCGGCGGCGGCTACAACATCGCCGACATCACGAACTATTTTTCGCAGAGCATCGGCATCACCGCACCGACCGTCACCGATGTGATTCTCGACGGCGGCGCCAACGACCCGACCAACGCGAACAGCGCCGATGCCGAAGTCCTGCTCGATATCGAAGTGGCCGGTTCCGTGGCTCCCGGGGCGAACATCGTCGTCTACTTCACCACCAACACGGACCAGGGATTTCAAGACGCCATTTCCACCGCCATCCACGATACGGCCAACAGCCCGAGCGTCATTTCCATCTCCTGGGGCGGTCCGGAATCTAGCTGGGCACAGACCGCGATGAATAGCATGGACACGACCTGCCAGTCGGCGGCCGCGCTCGGCGTCAGCATCACGGTCGCTTCCGGCGACAGCGGTTCGTCCGACGGAGGAAGCGGCAACAACGTGGACTTTCCCGCTTCCAGTCCCCACGTCCTGGGCTGCGGCGGCACCGCGCTTAACGTCAACAACGGTCAGCGCGCGACGGAGGTCGTATGGAACGACCAGGCATCCGGCGGGGGAGCGACGGGCGGCGGCGTCAGCGCCGTGTTCTCATTGCCCACCTGGCAGGCAAACGCCGGCGTGCCGGCCGTTCATGAGAAGAAGCACAAAAAAACCAAGCACCCCCCCAAAAAAGGTGCTGCGGTTCCGCCGGCGGCCGCGAGCGGCGGCGGTCGTGGCGTTCCCGATGTCGCGGGCGATGCCTCTCCGGATACCGGCTACCAGATCCTCGTCGACGGCCAGCAGGAGGTCGTCGGCGGCACCAGCGCCGTGGCGCCGCTGTGGGCAGGCCTCATCGCGGTGCTGAACCAGCAGTTGGGCAGGAATCTTGGTTTTCTCAATCCGCAGCTCTACCCCTTGGGAGAGGCGCCGTTCTTCGACGTCACCAGCGGCAACAACGGAGCCTTCTCCGCCGGCACCGGCTGGGATCCCTGCACCGGGCTCGGCTCACCGAACGGACAGGCGCTGCTAACGGCGTTGCAAGGCAATTCAAACGCAAAGAAGTGACGGGTGTCGCCGGCGCGTTCATGCGACGTGCCCCGTGAAAGTGCGCAGCGCGGGATTGGTGCGGTCCGGCATGCGCAAGGCGGCAGCCACCCCGGGGCGAGCACGCATGCGTTCCGCCCAATCCAGCAATCGCGGACAGCGGGCGGAAGTTCCGATGTCGGGGAACATGCGCGCCACCATCATGCCGCAGTGGGAGAAAAAATTGACATCCGCCAGCGTGAAAGCATTTCCGGCCAGCCAGGGCGTAAGGCTCAGTTGAGTTTCGACTTTGTCGACCGCCACCTCGATTTTGCGGGTGGCATTGTTAAGATCGGTCTCGCTGAAACCGGAGCGCGCCGTCTTCCACTTCTCGCGCTGTTCGTGCAGCGGAATTCGCTCGACGAGCTTTTCAAAATCGCCGCTCTCGATTCCCCGTGCGATGACCGCCACCATGCGATGCCAACCGTGCATCGACACATGGTTCATGACGTGCTCATCCACGAACTTGTTCCAATAGCGCATGGCGGCCTTTCCGGCGGGATCCGCCGGCCGCAGCGGCGGCGCATCGGGGAATGCGTCCTCCAGGTATTCATTGATCACGGTCGTATGTGTGACGATGAGCCCGTCATGATCCAACACCGGCACCTGGCCTTCCGGGTTGATGGCGACGAACCACGGTTCGTGCTGCTCGAATTTGTGCAGATCGACGTAGACGCTCTCGAAAGGGAGCTGTTTCTCATGCAAGGGGATCAGCGACTTCAGCGAATTCGCCACGGGTTCAGCGTGGTACAATTTTAATGTCATAGCGTCGCTCCTAGGACGGCCGGCCAGGAGATTATTGCATGCCGGATAAACCCAGCGCACGCCACAGCGCCTTCGCGAAGGCGGTCTGCCTTGATCTTCCGTACATCTTGGACAGCATCTGGCGGCGCGCCGAGTTCAATGTGAACCGGTTCTTTTCCTACCAGGTGCGCCCTGCAGAGCCGCACGGCGTCGAAGCGAACCTCGCTGTTCGTCCCTACACGCGAATCCCGGCGTTTTGGTTTTTTCTCGCGACGCTCGTGTTCGTCGCCTATGGGCCGACGTTCACTGCCTGGTGCAGCGTCGTGGGTCCGGCCGGCATGCGCGATACGCGTGCTGTGCTTGGCGCGGCCTGCGTCGTATTGGCGGCGGCGGCGTGGTGGCGGCTGATCCGCTACGGCGAAGCGCGCGCGCAGAAGCGCTTCTTCAAGGCGCCGGTACTCGCCGGCGAGATCTGGCGGCGTCTATTCGTGCGCGCCGGTGTGCAAATCGCGGTCTTCGCTACCGTAACAACAATATAATCAATATATTGCTTGCTAGTCCTTGGGAGGATTGCAGGGCGGCGGCGTGGCGTCGTTGCACAAGCCGGTGCGTGCGTCGCGAGTCTCGGAGCCAGGGCTGTCGTCATTCGGAACGGTGCTGACGCAGCCGACGAGGAGCCAAGCCGCTGTAATAAACCCTAACGCTAGCTTCACGATGCCTCCTACTCGCGGCCCGCGCGGCGAGGTGGAATTCAATCTCAGGAAGCTTGAGGCCAGCAATTGGCAACCGCTGTCGCCCGAAGCCGCATGATGCTGTCGGAGCGTGTCCTACGCGATTTTTGGGTTATGCTCGCGTACGCAAAGGGGAGGCAAGTATGATTCGCAATCTGCGATCGCGACGGGACTCGCTGCTACTCGGGATCCTCGGTGTGATGCTCCTAGGAGCCGCCGTCACTTCGGACGCAGCCGATCGATTCGATGCGGCCGTCGCACATTCCGGCCGCACTCAAGCGGATGTGAAGCGTGATGTCACCGATCGGCCGGCCGACGTCTTGCGCTTGGCGGGCATCAAGCCCGGCATGCGGGTCGCGGATGTGCTCGCCGGCGATGGCTATTACAGCGAGTTGCTGAGCTATGTGGTCGGTCCCAAGGGCTCGGTGCTACTGATCAACAATACGGCGTTCGACGGCTGGAGCGACGGCCTTCAGGCGCGCATCGCCGCCAACCGGCTGCCCAATGTCGAGCACGACACCCTCGATTTGAACCACATGAATCTGCAGGCCGGCAGTCTCGACGCCGTGCTCCTGATCAAGGTGTATCACGACCTGTATTGGGTGGATTCGGAAGGTCACTGGCCGAAGATCGACGTCAATTCCGTGCTGGGGCAATTGGCGGCGGCGCTAAAGCCCGGCGGTGTGCTGCTGCTGGTCGATCACTCTGCCAAGTCGGGCACCGGCAGCGCCGATGCCGGCCGTTTGCATCGCATCGATGAGGCGTTCGCGATCAAGGATTTTGAAACTCACGGCTTCAAGGTAGTCGCCAAGAGCGATTTACTGAGAAAGCCCGATGACGCCCGGGATCAAATCAGCTTCAAAGGACCGATGCTGGGCAAAACGGATCGCTTCGTGCTGGTGTTTCGCAAAGCCGGTCCATAGCCTAAAGGGCCGGCGATCAACTCGCCCAACGATGCCCCGTCGATGAGCCTGATGCGGCAGGAGTCCGCGAAATCACGCGCCTCAAGCGTGAAGGATCCGCCGGTGACGACATAGCCTCCATGGGCCCCCAGGGCGGCTATGATGCCCTTAAGTTCGCGGATGACCGTAACGCCGACCTCGAGTTTGCGCCAATGTTTGCACTGGACCAAGAACCGCTCGCCGTTCTTGGCCAAACCCAAGTCCACTCCCGCACTCGGACCGCTGCCGCCGCCGAAGCCGGTGACGGCAAATCCGCGCAGGCGAAACGCCTCCCCTATCGCCCGCTCGAATTCCCGCCAACTCATGGTCAATTGATGATGAATAGCTTGGCGGTTTGCCATCGGATCGATCCCAATGATTGCTCGGCAGCTGAATATCTTCCAAGAGTTTCCCTCCCGGCGCTGCGAATTCAATCACGAATGCCGATCGACAGCCGCTGCTTCAGAAGCTCTGTACCCGCCGGCACCGCAGCTTCAGCGTTTGACGCCGCCGCGGGCCGGCGATAGTTCTAGGTGCCGCCTTCGTACTTGAACGACACCATCACCCTCGCGCGGTAGGCCTCGACCTTTCCGTCCTTGAGCTGCAAGTCCAAGCGCCCCACTTCGGCCACGCGCAAATCACGCAGTGTCTTGCCGGCTTTATGGACCGCAGCTGCAGCCGCTTTCTCCCAAGATTCCTTGCTCGTGCCCACCAGTTCGATGACTTTATATACGCTATCGGCCATAGTCAGGTTGCTCCATTGAGTAGATCGTGCTTTTTGATGTTCGATTGCCCCAACCGAAGAATACTCCCGTTTGCGCGCTGTGAAACTTGCGGCTAATGGCCGCAGGTGCTGTCTTTAGTCGAGACTTCAAAATGAACTGGTTTGTCGGTATGCGGTATGACCACCATGGCGACGTAATGTCCCGCCTCCGGTACTGAAGGGCACCTTGCGGGGCCGCTGACGGAGACATGAACGAGGATTTCATTGCCGGTATCAGTTATCGAATCAAACATGACATCGTACGGACCGCCGGTCTTGTAGCCGGCGTTGGCCACGAGCAGCGTTTCGCGGTCGAAATCAATGATAGGCAGATTCTCGACCACTCCCGGCAGGTTGTTGACCCAGGTTCTCCAATCCTGCGCCGATCGAAGCACGGTATTCGAGTGGCTGTCCGATAAGCCCAAATGCTCCGGCACCGGCAGCACCTCGAAATCGATTTTCCCGGCTTGAGCCATCGCGGCGGCAGCCAACATGGATGCAAGCAGAGAAATCGGCAGCAGCCGCAATACTGTCGACTCGAAGTTTCGTCGCGTGGGACGATCGATAAGGTGCATGCGTGTGGTCCGGCCTTGGGGAAGTTTGCACCGATGGACGGGGGTCGTCAAAATGGATCTCGGCGCGGGGCGGGCTATGCGCACAAGGACGGGCGGCCTTATCCCAAGCGCTAATGGGCGCGGCAGGGTTCATTCGCCTCATCGTCGCCGGCTCGGCGCGCGCCGCGCTCGTAGTCCGCCAAACTCACCGATGGAAAGTAGAGTCCTTCCAACCGGCGCACCCACCATTGACCGGTCAGCGTTCGTGTTTGACGATCCGCAAACCGATAGCTGTAAAGCTGCGCCCGCACACATTGGGGGCGGCCACCGGCGAAGGGATTCGAATCCAACAGCTCGAGGACGGCTGGGCTGCCCTCGAGCAGGCGCTGAATCAGGCTGATAATCCAGCGGTCCTCTCTGACGCCGCCGAGCGCTGCGAACCACATTTGCCAGTCAAGCCGCGGCTGGTGGGGGATATTCCACATTGCGGGCCTGGATAGCGGCCCCGGTTTGTAGCGAAAGACGTACTCACGCCAGGACTGTCCGTCAGCCGACCCCTCGATGATGATCTCCGGCCGGGTGGTCGTCATCACGGCGAATAACCCGTAGGGATTGACGATGAACCACGGGGCGATGGCATGCGTGAGAGCGCCGAGCACCGGCAGATCCGTACGCGCCAAGGTCTGCCACAGCCGGTTCAAGCCGGCCGGCACGATGACGACTGCGAGCACGGCGGCGGCGAGCGTTGCGGTGCGGCGCGGAACAGGCGCGCGGCGTCGCACCCGGGATTCCATCCAGCGCGGGAGGATGCGGCCGAGCGCCGCGTCATCGAACAGGAAGATGCACAACAGCATCGTGAGTAGATTGAAGAAATTGTAGTTACCGGTGAGGATGATCATCGATTGCAGCAGCAGCACGCAGCATGCGGCGGCGGCCCGCGGACGCCGCGGCAGGAAAATGAGAAACACGCTGCCGAGTTCGATGCCGAGAGTCGCCGCCGTTCCCGCCATCAGGAGCCAAGCCGGCAGCTGCGCGGCGTACCACGCGAGCGGCGTCGGCAGCGGTTGCGTCCAAAAGTGATATTCCAGAGCGGTCAAGTCGCGCCACGAAGGGTCGCCGGACATGAGCTTGACGGCGCCCGCCAGGAACAGAAAGCGGAACACCAGGCAGCGATAGAGCCAAACGATGATTTTCGAGCCGCCCGTCAGAAATATGGCCAGGAACCCCGTTTCGAGCAGCAGTGTGTCCCACTGGAAGCTCATGAAGTCTTGCCCCACATAGACATAGGACAGGTACAGCGCGAACAGTCCGATGAGCGCGGGTCGTGACCATCGATCCAAAAAAACCAGTATCCCGAGCAATGCCCCGGCCACCGTGCCCGCCACCAACGCGGTATCGCTGCAGTTCACCCAGAACAGCGACGGCAGCAGCCGATACGCCGAGTTGCCGAGAGCGCGATGCGCTTCCGTCAGGAAATCGCCGGCCGGCAAGATACCGTGTTGGCCGATCAGGCCCAGGATCTGCACGCCGAGCGACGCGAACGCCGCCACATAGATCAAGCCCAGCAGTCTTAAAAATACCTGGCTCACTTCTGCATAACGCTCCGCGCGCAGTCGAGGTCCCCACAGGAGCTTGGAGAGCCGCAGCAGCAGGTCTCGCCGCCGCGCGAAGAATGCGTACGCCCATTCGCTCATCGCCGCGAAACCGGGAAGATGCGAATAACACCACCACCAGGCCGAGCGCGACGGTGCGTGACGCAGCAGGCGGAAGGCGGCCGCCGCCCCCGAATACACCCGTCCGTCGCGCTCGATCAATTGAATGGCGCGCTGAAACTCCTGCCGCGGGATTGCCGGAAAATCAGCCGCGGCTTCCTGGTACGGGCGATACTGGATGCGCTCTTCAGTCAGTTCATGCCAATACGTCACCCAGTAGCGGCAGACGGCGCAGTCGCCGTCGTACACCAGCGTGGGCAGTCCCCGTGACGGAGCGAAGTTCATGGCGAGGCGCAGAATGCCATGCTCATGCGCGACTTGATAGACATGCGCAGAGTGCGTCAAGATAATGCGCCGCGTCGTAAGGAGAGCCACGTCAATAAGGGAATAACAGGGTCAGTCAACCCGCATACCGTCGGCGCGTGGCGCCTCTTTCAACCCGATCGCATCGCTTTCTGATGAGCGGAGACCCGCGCAGCTCGGCGATGGCAACGCCCGCCGCACTGGCGCTGCGATCCTATCGCGAACGGCTGTCTCAGATGCTCACCTGGGCCGAGACTGCGGATCCGGCTGAGGCGGGCGCGCTGCGGTTGGCGGTCGCGAGACTGGTGGAGGAACTCAGCCGCGATTTGCTGCATCTGTATCGGAAATTGGAGGCTCGAGAATTGACCAGCACCGACCAGACCGTGGTGATGCCGGCGCTCGAACGGCTGCGAGACGTGCTGCGGCACTGGCGTCTGCGCTCCCGCCCGCTCCGTGACACACTTCACAAGGCCATCGCCGCGTTCCCCACCTGTCCCCCATGATGCGACCTCGGTCACTGCCGGGACATCAAGACCACGGCCATCGTGTCGAATGGTCCAAGCTATGGCACGCCGTAAATCCAAGGCCAAGTCATCCGATGAGGAGGCCGCCATCGTACGGGCGCTGCGCCGGGCGGTTCAGGTTGCCGACAGCGCTCTGAAAGAACTCTCGGACGGGCCGTCGAATCGCCGGCGCGAGAAGACCAAGAATCGGACGAAGGGCCGATAGCCCCGCCTAAGCCGCATCGCAAGCTTGCATACGTGAACCTCCCGATGGTCCTAAGGAGATGAACTGATCGGGCATCTGGCGTATCGTAATACTGTATTTCACCAGATCTCGTCAAAGCGAAGGACTCTGCCATGACCGAACAGGAAAGACCGGCCAAATTGCCGGATTGGATCAGCGACCACCTTGCCCGCTATCTCGCCACCGATGGCGCGGATGGGTACCTGTGGGACGCCAGCCTCGGCGGCGGCCAGGGAATGATTCCCACCTTGCTGCTTACCACCGTCGGCCGGCGTTCGGGAAGAGTTCTGACCATGCCGCTGACGTGCAGTCACGGCCAATTCCGCGGAGCGAACCGCGCTGTGGCCCAAGATGGTCGAGCTGTACGGGCCTTACGCGCATTACCAGACCAAGACCGACCGGCAGATTCCGGTGGTCTTACTGAAGCTCGTCTAAACCGGTCGGCCGGAGTCAATCAGCGCTTCTGCAACGCTTCACGAAATCCCGGGCTCGCGAGCAGGTTATAGGCCGCGTGCAGCACCATATCGGACATCGTCTCCTGGTAGTTGTCGAGACGGTAGGATCTTCCGAACCTTTCGGCGGCACCGCCGATCACGCCCGTCCAGATCTCTTTGCCGGCGCTGTTTTTCACGTGAAGGAGCACGGAAACTTCGCCGCGGTACATGCTGGTTTCGGTGACGAAGAATTGGCGGATCTCGCCGGTTATGGTGACGTCGGCCCCGCCATCGACGATCGTCACACCGGCGTGCTGCAGCGTCTCCTTGAGGTGGTCGACGAGGAAAGCGGCCACATCGCTCGAGGTGGTTACCGGCCGGACATGGTCGGTTTTCTCCTGATTTTCCGCGACCAATGCCGGATTTTGCCGCGCATCGGTAAAGGCATCGACGTGTATTTTCGTCGTCAGTAGAGCCCCGCTGACATCAAGCGGACCTATTTCAGCGAGGGTTGAAGTGGGCGACCACTTCAGAGGAACGTTTTGCAATACATCGTCGCGGGCAAAAGCCGCGCCGCTCAGCAGCAAACAGGCGAAGAATCCGCCGGCAAGAATACGATGACCCATGGTTGGCTTGCTCCCTTTGCAGTGGAACGATTGTGCCGGGTGTTGCCTCCCGGCTTCTTGTTGCCCGTATATTCTAACCAGCGCGGCGCCCCGCGTATTATTTTTCTTGCCTGACCGGCGCGGCCGCTGCACGGGCGGCGCAGCGGCCTCAAAAAAATCCCAAAATGAACAAAAATTGTGATCACGTTCGCTGCCCGCGCCGTGTCGCCATAGAATAATCGCCTGCAATGACCGACAGTAAGGATAGCGATCTTCTGGCCTATATCTTGGCCGGTTTCGTTATTGCGATCAGCGGGATCGCGGTGGGTGTGGCTTCCACGAATCCCGCCGCCTCGAGCCGCGACGGCGCTACCGATCAGGCGGCCTTGGTTGCGCCATCCCCCTCTCCCACGCCCACCCCGGCACGCAGGAAACGCGGCGCCAGGATTGAGGCCGCACTGCCCTAGCCGTCAAGGATTTTATCGATCGCCGCCCACTCGGCGGGTGCGAGTTTAAAATCAAAAATGGCGAGATCTTCCCGCATATGGATTTCGGAGCGGGTTCCGGTCAAAGGTACGGCACCCGACTGGCTCAGATAGCGAAACAGGATTTGCGCGGGCGTCCGCCCATGTGTCGACGCCAAAGAGGTCATGGTGCCGTGCGCGATCCCCGGAATGCGCACATCCGCCTCCGATGTAGTGATCGCGCGGGGCATTCTATACCCGGCAGGGAGGCTTGGAACGGCATCACAAACGCCGCGTCATCTTTTCGAGACACGTCTGTGCACGGCGACAGCAAATCCACGCTCTCCTTTACAGAAGCCGGACTGCGATCCATACCGGGAGATGCATCACGTTGCGGCGCACTTGCAGCACGTCACCATATGAGCGTGAGAATTGCCACGGTTCCTGATCAGATTATGCGCAAGGTGTCATCATGAAATCCGTCAATGAGCTTTTAACACTGTTCATGCGCCAGGCGCAGCTGGAACAGGCAATGCGGCAGCGAGGCGGCGCGCGCGTGACCGACGAGCAGGAGCTGCACGCCGTGAGGGAGAAACTTGCCGAGTTTCCCGAAGCGATGAAGCGTGACATAGCGGTGAAAGAACATGACGGAGCCTGAAATTCTTTGCCCGGTCAAGTGTCCGGTCTGCTCGCAAGAGTCGCTGTTATGTTTTCGAATCTCCGTCGTCGCCGACGCGCTCAGAACCGGGGATATCCGTCTGTATGCCACCTGCCATGTCGCGAGTTGGCATGCGAGCGAAGCAGAACTTGAGACGATTCGCGAATTCTTGGATGCGACGTGGAACGAGTCTCTTCAGGAGGCGTGCCAGGAGTTCGCTCTTGACAGCGCCTGGGAGAGAGATAGCGCGGCGTATATCCAGTCCGGGATTGTTGCGCCTAGGGCTGCGTCGCCGGCCGGCGAGCGTTTAGCCTCGCCCTGAAAGTAGGCGTATTCCCACGCAACGCAGTTACCTGGCGCCCTAGCGCCTCCGGATGCCTTTTCGTATGTTTGTGCCACTGCGGCGAGCCGGATGGCGACGCGGTATGTTCAAACACACTTACGAGGTAACGCCCCATGCTTCATTACGCCGTTGTATTTCTTGTCATTGCCCTGATTGCTGCGCTGTTTGGTTTCGGAGGCATCGCGGCGGGTGCCGCGGGCATTGCGAAGATTCTGTTCGTGGTCTTTCTGATCGGCGCCATCGTGACGTTCCTGCTCAACGGCAGAGGTACGCGAATCTGACCTGACATCGGTCCGCGAAATCGCCGCGGATTCCACAGCGATGGCGTTGCTTCTAAAGCCGGGGCCGCGGCGATTGCGGCCCCGGTTTCTTCGCTACTGCACCGTGGGCCCGTATTTCGCATGGTTCGCGCGATCGGTGAGGCTGCTGGCGACGCTTTTGATCGCAGGAAGATTCGACCACAAGTTTGCTTGAGGTAGAAAGTCAATCTGCGTTCCGAATTTTGTAGTTTCACGAAGATGCACGGTGATCCGATGGAAGCCGCCGCCGCTCGCTACGTCAGCCGTAGATACATTTGAAAAGGGGATGATTTCTTCGGTCCTTCCCCTTCTAATCTCGAGGTGATCCTCGCAATCCACAACCTCGTCGACCAGACGATAGATCTGCGTTTTCTTGAAGAAATACAGCTCGAAGGCGCCAAGAACGCATATCGCAAATAGAGCGGGTTCGGGATTTCGCCACAGACTGCCATTGAGCAGTGAGGGCGTCGCCACGCAGGCGAGCAAGGCGGCGGCACTCAGCCAGATTCCGCGCTTGAACAAGCTGGTATTTTTGAAGGAGATGACTTTCATCCGCCGTGCAGACGCGCCGCGCGTGACTCCAGAGCTACAGTCGTTCCGCCGAGAATGTATCGCATGCGTCGATCTGGCCGGAATCGATTCCGCGCTTGAGCCACGTGACTCTTTGCGCGCTGGTGCCGTGCGTGAAAGTCTCGGGAACCACGGTGCCGCGGGCCCGGCGCTCGAGCGTATCATCGCCGATCTGCGCGGCCGCACGCAGCGCGGATTCGATATCGCCGGGCTCGAGGCGCCAACCCTGCTCTCGTTGTGAGCGCGTGGCCCACACGCCGGCAAAGCAATCGGCCTGCAATTCGAGCCGGACGCTGAGCGCATTCGCACGCGCTTCGGTGGCCCGCTCGCGCTCCGCATTGACCTTACCCAGGATGCCTAGAAGGTTCTGCACATGATGACCCACCTCGTGACCGATCACGTACGCGTGCGCGAATTGACCGGGCGCACCCAGCTGTTGCGTCATGACTTCGAAGAACCCCAAATCAAGGTAGACGATGCGATCTTGGGCGCAATAGAAGGGTCCGGCTGCCGCCTCTCCCTGACCGCACGCCGTGGGGTAGCTATCGCGGAACAGCCGCAGCCTCGGATCCTCGTACACCAGGCCGCGTTCTCGGAACGCAGCAGCCCATACGGTTTCCGTGCTGCGAAGTACCTGCGATGCGAATTTCGCCTCGGCATCCTCGGCCGGCGGATTGCGCGCGGCGCGATCGGGCGAGGTTTGCACGGCCGGAGAATTATCGCCGCTCAGCAATCCAAGAATCTGCAGCGGGTTGACGCCAAAGACCCATCCGCCGATGAGTGCGATCAGAACGGAGCCGACCCCGATGCCGTGAATTGGACGAAATCCGCCGCCGCTCGAACCGCGGACGTCTTCGACATTGCCGCTCTCGTCCTGATCATCCATTTGCATGTTTTGTTCTCAGAACGGCTGGCTGCGAAGTCGGTTTGCTTTGTCTTGAACCTAGTCGAATGATCGCGGCTTTGCAAGCGCGATGCCTTATTCTGGCGCAATTTATGAGCACCCTCCCCGCCGGCCAACACCCTCGCGTGTTCGCTAGCCGCGGCTGGTGCATCAGAGTTCCTAGCGCGACGGAGAAAAACTACGGCGATTGCAGATCAAACCGATAGCTCTGTCTACCGATCTCTTCACCCGCGCGATCCCACGACCACTCGTCAAAAAGTGCCCGGCCGGCGCGGTCAATGCGAAAAACGGTCGAACAACGCGTGCCATATTCATCGGCGCGTACAAAGGCACTGGAAAGCAGCCGCTCCCACTCCAGACTAACTCCCGTTTGCGGCAGGTCAGCGTCCGGCGCCTGCCGGTCGTCGCGCAGCATGCGCATCAAAGCAGTCTCATCGCGCATGTCGGTGAGGGCCGAAGCCAGCTGGGATTTGGCGTTCTGCACCTTGGGCCAAGGGGTGTCGAGCAGATGATTCGACAAGCCATAAATGCCCGGACCGAGTTCACGGCCGTCGCGGCGCACACTCTCGAAGATTCCGAGGCGTTTGCCATCGCTGAAGATCATGTTGAATGCGTTGTAATCGGCAGCCACTTTTTGAAGGTGACTCAAGCAATCGTCTACCGAGTGATTCGAGTCCAATAGCTCGGTCACGAGACCGCCGCGGCTGGGAGCTTCGGCATGTTTGACTCGAGGATCCCGAAAGTTGGTCAGCGCCGCGAAGCGTCCGCCGCGGGTGACGCCCAACCACGTGCCTCCCGCCGCGAGATCTCTGCCCGCGAGGATTCCGGCGTGGTCGGTCCACCAGGATGCGCCGCGGGTCGGGCGCTGGTGAAGTTCATCGCGGTTGGCCGCCAGTACACACGGGAATTCAGGGTGCACTTGCCAGACCAGGAGAATCAGGCACACGGATTGATCACATCTGCGGCCCCTTGGTGAGATCTTCCCACCAAGTGAGGCTTCTGAGGAAAAAGATCAACTGACCGGGGCGGGGCTCTGCACGAATCCGGCGGTTGCAGGTGTTCGGCGCCTTGACGCCCGTGCGCAAAATTTCATCCACGGTAAATGAATCCGGATTGACGATGTTCACATGGTGGTTTTCGCTTTCCTGGCAGTACATGAACTTATCCGATGGCTTCATCAATCGCAGTCTGCGCAGGTTCGGCATGGTGGGCAGCTCGATCTCACCCGCGCTGTTGGTCGTCCAACTGAATCTGTCGCCCGGAAATACGCAGGCTCGGCCGCAGTCCGGATTGATGAACAGGCCGACGCCGATCAGCGGCTTGCCGCTGTTTCCGTCAAGCAAAAGGATGTTGATGATCGGCGCGTGCTCGGCGGTATCCGCCGGCGCCGGCCCGCTGAGGAGCAACAGCAAACTCCAATGCAATAGGCGGCGCAGCGCGGCGTGCATCGGTGCGGCTAGTTAGCGCAAGCGATGACAATCGGACTGGCTCTCAAGAACTCGTTGATATCTTTGTCGAGGAACGCTCCAGTGCGTCGACCGTCGGCGGCGCCCTCCGGAAACCACGGCTCCATGCATGTGACCAGCTTCCCCGTATCGGGTCCGCGCTGGTCAAATACCACATTCATGTGCATGCCTATGATGCCGGGACCGACCAGGAATTTCTTGAAGGCGATGAGATTGGGAGCGTTGGTAATGGGTAGGACGCCGTTGTCGCGGATCTGCTGGATCCCATTGATATCAAACTTCGCTGTTTGCATGTCGAATCGCCGAGTGGCCGCAATCTTGATGAAGCTGTCGATGTCCACCGTCCCGTCATCGGACGTCATGCTGTTGAATTCCACCAGAAGGTCGTTTTGGCTGGAACGAGGCCGCCCGTTTGCCGCGAGCCACCAGCTGAGGCAGGCTGCCCAGCACGAGGCATTATCGTTTTGGCCGACCGGAGGGATATTTCGGTAATTGGTGTTTGCCATCGAACTTCGCCAGGGCGGTGAAGTCCTAAACTTACCATATGAATCATATGACTCGCTCTTCTGCATGCCTTTTTGCGGCGCTGATGCTCGCCGCCTGCGGGGGCGGGGGTAATGGCGGCGCTGGCGGCGGCATGCCGGGCTCCGGGACCCCCGCCAGCCCGCCGCGCGGAACGCTGTTGCAGACTCCGCCGGAGCTTCTCTCGACGTTGACCGCGCCGAGCCTGCTGATCGAGCTCAATGCGGCGGCGAATCTGCAGCTGCTGTCGCTCAGCGGCAACCCGGTTTGCGACATTCTCATATATCACATTGAATACGCGACCGTCGGCGGAGCGAACGAACCAACCACCGCGTCCGCCGCGCTGATGGTGCCGAGCGGGTTTGGCGCGAATTGCACCGGTGCGCGCCCCATCCTCTTGTACGCCCATGGCACGAGCACCGACCGCGACTTCAACATGGCCAATTTGCAGAACACGGAGACGCTGTTCCTGGCGGCGCTGTTCGCTTCGAAGGGCTACATCGTCGTGGCCCCCAACTACGCCGGCTATGACACCTCGACTCTCACCTACCATCCCTATTTGATCGCCGAGCAGCAATCCGACGACATGATCGACGCACTGACGGCCGCGCGGACGGCGCTGCCGTTTGCTTCGGCCACGTTGACCCAGGATAGCGGCCAGCTGTTCATCACCGGTTACTCGCAAGGGGGTTACGTGGCGATGGCCACTCATCGCGCCATGCAAGCGGCCGGCATGACCGTGACGGCGTCTGCGCCGATGAGCGGGCCCTATGCTTTGGCGGCCTTCGTTGACGCCGTGTTCGGCGGTGAAGTGAACGGCGATGCCACGGTGTCCTCGGCGCTGTTGCTGCCCGCGTATCAGAAGTCATACGGCAATATTTACGCGAACCCCGTTGATGTATTTTCTGCGCAGTATGCGGCGGGCATCGATTCCCTGCTGCCGACCACCACCCCCAGGAGCGAGCTGTATGCCGAGGGTGAGCTGCCGGAATACGCCTTATTCAGCGCGACGCCGCCCGCTGCGTCATTCGCCGCCATGACGCCGGCGACGACGCCCGCAGATCTCGCAGAAGTGTTTGCGCTCGGCTTTGGCGCGGGCAATTTGCTGCAGAACAGTTATCGCCTGAGCTACCTCGAGGATGCGCAGGCAAATCCGGATGGCGGTTGGCCAACGGTCACCACCGGAGTGGCGGCCGCGAGCCCGGGCCTGCCTTGGAGACAGGCGCTCAAGTTGAATGATTTGCGCGGCTGGATACCGGCCGCGCCGACGCTGCTGTGCGGCGGCGCTGTCGATCCCCTTGTCTTTTGGTTCAATACGGAATTGATGCAGGACTACTGGGCGTCGCGGGCGCCCGCCTCCGCTTCGATCAGCGTGCTCGACCTTGAGTCCCCCGCGACCGCTAACGATCCCTATGCCACTCTGAAGAACGATTTTGAGGCGGCAAAGGAAATCGTTGCGGCGACCGCCGTCGAACAAGGAGCCACCGATGGCGGAGCCCTGGCAGTTGCCGAGGCCTATCATGCCGAGCTGGTGGCGCCGTTCTGCTTCGCGGCGGTCAAGTCCTTTTTTTCGTCTAAGTGAGCCCAACGCACATAGCACACGGCGACCGGCATCTGGTGTGCCGCACAGAATTCCAGCAGTCGACGCTGATTGCCCTGCAATCGATCACCGGGGCCTTTCACTTCGATCAATCGATAGCGCCGCTCGCTCGGCCAGAATTGCACCAGGTCGGGAAATCCCGCGCGATTTTCTCGGACGTCCCGTGCGATCCATTCGAACCAAAGGCGCAGGTGTGCGGCCGGAAAGCACCGCAGCGCCAGCCCCAGCAGCTGTCTGCTCAATAGCCGCCACGCGACGAACGGGTTCTGAATGCCCGTCTTGGCGCCAAAGGTGCGCCGAATAGCCGACTTGTAGTCCCCGGACTGCAGCTGATCCAAGCATTCTGCAAATTCTCGATGTCGGCGCTCGAAAAAATTCCCGCTCGAGAGGTCCGCCGGCCCGTATTGAAAATTATGGAAGAACGCGCCGGGGATGGGGGCGAAGATCGCCTTCCAGCACAGCAGGCCGAACAGCGAATTGACAAGGCCATTCTCGACGTAGTGAACGCTGGTGTTCTCCTGAACCTGGCCGGCGAGATGACTACGCACGCAATGCTCCACTGAGCAATCTCCACGCGGTGGATCGAGGACCATCTCGAATTCGGGAACACGCGGCATTTCACCGCGCGGAGATTCGCAAATGCGCTGCTGGCGATTCAGGCGCGGCAGCATCCGGGCTGCCTGCCGGCGTTCGCGCTCACGGAGGCGCATGACGCGCGCGCGCGCGCCGCGGTGCGTACAGATCGAGTAGAGCTCGAGCGCCAAGCGTCCGTGGCCCTGGCGCTCATAAGCCCGCGCAACCAAAAACAGCAACTTCTGGCGACGATCTTCCAGCCAGTCGCTGTCGGCGGTGGGCGGCGGAATCGCGTTGCGGATGATATCCAAGTCCAAACCGGTCTCGAGCCATTCTCGGCAGCGATGCAGCTGCTCAAACGCATCGATGTGTCCGCGCGTGCTGAAAGGCCGCGACTGCAGCCCCGTGGGAATTGATTCATATGAAAAAATGCCGAGATCGCGCAGCACGAATTCACGCCAATCCTGGCGAGAATTGCCGAAGAACATCAGCCGAAATCTCTCGCATAGGCTGCCTATGGTCAGATGGTAGACGCGCTCGCTCGTGTCGCTGCACCACGCCTGAAGCGGCTTGCACTCCGGATGCTGCGTTCGAAGAACCGCGGCCAGATCCGTCTTTTTGAGATTGCGATACGGCCAGGATGAGGGGAAAAAGCCGAGTAGTTCGGCCGTCGTGAATAGCTGCTGCAATTGCGACAGATCAAGCGCCGGCGTTGCTTCAACCCAACCCGCTTCGATGAGTGGGGTCACCGCGGCCGAAGTCTCGCCGATTTCCGGGTAGTTCAGCCGGCTCGAACGAAAGTACCCGCCTCGGCGCATGACCATGCGTACGAGCAATGCACGGGGTGCCTGGGGAAGCGCGCCAAAGCGGGCAATAAAGCGGTGCTCCTGCGGGGACAGTAAGTCTGCATATCGGGCCGCGAGCGATGCGAGGACCATTTCAAAGTTGCTGAGATAATAGAAAGGGTCGGCGAGCAATGCGGCTCCCCCGCGGAACTTCAATCGCTCGACTTGCACCGCGCGCGTCATGGGGCTAGCGGAAGAATTGCAGAAGCCCGGCTGCGTCAGTTAGCCCATGCGCAACAAATAGGGGCCAGAGACGCCCTATTCTCGCGTACCACCAGGCGAAGATCAGGCCGAATGGGATGATTCCTATGACTCCGATGCCGCCCTGATAGAGGTGATACAGGAGCCGGATGGCGACGCTGACGTTGACACCGGCCGTGGTAGAGCCCGCGCTTTTCGCGACACCCAGCAAAGTGTCCTTTGCGGTCGGGCTAATTCCGAGGCGCGCCGTGGTCCAACCTCGCACATACAAGAACGCGCCGAGCAACAGCAGCAGGGCTGACTCATAGATGAGAAGAAATTCCAAATGAATCTGCGAAATGGGCTGGATCGAGGTCGGCCGCAGCACCGCAGCTAAACTGGAGAACGTGAAATAGCCGAATGCGCTTAAAAGAACGATGGCGTATTCGGATCGAGCGGACAGGCTACGAGCGAGGCCGCGCATAGACCTGCTTGCCGCGAAACCACGTCTCGAGTACGCGGGTCCGGGCGATGTCAGCGGCGCGGCCCGAGGCCGCCAGGTGCAGGATATCTTGATCGATGACGATGAAATCCGCCGACTTACCGACCTCCAGAGAACCCGCGACCGGGTCGCGGTGCAGGAAGCGCGCACCATTGATGGTGTAGGCATCGATGAGATCGCGAATGCTCACGGCCTGAGCGGGATTCTGCGCCCGCTGACCCGGAAGACGGCGGGTGACCCCGATCGCCATATTCACGAACGGCTGGGGATCGCGGGTATTCACCGGTGCATCCGAACCCGCCACCAAGGTTCCGCCGGCCTCTTTTACGGCTTTGAATGGATAGACATTCGACTCGTAGTAAGCGCCAGGCACATGCAGGGCCGCGTAGCTGTTGCCGATCACTTTATCGATGAAGGGCACGACCGTCATGTCGTACTCAGGATCGGCGTTGGCCCACGAATAGGTAAACGCCACGAACAGATGATCTTTGCCGATGCGCGCGACATCCGACGGTTGCGCCAATTGGACGTGCGCGAGCCCGTCGAACTGGGTGGAAATGCCGTCCGCGGCGCGCGCCGCTTCCAAGGCGTCGAGCACCGTCTTGAGCGTGCCGTCGCCGATGACATGCACGTGAAGCGTGAAACCGGCCAGATGAAAGCGCTTCACGAATTCCATGATGACGGCGCGATCGTGCTGCAGTTGGCCGTATGAGACCGCGCATTGTCCGGGATGAAAGTGGTTCGCAGCGCTAAATTGCGCCACCGCCGCCAAATCGGCGTACTTCTGCGGATTGCCGCGCACCTCCTTGCAGACCTGCGAGTCGGTATCGACATACCCCTTGACCGTCAACTTGCCTTGGCGATCCTTGCCGAAGATGGGCTGCCGGTAGGCATGCAGAGACAGCGTGTCCGGCAACGTGGGAGGCGTGGCGTAGGGATTGCCTTCCATGACGCCGTCCGCGAACAGCTTGACGACGTCGGCGCGGATCAGCGGGTCCGACGCATACTTGGCGCGTATCTTGAGCGCGCTCGCGATCATCCCATCGTAGTCGATCTTCCCATCGGCGGTCCGGATGCGCTCGGGATCATAGAATTGCGCGAGAGTCGCGCGCGCCGTGAGCTTGCCTTCTTGCTCGAGGGCATCATAGAGCTCGAGGGACTGAGGCGTGACCAGCGCATCTAAGAACCCCGTGATGCCGGCGGCATTGAGAAGCAGCGGCAGCTGCGCCCTCGCCTTCATGGTGTCGTCAAACTGCGCAAACAGCATGTCGGGTGCTTGGAGAAGATTTCGGGCATCCTCGTTTACGGCGCCGTTTGGATTGCCGTCCGCGTCGACGCCGATGAATTTGGAGTAGGCGGCGAAATCGCCGGCAAGCGTCGTCTTCGATAAGCCAACCACACTACCTTGGTGATTCCGGGCTCTGGCCAGCCCCACGCTGTTGAAGGCGCCGTGATGCCCGTCATTGCCGAGAAGCTGAATTGCGACCGACGTGGATGCCTTGTCGAGCGCCGCCCGCAGCGTCGGATATTCCGCGTCAGGCTGGTTCCCGTCGGAAAAATTCCACTGATGAACGCTCAGCCAGCCGTCCGCGGGCACCTTGTATTGAGCGGCACAGGTGTGGACGAATGCGGAGAGCTCGCGCAGCGTTTTTTCCTTGCTATTAAGATCACAGACCTTGATGGGGATGATGCCGAGCGGATGAATGTGGGAGTCGAAGAGGCCCGGAAGCACGAGGCGGCCCTGCAGATGCTCGATTTTTGTCTTCGGCCCGATCCATTGCCTGGCTTCGGTCGAGGAGCCCGCGAAGACGATGTTTCCGTCGCGCACGGCCAGCGCTTCGACGGTCGAGCGCGCATTATCGACGGTATAAATCTTGCCGCCGTCGATTACGAGATCCGCCGGTTCCATCCCGGCGGCCGCGGGCGATAGCGCCGCCGTGAGGAACGCAAGCGCAATCATTTCCAAGGTTAAGCGAACAGCAGGCATGAGACTTCCCCATTTGGCGGCGAGGCGAGATTTCGTATTATTGCGCCTCAGAATAGCCGGGGCGGTCGCTCGCAGCAATCATCCCGGAGCGGCGCCGGCCGTGCCGGCGCGCGCCAAAGGCATAAAGACCGCCCGCTTGTCGGAGCAATACGGACAGCTCTTGAGGCGTCTTGCGACTTGTACGCATCGGTGTTCGCGACATACTTGCCAGCATCGCAATCGAGCGGGGAATTCCGATGAATCGCGCATTCAAAGTCATTATGTTGAGCGGCGCAATACTCGTCGGCACGCGAGCGCTCGCCCAGGATCCCGGCAGCCAGCCGACATTGAGCAAGCGCCAAATGGTCGCGCAAATTGTCGGCTGCATGCGCAAGGAAATGGCTGCCGATAGGAGCATTTCTTACAATGCAGCCGCGAGAGCGTGCAAGGATCAAGTCACCAAGTCGAATGACCACTCGGCGTCCGGCACGCTAGTAGCCGCTGCAACTCCAGCGGCCGCGGTGGCTCCAGCGGCCGCGGTGGCTCCGGTGGCCGCGGTGGCTCCAGTGGCTTCGGCCAAACCATGAGGAGCGGCTAGCCGATTGTGCCTGATTCACTGTGCGGCCGCTGCGCGCACGCTGCACCTGAATAACTCAATCGACGTGCTCGATCGGTTCGCGGTCGTGTACACGGTGACGGAATCGATACCCTGGGCAAGCTTGATGCCGTTGAGATTGATGTAATTCCTGTATCGTTCATCATGATTCAAGTCCGTTTCGTTCGCGCCGACAAGCGCCTTGCGATACCAGGCCTCCACCACTTCGAGACGGTCCGTGGTGTCGGCCGCTAAGCGAATGCACCAGTGTCCGAGGGCATCGGTCTTAGCGACACCATCCATTTTCGCTCTGCTGAGATTGGGATAGAGCGGCAAGCCGGTCGAGTTATAAACGTCGGCGCCGGCAGCGAGCGCTGAGACGCACAGGAGCGATAGCGCGAGCCGCACAACCGGGAACGGGCCCGCCGACCTCATACGCCGGCGCAATGGGTCATCTCAATTGGCTATCCTTGCTGCCGCGCCGGTTATAGCCGCTGAACTGATCCATCGCGCGGTCATGCTCGTTCTGACATGACAGGCATAGGCGAACTCCCGGTATCGCGTTTCTCCGCGCCTCAGGGATTTCGGCGTCGCAGTCCGCGCAGCGGGCCAAAGACGGGCCTTGAGGCAACTTACTTTGGACCCGGCTGATCGCATCCTTGACGGTCGCGTCAATCTGATCCTGTACGGCACCGTCACCTGCCCAACCTGTCGCCATCTTCCGCTCCTCGCAGAGGCTTCACGAAATCGCCCGCGTCAACTGATTTATGAGCCTCCAACGCGGCAATTTCAAGTACTCAATTCAAGAATGCGGTTGCGGCGCCGGAATATCCTAAGGTTGGGCAATTTCATCCATGACCGTCACCAGTGCGGAGCGAATGCCGGGCTCGGTGGCCGAATGACCTGCGTCATCGACGATGATCAGCCGTGACCCCGGCCACGCGCGGTGCAGCTCAATGGCCGTGATTGGAGGACACAAGAGATCGTAGCGACCCTGCACAATGGTTGCCGGAAGGTGACATATTCGGTCCACGCGCCGCAGTAATTGATCTTCGGGCTGGTATCGGTTGTTCCGAAAATAGTGAACTTCGATGCGTGCCATGGCATAGGCGACCTGTTCCTCGTTCGCGCCGGCGATCCTGGCCGGATCCGGAGTGAGATTGGCCAACGTCGCCTCGAAAATGCACCACCGGCGCGCCGCGGCAAGCCTCACGGCATAATCCGGATGTTCGAGCAGCTGCGCATAGCCTTCGAGGGGATCCCCCTGTCGCAGTTCGGCCGGCAGACCGACGAGCAGAGCTTCCCAGGCCTCCGGCCGGAACAAGCGCCCCGCCTCGAACAGCCAGCGTATCTCCCATTCCCGCATCAGAAAAACGCCGCGCAGCGTCAGGCTCAGGCAGGCGCCGGCAAAGTCCTGTGCGTAGGCCACGGCCAGTGTGGAACCCCACGAACCTCCAAAAACATGCCACGCCTCAATTCCGCGAAACTTGCGCAAGTTCTCCAAGTCGGCGATGAGGTGCGCCGTCGTGTTGTCACGCAGCTCGCCGTTGGGAGTCGACCGTCCCGCACCTCGCTGATCGACAAGAATCGCGCGATAGCGTGCCGGGTCGAAAAACCGTCTGCTCGAGGCCGAACAGCCCCCACCCGGGCCACCATGAAGGAACACCACCGGAATGCCGTTGGGATTGCCGCATTCCTCCCAATACAGAGAATGAACGCCGTCGACCCGCAAATTCCCGGATATATAGGGTTCGATGGGGGGGTATAGATCCCGCAGCACGCTCATGGAAGAAAGGAGCCTCTCATCGCCCCCACAACTCTTTGGTCGCCAGGCGCGCTCCGGCGACCAATGATTCAAATTTAGCCCACATGATCGTGGGATGGACGCGTTGCAGGTGATCAACCTGGGCAAAGCCGCAATCGGTGCCCGCGATGACGTTTTCGCGCCCCACGAAGCGTGCAAAGCGCACGATGCGATCGGCGACGAGGCGCGGATGTTCGACCGTGACCACATGGTGCGTGATGACTCCGGGAATCAGGATCTTGTCCGCCGGCAGCCGCACCTGTTCCCATACACGCCACTCGTGCTCATGGCGCGGGTTGGCGGCCTCGATCGAGTAGGCGCCCGCGTGAACCTTGAGTACCAGATCGACGATGTCGGCGAGCTCCGCGTCGGATGTGTGTGGAAGATGCCAGCTGCCGAAGCAGATGTGGTAGCGGACACGGTCCTCGGGAATGCCTTGCAGCGCGTGATTGAGCGCCTCCACGCGCAGCTCCGCCCATTCCCGATATCGCTGCGGACTCTGCTGAGTGAGCGCGTCGAACATATTGGCGAGCACGGCATCGTCGACCTGAACGATGAAGCCCGCCCGGTGAATCGCCAGGTACTCTTCCCGCAGTGCATCGGCGATCGCAAACACATAATCGCGCTCCGAAGCGTAGAACTCGTTGACGCCGTCATAGGCGGTGCTCGCCGGCGCCACGGCGGTCATGAAGGCATCCGCGAACTTAACCCCGACAAGCGCGGCCTTAAGGTCATCGACACTGCGCTGCAGGCTCGCATGGTCCCAGTACTTGATGGGCCCGATGCACGCTTCGGTCGGCGTACCGTTCACGGCACGCGGAAATTCTTGCGCGAGATACTCCGCAAACCTCTCCCGATCGCGACCCAGCCATAGTACCGGGCGCAGCTCATCGGGCCGAATTTCAAAGCCGGTGATTCGCTTGAGAATATAGTTCGCCCAGCTTTCCTTGCCGAACTCGCCGTCGTTGATGATATCCAGAGCGACGCTGACCTGTTTCTTCACCACGTCGGCTACGGCTTGCCGCGTGCGCCGCGCATATTCAGGTAAATCCTTCGGCGGACCTTTGGCGTAACCTGCGAGCTCCAGCAACTGTGGGGGCCGCGGAAAACTGCCGACGTGAGTGGTGAGAATCCGTTCATCGCTGCGCTTCATCAAACACCTCAATGCGCGCCTAGGGGAATGCATGATACCGATTGCACAGGCGTTGTGGGATTTGTAGGAGATTCGAACACATCATTTGTAGCCATGAGAGGACTGCGGCTGCCAAAGCTAACGCGTTAAGCTCCCGGTATCATCGGCGAGCAGAGGAAATACCATGATTCATGCAAAACGTGTTGCCAGAGCCAGCTTTTTGCTGGGACTGATCGGCCTCGTCATGGGGTGCGTAGTCGGCCCCCGCGAAGGCTATTATGACAGTGATCATCATCGCTACTATCACGAGAACGGCTGGCATGACTGCGGCGAGCGCGACGATCACTGCAGGTAATCGGCCGATTGGTGACGGCTCGGTCTCCAGTTGCACCAAGCTGTTGGTCGATGTCGTGACGACCTTACCGTGCACCCTGCTTCCCGATAGGCAACGCATCCAGCTGAAGGCCTACCTTGGCCGTCCAAAAGCGATCCCTTAGCCAGGCAGCGCGCAGCGCACACCACCACATCAGGGTGATATGAAAACCGTCGATAGGCTCGGCGCTGGGAATGAAGCAACAGTACCCGGGCAAACCGCCGGATCCCTGCAGGCCCCAGGCGCCGAGCCGAGGCACAAAATCGACCTGCTCGAGTTCCAATGCATTCAGTCGGCGGCAAATTTGCGCGGAATGCTGGGGAGCGCGTTCGAGCGGCAGAGATATCGTCGCGAGATATCCGGCACCGGCAATCGGGTGAGGAACTGCCACGTTGACCTGCAGCAATGCCGTTTCGGCTTGCGGATCAATGGCGCGTGATGGACAGTCGCCGCTCAGGGCAAGTTCAGCCCAAACGCCGGTGGGACCGTTCGCCGCGGCAAGCCCGCGTTTTAGGAGCATCGCTGAGGCGGCATTCAGAGACTCCTCTTCCAACGGCCTTTGCCATTGCCTCGGCATCGCATGATGCGCACGTTGCTGTTCCAGCACGGCCGCAGAAGTCGTGGCGAGCGCGGTGGAGCGGCCAATGGGCAGCTGGCCGCCGAATGCATTGAGAATGCTCTGCACGGTGAGATGGACCGCGGATTCGTTGGCATAGATCGAAACCTGCGCCTTCTGTTTGAGCTTCCCGCTGCTAAGATCATAGGCGCCGTGAACCGCCATGGCGTTGAGTCTCTGCACACCGGTGGCATGGAATGAGGGAAAGCCGGCGGCGTGGTATTCCGTGGCAATCTCCGCAACCGCGGCTACCTGCGCTGCGCCGGGAACCTCCTGCATGGGCAGCAGCCGAAGAGTGCTGATCCCGGTCTCATGCACCCGCCGATAGCCCAGGTCGATTTTCTCCAAGGGATGAGATTGCAGGGCTCGGTGGATCCGCGCTTCGATTTCAGTGACCACTTGATGCCGTGAATCGCTATTGCGTCGGCGCCGTGTCCTGCACGGCCGCCGGCCGCGCGAAATCCACCTTTAATGAGGCGGCAAGACCCTCGAACTTGGTTTTGACAACAGTGGCGGTGGCGACCGCATCGCTCAAATTACCCGCGGAAAACGCGGCCTGCGCTTTCGTCCAGAGCGCTGCGGCATCGCTCAAGCCTAATTTGGCTGCATCGAGATCGACTCCGCCGGCGAGCTTCTTGTGGGCCGGCTTGCTCAGGTAATCGATACGGCTCTGAATGGCATCCGACTCTCCGGCCAACGCGCCGGCCAATGCAGTCCATTGTTCGTTAAGACCCTTCATCACTTGGGCCTTCTTGGCGGCCGCCGCGCTTGCCAAACCTTGCGCTGCGCTTAATACGGGAGGTGCCGCGCTCAGGACGGCTTTGTAGTCCTTCTTGTCGTAGGAGGCCTTCAACTCACCCAGCTTGTTCTGCACGTCCGTGAGCTGATCGGGAACGTACGTCAGCGCGTCAGCGGACGCGGCATTGACCGACGCTTCGATGTCGCTGATCATCTTCTGCGCTGGTTCCTTCTGACCTGCGCACGCCGCCAGCAGCATACCCAGAAGGGACATCAACGCGTACCGTCGGAACGGGTTCATCGACCTCATGGTGGGAACTCCTCGCAAATAAGTTGATTCATCGCAGCTGCGGCTGCGACGCGCCCTTATTCTAGCGTAAGTGGAGTCTGATGGATGCCGCCTCGTCACCCATGAGCGTCGTTTTCGTGCCGCTCCGCGAAAGACAGGCAGACGGTTCTGGTGCGAACCATCCCCCGGCAGGCGCTGCCCCGCAGATGGGGGACTCGCCAGAAGACGCGATGATCACGGCGCACCAGGTGACCGCGAACGTGATGCAGCCGCGGCGATTGGCGGCCCGTCATGCCGAGCCCGTGGGGTTCGGTCGGATCCAGGCGGTCGAGAGAGGCATGCACCTCGACATGATCGAGAAGAGGAACGCGTCCGAGCGCCGCTCGTTTGCGATTGATCGCGGCTCGTAAGATGGGGGTCGAGCGCGTTGCATCCTTGGCCGTGAGCAAGAGAATGAAGGCGAGGAGAAACGGCGTGTCGCGCGCAATCGCCGCAAGAGAGTCCTCGACCACTTGCCGCTGGGCATCCGGGGTCGTCGCCGCAGCCCGGTAATAGGCGACCCAGGATTCGTCAAATCGAAAGCGCACATAGTGAAGCAAGGACGCCATGGCCGCATCGCTTCGATCGGTGACGCGAGCAAAGCCGCCGGACAGAAAATCCGCGCCATGGGCCGCTTCAGCAAATCTGCCGCGAAGATCAATGTGAGTTTCGAGCGGCGACATGGTCACGCCACCCGTGGAATCATCATCCGCCGTATCGATCCAAAAGGTGCGGCCGGTTGCTCCGAGCCCATCGGCCGTGGCTTGCAACAGAACGCCCACTCTGCGATGCGCCGCCGCCGCATCGGAGTCGGCGGCCGATTGGGTCTCGTAGATCACGCGCTTGTATACCGCGTCATTCCACTCGATCCATAATCGCGGAGCCGGAATCCTCAATAGATCCAGGCACCCCGCCAGGCGCGCACCGTCGGCGAATGCCAATTCGGCGCTGACCCGCGTCAGATCATCTCCCAGGACAAATCGCAAGGGACATTCCGCGATGCGCGACGAGAATTGACTGGCGCCGGTCACTTCGAACGGTGTCAACCGGCCTCGACCGGGAGCCAAGCGCATCGGTTCGCGACAATGAGCAATTCTATCCAGTAGCCGCATCGGGGCAGACAGCCTTTCTTGAGATCGCGAGGTGATCCGTTCCGGTATGAGACACGCCCGGTCGGATGGGCGTCAGCGGCTCGCGGTCGAGTTCGTCCCGCGCAGCGACGGTTTCGTCCCAAATGCTGCTAGGCTATTCATTGATGGGGTGAGCCCTTGAGGGCATCGTGCGGCGCAAGTCGCGCCCGTGGAGACATTCGATGTCAGCATTCCAACGTGAGATTCTCGTGCGGTTCGGGCACTGCGACGCCGCGGGCTGGGTGTTTTATCCGCGCTATTTCGAAATGGTCAGCGATTTCGTCGAGGACTGGTTCGAGGATGGCCTGGAAGCGAGTGCGCCGGGCCTGTTCCATCACAAGCAGGTTCTAACGCCGTCGGTGCATTTCACAGTCGATTTCGAGAAGCCGACGCGCTACGGAGATCGCCTGACTTTCAATCTATGGACCGTCAAAGTGGGGCGGACTTCCTGCGAACTGCGCATCGAAGCTTCTCACGGAGGTGAGCTGCGTATGGGGGTGAAGCAGGTGCTGGTGTTCATTTCCGCCGCGACTTCACGTGCGACGGCAATCCCCCCCGAACTTAAGAGCCGGATGCACCGCTTTGCGGCGCAGTCCGAGCGGCCGTCGCCGCAGCGCGAAAAGCGCTCAGGCAGAGCGCGGCTGACCCGCAAAACGCGACCGGCGGACAAAGGGCAATCGGCCGATAAAGCGCGACTCGCCGACAAATAAGTCCCGGGGGCTGCCTCGCGGCCGCTGTCGGACTTGCCCTACAGCGAGTTCCCGCGGCCAGGCACTCGCAATGCCTTGCCAAATGTCCGACACTTTTCTTAGTTCGGCGGGCACTTTTGCGACTCTCACTCGACTCTCACTCAAGGAGCAACCAGCATGGGGAAACTTCCACCGACAAACCACGGCGAGGGAAATCCGGAGGCAGCTGCTCGGTTCAATACGGCTGAACAAGAATTCGTCAATTCCGCGCGCGGCAAGAAGAAGATCAAAAAAGGTCCGGAAGTCCGCCCCGGCGAAGAAGCCGCATTGGCCGAGGCGGAGCGAGTCGGCCGAAAGCACGCGAAGGGTTCGGAAACCCCGTCGGCACAACCCCACAAACGATAAGACCGGCGGCGGGAGTCATTCCAATGAGCATCGAGGCTCGTTTGCGTCGACTGGAATTGCGCTACCGCGGCGCCTTGAGCGCGGCGGTCGCCGCCAAGGCGAACTACTTGGCGCTCGCCGGCGAAGCCTGCGCCACGCCGTACGCGATCGAGCGGGCCAAAGCGTTCTGGCAGGAGTTTGAGGGGCGCAAACGGGCAATCGTTGCACAGATGGGCGAACTCGAAGCGCTGGCGGATACGGCCTACTGATACTGAGCCGGTGCATACTAGCGCCGTGACCACCTCCCCTCCGACACCGGTGACCGTCGCGGTCAATGAAGAGATCCAGGTGTCTGGATTGTGGCAGCGGCCAAGCGTTGCAACGTCATGCCTGGTGCTTGCCCATGGAGCCGGCGCCGGCATGGATCATCCGTTCATGGCTGATTTGGCGCGTGACCTCGCCGGCCTCGGCGTCGCGACATTGCGCTATCAGTTTCCGTATGCCGAAAAACACAGCAAGCGGCCCGATCCGCCCGCGCTTTGCCATGCTACGGTTCGCGCCGCGGTTGCAGCCGCACACCGGCTTGATGCGTCGCTGCCTCTGCTGGCGGGCGGCAAATCCTTCGGCGGCCGCATGACCTCGCAGGCCCAGGCAAAGGCGCCGCTCCCTCACGTACAGGGATTGGGCTTCTTCGGATTTCCGCTGCATCCCCCGAAGCAACCCTCAATGGACAGAAGTACGCATCTGTTCCAGGTGCAAATCCCCATGCTGTTTCTTCAGGGTACCCGCGATGAATTGGCCGAACTGCCGTTGGTCACGTCGCTCGCTGAGCAACTCGGCAAACGGGCATCGCTCACGCTGCTCGTGGACGCAGACCACTCATTTCATGTGCCCAAGCGCACCGGTCGTAACGACAGCGAAGTCAGAAAAGAAATGCTCGACGCCTTTGCGGCTTGGGCGGGCTCGGTCATTGAGCGCCGAACTACGGCGTGAAGGCGGCGAACTCGCTTCAATCGGCGATTTCCACCCACGTCGGCGCGTGATCGCTGGTCTTCTCCCACCCGCGTACCTGACGATCAACGGCCGCCGCACGAAGGCGCGGAGCCACGGCCGGATTTAACAACAGATGATCGATACGTAAGCCCGCATCGCGCCCATAGGCATTTCGAAAATAGTCCCAATAGGTGTAAATCCGCTCCCCTGGATGAAGCTTGCGCAAGGCATCCGTCCATCCCTGCGCCAGAAGTTCGTGAAAGGCCGCGCGTACCTCCGGGCGAAACAGCGCGTCATCAACCCAGCGTTCCGGTTTGTACACGTCAAGTTCCGTCGGCATCACGTTGTAGTCGCCCGCCAAGACCGTGGGCTGACTCTGATTGACGAGACCCGCTGCATAGGCTCTTAATCGCTCGAACCAACGAAGTTTGTAATCGAACTTCGGGCCCGGCGCAGGATTGCCATTGGGAAGATAGAGACAACCCACCACTAGATTGCCGACTCTCGCTTCCAGGTAACGGCTATGCACATCCTCGGGATCGCCCGGCAGGCCGCGCTGAGTCTCCATCGGCTCAATGCTTCTGGCAAGAATGGCGACTCCGTTCCAGCTCTTTTGGCCCGACCATATGGCGCCATATCCCGCGGCGCGGATCGCAAGCTCAGGAAAATTCTCCTGCGGGGCCTTGAGCTCCTGCAGGCACGCAACATCCGGTTGCGTCTCTTCAAGCCAACGCAGCAGTACCGGCAGCCGGCCATTGACGCCGTTGACATTGTAAGTAGCGATCCGCAATGATAACCCCGGATTGAGAGAAATAAATTACTTATAAATCAGAAATATACGATATTATACTAATCTCAGTTCACACAGTATTTAGCTCCGCGACCGCAGATCGATCAGCACCACCAGCGAGTTTATGCCGAATCGCCAACCGTGCGATGATGAGCGAGCGCCTCGAACAATAACGCCGCGCCGAGGCCCCATTGCAGACTGCAAATTCCCGAGCTCACCGCCCCTCCTGGATAGCCGCCGCGCCGGTTACTGTGCTGCTCTCCGCCTGCGGTTCGGGTTCCTCTTCGCTTTCTTCGACTGCGCCGGTCACGAGCACCATTGAGCAGCCGACGGCGATCAATTTGTATCCGAATGAATCGTCTGAAAACGCTCCTCGGCTCACCGTGATGATCACAGAGGTGGGATCGGTGCGAGTCAGCATGCCCCTGGGATTCGACACCGGTTCCGCGGGAGTCACCCTGTATGCGCCGACCATATTTCCCGCCAGCATGGTCAATTCCAGCGGATTCATATTTCCGGCGGGCGAAACATCGATGACCTACAACGGCATCACCGTCACCAATCAGCAGGGTACGCGCACGTACGGAAGTGTTTCCACCAGGGCAGAGAATGGCAATATCGGCTATGCGCAATTGACGTTTGGCGATGCGCAAGGTCAGTTGATGACGCAGACGATGCCGCTGTTTTTGTATTTTTCGATTACCGACAATGTCACGGGAGAGACAGTTTCCCCCGGGGCACAACAGGGTTGGTTCGGGGTTACCGACACCGACGGCACAATTGTACTGCCCGACAGCGTCGAGCCAGCCGGAGGGTACCCCGCGCCGGCGCCAATGCTCACCGTCGGACTGACCACGGCTTTGGAATCCAGCTTCAGCGCGGCGCCGCTGGTCTGTCCCCCGAGCGGTTATGTCGGGCCGCCGAGCATTGCCGGCTACCTTGTGTGTCAAAAGAACATTGACGATGTGACGATCAACGTATCAGGCGAAACGGTAGGCACGCTCCGCGGCTACGCGCTCTTTGACAGCGGCACGGCCGATATGCAGCTTTCCACTCCCGTTGGCAGCACTTTCCCGTCTCTCGTTGTGCCCGGAACAACGGTTCTCGTGACGACGCCGTCGGGATTCAGCTACAGCTACATTGCGGGCAGCGGGATCACCCAGACAGTCGTCAATGCGGACACGAATCTCGCGAACATCATTGGGATCAGCTACTTTACGACCAATTCGCTTTTTATAGATTTCAGTTCCAGCACAGAGGGCTGGAAGTAATTCACGTCCCGAGCGACGTGTAACCGCGCGGCTTCTTCGGAGCGAATGCCTTTAGCGTGCAGCGCTTCTTGCCGCACTTCGAACAGCGCATCCGTTTCGCCACGTCCGCGAGCCGCGCATCCCAGCCGCAGAGCCGGCCCAGTGTGTGAGGTTCAGCTTTGCGTTCATGACCGCATTCCGCACAGGTCAGCACTAATGTGTATTGACCGAATTCATCGCTGAGTTTTTCGACATGAAATCCGGCGGACATGCGGCGGATTGTTGCCGCACCCCCGCCTCTGCGTCCATCCAGTTCGAGAGCTCAGATAACACTGTATAAAGACGGGCGGCGGATCGGCCGAGCCACGACGGCCCTCAAGCCGCCTCGAGCGCGGCATGTTGAAATACCGGGACGGCACGATCCGAAAGAATGTCTTGAAGCTCGCCCGTCGTCCGATTCTCAGGGCTCAGCCACGCCTGCAAGTGCTCGGGCTTCAGGTTGATGATGCAGCGGTCATGACCCGCCGCGGCGATGGCGGCCGGCGGTTCATCGGTGATGGCCGCAAAGCCGCGCAAATTCGCTTCTTGCGGGTCGCTCCAGCGCGACCAAAGGCACGCGATGAGCATGGGCTGCGCCGGTTCGGGCGTAAATTGCAGGATCACGTTTCTCGGCTCTTCCCCCTCCCGCAGCGGCCGGTGTTCCATTGCGTGCAGCTGGACATTCTCATAGAAGCTCTCGACCACCATGACGGCATGGTGGTGACCGAACTGTTCACTCCAAAATCTCTCCAAATTATCGCGCCGAGCGTTATACAAGCCTGGAAATTGCCTATCGTAGGAGGCCGGCTTGCCCGCGGGCCTGCAAAAATAGCGCATCGGCGTGAGTAGATTCTGCCCCTCGTGCTTGACGATGACGCCGGCATACACCATGGGGAAAATCCGGTTGTCGCGAGGTTCCGTTTCTCTGCGGCGCTGGTCGGCCAACTTGGTCGTCAGGGCCTCGATCTTGGCCGTTGCGATCCGCACGTCCTCGCGGGCTTTCTTGGTTTCCTTCTGCGTGAGCGAGCGCTGCGCATTGACCAGACGCGTTTTTTGCGTAAACAGATCCTTCTCGAACTTGGTTGCCGCCCGTGCGCGATGCTCGTCAATCGCCGACTTGATCCGCCGTTCCTGTTCGTTCATGGGATCGTCGAAATTGGTTTCGAACCCGCGGGAGATGACGATGCCGGGATCGTCCAGGCGGCGGAGGAACAATTGCAAAGCCTCGTCGTAGTCAAGCCGGATGCCGAGCTCGCGATGCAGCTTGCGGACGACTTGCACGACTTGCGCCGAATAACACATGGGCTAATTCTAGCGCATTGGCCGGCGGCCGGCGGAATCAGGCAGCGGCGCTTCGAGGGCGCGCCGAATCGAGAAAACTTCTATCCGAGCGAGCTGTGCAACAGTACCAGCAGCCGGCTCCACGCTTTCTCCGCCTGGTCGTGATTGTAGACCTGCGAATCGGGCGGGCACCACCCGTGCATCGCACCTGCATAGACTTCGATCTCCGCAGGTAATTTAGCTTTGGCGAAGGATTCGCGCAGCACATCCTTGGCTTCCGGCTGCTTCATATCGTCATTCTCGGCAATCGCAATGAGAAAGTGCGCCTTCATGCTCGGGATCAAGAGATGCGGACTGTCCGGCTTGTCGGTTACCAGTCCGCCGCCGTGAAACGTGGCGCCGGCGCCGACGCGGTCCGGGAAGGCGGCGGCCGTTCGCAGCACAAAGGGACCGCCCATGCAGTATCCGCTGGTACCTATTTTCCGCTTCTTGTCGACCGAGGGTTGGCTATCCAGAAAACCGATAAATGCTTTGGCATCGGTCGCTGCGGTTGTGGGGTTCAAGCTGCCCGCCAAGGCCATCAGCGCTTGACGCGTCGCGGGGTCGTTGAAATCGGGGTGCTCCGGTGCCGTCGGCGCCTTTTGAGTGCGGTAAAAGGGATTGATGACGAGAACCGCATAGCCGGACTCCGCAAGCCGCGTCGCCATGTCCCTAAAGGCCGGGCGCAACCCAAAAATGTCCGGCCAGATGAGCATACCGGGATGTTTACCCGCCGCAGGGTGAACGAAATAGGCGTCGGCGGTACCGTCAGGAGTTTTTACTTCAACATCCGCTCCGGTGGTTGCGGCGGCGTTTGCCACTCTCGGCAACGCCGCCACCAACCCAGCGCCGAGTGCCATCGCACCGAATCGCCTTCGAGTGAGTTCCTCGCGGCGGCGCGCGAATTCATCCAGATCGTCCTGTTCGCACATAAGCCAGATATTGCACTCATCCCGGCCTGGCACGCAAGCCTAGTACCCTGCCCGTTTATCGACGACGTTTGCCAAAGGTTCGCCCTGTCGATAGCGGCGAAAGTTATCGATGAAAGCTTGCATGCTCAAATCCAACCAGTCCGGATCTTCAGTCCGGTCCGTGCAATGTGGAGAAATCAGCACGTTCTCCATATCCCAAAGCGCAGAAGCTGTCGGCAACGGCTCCTCTTCGAACACGTCGAGCGCAGCTCCGGCAATCTGCTTGCTCCGTAGAGCGCGCACCATTGCCGCTTCGTCGATCACCGGGCCGCGGCCGACATTAATGACAATGGCAGACCGTTGCATCGCTGCGAATTGCATGTCGCTGATCATGTGATGAGTGTCGGGCGTCAGGGGCGCGGCGCATACGAGTACGTCGATCCCGGCCAGCATCTCGTTCAATTCTTCGAGCTTGAAGATCCGGTCTAGTACAGGATCATTCGCCGATCTGTCCGGGTTTCGCCGCAGTGCATGTATATTCATGCCAAAACTCTTGCCCAACAACGCACACTCGCGTCCGATCTCGCCAAAACCTACGATGCCCATGACGCGCCGATCCGCCAGCTTGACGGAAAAGTCGTCCCACTTGTGCCGGTTCTGATTGTCGATCAAGCGGCGCACTTTCTTGAAATGGAAAAGTATGCCGAGCATGGCAAATTCTGCCAGCGGCCGTTTGAAGACTCCCCGCGCATTCGTCAGCGGGACGGTGCTCTCCACGAGTGCCGGAAATAATGTATTTTCAACGCCCGCCGATAGCGAGTGTACCCAGCGAACGGATTTGGCGAGCTTCCATAGCGTCTGAAGGTTCATGGAAGTGCGCGGCAAGCCGGTGAGTAAAATGACTTCGGCCGCCGCTGCCAGCTTCGCCAATTCTGCCGCATCGTTGCTGATGGAGATCTCCGCGCAGTCGCGCAGCTGCACGAGATTGCGCAGAGCGCCCAGGTCCTTGGGAGATATCACCAACAGGTTGATCTTCGACATTCGAATTCCTTATGGTTTCCTGGTCAGGCGCGCTCGAAGCGCGCGACGGTCTCTACGTGCCCGGTGAATGGCAGGAGATTGAAAACCGCGAGTTCTCGGAGGCGTAGTTTACCGTGCGAAGTCAAGCGTGCGGCGTCTTCCAGGAACGACTCGAGTCCGCAGCTCACATACACGAAGCGTTCGGGCGGGAATTCGCGAAGATACTCGGTGAGCTCGGGGTCGAGGCCCTTGCGAGGCGGATCCGCGATGACCACCTGCGCACCGGTTGCGGCCATCAGCGCGGCTCCGGCCGAGCCCGGGATGACGGTAATCTTTGACCTATCCGCCGAACTGAGACCAAGCAACCCGAGCTCGAGCCCGCGCAGCGAATGCGGGTTGACTTCATTCATGCGAATCTCACCAACCTGAGCCAACACTGACAAGCCAATGGCGCCGACGCCCGCGTAGAATTCCGCGACTTGCGAGCCCGGCGGGATTTGCGCGCGGACGTGCTCGATGATGGCCTGCGCCATGTCGAGATTGTTCTGACCGAATGCGCCCGGGGGATAATGCACCGCCGCTCCGCCAAATCGTTCCACCACGCTCGCCGGCCCGCAGTAGTTTTCAAATTCGGCGCCGAGAATCGTATTGGAGCGCTCGCAATTGGCATTGAACCACAGGCTATGCAGCAGAGGACCGAGCCGCTCGCGAATCAAGCCGAAGCACGCTGTCAAGGGCTCAGGCGTCGCACTGTTGGCGACGATCAGCACCTGCGCGCTTTGCGAGCTGCGCTCCACCACCACTTGCAGATAGCGCGCGTGACCGAAATGTGTTTTGTCCGAGTAGCAGGTCACTCGGGCATCGACCAGGGCGCGCCGCACCACCGCGGCGACGTGGTTGATCAAGGGATGCTGCACACTGCAGCGGGGGATATGAACCACCCGATGGGTGCCGGACTCAAACAATCCCAGCTTGGGCGAGCCTATCCGACCCCGGATGGCGAGCCGTGCGCGTAGCCGAAACCCGGCCGTTGGACCCGAAATCACCGAAACCTCGGGCAAACCGTGGGCATGCGCCAGCTCGTCGAGAGCATCGCGCGCGACCCGGGCGATGCCGGGCTCTCCGAACCGCGGGCAGCCCGGACAGGGTGGTCGGTGCGGGCAGGATGTCAAACTGACCGTTCCCGCAAGAACTCGCGATGCGACGTGACGCAAAGCTACCCCATTGAATTCGTTTTCTGCCACATCGGCCGGAGATTCACGATCAGCACACCGGTGAGCACCAACACGGCTCCGAGCGCGAAGCGCAACTCGATTGGATCACCAAGCAGAGCAGCGCCGAAAACCACTCCGAAAAGCGGCGTCAGAAGCGACAGCAGCATCAGACGCGAGGTCAAGTAGCGCCGCAACAGCCAGAACCATACCAAGTAGCTTGAAATGGCGATTATAAGAGTTTGGAACAGCAGCCCCAAAATCGTCATCCTTGAAAGCTCCACTTGGCCCTGGCCCGTCGCCTCGGCAAATGCTCCGAGAACGAGGGTCGCCGTCGCGACTTGATACAGGACGGTCTTGGCCGTCGCCGCATTTCCCACGCGGCCGCGCCGCAGTACCACGTTCGTGGCGCCCCAGCTCACTCCCCCAAGAAGTGCCAGCAAATCGCCTGTCAAGAGCTGCATCGCGGGCCGGCCGCCCCATCCGAGGAAGGCAATGACCATTCCAAGGAACGCGACTGCAATGCCGGCCCACTGCAGTCGGCTCAGGCGTTCTTCGGGCAGAAACTGCAATCCGAGCGCGGTAAAGATCGGCGCAGTGTACAAAAAGACGACCGAATGTGCGGCGGTCGTGTGAACCAGCGCCTCACCGGCAAAGATGAATTCGAGCGAGAATAACAGGCCCATCAGTATGCCGCTCGGCAGGGTCCCGTCGGCGAATGCGCGGCGTCCTTCGCGGATGAAGACCCACAAACCGAAGAAAATCGATGCGCCGCCAAATCGGATCGCGAGCTGCATGACGGGTGCCGCGTTCGTCGCGACTTCCTTCAAGGCTACTTGCTGGAACCCCCAGACAATGCAGAGCATGAGAACGAGAATGGCCGCTCGAAGGTCGAGAGGTCCACGCAGGGGCGACGCTGTCTCTAATGGTTTCAAGAGGTCATCCGGGCTGGGAGCGAGCCCCGCAGTTTAGCCTTAACTTGCGCACCCCCGCTGTCCATGGCTGTCCAGGTGCCCTGGTTGACACTATAAAACTTAAGTGTTAATTAATATATCGGTTAAATACGCAGGACTCTTCGCATGACGGTTGCATCCGCGCCCTCGCTTGACAGGCTGTTCGGAGCGCTCTCGGATCCTACGCGGCGCGCGATCATTGAACAGCTGCTCGCCGCGGGCGAACTGAGCGTCGGAGACGTCGCGGCGCGCTTCGAGATCAGCACACCCGCCATTTCGCGGCACTTGCAGGTATTGGAGCGGGCGGGACTGATCGAGCGCCGCATTGAGCGGCAATGGCGCTTGGTGCGCTTGCGCGAAGATGCGCTGGCGCCCGTCGACGGCTGGCTGTCGCGCCAGCGCCGGCACTGGACGGCGGCACTGGACCGGCTCGAAGCGCTGGCTGCCGCGCGAACTCCCAAGCGCAAGAAGTCATGAGCGGCGCGCAGGAGAGCGAGACCACACTGCGTCTCGAACGGTTGATCCCCGCCCCGCCGGCGTTCCTATTTTCGCTGTGGACGGAGCCCGCTCAATTGCTCCAGTGGTGGGCGCCCGAAGGCTACGAGCCGTCACTTGATTCGTTCGACGCGAGGCCCGGAGGCCGCTGGCGCATCGTGCTGCGCCGGCCCGACGGCACCCGCCTGGTACTGCTGCACCAGCATTTTAAGAGCACGCAGACGCTCGATCGGCACGGTATTGGCTGGCGGTCCTGCTTCGACCGGCTGACGAAAATCGCCAACTCGAGGGAAGAGGGATAAGCCATGCCCAAACCAGAGATCATCGGCTCTTTGCGCTCGACCTATGTGCGGGCTGTGTGCATAGTCTGCGAGGAGAAGGAGATCGATTACGTGCTCACGGAGAAGCGGCTGCACGCGCCGGAAATCCTTGCCCTTCATCCCTTCGGCAAGATGCCGGTGCTGCGCCACGGTGATTTTGCGGTATGCGAATCGAAAGCCATCGCGACCTATCTCGATCGCAGTTTCCCGGGCGTACAGGTCATCCCGTCCGACGCCAGGCGCGCCGCGCTCACCGAGCAATGGGTGTCGCTGGTCAACACGGTGATCGATGTGACGCTGATTCGGACCTATCTACTTTCGTACATCTTCCCCAAGACCGCCGACGGTAAGCCAGATCGAAAGCTGATCGATGGCGTAACGCCGGCGCTGCGCGAGCAGCTCGGGATTCTGGACAAAGCGGTTGCCAAGACCGGTTACTTGGTCGACGATCAATTCACCTTCGCCGACATCAATCTGCTGCCGATCCTGTATTACATCCGGCTATTTCCGGAAGGCGCGGAGGCCCTTGCCGCTGCGAGCCATCTTGCCGGCTACTACGACCGCCATACCGAGCGGCCGAGCTTGCGGAACACCGTCCCGCCCGCCGGGCCGCCGTCTCGAGCCTAGCCGCGCTCAATAGCGGATGCGCTCGACCGTCAGATCGGTGCCAGCGATTCCGACGCGCGCACCACCTCGTCGGGCGATACGTAGCGTTCGCGAAACTCCGGCGGCCAGCGCGAAGGGCGACCGCTCGACAACTCGATGCACGCATATTCGATCTCCGCGCGGGCAAGCGTCGCACCATCCGCTTCGCGCCGCACCTGGAAGCGGCGCCGCACGCGCAGCTTGCCGTTTGCGGGCAGAATCCAAGTCGCGGCCCAGATCGTGTCACCCAGCACGGCGGGCCGCAGGTAAACGAGCACGCTGCGCAACACAGCCATGCCTCGGTCGAGCTGCAGGCATTTTTGGATCGGCAGGCCAAGCTCCGCGGAATGCTCCCAAGCGGCGCGGTCGAACCAAGTCATATAGACGGCGTTGTTCACGTGGTCGTAGGCGTCGATATCCGCGGAAGCGACGGCGATCGAAGCGAGGTAAGGGGCCGGCAGGTCCCAATCCGCGCGCGAAATCACCGTCCGTCCCCGAGGCGTGCCGAATCCGCGGATCGATTCAAAGGTTTTCGCATCGCGGACGTTCAGAGCAGCGCATCTTCCACGTCGGGCGCTAGACTTTCCGGCTTCTCGGCAGGAGCATACCGCTTGATCGGGACACCGTCTTTACCGGTCAAGAACTTGGTGAAATTCCATTTGATTGCTTCCAGCCCCAGTATCCCCGGGAGCGCTTCCTTCAAGTACTCGTACAGGGGATGAGCGTCCTCGCCATTGACCTTGATCTTCGCAAACATTGGGAAACTCACGCTGTAGTTCAGCGAGCAAAATCGTTTGATCTCAGTCTCATCGCCCGGCTCCTGATGACCGAACTGATCGCAGGGGAATCCGAGGATCTCCAAGCCGCGCTCATGATATTTCTTATACAGGGCCTCGAGCCCCGCGTACTGCGGAGTGAAGCCGCACTTGCTGGCCACATTGACGATCAGCAGCGGGTGGCCCCGGTATTGGGAGAGCGGCAGATCCACTCCATCAATGGATAGAGCCGAAAAATCGTAGGCGTTCATTATCGATCCTTCGCAGCGTTGGAGCGGCTATTGTGCATCGCTACTCCCGTGGAGTCGGCACCATTTTCATACCATGGCGAGCGCGAAGCGTAATCAAGCCCTGCGGCTCGACACAGTGGCCGGGGACGAGGCGCAGACGGAAGCGCTGCGCGATGGCGGCGAGCAAAATCGTCGCTTCCGCAGTGGCAAACGCCGCTCCGATGCAGATCCGGCGCCCGCCGCCAAATGGCAGGTATGAAAAGCGGGGGCGCTCGGCGGCTTGCTCCGGCGAGAACCGCTCAGGGTCGAATCGGCCGGGATTTTGCCAAAGTCGCCGGTGCCGATGCAGTACCCAGGGGGCGATGAGCACCGCCGAGCCCTTGGGAATGCGCCGACCCGCAAGGGTGTCATCCGCGAGCGCCTCTCGCGCGATGGTATGCACCGGCGGGTAAAGCCGCATGGATTCCTCTATCACCATTCGCGCATAGCTGAGCTTGCTCAGATCCTCCGAGGCGGGTGCTCGTGCGCCGAGTACGGACTGCAGTTCGGCGTGTAGTTTCGCCTCCACCGCCGGATGCTGCGACAAGAGAAACCAAGTCCATGTCATGGCCATGGCGGTTGTCTCGTGACCCGCCATGAAGATCGTGATCACGTGGTCACGTACTTCCTGTGCGCTCATACCGCCGCCCGTTTGTTCATCTCGCGCGGCGATCAACCGGGACAATAAATCCTTCGGACCGTTCTCCGGATTGGCCGAACGCAGCTTGATCAGACGGTCGATTTCCACGTCGAACTCGCCGAGTGTGCGGCCCGCGACTCGGATGCGCCCGAGCCCCGCCAGCCATGCGGGGAAACCGATGAAATCCATGATATTCGGGCGCATCTCGGCCTGATAGCGCCCCGCTCCGCGTTCCATGATGGTGACGATGCGGTCTGAATCCGACGAAAACATCGTGCGGGAGATGATGTTGAGCGTCACTGCCATCATCTCAGTGGCGACATCGATCGCGGCCCCCGGGCGACCCGCGCTCCAACCCTTCTGCATCTCTTGCGCAGCCTCGACCATGATCGAGGTATAGGAGGCGATGCTGCGATGGTCAAAGGCAGGCGACATGATCCGACGATGCCGCCGCCATGTCTCCCCTTCCGAGGTGATCAGCCCTCGGCCGAGACCCGGCTCGAGAATACGGCGAGTGATCTCGGTTTTCCGGTAGTTCGACGCATTGTCGAGCAGTACATGTTTGATTGCCGTCGGCTCGTTCACGAGAAACCGGCGCTGTCCGAACATGGTCCGTTCAACGATGTCGCGCTCGTACGCATCTTCGGTATAGGTCGCGACCATGTTGTCGCGCAAAGTGCGAAAAAACTCAAAGATCGACATACGGCCGCGGCGCGGCACAGGGGCCGGCAATACCGGGGCCGATACGGAATCATCCAGGCTCGTCATATTCTCGACACCTCCGCTCGTCAGTATCGCCCATTACCACCAACCGCGGCGCTTGAACCACAGGATCGGCGCCAGCGCACTGAGTGCGATCAGCGTCAGCCCATACGGGTACCCCCAACGCCACCGGAGTTCCGGCATGTCATGGAAGTTCATGCCATACATGCTGGCAATCAATGTGGGGGGAATTCCTATGACGGATACGATGGTGAGAACCCTGAAAATATCATTCTGCTCAGTATTGATAAAACCAAGAATCGCATCCAAAAGAAATTGGCTCTTGGAGGATAGGTGCGCTTCAAAATCGACCAAGGAATTGAGGTCTTGTTGCGCCGTGCTCAAGCGAGCTTTCTCTTCCGGCGACAGCCATTCTGCGGCCATCTTCAGTACGAAGCCGATGATTCGCTGCAAGCCGAGCATGCTTTCGCGAATGCGCGACAGATGATCGCCGCCGGTCCCAACCGCGTTGAGGCTTTCGTGCAGGGCGTGCGAGTGGCGTTTGTTTCCTCGGCTCGAGCCCGCTCGCGGACTAAAAGCTCGCGCCGAGACGGCCGCCAGCTCACCGCTCAACTTCTCAAGCCCGTCAGCGTCGAAATCCACCATCCCATCAATCAATGCGCAGAACACGGCGGCGCTGCCCTTAGGCTGGACCAGATTGATGCTTTCCTCAACCCGGGCAAAGGCGTGAATCGTCGAATAGCGGACGGTGATCAACAGCCGCGGCGAAAGAATAAATCCGAGCGGCACCGGCGCGAATCCTGCCGATTCATCCTGCAGGGATAGCGGCATGCTGGCGAATAACACAGCTCCCTCCGCCCTCAGGCGGCTGGATGTCTCTATTTCTTGCAAGGATGCGCGCGACGGAATCTGGATACCGCAATCAGTTGCAGCCTGCGCGATCTCCTCCGCTGACGGATCGAGCAAATCAAACCAAACGGGCCGGCTCTCCTGCGACGGAGCATCGCCCGATGCCAGGGAATGGATTTTCAGCATGAGCGCGGCTCAAAACTCATGAATTGGGTGTCGGCGCAGATGATGGCACGAATTGCCTCACCGTACCGGCCTTCGGATACGCAGCGGATAGAGATGCATTGGGTTACCATGATTTCGCCGCCAATGTCGGGCCACCTATCTAATCGAGTTCAAGCACGCATGGTTCGTAAATCAGCCAAAACGGTCCAGTTGGCGCTAGGGCTTGCCGCCGCTACGTTACAATGTTTTTTGAGCGTCGCAGGGGCTCAGGATCTCGCCATCATCACCCTCGCCGGCCAGAAACAGATGCTCGCTAATCCGGGGACCGACCCTGCGGGTGCCCGAAATCCCGACGTCACCATCGTCGAGTACTTCGACTACAACTGCCCTTATTGCAAGAAGCTCGCTCCCGTGTTGCAGACCCTGCTGGCTCAAGATCCTAAAATTGCCGTGATCTACAAGGATTGGCCGATCTTGAGCGAGGTTTCAGTGTATGCGTCCTCTGCGGCGATCGCGGCGGGCTGGCAGGGAAAATATCTCGCTGCCCACGATGCGTTGATAAACGGTCCCCCTCTGTCGCACGACGAGCAGGTGGACGCAATTTTGCAGACCGCGGGTGTGAATATCGATGCCCTTAGAAAGGATCGGACAAGCCATGCCAAGGAGATAGATGCGCTCCTCGAGCGAAACGACCAGGAAGCTCACGCGCTCACACTCAAGGGTACTCCCGGTCTGGTGATCGGCCGGCAGCTCCTGCCCGGCGTCACTGATTTGAACACCTTGAAGCAACTGGTCGCCAAGGCGCGTCACAGCCAATAGGCCGGCCGCGGCCGGTTCGCTTCGACGAGGCGATTGGCCATTACTTTCCGCATCTCCTGGTGAGGCCGATTAATGGCCAGTAACAGCTCGGACTTAACACATCAAGGAGAATTGCCATGTTTAAACTCGCATCATTTGTTCTTAGCGCCACTCTCGCTGTGGCGGCACTCGCCAGCAGCATCCCCGCGGAAGCACAAACCGTCGTCGGCGTTGGGGTCGCAGTGCCGGCGGTCACGGTCGTGGACCCGCCGGTCGTCGCCTACGCAGATCCGTTTTATGCGTATGCAGGGATTTATCCCGGGTTCGTCGGCTATGGCTATGGTTATCACCACGGCTGGGGATATGGCCGCGGCTGGGGATACCGCCACGGCTGGGGATACCGCCACGGGTACGGATTCCACGGCCGTCGCTAGGTACATGAGGATCGATCGGTGCGTGCTCTGCCTATCCGGCCGCGCACGCACCCTCTCGATGGAATCCACCCAGGCGCCGTAAATTTAGGATAATGCCGCCCGTGATCGTGCACCTCATCGACGGTACCTACGAGCTGTTCCGCCACTTCTATGGCCTGCGCCGTTTTACGAAGGGCAATGATCGACCTTTCGGCGCCGTCGCCGGAGTTCTTGGCACGGTCCTGCAGATGATCGAGGAAGGCGCAACCCACCTAGGGGTCGCCACGGATCATGTCATCGAGTCCTTCCGCAATGAACTATGGAGCGGGTACAAGACGGGAGAGGGAATCGAGCCCGCACTCCTGGCGCAGTTCCATCCGCTCGAAGACGCCCTGGGCGCGATGGGGATTGCGGTTTGGCCGATGATCGAGCTCGAAGCCGACGACGCAATGGCCTCGGCGGCTGCTATCTCGTCCGAGGACGATCGCGTACAGAAAGTGTGCATTTGGACGCCGGACAAGGACCTCGCGCAGTGCGTTCGCGAGGACCGGATAGTCCAGGTAGATCGGAAAAGCAATGCGATTCGCAACGCTGCGGGCGTGCAAGCGAAGTTCGGGGTTACGCCCGCGAGGATTCCGGACTATCTGGCGCTCGTGGGCGATAGCGCGGATGGCTATCCGGGCATCGCCGGTATCGGGCCGAAGGGTGCCGCGAGCCTCATTTCACGTTACGGTGGGATCGAGGACTTTCCTGCGGAGGTTTTGGGCGAGCGGCGCGAACTCGCGCTGCTTTTCAAGAAGCTCGCGACCCTGCGCACCGATGCGCCGCTCTTTGCGACTACCGATGAATTGCATTGGCAAGGTCCCACCGAGAGATTCTCCGCCGTTTCACAGCGGATCGATGCCCCACGTCTCCTGGCCCGCGTTGACAAAGCGGCTGCGGCTCGCGGGTAGGATAGCGGCGGGCCTCAGTGGACTTGAGTGCCGCCGGCCGCGCCCGGATCGCTGTTTTGCGACTGCGCCGGGGTTTGTGCCGCTTCCCGTTCCCTTTCCTTTACCTTCGCCTGATGGTGGCCAATGAGGCAACCCACCGCGGCGCCGGCCACCGCATGATGCCCCGCCACATGACCCACAACACCGCCCACCGCGGCGCCCTTGATACAGCCGTGCGCACTCGAAATGGCAGGCAGCGAGAGGACCGGTATCAGGATTGCCAATAGCAGTAGTTTCCGCATATCGATTTCCCTGTTTAATTGCATTTTTTAGATTACGAGACGAGAGCGGGCAATGCTGCCGGCGGTTGCGGTGCAGTACCTCGATCCGGAGCCGCAAGTACCATATAGAGTTGGTGGGACTTCTGCGGACCCGGGTTCCAACTGGTTTCCCGCCACACCGCAAATGCCACTAGCAAGGCCGCCAGCCCGAGGACTATCGAGTAAACCATCATGGCCGTCAGCACCGGTCGACGGTCCCAGCGGCTCATGCTCATATCGATAGATCTTGGGGCCATGTTTCTCATTGTGGTATCCGCTCTCTGTCAACCCTACAACACGCGGGGGGGACAAAAGTTGCACGGCGCAGGGCCAATTTTTTAACTGCGTTATCTTCCCGGCACCCTCTCCCATACCTTTCTGCGGACGGTCTCCTCGCCCGCCTTTCCGCCGCGCACCGTAAAGATGAGGCGCCCGTTCTCGAGCCTGACTGACTGCGCGTAATCCAGTCCGGTCTCGGCGGGGATAAGCGACGATTTCACATGATGAGTCACCACCGATGCGGCCTCGTCGAGATCCCATGTACCGAAGTAAGCGTAATACGAATCGAACGCCGCAGCCTTCAACGGTTCGGCCGGATTTTCCGCGGTTGCAGATAGCCGCGATTCCGGAATGCCCCAAGCATGGCGTCGCGGGGCGACGATGTGAACACTCATCCATCCGGAGGGATCGTAGATGATGATTCCGGTCGAATCGGCCTGGTAGAATGGGTCAACAGTCGAGCCGCCCGGGCCCAGGTATTCGATGCTCGCGAGCCGCCAGACTCCAATGAGTTGTTGCCGCGTCGGCGAGAGCGCGCCGCGGCGTTCCGGCCATGCCGGCTGGGAAAGCGCTGCGCACAAGGCAACCAGCCCCAAGACCGATAACCGGGCGCGATTTACCATTCGCATATCGAAGACTCCCACATTGCCAACAGGCACCCTGACAGTGTATCCATAGGCAGCGTGCATCGTAAGTTGCGCCTGAATCGAGCAAGGATCTGCAGGGAGAACTTTGAGAAATGCCACAACGCGCCGCATCGGCAGTGAACCGCAAGATCTCCTGGTCGTGGCAGCTAAAAATTGAGCTGCTCGACGTGGTACCAACCGTGTGGCGTCGTCTCGTCGTGCCGGAGACCGTCACCCTGCCCATTCTGCATCGCGTCTTTCAGGCCGCGGTGGGCTGGACGAACAGTCATTTGCACGAATTTGCGATTGGCGGCGTCCGATACTCCGAACCGGATCCGGATTTCGACGAGGAACTCCACGTCGATGAGCGGAACGTCGAGTTGCAGAAGGCTCTCGGCATGGATGCGCGGTGCTTTGACACATCGATGCGAAGCGAGCGAGCTTAATCCGTTGTGAGGAGGGAGAGAACGCCTGTCCGCCCGAGGATGTCGGTGGTGCTCTTCGCTATGCGGATTTTCTCGCTGCCATCGCGGATCCGGCTCACGAGGAACACGACGCCTTCCGAGAGTGGTCCGGAGGTCGTTTTGATCCAAGGCACTTCGACCTCGATGCGACGAATCGCGCTCTTAAGAAAATCAAGGGCTGACCGGTGAAACGGACCCGGGGCAGCGGAAGCTAATTCGCGCTATATAATCACATAATAAACATATAGATACGATACTATCATCATGTTAAAACGCAGATGCACCGGTTGGCCCGCATACGCGCCTGGGATTTCTGCGACACGGCGCAGGGCCGCGTAATGTCCATATGATAATTTGACTCTCGAACTTCCGGCTGGTTTGAGGGCAAAAACCATGAGTCTTGGAAAATGGCTCTTGATTGCGGTAGTGCTGGCAGCCGCGCCTCAGCTGTGGAAGATGCATGAAAGATCGGTGGTCGAGCGCAAGCTTCTGCCCATGGAAGACACCAACGGGTTCGTTCCTGTTCAGACGCCTGCCGGCACGGCGCCCAATACCGTACTGATTCTGGCGGCACTGAATTGCCCATCGGCAGCGGCCAAGCGAGCCGATACCATGGCAAAACAACTGAGCGATATGCACATTCCGAATAACAGAGCCAATAACTACTCTCTTAACATTACAAGTCGAGAGCAGCTCCCGCTATTACAGCAAACCTCCCTGGTGCTAGCCTGGATGACCACGCTGGGGCGTAGGGCTAACAATTTGGTCAGCCGAACGAGATTTTAAGTTTGCGGCCGCCCCACCACGGCACGGCGACGTCGGTGTCTTGGAAGCCGGCGGCGAGCAGTA
>Ga0302325_10000781_pt1 | contig 85288 bp, 69 predicted proteins | sample Palsa_T0_2_FD_201948 | JGI IMG/M metagenome (GOLD analysis project Ga0302325, IMG submission 201948) | Peat permafrost microbial communities from Stordalen Mire near Abisko, Sweden - Palsa_T0_2 | ecosystem: Environmental > Terrestrial > Soil > Palsa > Peat permafrost | place: Sweden: Abisko... | reverse complement strand
TCGTCACCCGGAACCGATTGTCGGGCGCCGCGTCGGGGGAAGAGCCGTTGCCGTTGGGATTTGGCTTTTGCGGCAGCTTACCCGTGATAGTAACGGTGTGATTCACATGAGGGGCGAGTTGCACGGTCTTACTCTGAAGTTCCCACATCTTGCCGTTTTCATCCGTGAATGAAAAAATATTCGCGTCCTGAGTCTTCTTTAGGCAGCCCGTCATAGTGTGCGTGAAAGTGTCGGGTTTAGCCTGCGCCATCGCGACGCCGGGCAATGCCACCGCAGCGAGCGCGAGAGTTCCGATTACGAGACTAAGTTTCATATAAACTGCCTCCATGGAAGAGCCTGCGCGGAGACGCGCCAAGTGTCGCGACGTTGCGGCCAACCTTCCGCTCGCATAGTGCGCTTACACAATTTCATAGGCCATACGGGTCAATATTGAGATTGGAGCGCAAAGAGCCGTATGCGCCCAAGTGAAACTTAGCTACTAAAAGGCTAAAACGCTCGCGGAACCGGGTTAGCGCACAAAAGAGAGAGATTTCCGCATAAGATAGGTGCAATTTGCAGTGACTCTCGGAGATCAGTGAATATCGGAGGCCAGTAAGCCTCGGAGGATAGAGATGCGCCGCGGATTCGCGCAACTTGGGTGCGCTCTGTGCATCGCGGCCCTGTGCCTACTTGCACCGTCCGCGGCTGCTCAACGCGAACGCATCACCTGGTATAACAGCGACGTTGACGTGCGCGATGACGGAAGCATGCTCGTTCGCGAGACCATCCAAGTAGTGAGCGCCGGGATCCAAATCCGCCACGGCATTTACCGCGATTTCCCTACTCGATATCGCGATCGCTTCGGCAATCGTTACGTCGTGGGATTTGAGCTTGTCGGCGCGACCCGCGATGGCGCCCCCGAAACCTCGCGCGTCGAGGATGTAAGCAACGGCAAGCGCATTTATCTCGGCAGCAGTGGCGATCTTCTCGCCAATGGCGGACACATCTACACCATCACGTACACGACCAGCCGCCAGCTTGGTTTCTTTCCCGATCATGACGAGCTTTTCTGGAACGCCACCGGAAATGGCTGGTCGTTTCTGATCGAGCGCGCCTCCGCAACCGTCCGTCTCCCCGAGCGGATTCCCCGCGATCAAGTGACTCTGAGCGGCTACACCGGACCTCAAGGATCGATGACGCAGGATTTGACGACCTCGACGAACCCTGACGGCAGTTTTTCATTCGTCACAAATCATCAACTCGGCCCGAAAGAAGGCCTGACGATACTGTTGAAGTTTCCAAAGGCCTACTTCATCGAGCCCACGCCGTCGGAGAAACTCCAGTACTTACTCCGCGATAATCGCGACGCTGAAATATTGGGCGCGGGTGTTGTGGCGCTTCTTATCTATTACTTGATCGTGTGGACGCTAGTCGGCCGCGATCCCTCGCACGGCGTCATCGTTTCTCTTTACGAGCCGCCGGATGGATTTTCACCGGCGGCTATGCGCTATCTGGTCCGAATGGGATACGACAACAAGGCCTTCGCCGCCGCCGTGCTCGATTTGGCCGTGAAAGGTTATTTGCAGATCCGCGAGCAGGCTGGCTCGTACACGCTCTACCTCAAGAATAACAAAGTTCAGAACCTCAGCCCCGACGAGAGCGCCGTCGCAGGAAAGCTGTTCGACGGGCGTGACGAAATCTGGCTCCACAACGAAAATCACGTCCAGATCAAAGCATCCATGGCCTCGCTCAAAGCGTGGCTTAAGGCTGCCGAGCAGAAGATTTATTTTGTGACCAACAGCAAATACATGATTCCCGCCATCGTGTTTTCGATCGCCGTTTTGGTCGCGACAGTTGCCTCAGAGGGAACACAGAGAATGGCGGTAGCGGGATTTATGTGCTTCTGGCTGACGATCTGGAGCCTTGCGGTCACGGCGCTGATTATCAGCGTTTCACATTTGTGGACCTCAGCATTCCAGGGCGGTCATCTCAAGGGCGCCCTTATGGGGCAGGCGATAATCCTCACGCTCTTTTCACTCCCATTCGTCGGCGGCGAAGTCCTCGGCATAGGCTTTCTGGCGACGGCTACTTCGGTCGTGGTCGTTCTTGGTTTGGCCGCGACAATCGCGCTCCACGTGCTATTCCATTTCTTGCTGAAAAGCCCGACGCGCGCCGGCCGCGCCGTGCTCGACAAAATAGAAGGCTTCAAAATGTTTCTCGGCGCCGTGGAGGGCGACCGCTTGAATCGCATGGCGGAACCGGAGAAAACTCCCGAAGTTTTCGAGAAGTACCTGCCATATGCACTCGCACTCGACGTCGAGCAAGCCTGGGCGCAAAAATTTTCAGGCATCATCGGAGTCGCAGGGCAGACCCCAGGCACGGGATCGTCATACTCGCCAACGTGGTATTCCGGCGGAGCATGGGGCGGACTTGGCGCAGCGGCCTTCGCAAGTTCGCTCTCAGGCTCGTTCTCAAGCGCAATCTCGTCCTCAGCATCCGCGCCCGGCTCCAGTGGCGGTAGCGGCGGCGGATCAGGTGGCGGCGGAGGAGGCGGCGGAGGCGGCGGCTGGTAGCGGATTGCCTTGCAAGAAAACACTTGCGAGAATGGGGCCAGTTCCGGAGGAGGTCGCAAGTGTCTCCGTTTTGTCTGGGTCTAGGTGGCGCACGCCGAATCCTTTTGCTTGGGGTGGCAGAAAAAGTAAGGGCGCGCAACGGAAGTCATGCAACAAACTCTTCCACCGCGCGCCCAAAATGTAACCTAGTTAATTTTTCTTCGCCGGTGCAGTCGGCGCAGCCGTTACCTTCGTAAAGGTTGATTCCAGATCGGATGTCCACGTGTTGCCACCATCTGCGGACGATTCATATTTCAACGTGTATTGCGTCTCGGAGATTTCCTTCTCGGTTAGGCGCGTCTTGATGGACTTGCCCCCCATCATCATCTCGTTTGTCCAAGTCCACGTGTCGCCGCTGACACTTCCTTTGGCCGTGATCAGTTCGCCCCAACTGTCGAATGCGTTGTAGGTGTACATTTTTGTTTCCGGGTCATATCCCACTACGGCCATGATCTGAAACTCGCCCACGGGCGATTTGTTGTCCGAATGACCCACAATAAAAAATCCCCCGGACACCCATTCCCACTTTTGGGTTGACGACACCGGTCCTTCCATACCGTGCGCAGTAGATTTACCCTCTTCTTTCCAGTTGCCCACAAAATACGCGAGCCGCTTCACTTCAGGTCCTGGTTTCGGCGGCCCTTGCGGGGCCCGCGCCTGAATCGAAACTGCCAGCAACAAAACGCAAATCGCAACCAGCCCGATTGTTCGTTTCACGTAAGATCTCCTTGGCGTTTGAACCCGCGGCTGCGGTTTTCCAATAGAAATGCGCTCCGGCAACTCAGCGCCGGGACAGTTGCCGGAAATCATACATCCATCCGCCAAAACCTCCACGCCAAATCATCTCCCGGCGGCGCGCCGCTAGAGAATCGGCCTTCTTGACCTGCTATGCAAATACTGAGTCGCGGACAAATGCGCTAAAAGTTTTTGTCGTCCCGAACGAAGTGGGGGATCTGCGGTTCGTATTCTCGGAGTCTGAGCCCTTCAAACTCGCTGCTGCTGATTTTTACTGTCACAATCACCAATAAAACATCGGCGATTATGATTTGGAGGCGGGGGGAGTCGAACCCCCGTCCGAGAAGCCTTACGGCCAGAAGACTACATGCTTAGCTCGTTCATTTCGCGGCCGGCCCTTGCGGGTGCCGCGCGTTTGCCGTCAGCGCTCAGAGCGAGCAAGAAACCCTGGCGGCTAGTCCGATGATCTCGCCGTCGCGTTACGGACCGAAACGCGCCAGCCAGCCCACATTGTGACGCCTCGATTCAAGCGCATGGGCGACACTTGAGGAGACGCGCTACTTAGTTTTTAATTAAGCAGCGAGAGCCAACTGCGTATTGGCAGTTGTAAGTTTCCACCCGATTGCGGGCAGGTGGCGCCCGGCATGCCTTCTGGCTGCGACAGCTTCCGTCGAAACCGTGTCGCCCCCATTGACGATTCAAGAGTAGCACTGCGGAGCGAACGCTGCCACTCCACATGGTTCTGGTGGCATTAAGCAGAGCTCGACTGTGACCCGGCATGACGGCCGCGCAGGAAATTACATGGCTTAAATGATCCCAATCTTAGCGCCGGCGGACTGCCACGAACGCGAACATGGCCAAGCTCGACATGCGCGGCTCGAGTATCTTTTCGAGATGTTTCCACGGGGAACTCGTAAATCCCGGCATCAAGCTGCGCATCGAAACACCGCCGGAAACCAAATAACGAAAAGGCAGCATGGGCTGAATCCGCTCGACCACTAGATTAGGAAACTCCGTCTCGAAGCGCTGGCGGTCCCTCACGAAAACAATCCACGGGATCGCGCCATTCGCAGCCGAAAGCGGGCCGGTGGACGGAAATGACCAATCTTCCGCGTCGGGCCGGAACGGCTCATGATGGAACCGCTGATAAACGAATCGAGACCACGAGGTAACCCACGGCTCGATCATCAGGATTTTCCCACCCTCGCGCAGGCACATTGACGCTCCAGCAAAGAATTGACGAACATCCGGCATGTGGTGCATCACATCGGTGAAGACGATAGCGCGCAATGATCCCTCGCGGAAGGGCAGTTGCCGCGCGTCAGCGACAATTTTCACAGTTGGGTAAAAGCTCACTTCGGATGTAATCAATCCAGGAACATAAGACTCGCAGTATCCCGCGCCTGAGCCTAATTCGAGTACGGCCCCTTCTCCCGGCGGCAGTTCTGCCGCTAAAAGGCTGTACCACTCGTCATAAATCGCCTTCAGAAACGGCTTGGATTGAATGATTTGCTTCCGGCGTTCCGTGGTCGCGGGATCATCGAGCGATAATCCTGCCGTTAGCGGGTGAGCCAACAAGCGGCGAAGGAGCGAGGCGGCCAAGTCTATTAGCCCTCGAGACGCCGCCACGCATGCCAGCATATCCCCAGCATTCGCAGGCCATTCGAGAAAACCTTGCTCATCTTGGTGACTCCATAAATTCGCTCTTGATAGTGGACGGGCACCTCCACAATCTCGAGATGTAGCTTGCTCGCCCCAAACAAAAGTTCGTAATCGCCCCAATGATCTTTGATGCCCCAACTTCCCAGGCTTGGCTCCATGCGCATCCAATCCTTTCGCCACAGAACCTTCGTGCCGCAAAGTGTGTCCTTGATCCGCTGATCGAGCAAAAAGGAAAACACAATGGCGAACAATTTGTTGCCGGTCATGTTCGTAAATTTCATGGCGTGCCGTTGAACCGGATACACCAGGCGGCTGCCGTTCACAAATTCGCCCTCGCGGCTCACCAGTGCACTCAAGAACATCGGCAATTCTTCGGGCATCACGGCCAGATCGGCATCAAGAATCATCAGCACATCGCCGCGCGCCCCTCGAAATCCTGTCCAAACATTCTCCGCTTTGCAAATCCCCGGGCCTTCGAGCAGCCGGACGTTCTTCTCCGGGAAGAGATCCTGCATGCGTAGAATTTCGGCCGCCGTGCCGTCGGTGGATTTGTCGTCGCAGAATAGTATTTCGGTGTTTTTCCCCATGAAGGGAATGCGCTCCGCAGCCGCTTGAATATTCCCAGCTTCATTGCGGCACGGAACGACCACCGAGACAGTCACATCCCGTTCGCTGATCGCCTCAGGTAAAGGCCGCGCAACGGTGATCTGCATCAGGCAAAGACGCCGAAAAATAGGCAAGCGCGCAACCAGGTCGTTCATACAACTCGACAGCAACGGAATCCATTTTGGAAACAGCATCAGCCGGTGCGTTCGAACCGCGCGGAAACCGGCAAGCTTCAGAAAATCGCGAACGTCATACTCGTTCACCCAGTTCGGCTCAACAAAAGGCGCGCGCAATCCAATCTTGCCGGCAAATTCGAGGATTGGTTCCCAGAGCTGGTTGTAATTGATAATCACCACTCGCGTCTCACTGGTGCAATGTTGGCGCACGCGCTCGAACGCGCGGAGAATGTCTACCGTGTCAAAAATATGGTTGAAGAGAATGTAGTCGAATTTTTCTCTGAGCTCGAGATCTTCGGGGTCGGCTTGAACGAATCGCAACTGTGGATGCTGCTTCTTGGCATTGGCGACCATCACTTCGCCAATCTCCACGCCAACGCCGTCGGAAGGCATCACGGCAGCAAGCAAATGCCCGGTCTCGCATCGCACGTCGAGCACCCGCTTGCCGGGCTCGACAATGAACCGCAATAGCCGCTTCAAGCGATCGTAGTAATACCGGTTGGACTGAATCCAATTGCCGCGGCGGTCCGCAATCGCATCCTGCTGTTTGCGTCTTGCCTCGCGAATCTGACGCAAGGCTTGCGGGCCCCAATTTTCGGTGGTGCGCGTTTCGGTAGGAGAGGGAATCATTTCAAATCGCCGTCGGACTTACGCTCCCATATAACCGCGTTCCATCCGGGACCATTTTCCAGCAAAGGCCTCAGAGGTCGATACCGCGACCTTAAGTAGTCGCCCAGAGTCTTGTCGTAATCCGCGCCGAATACCGGCACTCCGTATTCGACAAATTGGCGATTGGACCAGATGAGATAACGCACGGGCGCACGCTCGATCTCTTGGATCAATTCGTCCGTCATTTTTCCAGGCACCACCATGCCAGGAGTGAATGCAAATACTCGTGCCGGACAATGAGTCGCCGAAAGAAAATATAAACTTGTGTCTTCGGGAACGGAGAGAACAAATTCGCCCTTGGCAGCTTCGTCCTTCATGAATGCGAGCGCAACCTGGTAATTCTCGGCCATGTGTTTTGAGACGCGGATGGTCCCGCGTTCCGAGGTCAGCGGCACGTAGTCCATCGCACGGCCGTATAACGGGATCGAGTGGAACGCGACTGCCGTCAAACAGGCGAAGCAAACCAGCACTTCTGCTTGCAAAACAAATTGCCGCGACGGGTCTCGCCTCGGAATGATCAATCGTGCCATCACGCACAGATACGCGAGGACTACAGGTGCGTCATAGTAGATCGGATAGCCTGCCGGGTTCATCAGCAGCAGGATTCGAAACGCGAGCAGGCTGGAAAAAGTTAGCAAGAGCGCTAGTTGGAGGATGCGATCCGTGCGCGGCCGTCGCAAAAAATACCACCAGGCGGCAGCGGCTGCCACTGCGGCGTATATGACCATGTCTTGCGGGAAGAAAATCCAGCGGAAGACCATTTGTGCCCGCCACGGTAGAAACGTCACGAGATAGGCAAGCCCAGCCACGCCGAGCTCAGCTCCCAGGAATATGGCGCTCTTGTCGGATCGTGCCCGGCGCAAGAGCCAGTACAATCCGATCACGACCACGCCAAGAATCGCAGTACGAAGCATGGCTCCCACCAACGCGCTGGCGCTCAGGCTGAATCCTCTATACTCCATCCAATATTTTCCATAAGTCCTCATGTAGAACGACGTGGGCCAACTCATCACGTTTTCTTGGGTGATGAACGCGACCCCGGCGATGGAGACCATCCACGCTATCACTGCGACACACAACAGCGCGCCAGGCAGGATTGCCAGCAAGTCCCATACAACGCGTTTCCAGGATCGCTCTCGAAAGCCCCGCGCTGCGAGCAACAGAAACAGAGCGGCGTAACAGGCCACCCCAAATTCTATTTTGAGCAACAGTGCAACGGCTGCAGCGGTTCCCGCACCGAAGGTCCACACCCAACTCGATGAAGTGCAGGCCCCGATAACGAGCCAGAGGAAAATACATGCGGTCAGACAGCCGTAAACGGAGCTGAAACTATACGGCAATGGAAAACAGAATAGCCCAGGCTGAAAGGCCTGCAGCAAGACCACAGCTCCGGCCGTCCAGCCCACCACCCACGAAGACAGTCGCATGCCAGTGAGATAGAGGAAGAAAGCGGAGCCGAGTGCTGAGAGTGATCCTGCCCAATACAGTACATTCAGATTCACGCCGAATAATCGGAACAGCAGGCTGTTCAAATAGGGCGCCACCGGACCATAGAGATACCAAACATCTCGGTAAAGCACCTTTCCTTCGGCAAGCACGGCGGGCACGTACATTTCACGGCCGCAGTCGGCCGTCAACTCTCCCCACGCGGCCCAGGTCGAATACATCAGTAAGCCCCATAGCGCCCCCAGCACAGCAAGAGCGACAACGGTCGTGCGATTCCAAGGGACTTCAGGTCCAGAGAGGTCAGAGAAAACCTGCGACAAATGCTCACGAAAAGGAGATGACGTGGCCGCTACACGCGAGCTCGACGACGCATCGGCTAGAGGCGCGCTGGCTTGAAAGGTAGACGGCGGCATTTTTCGCAGATCAATCGACACCAACGGAGCAGCCCAATTCTGCTCGAGTTCCGCCATTATCCGCGACTTCGTCCTCGACAAGAAGCCGCTCAATCCTCTCGCGTGCCTTCTTCGTATACCGGCCAGCCCGGGAGCCCTCCGGCCTGCGCACGTCCGACGCTTCAATATGGACAAATTTGGGCAGCTATCGCAATCGCGCTTGCGGCCACGGGGACAGCTTGGGAGGGTCCGAGTCCGGCTCAGCCAGCCAGACTTCGCTGTTCTGAAAATAATCGAAGAGAGGGCGAATGTCTCCGCCGGGAATCTCGCGAGCCCAGACGATTTTCGCGTGATCAACGTCGGCGCGGTTGTAAACTCAGCCATCGAAATTTGTCTTGAAGATTCTCTGACGTCTCGTGATTCACGGACTGGAATGAACGCTTCTATGACAGGTAGTACACAGCGTAACCAGATTTGATTCGGCATCGTCCCCGAAGCGACTGCGTGGTCTGATGTGGTGAACTTGAAGCTCGACGAGACTTCCGCAATTCTGGCAGCGCCAGCCATCGCGCTCGAGTATCTCGCGCCATAATTTGCGATAGGAAGCTCGGCTGAGCTTAAGTCTGGGGCGTCTGCGACGAGATCCGTTCACGAAGCAACTCGTGTTCGCTCAAGGAACTCTTGTTTCTGAGGATGTGGAAGAAGACCATAAAGTCGATCCAAGGACATAAGCAACGCTGCGGGGTTTTCTCCCTCGAGGCTGGCTCCCGCTAAGAAGTCTGCACAAATCATCTCCAGGCAATAGCCCCGAGATTTGTCGGTCCCGAGCATCAGCGCCGCGGTCTCCAGCGCCTGCTCTACAACCGCAAGTTGGCTCTTGTATACCTTGAAGTAGAGGATTTCCCAGGGCTCTGTCTCTTTCCCCGTGAGGTGCTTTTCGACTTCGCGCTTGAACTCTTCTTTGGGTAACTGCTGAGCCCTGTGCAACCAGGTTGCACAATCAAACTCCGCTCCATCCCGCCGCGCCACCTTCGCTAGCTCCGTCGCCTTTGACCAACCCACTTCTTTCAGGTGTGGCTTGGGGATCCGCGGCAACTGTTCGTGGATGGCCATCAGGTAGTAGGCTTTCCTCCTAGATTCCGGAAAACGCTTCTCAAGGAACTCATCGAATGACTTCAGATTGTCGAGCCGCCAGTACTGCCCGGAGCGAACTTCGCACAGATAACGGCCGAGCTCGACAAACCGCGTGTCACGCTCCCGCTCGGTTGCTCGTTCCCATCCCAGGATCTCCTCGATCTTGGTCAGAACGAACATAGCCCGGCGGCGATTGAGCTTCGGAGCCACCAAGGGTCTCCCGTTAGTCACCCAAGTCATTAAGCCAGTCAAGGTCGATGGCTCCTGGCCGACGAACGAGATTCGCGTCGATCAACGGCTGATTGTTGAGACAAAGCCCCAGATGAGCACAGCTGACACAACCGTTCTGAGGGAACCGGATGCCGCTATGGGAAACGAATTGACCTGCTTCGATCTGCGCAACGGTGGTTTCAACCAGACGGCCATACTCCCGGCGTTGCTCATCGGATATCGTGGCCCTGAGATACTGAATCTCAGGCTGATTCTTTCGCACGAACACAACCACAGCGACTTCGGGAATTCCACTGATCCAGGAGTAGCAGATGAGCTGAGGATCAAGCGAGAGCAGTCCTGCGGGCTCTTCCGGATAACGGCTCGCCGTAGTTTTCCAATCAATGACACAGGGAGTGCCGTCGAGATCTCCGAGGGCGTCGATGTAGGAAACAAACTCGTTGTTAGCCCCTAAGGATCGAACCAGCTTCACCTGCAGATCCTTCTTCGGACACGGAACCTGAACGCGATCGTCTTGAGCAAACCGCCCGAGCAGATGAACTCCCTGATGGACGAGCCGGTCCCAGGAGTCTCCCTTCTTGTATTCAAAGGGCGCATCGCGATACGCACCCCATTCCTTGAACAACACTGCGCTCGGATCCTCGTGTAGGAAGTAGGCTCCGAGCGCCTTCTCAAACGAACGGCCAAAGGCCATGGCAGCGCGGGTTTCTTTCTCCTGCCAACCATCGAGATAGCGGTACCGATAGCTGCGCGGGCAGCGAACAAACTGGCTGATCTGTGTGTGGCTATAGATCATGGTCGTGACTCAGCCGAGTCGCGGAAGACGTGAGCAGTTCTTCCCACTCACCGGCAGGAGCAAAGGCTTCGAGGTTCTGATAGGAGCGTCCGTTGAAGGTGACGAGCGACGTTCGAATGACTCCCCGAAGGTTCAGAAGCGCTTTCTCATCAACCTGATCTTTCCCGAGCAGTTCGGTGTCATAGGCAAAATCCCGAAGGAACCAATTGAGCTTCCACAGTGCTCGCTCGCTGCAATACAGCCGCCCGGAGAAGGAATGTGTGGCGAACGGCTCGGGCTCAAGGATTACAAAGCGGAGAATCAGGAAGGGCTTCTGTGGGTGCCAGCGGTAGGAAGCTGAATCGACACGCACCAGGAACAAGCCCTCGAGATGACGAGCCGTCACTTGTTGCCCTGAGTGCAGACCCGGTATTTGCCGTTTCATGGCTTCACCTCCACAGATTGGCCATAGGAGTTGAGTTTGCAGATTAGAGCATCTCGATCTTCGTTCGCCGCCGTCGAGATATGGGCGATGAAGGATTCAACCAGCTCTCGGCTGGCTTCCTTGAGAACTTCGGTGCCGCAGAAGTCGGCGGCATAGGCCTTGACGAGTGTGGGATCGAGATTGAACTGTCGAATCAGAAGGCAGAGTTGGTCCCGCAGTCGGGGCTGGCCGTGACTCGAACCATTTCCATTGCCAGAAAAAGGCGAGGCCTGCTTCGGATGTGAGGTTGGCGTAGGCGCAGGAAGGATCCAAGCTCTTCCACGGAGCACAGGCCGATTCCATAAGCCTTGCGGAGAGCGCGATTAACAGCGCGCGTCTCAGCGACCCGCATCTCGGCTCCGCGGACAAGAGGAGAAACGTTCGAAGGATCGGCATCTCCGTAGCCGACGAAACCGCGAGAGCGAGGAGACTTGTAGACGGTTGCCTTGAAGACCCAGCGAGCCGACTTGGGGTCAGATAAGCTGGACTGCACCGAAGTCAAGATACCAGTGCAACGACGCTTATCAGCAAACCGCAGCAATCCAGCGTGAGTAACATACCAGCGTCCATCGATGTATTGCACATCTCCCAGCGCCACCGAAAGTGAGTACTTCTCAGTTAGAGAGGTTAGGGCATTTCGCGCGGCCCTTGATAGCTGTCCCCACGCCCGTGTCGCGGCGCTGAGATTCGTTCGCGACTGAATTCTTCGATCTCCCACAATGCACCTCCTGAATTAATGCGTAGGCGCTAACGCATAAATTATGCGTTAGCGCCTACGCATAGTCAACTGCTTTGTGCTTGCTTTTTTGCGTCCGTCTGGGCATAAGGACTTTTGAGGCCGATGAAGGAAAAAAACGTACACGCCGTCGAATTGGGAAAGCTGGGCGGTGCAAAGGGGGGAAAGCGTAGGGCCGAACGCCTCACTCCGGAGGAGCGCAGTGATAGTGCCCGAAAAGCAGCACTTGCCCGCTGGACAAAAGCCAAAGCAGCAAAACGAAAGTAGGGCGCCTGAACGGCAGGTTGGTCTTGATCTTTGATAAATGGAACTTTTGCCGGAATGCTAGAGCGAACCGCACCCGTATGCTGTCGGCGACTGATGTACTCTCGCTGACGTTATTAATTGCGGTTCACCAGTGTGACGACGAATTCGTATGAAGAAGTGCGGCGGATTCTTTTGATTGAAGCCAAAACTTCAAATGGTGGCCTGAGATTGCTCTGACGTTCCGTTGCCGGGATCTATCTGAACGCGATTCCGCGCGACGTCTCAGCTGCTAGATCCGAATTTCTCCTTTCAGTTCTTCATTGCGCTGGCGCTTTACTTACGATCGCATCTACTGCCGCTATTCGAGTTGTCGCCGGTTCGTGAGAGTCTCGGTCTCGTAAACGACAGATGAAAGTCAAACGGCAGTGGTTGCAGTGGTTAATGTGATGTTCGAATCGGGGCTTATTAGCCACGAACCAGCCGCCCAGACAAAGACTGCTATTTCTCGATGTCCTTGTCTTTTTGTACTTCAGGATTTTCGTTTGCCGTATCGAGATGCTCCGATTGAGAAATTGCTTCATCTACCTCCAAGAACGTTTCGACGTGGATCGTCCCCTTGATGGCACCCTCGAGTGATATACCGCTGTGATCCAAGTGTTTAGGCCAAGCGCGGTTCTCGCAAAAAATCGCAGCCCGAGTGTCACCGGCTAGCGCGGCAGTAACTTGAGCTCTCACGATGGCTGGCCACTCCCTGCAGGCGATGAGGTCGCCGAGAACCATGTTTTGTATTGAAAGCCATTCGGTGCGCCGGACCACATCGGGATGCTGAGCCCACCTGTACATTGTCATTCGCGATACGTCGAACTGCTTTGCGAGTGTAGTGACAGACTTGAATCGCCTCAGCTGTTTTGGGGCGGCCATATATTGTGCGACCGCCTCATAGCCTGGATACTTGAGAGGTCGGCTTCCGTCATAATTTCTTCGGGATTTTGTCGGAGGCCCATCAGGACTTGCGGGGCGGTTGTCCGGAGGCTGTCCGTTGGTGTCGTCAACGGTTGGTTCCACAATCGAATTGCTCACATCGTCTGTCGATCGATCGTCCCCGTTCATAAGTTCCTTTCATCCGCAAGAAATGCGTTAGTTTATTTTTTCAAGTACGGAACATTTTTAGCAGGCGTCTCGCACAGCGTCAAAGGAAACGAAATGCCCAGTAAAACGCCTTATTCGTTTCCCCTGCAATGGCCGAACGATTGCCTAAGGCCGGCGAGAAGGGGCGATCCAAAGCGAGGATTGCTGAGGGTTCCTCCTCTTGAAGTTTTTGAGTCCCTTACGAATGATCACCGTATTCGATTCCCAGGAATCGGCTTTCTGACCCGCGGCTTCACGGCCAGCTTTTATAAGCGACACAAGTTCTCTGGGTGTTGGCCGCTGCCCTGTCGCCTCAGAGACGAAACCTTCAATCATCGCCAAGTCAATCCACGACCTGCTGACTCCAAGTCGTTTGGTGTTGAAAGCAAGTTTGGTTTGCGAGAATGTCTGTTCAGCGAATCTGATCTCGTTGACAATTCGGTTTGCAGCATCGAGTTGCTCATAAACTCGATACAGCGTTTCCAGATCACGCAAACACCGAACCGCGGCCGGCAGGATCTCCTTGGCCTTCTTCTCGCGCGCTTTGCGGTGCGCATTTAGCGTGGATGAATTGACCACGTATCGGTGAATCGACAAGGCAATTTTTCTCGGATCGCAGCCTGCTTTTTGCCAGCCGCGGAGGATTGCCCCAGTGTTTGGATTTGTGTCCAAGAATTTCCAGAAAGCTCGCATCCATTCGTCTCGTTGAGCTTTCGTGGTACCTGAAAACTCGTCAACAATCGCAGTGGAGAAAGAAGCTTGATTCATCGAAATATCCCGTGAAGCCTACTTGTACTTGCAGAAGTGTAACAAGATAGCTGTTCGCGATATCGCTATAATTCGTTGATTCAATTGGGCTAATTTGCCTGAGATAGCCGGTCGCTCCCAGTTACATGTATCAAAATTTACGGGCGGTCCTAATAGCCCGGTGACGGTTTCTCATGTCATCGCGCGGCGTAAGCCTTCTGTTTTTTGACTCGAGGACGACACGGGGTTTGCGAACGCCGTCATTTCGCCTGATGTGTTTGCGGAAAATCGCGTTACGATCGCGAGCCACCCATTTCCTCTGATCGAGGGCCGGCTGAAGCGTCAGGACAACGTCATCAGGTGAAAGTTGATTTGATCGAAGTGCTCTCGATTCCCGCAACGGCCGCCACCTCCCACGATTTTCACTGAAGCTCGTACACTCAGCCAATGGCTGTCTCTGCACGGGGTCCAAGAATGAACGCGACACGAGCGCGATGATGCACGGGGTCCAACACTGCGGATGATTTACCTAAATGGTGATGCGGCAAACGGCGGTCCATCGCATCCACCAAAGAGGGCATTCGCGGAATTAGCTAGATGTATTCGACTCTCGTATCCGAGCTTATTCGGACCGGCTTGACGCGGCGCTCGGTTACGAACTTCGCCTCCGAGGTCAGACGCTCGAGGAAAATCTCCCGCGAGTGAACACGGCGCTTCGGATCATGGGGCAGCCGAATTCGATGCTGTTGGGTCAGATCGTCGGCCTTCTTGGTTGTATAGGTGAACCCGAAGCAATAACTGTGCAGCAGTTTATGGAATTCACCAAGGGAGATCCAGGCCGATAGCAGTTGCTACTCCGCTATTTCGCTGCAACGATTGAAATTGCTAAAACGTCGCGACGGAAAAGGTAAACTAACCTGCATTTTCGCCGGATTTCTGGTTTTCTCGAGCACCGCTTTCCTGCATTGAACTTTCCGTTTTCGCGTGAATGGCATCGTCTCACGGAGAACGTACTCGAAGCGCCACGAAAACAGTAAAATTGCAAAACGAAACCAATAAACGACATGGCGTCAAGCATTTATGAAAATCCATAGTAGCGGGATCCCTAGAATTTACGATGGATCATAACCTCGCTCATTCCCCCACCCGGGTACGTCGAGAGTCGCGGCGGATTCGCATCCGGTTCGGCCAGCCAAATTTTGCAGTTTCGAAAATAATCGAGGAGCGGGCGAACATCCTCGTCGGGGATTTCGCGAGCCCATACAATTTTCGCGTGGTCGATGTCGGCGCGGTTGTACACCCATTCTTCGCCGGGATCGTGATCGGAAGAATATTGGACAATAACGAGTTGTTCACCAGATGCGCTTTGCAACTCGGACGCGAACTTGGCGCGATAGCGCATGTGTTCTTCGTTGGCATCGCGCGGATGATGCCATGACATCCACGCATGGACGGGGACGAGCGCAATGGCGAAGATCACCACCGCGCGCGTGAGGCCGATCCCGACTGCGCGTGCGCGCCATTGCCAGCGCCGCAGATAACGCATTGCTTGAACGACGATGCCGAAAAGCGCCGCCGTCATTGGCGCGGCATAGTGCGGCTCGAACCAGACGACAGCAATCACCGCTACCACGCATGCCGCGACGAGAAACGAAAACAATCTGACTTTTCTGTCGCGCCAGAGCCACGGCAGCGTGAACAGAACCACCGCACTCAACTCATCCGGAAGATAAAATTCGCGCAACTGTTCGAGCTTCGAAAGCACTCCATTCTTGATGCCGCGCCAGCTCGCGTCGAGGTGATTGTCTTTCCATATCGCGGGTTCCCAATCGTTGTAGAAACTATCGAACTCCGCGTTTCTATATTCGCGAGGGGCATCGAGCTTTTGCCAAGCGAAATGCGGCGCCGTCAGATATGTCCGGTCGTTCAAGCGGTAGGGAAATAGCAGCGCATCGCCGGTCACTTTCCAGTTGTCGTAAGCCAGGAAAGCACCGGTCGCCACGAGAATTAGCGCGGCAGGCGCCGCCACGCGCGGAAACGTAATCCGCCAACTCGGGCCTGCCTTTCCGATCATCCATGTCACGATAACGACGATTGCCGCAGCACAGAAAAGCCCGCCCTCCCACGGCCGGCTGATCGCCAGAATTGCCGCGCCGATTCCAAGGACCAACGAATCGCGCGGCCTCTGATGGCGAATAATTCGCGGCAACCCGCCGGCGACAAGCGCGCCGCCGATTGCGGCAAACGCCCCGCCCCAGTAAGAGTCCGTCCAATAGTTGAAGACTCCGAATTGAAGCGCGGCGAGCACGCCTCCGAGAAACGCCCAGCGCGCCGGAAACCAAACTTGTAGAGCCCACACAATCGCCCCGCACATCACGCCCACGCTCAGCAGCACACCGATCCACGGATGGCCCAGAATCTGGCCGAGCGCAAGCACCGCGCCTTGTCCGGGCGGGTACTTCGACATATACGTCGGCTGCATGTTGACGTGAAAAGTCTCGAAGAAAATCCACATCGGATGCGGAGGATTGGCGAGACGTCCGTGCGCGAATGTGTCAGCCGCGAGCAGATAGCTGAATTCGTCGTGAACGCCGGGAATGGGCAATGGAAACCATTTCAGAAAGCTGATGCGCAGCAGCACGGGCAAGATTCCGGCGGCGGCAATCGCGAGCTTCTTTCGATTCGCGAGTTTCGCTCCGATCGTTTCAATCGCGCCCAATGCGCGGTCGCCGAGCAGCGGCCAAAATAGCGCAATCGCAGCGCACGCACACGAAGCCAGCTCGCCGAATAGCTCTACTATGTTCACGGGCACCGATTAAAGCATCGTGTGAAGTCGTTAGGAGAAAAATCTGAGGTTCGCTCGCGCGCGATCGCAACCGTAGAACGCAGGCTACCGGGCAGGAGGCGAAAACGATATGGACAGTCGGATGCGACTCCGAGAATGTCAAAGTGGACGTTCGTTCGCGCGATGCGCCCCGGCCGAGCGGTTTCGAAGCGGTTTCGACCCCGCGATGTAACTTGATGTACCGTGCTAGAATCTCGTCAATGAAGAAGGACGATACTGAGGATCGACTGCACGCGTGCCCGAGTTGCGGGAGCCAGGCAGTTCGCCGGTCGCTGCGGCATGGATTTGTCGAGAACGTACTTTATCGGATTCTGGCCATCCGTCCTTACCGATGCATGGCGTGCGACCTGCGGTTTACGGATCGCGGTGTGGGCCACGGCCGTAAGCTCAGCACCCGGGATTAAGCAGCTGCCCGCCTAAGAGCGGTTGCCACCGGGTCGAACACCTTCAAGAATAATAATGACCGAGTCGAATCGATTGGAAAATATCGAAGTATCCGTCGTAATACCATGCTTGAACGAAGCGAACTCACTCGCCTTTTGCATTGATAAGGCGCGAAATGCTTTTGCTGCGAGCGGCCTGCGCGGAGAAGTTGTGATCGCCGATAACGGCTCGACGGATGGCTCGATCGAAATTGCGCAAGAGCATGGTGCGCGCGTCGTTAACGTCAAGGATCGAGGGTACGGTTCAGCGCTGAAGGGAGGAATCACGTCCGCGCTTGGCGAATTCATCATCATGGGCGACGCGGACGATAGCTATGATTTCTCCACGGTGCCGGATTTTGTCCGCAAATGGCGCGAGGGATACGATGTGGTGATGGGCAATCGCTTTCGCGGTGAAATCAAACCGGGGGCCATGCCGTGGAGCCACAAATACATCGGCAATCCTGGCTTGACCGCGCTAATGAATGTATTTTTTCGCACGCACATCGGCGACTGCCTCTGCGGCTTGCGCGGTTTCACGCGCGCACTATACGACCGGCTCGATCTTCGCACTTCGGGCATGGAGTGGGCGCCCGAATTCGTCATCAAATCCGCGCTAGCCGGCGCGCGAATGACCGAGATTCCGATTGTCCTTTGGCCGGATAAGCGCGGTCGCCCGCCGCATTTGAGGAGTTTCAGCGATGGTTGGCGAGTGTTGCGTTTCATGGTGCTCTACGCGCCGGATTGGCTGTTCCTCCTCCCGGGAGGCTTGTTGATGCTGCTCGGGCTAGTCATCGTCTTCTGGCTTTTTCCCGGCCCTCGGGAGCTGACACCTCGGGTTGAACTGGACATCCACACGATGATATTCGGCGTGTTGTTTACGCTCTTGGGCGCACAGATTTTCTCCTTCGGCTTGTTTGCAAAACTATTCAGCTATGCCGAGAGATTCGACCGCAATCCGGTTTCGCTGAAACGTATGCTGCATCATGTGAAATTGGAGCATGGGCTGCTCTTAGGAGCGTGTTTGGCTCTGGTGGGATTTATTGGCGACACGAGGGTGTTTTGGATATGGATGTCCGAAGGTTTTGGGCGGCTGCACGATGAACGCGCCGTTCTCTTTTGGTCGCTCTGGTTTTTTCTGGGCGTACAAATTTTCTTTTCGTCTTTTCTCCTCAGCATGCTTGGAATCAGCCGCGACACCTATATCGGCGATTACACACTCAATCGCAGCGAGTAGGGCTTGCATTGTTTCCGCGGACTTTCCGTTGCATCTGGTGAGTGCGTTCGGTGACGCAAAGATGGTCGAAGTTGAAACACTCCAATGAACGATCCCGCGGCGTTCGACCGTTTTGCTGACGAATATGACGCCGGCCTGGCGGCCGCGCTTGAGGTGTCTGGCGAGGACCGAGTCTATTTCGTGAAGAGACGCGTCGCCTTGCTGGCGCAGCGCCTCGCTGATCTGCGCGAGGCGCCAAAGCGCTGTCTTGATTTTGGATGCGGCGTGGGAACTACGGTGCCCCTGCTGTGCGAAGAAATCGGACTCGACCAGGCCGTCGGGGTGGATGTCTCGCCGCGTTCAATCGAGTTGGCGCGGCGCGATGCCGGTTCAGAACGTTGCCACTTTTCGCTGATGAACGAATACGAGCCGGACGGAACGCTTGATCTGGCGTATTGCAACGGTGTCTTCCATCACATTCCACTCCATGAGAGAGAGGCCGCAGTCGGTTACGTTTATCGCGCGGTGCGGCCGGGAGGACTATTTGCGCTGTGGGAGAATCATCCATGGAACCCGGGGACACGCTACGTGATGTCGAAGTGTGTTTTCGACAAAGACGCCATCGTGTTGACGCCATCCGAGTCGCGGCGTCTCCTGACCGGTCAAGGCTTTCAAGTCCTGCGCACCGATTTTGCCTTCATCTTTCCTCGCACTTTGAAGGCGCTTCGCCCGCTCGAGAAGTGGCTGCACAAGCTGCCGCTGGGCGCCCAGTATCAAGTGCTTGCCCGGAAACCAGCCTGAAACGCGCCGAAACGCGCCGAAAGGCTTAAACCATCATCTTCAGGAACTCCGGGGGCGAAACTCAGTTGACACTCCGGGAGCCCGTTTTCATAATCGATTTGGCACATTTTTCTCGATGACAAAGAATCCAAAGCCGCAGCAGGCGGAGCGCCGCGTCGGGCAGGACCGTTCGCTCGATGAGGCCGTCGCGCGCGCGTTGCGCGACAATCTGGCGCAGCTCCAGCGCACGCTGGAGGAATTGCAGCATGCCTACGCCGATTTGACGGCTGCTTGCGCGTCTAGCCGCGTCGCCAATGCGTTGCCCGCAATGCTTCGCGCGCAGACGGCATCCGCGTCGCTCACTGCCGGGCTTGGCGTGCTTTCTCATTTCGTGACCATTGCACTTAAGCCGCGCGATGGCACGCCCGCTGGTGCTCAGGCTGCCGCCGCGATGCTCGTGGTTGCAGCAACTGCCGAGGCCGAAGCTGAGGCTGTCGCTGGAGTTGTTGAGGAAGTTGTTGACGAAATTGAGCAGTCTCAAGCCGAAGAGCGAGTGGAAGAACAAGCCGCGGCTGATGAAGCGCAAATCTCGGATGAAATTGCCGAAGGGGGTCCTGCGGAGCCCGAACCTGCGCCCGTCGAAATCGCGATGCCCGTAGCCGAGGCCGCTGCCCCAGTCGCCGTCGAGGTTCCGGCGTTCGATGTCGAGCGGCTAGGCACGGAGCTTCAGGAATTGCATCGACGCGCCAAGCGGGTGGCGAAAGTAGCCATGCAGGATATCAAAATGCTGCGGCCCAAAGATGTGCGTGTGGCTCGAGAGAATAAAGATATTTGCGTGCGCCTGCGCGACGATTTGGATAAAGCTCGGAAGGAATACGACCGCCGCTTCAAAGCCATCCTGGATCACCCAGTGGACTACTTCCACGATTCGATGGTGGTGATTCTGGCAGATGGTGACCCGGAAGCCCTCGGAGAATACCCGTACCCCTCACCGGTATTGCGGCATTAGTCTATAGATTATGAATTCTCAGAGCTGGAGGATCAGGCTGGCCGTGGTGTTCGCGGGCGCGGCCATGTTTGCCGCCGCGCCGGCATGCGCCGGGCAAGGCAAATCAGCCACGACCTCATCCGCCGCAGCGTCATCCTCCGCGACGTCGGCCTCCACGGCGCAGCTCGAGCAATGGGCGCGCGCTCTACGCGACAAGAATTCCACCGCAGCTTATTCGAGCCTCAGCGCTTTCGCTTTGCGCCGCGGCTCGGGCGAACTCGGCGAGCGTGCGGCACTCGCGCTCGGTTACTTTGATTATTCGAAAGGGAATTACGGCAAGGCGCAAACGTGGCTTGAACAGGCGTCGCACGATTCGTTGGTCGGCGATTACGCGATTTACTGGAGCGCGGCGGCCGATCACGCGATCAAGCGCGATGCCGACGCGGTCGCCAAACTCGAAAAGCTGCGCGAAAAATTTCCCGATTCTGTGATGACCGAGCAGGCGCTCGAACTGCTCGGCGATGCGGCCATCGCGGCGTCGCAGTCGCAGACGGTTCTTGATGCACTCAGCGCTTATCCCGCAACCGATACGAAACCGGCGCTGATACTTGCGCGAGGCGAGGCGCGCGAGGCGATTGGGCAGCTCAATGCAGCGGTCGGCGATTATCTGACGGTCTTCTATCATTTTCCGCTCAGCAGCCAATCCCATGAAGCCGGCGTGAGGGCCGACCTGCTGCGCACCAAGCTCGGCGCGGATTTTCCGGTCACTGCGCTCGACATTCGAATTGCGCGAGCCGAAGCGCTCTATTCGGCCCACGAATGGTACGAGACTCGCGATGATTACACGCAGCTACTGGGTAGCCTTGCAGGCGCTGATCGCGATCACGCCGAAGTGCGAATTGCGCAGAGCGGCGTGGGTCTAGGCGCGTCGCTGACCGCGCTTACCAATTTGAGCGTCAGCGACCCGGATGCGGATGCTGAGAGGCTCTACTGGATTGCATCGTCCTACCGCACGCAACAAAGAGAAGCGGAGATGCTTGCCGCGGTCGAAGGCGCGGCGGCGCGAGCGCCGGCCAGCCGTTGGACCGAGCAGGCTCTGTTCATGGCGGGAAACTATTTTTGGGTGCAGCTCGACCGCGATCGCGCCGCTTCCTACTATGCGCGCGTTGCTAAAAATTTCGCGGGCAGCGCGGATGCTCCGGCCGCGGATTGGCGCGTTGCCTGGAGAGCGTATCTCGAACATCGGCCCGAAACGCTGCAATTGCTCGAGCTGCATCTCGAGGGCTACCCCAGCTCTCCATTCATCACTGACGATCTCTATTGGCTCGCGCGCGTATCAGAAACAGCGGGAAATGCGAATGCGGCGCGAGCGTACTACCAAAAACTGATTGACCGTTATCCGAGAACCTACTTCGGCGGCCTTGCGATAGCGCGCCTGAAAAATCTGGGCCCGGGCGACTCAGAGACGGTAGACGCGCTTTCGAAAATCACTCCGCTCGCCCCCGCGCGTCCTGTGGGCCCGATCCCCGCGGCAGCCGCGGCACGCCAGAGCCGCGCCAACGCGTTGCGCACGATCGCCTTCGATTCTTCCGCGGAGCTTGAACTGCGTGCCGCTTACGCCGCTACCGGCGAGCCTCGGTTGCTGCTCGAAGCTTCGCAGGCTGCTGCGGACGCCGGCCACTATGGCGTCGCCATTTCAACGGCGCGGCAGGTGATTCCATCGCTCGAATCGCGCCGTTTCGACGACGTGCCGCGCGAAGTGTGGAAGGCGGCGTATCCATTGCCCTACGAGAAGCAGTTGCGCGATGCAGCAGTTCGCGCGGCAGTGGATCCCATGGTCGTGGCCGGGCTGATCCGCCAGGAATCCGCCTACGAGACGAACGCGATATCGCGTGCCAATGCCTACGGGCTGATGCAAATCGTTCCTAAGACTGCGCGACTGCTCGCGCATCAGGAACGCATAGGCTATTCGCGCCCTCGGCTGAATGATCCGGGTTACAATCTCCGGCTCGGGACTGTTTATTTGGCGGGCTTGGTGAAGTTTTGGGGCAGTTTTGAGGCCGCGCTGGCCGCCTACAATGCGGGAGAAGATCGAGTGGGCAGTTGGCGTTCCGGACAAAGTTACGCTGAACCTGCGGAATTTGTGGATTCGATTCCGTTCACGGAGACCCGCGAATACGTGCAAATCGTGCTGCGCAATGCGGAAACTTACCGGACGCTCTACGGGCAAGCGCGCCCGGCCGGGAATACCAAATCATCGGAAGGCCATAAGTGAACGCTCCTAAAGCCGAAGGAATATCTACTCGCGCGCGGCTTTCCATCAAAGCGTCTCAATTCACAGAATCCGTCATTCGAGAAATGACGCGGCTTGCGCTTGCGCATGACGCTGTCAATCTCTCACAGGGATTCCCAGATTTTCCTGCGCCGGCTGAAATCAAGGAAGCCGCGCGGCAAGCCATCGCTGCCGATATCAATCAGTACGCGATTACGTGGGGCGCAAAATCGCTGCGAAACGCCATCGCGCAAAAAGTCGAGCATCAGCAGGGCATGTCGATTGATCCGGAGCGCGAAATCACGGTTTGCTGCGGCGCGACAGAAGCGATGATCTCCACCATGATGGCGCTGATCAATCCCGGCGATGAAGTGATCGCGTTCGAACCGTTCTACGAGAACTACGGGCCTGACGCGATTCTTTCCGGCGCGACGCCGCGATTCGTCAAGCTTCGCCCGCCGGATTGGCGATTCGATCCGGATGAATTGAAGGCCGCGTTCAGTCCTGCGACCAAAGCCATCATTCTGAATACTCCGAATAATCCGACCGGCAAGGTGTTTGAGCGCGCTGAGATCGAACAGATCCGCGACTTGTGCGACCGGTGGAATGCCTACGTCATCACCGACGAGATTTACGAGCACATGCTTTACGACGGCGCCGTGCATGTCTCGCCGGCGACGATTGAGGGCTTGCGCGAGCGAACCATCACGATAAACGCGTTATCGAAGACTTATAGCGTAACGGGTTGGCGTGTCGGCTGGGCAATTGCTCCGACGGCAGTGACATCGGCGATTCGCAAAGTCCACGATTTCCTGACGGTTGGCGCGGCTGCGCCATTACAAGAGGCCGGAGCGGTCGCATTACAATTTCCGGACAGCTACTATGAGAAACTGGCCGCCGATTATCTAGTTCGTCGCGACAAGATGCTGGGAATTCTCGAGAACGCCGGATTCCGCTGCTTCCGCCCGCGTGGCGCCTACTACATCATGACCGACATCTCGGCCTTCGGATTCTCCGACGATGTGACATTCGCGCAACATTTGGTGAAGGAAATCGGCATCGCAGCCGTGCCCGGCTCGAGCTTCTATCGCAATCCGGCCGACGGCAGCAAACAATTACGCTTCACCTTCTGCAAATCCGAGAAGACGCTGAAAGCCGCTGCCGAGCGATTCGCGAAATTGCGCCAGGCCTGACAGCGCGCAATTCTGTGCTAGAATCCCGGCCGCGCAAGCGATAAGGGAACTGCTTCTGATAATGGCAGCGTCATTCAATCTGATTTCGCCGGGAACGCGCGTGACCGCAAACGGCCACGGCGAGCCGTTTGACGTGCGCGGAGGCCAGTCGCGAACATTTCTCTGCACGATGGACATCACCGAGCAGATTGAACAGGAATCGGTTGACGTATCTATCTGGGGTTCGGCGGATGGGCAGGACTTCGGCAAACAGCCGATTCTGAAAATACCGCAGCGCTTTTATCGCGGCGAAACGCGCCAGATTCTCGATCTCACCACCCGGCCGGAGCTCAATTTCATTCGCGCGAATTGGGATTTGGTGCGCTGGGGCCGCGTCGCGCCGCATCCGATGTTCGTGATCGGCCTGCGCCTTGAAGAAGTGTCCCCGTTTGTTCGCCAGCCCGCCGTATCGCGCGGCTAGGCTTTTCCGCCTTGCAATTCGTTCCCGTTACCAAACTTTCGATTCCTAATCAAATTCGAATGTCTGCTGGTACGCGGCGATTGTAACCGGCCACTTATACTGCGCTTCGATCGCGCCCTTGAACGATTGCAGCGCGGGCGGGTCCCCATGCACCAGGAAAGTTTGACGCGGCGCCGATTTGAATCCGGAGAGCCACCGCAGCAATTCGCTGCGGCCTCCATGCGCCGAGAGCTGAGAAATTTCTACGACTTCCGCGCGCACGGGCACCATCTCCCCGAAAATGTTCAAGAACTTTGCACCATCGAGAAGTTGCCGCCCGCGCGTCCCTTCGCCTTGATAGCCGACCAGCAGCACCGCGCTGCGCGAATCCGGCAATCGCTTCGCCAGGTGATGCAGAATCCGCCCGCCAGTGGCCATGCCGCTTGCCGACACAATAATGCACGGCGAGACGACATTATTGATTTGCTTTGAATCTTCCACCGCGCGCGTCATATGCACGCCCGCCACGTCGAGCGGATCGCCCGTTCCCGCCTGCTCTCCGCGGAACTCCAAATCCTGATCTTCGCGGTGGCTTTCGTAGAGTTCCGTCACGCTGATCGCCATCGGACTATCCACGTACACCGGCAGCTTCGGTATTTCTTGTTTCATTTCCAGCTGATGCAGGTAGTACATCAGCGTTTGCGTACGCCCCACCGCAAACGCAGGAATCACCACGGCGCCGCCACGCTTCGCGACGCGGTTGATGACCGCTCCCAGCTCGGGTTCCGGCGATCCCGGCGGATGGTCGCGGTCGCCGTATGTGGATTCGCACAGCAAATAATCAGCGCGGCTCGGCGGCGCAGGATCGTTGATGATCGGCTGATCGTAACGCCCAAGATCGCCGGAAAAAACAACGAGAATGTTTTTGCCGTTCTCGGTGATCGTCAATTCCAGCCACGAAGATCCGAGAATGTGCCCGGCATCGTGCGGAAGCACGGAAAATTGCGGGCTGATCGTGAACGCATCGAATCGCGGAATCTCTTTGATTTGCCCGAGCGCGGTTTGCGCCTCGGCCACCGTGTAGAGCGGCAGCGCCGGCTTGTGCTTCGAATAGCCTTTCCGCTGTGCGAATTTTGCGTCTTCTTCCTGAAGGTGAGCGGAGTCCGCAAGCAGCAAATTACAAAGCTGGTGCGTGGCCGCGTTGCAATAAATCGGCCCGCGGAAACCGTCCTTCACCAGTCGCGGTAGATATCCGGTGTGATCGATGTGCGCATGCGTCAGAAGCACCCAATCAATCGTCGCCGGATCAATCGGCAGCTTTTGCCAATTGCGATCTTCCAGATCGTGCCCACCCTGGAATAAGCCGCAATCAACCAGCAGCCGCTTGCCGCCGGCCTCCAGAAGATATTTTGATCCGGTGACGGTCCCCGCGGCGCCGAGAAAAGTGATTTTGGCCATAAGCGGCGTATTGTATCGCCGACGTATTCTACAATTGAAGACGCGCGCCGCAAGTTTCGTTTAGGCGACTTGCCCAGATGCGCACTTGACGCTGCGCGCTCGCCTACCGTACGCTCATAAACTTTGCGAATGGTAGAGGGACTGATAGTCGAATCTCGCAGAAAGGAATTTGGAATCCATTGCAACTATCAAAAACTAAGCGATTTGGAAGTTTGATCCGATTTGGAAGTTCGGTCCGATTGATGAGTTTGGTCCGCTTTTCGAGTGGGCTTTTTTTTGTGCTGGCGTTGAGCGGAATCGCGCGCGCGCAGATTAATCCGCAGTATCAATTATCCTCCGCGCCGCTCACGGAATTTGACGTGAAAGCGCCGGCCCCGAATTTGTCCGTCGCGGACGAACTCACGCCAGCGCCATCGGCGCCGCAGAGCCAAACTTCCCAAGAAACTCCGCAAGCGGCTCCGCAAAGCGCCCCGAAATCCGCCCCTGCTTCCGGCATTGATGTCTCGCCCTACAAGAACCAATCGGAAATGTATTATCACGAGTGGTCGTGGGAATCCGGCGTGTACGCGGGCGGCGGGACGGGAATCGGCTCATCGCAGACCACGCAGTTTTTTCTCGTCGGCGTGCACGTTGGAAAGGTGCTCACGGGCAATCACTTTCCGGGCATTTTGCACGGCAACTTCGAGTTCGGCGGCGAGTTCATGCCGATGTACGAAGTTTTCACCATCAACAGCACCAACGTTTACGGCGTGAGCATCAAGCCCGTAATTCTGCGTTGGAATCTGGTGCACTGGAACAGGTTCACGCCGTTCCTGCAGCTTGCCGGCGGTTTCCTCATCACCAACCAGGAGCTTCCTCCGGGAAATACTTCCGCATTTAATTTCACGCCGCAGGGCGGTTTTGGCTTCAATATGTTCACCAAGCCGGGCCAAGCCGTGAAGACCGAGTTTATTTTCGGGCACATCTCGAACGCAGACCTCGGCATCCGCAATCCCGGAATCAATTCGCTGTTCCTGTTCGAAATCGGTTACGAGTGGCTGCACGGCTGGCGCCACCACTAGCCTAAAAATCCATCGCGCCAAAATCCAGCGCACAAAATTAAGCGCCACAAAAACAACCGGCGGTCTGGAGAAAATCTTCCATTCCGCCGGCCGTCGCGCTCAATAATTATCCGATCTACTTGTTGCCGCTTGGTTTTTCTTCAGCCTTCTTCGGCATGGCAGCGGGCGCCATCTTGGGCTTCCAGAAATCCGGATCGCCCTTGATCAATTCCTCGCCAACGTAGCTCATGCGCGGATTAATCATGAAGATCTGCGATTCGCTCGACTCAATCGAATTGGCCGAGGCCTCGTCCAGCTTCTTCATTCCGTCTTCGCCCATGGCCATTCCGAAATCTTTGTAGTGCGAAAAATCGTCATCAATCTCCGACGCCGATTTTCGCAGCGTAAAGAAGACGTAGGTTCCGTCCGTGGTGCCGTACGCGCTTTGATAGGCGGCCCAGTGAGCGTTGGGATTGGCCTTCGCGAATGCGGCCATCACCGACTTGGACGCGTTTTCAAATTCTGTGCCGTGTCCCGGCTTGATGTGGAAGATGCCGATATCAAAGTAACGGGTCTTCGACAAGTCCACGTCGTCCTTGAGGCTCAAATCACCGCGGTAGAAGTAGGTGGATGAATCGATCCCGTCCAGCAAAGCGCCATCCACATCGGCCGCATGGCTGATCGCTGCAGAGAGAGCGGCGTTCTTCGCCACGGCCATCGTGTCTTTCTCCCAGGCTGCAAACGAGTCGTAGCCCGTCAAGAAGATCGCGCGTGACTTCCCGGAGAGAGACTCCATTCCGATATATTGCGTCGGCCACTTTGCCCGCGCAAACGCTTGTACGAACAAGGCCTCAGTTTTCTCATGCACCGCGCCCGACTTCCCCGGTTTCACAAATTCGCGCATGACCACGAGCACTTTCGGCGGGTGATGCATCCCCTCCATCTTGTCTTCCTGCGCTTTTACGACTAGCGCCCCCGCGGACAACAAACACGCACACAACATACCCAACACAATTCTTTTCATTGAATTCGGCCTCCTAGGCTGCGTTCTTGATTGGACCACCCGATGGATTGCACGAGGGAAGGGGCAGAAATTCTGAAACCCTCACGATCCCCCAGCGTGCGCGCAGCGTAATCCACCCATCCGATGAAGTCAAGCAACACAGCCCTCCTGCTCACCTCGCCGCGTCTCGTGTAGTTCATGTCCCCGGCGCGACAACGTCGCGCCGAGACGTGAGGCCGGTGTCCATCGTTGCCATGCAAGGATGAATCTTTCCGTCGACCTTCTACGCGAGCTCGATCGACGACCGCGTTCCGAGAGTGGCCGATTTTGATACGATTAGAAATGACCTCCGTGTTTTGTTTTCTTTGGCTTACGGCGATTTTTAATCGTTTTGGACTCACGATTAGAAATGGAGTCCGTCTCGCTCGATATGGCGAGGAGAGCGATGGAGTTTGCTGATTGGGCATCAGGGCTGTGCGGGAGAGGTGATGGTGCGAAAGTCCGGCCCGCCTATTCCGGCCGGATCGGGACGCAGAAGGCGCGTCGGCGAGGCCTACGATTAACGGGCGAATTGCGTTCGAGGGGGTAGTGTTTGTGTCCCGGTTAGAAATGACCTCGGTGTTTTGTTTTGTGTGGGTTACGGCGATTTCTAATTGTTTTGGTGTCTCGGTTAGAAATCGATTTGGGATTGAGTACTGGACTCCGCAGATTTGCGTAGGCTTTATGCCCCGTGAATCAACCGGTGCCCATTGAAGTCCGGCCTTGTATGTTAACTCTAGCATAATCATAATTTTTGGGTAATTATACCACGCCCTCAGGGTGCGAACAAATCCACAGAGTGTAAGGATTGGGGGAAGTGTCGGGGAATCAGCAGGATTCAGGCGCGGCAACTTTACGAAATTTGTGCTTTTGATCTTGGTGAAAAACGCGTCTGTGCTTCGATTACCGAATTGCGAATGAGACGTGCCTGCGATCTTGTCGCTGGCAAGAATGGGATATTCCGCAAGCGCACGATGAACGTCAAAAACGCCGGCAGGATGCCGGCGCGACGATTGCAACGGTGTCAAAGGGGCCGAGGAATGGGGGGCGCGTGTGCGGCCGCCCCACGTTGACTTGACGTTGGGCGGGGAATAGAATTCGCGCCAATGCCCGATTCTTCTCCACTCTCCGGGCGAACGATTTCCCACTATCGTGTTCTTGAGAAACTCGGTGGCGGTGGGATGGGTGTCGTCTACAAGGCTGAGGACACCCGGCTCGACCGCGCCGTCGCTTTGAAATTCCTTCCCGACGATGTGGCGCACGACGCGCAGGCGCTCGAACGCTTCAAGCGCGAAGCCAAGGCGACCTCCGCGCTAAATCATCCGAATATCTGCACGATTCACGACATCGGCGAGCAGGACGGGCAGGCGTTCATCGCCATGGAACTGCTCGAAGGCCGGACATTAAAAGAGACCGTCGGCGCTCGCCAGGGCGCGCCGTTGCCCACGGAGGAATTGCTCGACCTGGCAATTCAGATCGCCGATGCGCTCGATGCCGCGCATCAGAAAGGCATCACGCACCGGGATATCAAACCGGCCAATATTTTCATCGTGGCGCGCAGCCAAGCAAAAATCCTCGATTTCGGCCTGGCGAAGCTAGCGGGAGAAACAGTTCACGAATCGCCCTCGCCGACTCAGTCCACGATTAGCATGGCCGCTACGCCGGATGCTCTCACGACACCGGGCGTCGCCATGGGCACGGTCGCGTATATGTCTCCCGAGCAGGCGCGAGGCGAGCCGGTGGACGCGCGCACCGATTTATTCAGTTTCGGCGCCGTGCTCTTTGAAATGGCAACCGGCCGACGCGCGTTTCCCGGCAAGACGACGGCCGTGGTCTTCACGCAGATTCTGAAGGACGAGCCTCTGTCGCCACGAACATTGAATCCTGAATTACCGCTGAAGCTAGAGGAGATCATCACCAAGTGCCTCGAAAAGGATCGCGATCTTCGTTATCAGGTCGCGGCTGAGATTCGCGGCGACTTGAAGCGCTTGAAGCGCGACTCCAGCTCCCCCACTTTCGCGGAGGACAAGTTTCGCGGGGCTGACGACGCGCGGCGCGCCCGAGGACGGGCTTCGCCCCTACGCATCTCGTGCTGGGCGCTCGCGGCCATCTCCGTGATTGCCGCGCTTGCTTACTTGTTTCGCCCTGCGCTTCCGCCGCTGACGGTTTCGGACTACGTCCAGCTCACGAACGACGGCCTGCCCAAGGATTTGATCGGAACGGATGGCTCGCGCTTATATCTTGAGGAACAGAGCATCGGGGCCGCGCAGATGTCGGTCAACGGAGGAAACGCAGCGCCCGTTTCCATCGGATTGCCAGGAGGGCCGTTCCCAATCTCTAGCGTCTCGCCGGACGGTTCAAAACTGCTCATCGCGCAGGTGTCGAGCTTCAGCAGCGCTGCGGTGCCGATGTGGGCCGTACCGACGCTGGGCGGCTCGCAGATCCGGCTGGCGGATATCAAAGGCATAGCCGGCGCGTGGTCGCCCGACGGTCAGAAGCTGGTTTACGTGAACGGTGATGCACTCTATCTTGCGAACGCTGACGGCACGGGGCCTCGCAAGTTGGTTAGTCTGACCGGTACGCTTGAAGCCGGCGCCGGCGGTGTAGCTGACGTCGCGGGCCTGAACGCCGATACGTCGTTGGGTCAAAACGTCAATACGTCACCCACGTGGTCGCCCAACGGCCAGGAAATCGCAATGACCCTGGTCAATCCTAAGGAGAAAGTCAATCAACTGTGGGAAGTTTCGGCGGATGGTACGAACCTGCACGAAATGTTTCCCGGCTCGAACGCGAAGTCGGACGAATGCTGCGGCTCCTGGATGCCGGACGGCAAATACTTCGTGTTCCAGTCGCAAGGGCAGATTTGGGCGGCGCGTGAAGCAGGAAGTTTTCTGCACAAAGTCAGTTATGACCCAGCGCAATTGACGAGTGGAGCTGTTTCCTATGGCTACGCCGTGCCGGGCAAGGACGGCAAAAAGATTTTCGCAGTGGCGGGTACACGACGGGGCGAACTCGAACGCTACGACGCCAAGGCAAACACCTTCGAGCCTGAGTTGGGCGGAATTTCGGTGCAAGACGTGGTCTTCTCGAAAGATGGCGAGTGGGTGGCTTATGTTACCTATCCCGACAGAATTCTCTGGCGGAGTAAACAGGACGGAAGCGATAAGTTGCAGCTCAGCTCTCCCCCGATTTATGCCGAGGGGCCCCGTTGGTCGCCGGACGGAAAGGAAATTGTCTATTTCGGACTGGAGCAGGGCAAACAGTCCCGCATTTATGAAGTTTCAGCCGGCGGAGGCGCGCCGCAACAATTGATGCCCGACGAAAACGGCAATCAGGCCGATCCCGTGTGGTCTCCGGACGGAAATTCACTAGCCTTCGGCGGATTCGGAGGTGCAGGGCTAGCCGCGATTCGCGTCCTTGACATAAATGCTCATAAGGTCGCCACGCTGCCGGATTCCGAGGGATTGTTTTCTCCCCGCTGGTCGCCGGACGGGCGGTATCTCGTGGCCTTGCACCAGAATGCCACTGACATGATGCTCTACGATTTCAAAACCCCAAAGTGGTCGAAGCTGGTCCCGGGGTTTTTAGGCTACCCCGACTGGTCGCACGACGGCCGGTTCGTTTATTTCTTCGATCTCTCCAAGGGTTCAGCGGTCAAGCGTGCGTCCGTCCCCGGTGGGAAAATCGAGCAGATTGCGAGCCTGAAGTCACTCCGAACGACGGGTCAGTATGGCTTTTGGCTCGGCCTCACCCGAGACGATTCGCCGCTCGTGCTTAAGGACATCAGCACCGAGGAAATCGTCTCCATGGTTGTCCACGAGCCGTGATTGCGACGTCCTGCTCGGTGCACTCGCGCATCCCGGCCTCGCTCGCGCCGATGCAATGTCGGACGACGCAGCCAAAGCGAGGACGGCCTACAACGATTTCTTCGCGCTCTGGAAAGACGCCTATCCCAACATTCCCATCCTGCAGCAAGCCAAGGGTGAATACGCCAAACTGAAGTAGCGAGCATGGTGCGGACGCGGACGAAAAGACCCACCCTTGCTTCGCAAGGATGGGGCGGCCGGGGCGACGAAAGAAACGGCGCGAAAAGGCTGGGCGGGTCTGAGACCCGCCCCTACGACGGAAACGAAGAACGGCGCGACGGTTGCAGAATGTGTTGCGCGAGTCTCGCTAATTTTTTTTCGCGGTGACGACGCGGTGCGTTGACTTGATCGAGCGGCCAGCATAAAATTCGCGACGATGCCTGATTCTTCTCCGCTTTCTGGGCGAACGATTTCGCACTACCGCATCCTTGAAAAATTAGGCGGTGGCGGGATGGGCGTGGTGTACAAGGCAGAGGACACCACACTGCATCGCTTTGTCGCTTTGAAATTTTTGCCCGATGAGTTGGCCAAAGATCACCAGGCACTCGAACGATTCCGCCGCGAGGCGGAGTCAGCTTCCGCGCTGGACCATCCAAACATCTGCACGATTTATGAAGTAGGCGAAGCGAACGGGCAGCCGTTCATCGCCATGCAATTTTTAGATGGCGTGACTCTCAAGCAAAGGATTGCGGGCAAGACGCAGCCGCTGGAGGATACGCTCGACATTGTGATCGAGATCGCCGACGCACTCGACGCCGCTCACTCGAACGGCATCGTGCATCGGGATATCAAACCGGCGAATATTTTCATCACGAAGCGCGGACACGCGAAGATTCTGGACTTCGGTTTGGCAAAAACGCTGCCTTCAGCGGCTGCCTCCAGTTCGGAATCCCAGGACACGGTGGATGCGGTTTCGCCCCAGCACCTGACCAGTCCCGGAAGCACGATCGGTACGGTCGCCTACATGTCGCCGGAGCAGGCGAAGGGAAAAGAGTTGGATGCGCGAACGGACCTGTTTTCGTTCGGTGTGGTGCTCTACGAGATGGCGACGGGCACTTTGCCGTTTCGCGGCGACACGCAGGCACTGATTTTTCAGGCGATACTTGACCGCGCGCCTGTGCCTCCTATCCGGCTGAATCCGGACTTGCCACCCAAGTTCGAGGAGATCATCAATAAGGCGCTGGAGAAGGATCGCGACCTGCGTTACCAGCACGCCTCGGAAATGCGCGCCGATCTGAAACGGCTGAAGCGCGAGACCACATCGGGTGTGCAGAGTGGAACAGTCGCGGTGCAAGCGGGATCGTCGTCGGCAGCGCAGCCCGCGGCGACAGATTTCGGCACGAGCGCTTCACGTGTTTCAGCCGTTTCAGCGGTTTCAGCCGTGGCCCAGCCGCTGCCTTCGCAGGTATCGGACAGTTCTGTTGCCGCCGCGGCCAAGCAGCACAAGGGCGCGCTCGCCGGCATTATCGTCGTCGCGCTTGTACTTATTGCCGGCGCGGGTTATGGGCTTTATTCGTTTTTGGGCAAAAAGCCGGCCGCGATTCCGTTCCAAGCGTTCGCTGCCTCGCAGGTCACAAATTCCGGGAAGGCTCTGTTCGCGGCGATTTCACCCGATGGGAAATTCGTGGTCAGCGTGATGGACGACAAGGGAAGATCGAGTTTGTGGCTGCGGAATGTCGCTACCGGCAGCGACACGCAGGTCCTCGCTCCCGATCCTGCCGTTATCGCGAGCCCGGCGTTCTCGGTTGACACGAACTATATCTTTTATCGAAAGGCCGTGGATGCCACACAGACCTCGTGGAATCTTTACCGGATGCCGGTGCTTGGTGGCTCGCCGCAGCGTTTGGCCGGCGACGTTGACCTGGGTCCAACCTTTTCCCCCGACGGCAAGCGCATGGCCTATATGCGGGGCAACGATCCGGAGGTGGGCAAGTTCCGGATTCTTTCAGCCAATCTCGACGGTACCGATGAGAAGGTTCTTCTGATCGCTCCGCTTCCGATTCCGGACTCGCTCTCCTGGTCTCCGGACGGGAAGAGCATCGCTTATGACTCTTACGCGGAAAGCAAAGCGCCGGAACAGATCAGTGTGTTCGACATTGCCAGCAGCAAAGACACTTCACTCACAGCGTTTCCTGACAGGGCTTTCGTTGCTCTTGCCTGGTCCCCGGACGGCCGCGGCCTCCTCGTGAATTACTCGGACCGTGTGTCGGGCTCGACCAACCGGCAAATCGGATTCGTTTCTTATCCTGACGGCCGCTTCCAGTCCCTGACAAACGACATCCACGGGTATCGAACGCTGAGCATTTCAGCGGATGGCAAGGCCATGGTCTCCATTCAACAACAGCAGTCGGATTCGGTTCACGTGCAGACTTTGGGTGCCAATGGATCACCGATCCAAGTCCCCGGCGTTCCGAATCAGGCAACCGTTCGCGGTGTTGGTTGGGACAGCGGCGGGAACTTGATTGTCACGACTTCGACCTCCATGCTGCGGCTGTCAGCGGACGGGAGCCAGCAGACGACTCTGCTCTCTGACCCCAACGCTACTATGGGGTGGTCGTCCGCGTGCCACAACGGTGGTCCGATTCTCTTGCAGTGGTATTTGAGGGAAGGTAAGACCACCATAAATATCTGGAGGGTGGACGCCGACGGCTCGCATCCCAAGCAGCTCACGAACGGCGAGGATGAAGAGTTTCCGCTTTGCTCGCCGGACGGAAAGTGGGCCTATTATGTCGATGATGCCACCACCCACATTATGAGAGTCCCCATCGAAGGCGGAACTCCGGAGCTAGTGGAGGGCAGCGTAGTCTCAAACGGGTTCATGGCAGAAGGCACGAACTTCTCTCCGGATGGCAAGTGGATGCCGGAGATTGCGGCGTTCACGGATCCCGCCACGCAAACTACCACTACCAAGGTGGCGCTGATCGATATCAACGCGAATTCCCTGGCATCCACGAAGTTTCTGATTCCACGTCCCGAGATTCGGCTCCCCATCGCCTTCACTCCTGATGGCAAGGCCGTGGCTTACACAATTGTCGAGAACGGCGTAGGGAACGTCTGGGCGCAGCCGCTGGATGGTTCACCCGGACATCGGTTGACGAACTTCGCTTCCGACCAGATCCGCACATTCCAATTTTCGCCTGACGGCAAGTCGCTCGCCGTCGCCCAGCAGCACATTGTTTCCGACGTGGTTCTGCTACGAGATACCACCGCATCATCCCGCTGACGCAGACTGAGGTTCCAGGTCGAGTGGGCCGCAGGGAAGCCCGGAAGTGAAGACCAGTTGCACGAGTGCCAATCCGGCTGACGTCGCAGTTGGCGCGGCAGATGCGGGTGCGGTTTACGACGAGAACAATTGTGTGAGATGCGTAAGGCGTAGGAGTTCGAGGACGCGGGGAGTCATGTTGACGAATTCCAAAATGCAGAGGCCTTGCCTGATTGCAGACACCTTCAGGCTTACAATCGCTCCGAGGCCGGAACTATCCATATAGTTGAGATCACTTAAGTCCAGCTCGATGCGGCCACCCAGCGGGAGTAGCGGCTGGACCTGAGCTTTCATCTCGTTTACGGTCGAGTTCACTAGCTTCCCGTGGCACTTGATCTTGGTCACCTTATTCCCGAATTGGTCATCGTTTAGCTTTTCGACTTCAGCACGGAAAGAACCGTCTTGTGACATAGCCCTAGGATCTCCTCCAAGCTCAATGGGGGCGAATCGTAACACTCGACTGTAACGGCGCTATGTTAATTTTCTGTTACAGGCGAAACGTCTGTGGATTCCAGGGTGGGAGCTTTGACCATTGGTTCGCGAGAATGGGGAGTCTGCGAGCGCGGGACGAAAGTCAAAGACGCCGGCAAGATGCCGGCGCTACGATTGCAATGGTGCCCAAGGAGGCCGACGAGTATAGGGCGCGTGTAGCTGGCGAGCACGGCAAGCTGGGCGCTAGGGCAAAGTCAAAAACGCCGGCAGGATGCCGGCGCGACGAAAGAAACGGCGCGGATGAGAACGTTGACGGCTGCTGAATTTGTTCGCCAATCGGCTGGTTTGTGCTAAAAACTGTGCGGGAGAAACTCGATGCCTTCGGATGGACTGAATCGCCGCAACTTTTTGTGGTTGACGCTCGGAATTGCTGGAACGACTTTCGCGCCGCGGAGCTCGCTTTTTGGATTCGCAGACTCGCTGGATCAGAGAGTGCCGTACGGGACCACTCCCGGCGTTCCGCCCGAGCCTTTTCAGTTCCCGCACGATTTTCATTGGGGCAGCGCGACTGCGGCGTATCAGGTGGAAGGTGCGTGGAAAGAAGATGGCAAGGGCGAATCCATTTGGGATCGCTTCTCGCACACCACGGGCAACATCAAAGGCGCGGCGACCGGCGATGTCGCTTGCGACTCCTATCATCGCTTCAAGGAAGACATCGCCATCATGAAGCAGATGAATCTCTCGAGCTATCGCTTCTCGATCAGTTGGCCGCGCATCCAGCCGAATGGTTCGGGCGCGCCGAATCAGCAAGGCCTCGATTACTACAAGCGGCTGATCGCTGCGCTCCACGAAGCGAATATCCGGCCGCTCGCGACTCTCTATCATTGGGATTTGCCGCAAACGCTCGAAGATCAGGGCGGATGGCCGAATCGCGATTTGGCCGGACGCATGGCCGATTATTCATCCATCGTGGCGAAGGAACTGGGCGATGGAATATCGGACTGGGCGATATTCAATGAGCCGTGGATTTTTACCTACCTCGGTTACTACACCGGCGTCCACGCACCCGGCCGCACGGATTTCCACGATTTCCTTCGCGCCACGCACGTTGTGAATCTTGCGCAGGGCCAGAGCTTCCGCGCGATCAAGGCAGCGCGCCCGAATGCAAAAGTGGGCACCGCATTTAATACGAGCTACGCCCATCCGAAGACCCCATCGGAAGCGGATACGGCCGCGGCGGAACGCTACCACGCGTTTCGCAATGCATGGTTTATCGATCCCGCTGTGAAGGGAGAATATCCGAAGGTGCTGGCGTCCTTTATCACGCCGGAAATGCTCGGCGTGCAAGCGGGAGATATGGAAATCACGAAGGTGCCACTCGATTTTCTCGGCATCAATTACTACGACCGCTCGATCATCGCCGACGCCAACGATCGCGCCAGTCTGAATTTCAGCCACACCGAAGGCCAACATGGCCCGTGGACTGAGTTCGGCTGGGAAGTGTGGCCCGACGGCTTCTACCAACTGCTCATGAGGATTTCGCGCGATTACAACAATCCGATCATCGAGGTTACCGAGAACGGCTGTTCATACGGCGACACGCCGGACGAACATGGGAGAGTGGCCGATCAACGGCGGATTGATTTTTTCCGCGGGTATCTCGGCGCCGTCGCGCACGCGATCAAGGATGGCGCGAATATCCGCGGCTATCACGCGTGGAGCCTGCTCGACAATTTCGAATGGGCGGAGAGCTATACGCAGCGATTCGGTTTCACGTTCGTGAATTTTCATAATCAGAAGCGGACGATCAAGGATTCGGGATTGTGGTACGGGAAGCTGGCGGCGAGCGGAAAACTAAGCTGATCGCGCGGCCTCGGCAATTCAGTTTGCGCGGATCGCGCGATCGGATTTCGTCGCGGGTTTCTTTACGCGGGCTCGTTTTGCGGCTGTTTCGCAAGATCCCAAAAATCGGGACGATCGAGGAATTCGACGCCGATTTGACGCCGGCCCTGTCCATCGTAGTGGCAATAGACGACGCGTGCTCGAACGCGCTCGCCTTTGTCTTTGCGGCAGAGAATCACCAATCCGCCTTTTTCGACCAGATGCCGGCAAACTAACCCTGCGCCGTGGCGGCTCAGAGTGGAAGTCCACGTTTCTTCTTCCCACATTCTTCCGGATTCTTCGCGGCGGACGTAGACCGACACAGCTGATTCGACGCGCGGGCTGCGGCGCAGGCTCTGGCCGAGCTGCGACGCGCGCAACAAGACATCCAGCAGACCTGCTTTGATTCGAGTATCGGCGTTGCGTTCGTCCTGGGAGAGCCGGTGGGCCTGCTGGGCGCAAGAAGAGAGGAGATCGCGGAAGGCAGTGGTCTCGGAGCTTTCGAACGCTTCGTCACTCAGCTTGCGTCTCTTGGTTTCCAACTCTTCGATGGATACGGTGAGAAAGTGCTCGACGCAGAGCGGCTTGGAGTCGAGCTCGGCAGCCACGTCGCGTTCGCACGGCGCGACGCTACAATGGTGCGCCTCGCTGTGGGATTCTGCTTCCGAAGATGAAATTTGCTCTCTCGTTTCCATATTAACCCCGCCATGTTGGCCCCGTCATCTTGACCGGCCGTGTTGAGTTCTAACCGCGCCCTCTAACTCGTCGGATCCTTTTCCACGCCTTTTTTGCTGACTTTACCCAAATCCGCAATTGCCATGCTGATTTCTTCGAAGTGCCGGCGCGTGCGATCGTTCATTTCCTCGGCGAATTCGCGTCTCACTTCTCCGGCGGTTTGCTTGATCGCCGCCAGAGCCTCTTCTGAAACTGGCGCGACTTCTTTTTGCAATCGCGCTCGCACTTCGCTTTCGTACTGCTGTGAAGACTGGCGCAGGCTATCCAGCGCGACACCGGTTGCGATCATTGTCGAGCGATCGAGTTCCTGCTGCGCTGCGTCCAGACGTTCGGCGAGCGCCGCCTCGAATTTTTGTTCCAGCCGCCCGCAGACTTCTTCCGTCCTTGCGGAAAATTCTTCGAGCGATTGCTGGGATACTCGGGATGCTTCCAACTTGCATGCGCTCAATTCTGCCGCTGTGGACTTGGCCTGCTCGACCAGCGGAGTGAACTGTTCCTTGAGCCCGGAAATAATCCGGTCAATACCGTCCCGGCGTGAAGCTTCCAATGCGCGCTGCAGGCGCTGAATCGCGCTTGCGGCCATGCCTTCCGCCACGGCATCGAGTTCGCCGTGCCGCTCTTCGATGCGCCCGATGGCTTTGGCGATGTCCTCTTCGAGCTTCAGAGACCACTGAACTTGAAACGCGAGAGTTGTTTCCTGGCTGGCGTGCTTGAATTGGCGAAGCGATTGTTCGATGAGAGGAGTCGCTTGCATCGCGGCTGTTTCGGCGAGCGCGCGTTTCGCTTCTTCACGCAGCATCAACCGCGCGTCTTCCATCGTTGCGGTGACGCGTTCGCGCACCGCGGCGCTGGCCGCTTCGGAGAGAAAGCTTTCCATCTCCGCCTGAAAATTTCGCATCAGATCGCCCACGGGGCGTGCCGGGGCCGCGAGAGCTTGATGCGCTGGAACTTCAGCCGCAAAACTCAGACTGGAGCTTGCCTGCTCAGCGACAGCCAGGGTGGTCGACGCAAATTCCGCTCGCGAGACGAGGAATGGCTGCGGTTTGCTCGAATCGGTGCCAGATTTAATTCTCTCCGCGGCTTCCAGCCAGTCCTTCGGCGGAGCGTCGAGTCCCCAAATGTTGCCGGGCTCTTCGAGTTCAATTGCGGTGAGATGCGGTCCGCCGGTGAAGCCGGGACGCTTAGCCCATTTCACGCGCCCGCGAGCCGTAATTGTTGGCGAGTCTGGCGATTCGCCGCCCAGCTCCAGAAGCACGAGAGAATTGTTCAAGACGTCGAACTTCGACTCGTACTTGCAGCCGTGAAAACTGATCGCGGATGTGAAGACTTGCTCGCGATATGGACCGCGGGCAGAGTCAACCCCGATGACGGTTATTGGGATGGTCTCTTCAATTCGCGAGCTTCGCCGGGCCGCCTGAGCAGGCCTGTTAACACCAGAAGTTTGTGACACGATATCCCCCGAGGGTTGGTTTCTGAAGGATAGTACTAGTCCTATGTCCCGGAGTGACGATTTCGTCGAATTTTGGTCTATGAGTTACTAGAAACGAGTGAGTTGCGGCCATACGGGCAACACATCGGCAAAGGGCAACTGCGCTTTAGAGGTGTGTTGCAAATTATTCGAATTGCCATTCTGGCGGTGCAGGAGCCGCTCATTTCACCGGATTGTTACTGATTCGTGTGGATTGCGTCTGCGACACCGACGATTCACAACTTGCGTATGACCCTCATGAAGTCGTCCACTTTTTTGTTCATGGACACCTTGCTGGCTTTGAGGTGCTGCTCCATGCTAATGCCGGTAAAGAAGGTCAGGATCATTTCCGCGAGTGCCGCCGGATTCATCGCGGGCTTCGCGGCTTCGACATTTCTGGCGATTAGATCTCTGAGAGCGGCACGGCTCTCGGAAACGATTTCCTGCGCCGCGGGAGGGAGGACGGCGAGTTGGTTCATGGAATCTACCGAGAAACAGCCTTTCTGGGCCTCCATGCTGCAGGGCGCGAGTTTCAGAAAGCGCTCGATGTTTTTCCAGCCGAGCGGCTGGGCGGTGAGAAATTCTTCGCGCTGCCGTTTTCTCAAGTAGTGCCGCAAACTTTCGAGATACAGATCTCCTTTGTCCGTGAACTCGGAATAAAGGCCGGACTTGTTTACGCCCGTGGCCTTTTCCAATTCCTGAAGGCTGGTATCCGCGAAGCCGTATTTCCAGAAGACAGGCATGGCCTTCTCGAGCACGCCCTCCCGGCTGAAGTTCTTTGGCCGTCCCATGACTTCATTATGACGTATTGAACTGTTCGGTGCAATATTCTTGCAACCCCGACGGTATCGACGCATCCTATTGAACTGCGCGGTTCATAAACGGAGCAGCGCTGGCGTCGAATGTCAAGCGCTACACGGTGAGCTGTCCGACGAACATCACTCGTATCAGCTCGTTGCAATGCCGAACGAGGAGGAGCGTTTTATGACAAACCAAGTTGTGTTGATTACAGGAGCGCTGACCGGAATCGGACGCGCGACCGCAATCGCTTTCGCCAAAGAAGGGGCAAGCATTGTCATTTCCGGGCGTCACGACGATGAAGGACAGAAACTTACCGCTGAGCTGCGAAGCCTGGGTGCAAAAGCCGAATTCGTTCGGGCTGATGTGCGTCGCGAGAGCGATGTCCAGAAGCTCGTCGACAAAACTATTTCGCGCTTCGGCCGGCTCGACGTGGCCGTCAACAACGCGGCGACAGAGGGCCCGCGAGGAATCGTAACCGAGCAGACTGCGGAGAGCTACGCGGCCACGTTCGATACGAATGTGCTGGGCGTGTTGTTGAGCATGAAGCACGAGTTGCGCGTGATGCTTCCGCAAGGCAGCAGCAGCATAGTCAATGTCTCATCGGCCTACGGCAGCGTCGGCGCACCCGGCGCATCCGTTTACGTGGCAAGTAAACATGCGGTGGAAGGACTGACAAAATCCGCTGCACTGGAAGTCGCGGGGACTGGTGTGCGGGTGAATGTGGTGGCTCCGGGCACGACGGACACGGGCATGCTCACGCGCTTCACCAATACCGATGAAAACAAGGCTGCACTCGTCTCGAGAGTGCCAGTCAAACGTCTCGCCACACCGGAGGAGATCGCTCATGTATGAAGCTTCTGTGGAGGCCACAAAGACGATCACATGGCGGGAACCGGAAAATCGTAGCGCCGGCATCTTGCCGGCGATTTTCCGCGCGGCGGCGTGAAACAAAAACGCCGGCCCTTCGAGGCTCAGGGTAAACAAGATGCCGGCGATACGACTGCATGGTAGCTAGATCATGACGCCATACCGAGATATTTGGGAGAACAACAGTGAATCAGACGATTGAATCGAAGAATAAAGCGCTTGTCCTGGAGGCGTTCGACACGCTGTTCAATAAGCGCGACTATGCAGCGGCTGAACGCTACTGGTCACCTCACTACGTTCAACACAGCGCTCATATCGCGCCTGGCCGCGAGGGTCTGTTCAATCTTATCAAGAACATCCCAGCAACACTGAAGTACGAGCCGGGAACGATTGTGGCTGAGAGGGATTTCGTGATCGTGCACGGGCGATTTTCGGGCTTTGGCCAGCCGGTGAACTGGATCGCGGCGGACATCGTTCGCATCGAGGATGGTGTTCTTGTCGAGCATTGGGACGTCATTCAGGATGAAGCGACGCAAGAACAGTCGGTAAGCAAGCGGCCCATGTTTGGAACTACATTCCCGACCTACGCTTGAGTGAAAGGAGAAGCGAACGTGAACAACTCCAAAGACAAGGCGGCTGTCGTATCGGACGCCATGTATGTGATTTTGGGGGCGAGCGGAAACACCGGATCGATCATCGCCAATTTTTTGCTAATGAAGGGCGAGAAGGTGCGGGTCATAGGGCGCGACGCGCGGCGACTGCAGCGCTTTGTGACCAAAGGCGCGGAGGCGTTCACGGCCGACTTGAGCGATGCTGCTGCGCTCACCAAAGCCTTCACGGGTGCGCGTGCGGCATATTTGATGTTGCCGCCGATTAGCTCCCGGGAAGACCAGGAGCGAGAGAGCGATGCGATCTCGAAAGCCGTGAAAGAGTCGGGCCTGCGTTACACGGTGCAGTTAAGCAGCTACGGTGCGCATGTCCCGGAAGGCACCGGTCCAGTCTTGGGGCTGCATTCCTCGGAGCAAAAACTGAACGCGATAAGCGGTTTGAACGTTCTGCACCTGCGCCCGGCGTATTTCATGGAGAACAATCTGGCGGCGATCGGAATGATTCATGAGATTGGAATCTTCGGTCATGCGCTGCCGCCGGACCTGAAGCTGCCAATGATCGCGACGCGCGACGTCGGCGACTATGCCGCACAGCGCCTCCTGAACCTGGATTTTTCCGGCAAACAAACGCGCGAACTGCTTGGCGAGCGCGACCTGTCGATGAACGAAGCTACCGTAGTGATTGGGCGCGGCATTGGCAAACCGGAGCTGCGTTACCAGCAGTTTCCGTATGACCAGATGCAGCAGGCGTTGACACAAATGGGTTTTTCGCCGAAGAAAGCCGCGGTGTACATCGAGATGTTCAAGGCCATCAACACAGGAGTCCTCGCTCCGCAGGAACCGCGTTCGCTGGAGAACAGCACACCGACTTCGTTTGAAACCTTTGTGCAGGACGTCTTTGCGCCGGCCTATCGCACGGTGGCTGCCGCCGCTTAGACTCAGCGCCGCGGTTTGGTCTTCGAATGGAAGGATGGTGAAGGATGACTACGGAGAAATCGTTAATCGACGCCGCGCTCCGCGGGTGGAAGTTCAACGTGGAACGAGCGGAAAAATTCTTTGGGGGCCTATCGCCGGAACAACTGGAGCAGGAAGTTGCTCCAGGGAAAAACCGGCTGATCTATCTCTGGGGCCATCTTGCGGCCGTGAACGATCGGCTCTTACCGCTGCTCGGGATTGGAGAAAGACTTCATCCTGGGTTCGACGGCATGTTCATTTCGAATCCGGACAAATCCGTTCCACTGACTGTCTCGGGACAATCGCTCAAAGCCGCATGGCAAGAAATCAACCAGAAGCTGTGGGAGGGTTTTTCGAAGTTTTCGGACTCGGATTGGGCGCAGCGGCATACGGCGGTGTCGGAGCAGGATTTCGAGCGGGAACCGCACCGGAATCGATTTGGGGTGCTGCTCGGGAGAACCGCGCACCTTGCCTATCATTTGGGGCAGGCGGCATTGGCGCGGAAAAAGGAAGCTTGACTGACGAACAGTGCTCGGATGAGCGATTTTGCTAGGAGGCTGCTTTTTGCGGCGGGAAATTTGTGACCGCGTCCGTGGTTGTGGGGTAGAGGGTGATCACGCGGTTTATCTGCGTTAATTTCAGGACCTTTTCGACCATTCCTCCGGCGACTACGAGTCGCAGCTCGCCTCCGGATTTTTTGAGGCGCGAGTGGCTCTTGACGATGAGACCGATTACGGAGCTGTCAATGTGTGTGACGCGCGTGAAGTCGAAGATGATGCGCGTTTGATTGTTCTGCATTTGCTCGTCAACAGCCTGGTCGAGGCGCTTGCATTCCACACCCGTATGGATGCTTCCGGAGAGTTCAAACAACTGGATTCCAGGCTCGATTTCTGTTTTGTTAAGTTCCACGGAATCTATTCCTGCTCGTGACCTTCGTATGGGAATTGCCGGATGAGCTGGATGCAATCCCTTAGCGCTTGACCGATGGTATCACCCCAGCCGGAAGGGAGGAAAGGAGCCGTCTTCTGGTTGACTTCGCGGTCCGCGACGGCGAAAAAGCGCAGATGTTGCCCCTGCGGGGGCGAGGCGAACTCTTTCACGGTGATATGAAAATCGATTTCGTCGTTGCTTTGGCGTTTCTTGATCGAAAAGCGGTGGACCTGCGCCAATTCTTCGAGACGATCGGCATGAATGTCGCGCCACTCCATGGTTTCGGGACCTCCGCGGCGCATCGGCACGATATTGCGTGCGCCGCTCGCAGTGCTGCGCATATTAGGATGGGCTCAACCTCAAGTCAATGTGCAGAAGCTCAAGGGATTCGGCTTTGGGGAATTTCGGCGAATATTAGCGAATGGGTTCCGGGAGGCAGGAGCCTCCCGGCTCTGAATGGCATGGCGGATCGGGCGAAAGTTGCGAAAATCTCGGTCAGTGAGCGACCTGATACAGTTACCCAAGTAACCGGTACATTCTGTAACCCATGTCTCCGGGCTGGACCATCGTTATTTGGTCAAGCCGATGGGATTCGAATCCATGACCTTCGAGGTCCTACCGGGACGCGCGCTTGTCGTTCGGATTAATCAGAGTCCCGAGGCTCCAGCATTGGGGAATTCGGCGAACATTGCGAATTGGGTTCCGGGAGGCGGGAGCCTCTCGGCTCTGAATTGCAGGATGCGAAAATAATTGGTGGAGCCGATGGGATTCGAACCCACGACCTCCTCGATGCCATCGAGGCGCGCTCCCAACTGCGCCACGGCCCCACCGGTGGAGAAAACGGCTGACGCATTTATATCATCCGGGTTCGCAAGCGGTCAAACAGGGGGTGCGCGGCGCTTTTCGCTGCGGCAACAGGAAGCGCTGCGGCAAATTTAATAAGCATCGTTTTCGAGTGTTCGAGACTCCAATAAGCTAGGTGAATTCGTAGACTTACGCGCTTGCGGGAATACGAGGGGCAAAACGAAGATGCCGAGCTGAAGCCCGGCGCTACAACTGCCCGTCGCGGAACTAATCATGATGCGCTCCTGGAAACTCGACGCACGCTCGGTGCGCCTGTAAGGTAGATTCGGAAGCAGCCGCTTGGACCAACGTTCCAATTCGCCCATCGTTCTTGCTGAAACCTGGGGTCTCGCGATGGAGGCCCTACGCGCCAATAAACTTCGCGCCATGCTGACCATGCTTGGAGTGATTATTGGCAGCGCGTGCATCGTGCTTGTTGTCACCGTCGCGCTGGCAGGGAAGCGCTACATCATTTCGCAGATCGAAGCCGTGGGCGCGAATCTTGTTTACGGCGAAGTGATCCATCCAGGCGGCACGCAGCCTACCAGCATGGCGGACGAAATATCCGAAGCTGATCTGCGGGCAGTGAAAAGCGGAGTTCCGCACGTCGCGCAGGTAGCGGGGACGCGCGAGATCTTGCAAACGATTGTCGCTCGCGGCACCGTGCACCCGGTCGCTGTCGTCGGTGTTACGGAAGGGTTCCAGCAAATCCGCCATCTCATCATCGTGCGCGGGCGTTATTTCGATGAGGACGATATGAGCTCGCATAGCAAAGTGTGCCTGCTCACGCAGCAACTCGCCGCGTTCGCTTTCCCCGGCGAGGATCCGGTGGGGAATAAAATACGCGTCGGTGAGCTAACGCTCACCGTAATCGGCGTGTTTCGCGAGCGAATCTCGACGTTTGGAGAATCGGAAATCACCGGCGATTCGATTCTCGCTCCGTTTTCTTTGATCAGCTATTACACGGGGCAGGATTACGTGAAGACTTTTTACGCGCAAGCCGATCACCCGGAAAATGTTGAGGCGGTGACGCGCGAGTCTCGCGAGATGCTGATGAGCCGTCATCGCGCGGGCGTCGAATATAAGATTCAGAATTTGAGTTCGATTCTCGAGACGGCGCGGCACATTTCGCTGGCGATGACCATCGTTCTCATCATCATCGCGATGATTGCTTTGGCTATCAGCGGCATCGGGATCATGAACATCATGCTAGTGACGGTGACCGAGCGCACGCGCGAGATCGGCATTCGCATGGCGGTGGGCGCGCCGCGCGGGGCGATCCTCTATCAGTTTCTTATGGAAGCGGTGATCATCAGCGGAACGGGCGCGCTGACGGGGATTGCTATCGCGGTCGCGATTCCGTTCTTTGCGGAGGCATTGCTTCGCTTCTTCCCGATTCCGACGGAGATCCATATTCCGGTTTCATGGGTGTCGGTGGTGATCGCGTTCGTCGTGTCGTGTTCGACCGGGCTTCTTTTCGGATATTTGCCAGCGAGCAAGGCTGCTCAACTCCATCCGACGGAATCGCTCAGATATGAATAGCTGCATTGCGCGACCGCAGGCCCGAGCTCGTATTTGCAAAATCGCTTTGACACTGTGTCTTGCGTTCTTCGTTTCAATCGTCTTCGATTCGGCGAGTCCGGCGTTTGCTCAGGATTCGCAGCCGCTCACTCTAAAAGATGCGGTGGCGCTGGCGCTGAAGAACAGCAGGGAATTGGCGCTCGCGCGCGTGCAATATACCGTCGCGCAGAATGAAGCGCGCCTTGCGCACTCCGCGTTTCTGCCAAATATTTTCACCGGCGCGGGCTACGTTTACAGCAATGGCTTCCCGGCCACTCCCGGCGGCTCCGCTCCCTCGATTGTAAAAGTCGTTTACACACAGAACGTCTACAATCCGGAATTGCACGGTGAGCAGCGCGCGGATGAAGACCGAGCGAGGAATCAGCAGCTCGAAATCGATCGCGTTCGAGATACGGTGATCGTGCGGACGGCGTCAACTTATCTTGAACTCGCAAAAGTGCGTCACGGGCTGGAATTGCTTCGCGCCGAAGAGGCTAGCGCGCAGAAGATTCTCGATTACACGCGCGAGCGTGCCGGCGCGGGGCTGGAGCTGCCCATCGAAGTCACCCGAGGCGAACTGACCGCGGCCAAGATTAACTATCACATTCTCCAGCTAAGCGATCGGAACGATATCCTGACTGAACAGCTCCGCGGTCAGCTCGGCTATGCCGATAGCGCCGCGATTCAGGTCTCGGCAGAAGATTTGCCTTCGACGGCCGAAGAATCCGCGGCGGCGCTTGAGAACGTGGCGCTCGAGAACAGCATTGATTTGAAGGAACAGGAAAATGAACGCAGCGCCCGGCAGCATTTATTTACGGGCGCCAAGCGAGCGTATTGGCCGACAGTTCAGCTCATTGGTGAGTACGACTTGCTCAGTGAGATTAACCACTACTCGGAATTCTTCAGAGGGTTTAAGCCGAACAACGTCAACATCGGCGTCGAGATCACGATCCCGCTATTCGCGGCAAAGACGGCCGCGACGGTAGCGTTGGCGAAGAGCGAACTCCAAGTCGCGGAGCTTTCCGTTGGCGGGAAGCGCAATGATGTGCGGCTCGACGTCCGGCAGAAGGCCCGCGATGCGCACGAACTTGAGTCCGCTCGCGAAGTTGCGCGGCTTGACCTCAAGCTTTCTCAGGAGACTCTGGCTGAGCTTCAGGAGCGTTTCGATCAGGGACGCGCGAGCCTCCGCGATCTCGAGCAGGTCCGCGTGGAAGAGAGCGAGAAGTGGGTAACATTCCTGGACGCTGATTTTGCACGGCAAAAAGGGCAATTGTCTCTGCTCCAGACAACCGGGCAGCTTGCTAAGGTATTTCAATAGAATAGGTTAAGCCGCCTGGACCACACGGTAGCTTGGGGCTGGCATCTAAATCAGTTAGAATAGTGAGTTGGTGTACACGCGGGCTTAGGCGCTCCGTGGCTTTAAGGAGGCATTGTTCATGCCATCAGTGATGAAGACGCTGCTGCTGAATCCGCCGAGCTTTGAGAAGTTTGACGGCGGCGCGGGATCGCGTTGGCCCGCGACCCGTGAGATAGAGTCCTATTGGTACCCGGTGTGGCTGTCGTATCCCGCGGGGATGCTTCCGGGGAGCCGGCTGCTGGATGCGCCGCCACATCATGTCTCCATCGCGGAAACCGTGCGCATCGCGCAGGATTACGAATTTGTCGTTCTCTTCACTTCCACGGTCGGCTTCGGCAGCGATCTGAAAATTGCTCGCGCCATGAAGGAACTGAAGCCGGACCTGAAAATCTGCTTCGTTGGGCCGCACGTTCAGATCAAGCCTGCGGAGAGTTTGCTCGCGAGTTCGGATGTTGACTTCATCGTTCGCGGCGAATTCGATCACGCGGTTGTTGAGTATGCGCAAGGCAAACCGGTCAGCGAAATCGCGAACGCCAGCTACATGAAGGACGGACTGGTGGTCCACAATCCGGCGCGGCCGATGCTGCAGACTGCGGAGCTCGATGCGCTGCCTTTTGCGACCGAAGTGTACGAAAAGAATCTGAAGATCGAAAATTACAACGTGCCGTTCCTGCTGCATCCGTTCGTTTCGTTCTATACGACGCGCGGCTGTCCGGCGCTTTGTACGTTCTGTCTGTGGCCGCAGACGCTCTCCGGCCACGCGTGGCGGGTGCGATCGACGGACAACGTGGCGCGCGAATTCGCGGAAGCCTCGAAGCGCTTTCCGCAAGCCAAGGAATTTTTCTTCGATGACGATACGTTCAACATTCGCAAGGATCGCGTCGTCGAGCTGTGCAAGAAAATCCAGCCAGTGGGGCACCGATGGTCCTGCACGGCGCGGGTGCACAGCGACTACGAAGCCTTGAAAGCGATGGCCGATGCGGGCGCGCGGTTATTGATCGTCGGGTTCGAATCGGGCGATGCGCAGATTCTGAAAAACATCAAAAAGGGCGCGACGATCGAGATGGCTCGCAACTTCGTGAAGAATTGCAAGAAAGTCGGCATCCACATTCACGGCGATTTCATTATCGGGCTGCCGGGGGAAACGCACGAGACGATTCAGCGCACCATTGATTTCGCGAAGGAACTCGACTGCGAGTCCATTCAGGTTTCGATGGCGCATGCTTATCCGGGGACTGAACTTTACAACGTGTCAAAGGACGCCGGCTATCTGCACGGCGAAGCCATCGCCGATGACGGCGGCCACCAGCTACCGCATCTCGCGTTCCCGGGGCTTTCGCGCGAAGACATCATGAGCGGAGTTCATCGCTTCTACGATGAATATTATTTCCGGCCGCGAGTGGCGTGGCGATTTGTGCGCGAGAGATTGTGGGACGCCGACGCACGCAGGATCCTCTATCACGAAGCGGTGGATTTCCTGCGCATCCGCGCGCAACGCCGGAAATTGGCGCGCAAGGGCATGAAGGAAACGGCGGTGGTTGCCGTTCCATCTGTTGAAGCGAATTCTGCCGTGGGTTCGCACAGCACATGAGCGGTCCCGCACGCACGCACGTGAAGACCTGGGTTCTGCTGGTTCTCATGATCACATTCGGGCCGCTGGGCGACATCTTCCTTGGGAAGGGAATGCGGCAACTTGGCAGCTCGCCGGAGTTGCGTCCGGCACAGCTGGTCCATTTTTTCGTGCGCGCGTTTGAGTCGCCGCTGGTTTGGCTGGGCATCGCCTCGCTGCTGGCGTTTTTCATCGCGTATCTTCTGGTGCTTTCCTTCGCGGATTACAGCTACGTTCAGCCGGCGTCTTCTTTTGCGTATGCAGTGGTCGCGCTGCTCGGCTATTTTGTTCTTGGCGAAGTTGTGACGCCCGTTCGCTGGCTGGGCGTCTTAGTGATTTCGCTCGGAGTATTTCTCGTCAGCCGGACGCCGCCGCGGACCACGGAGCAGGCGTGAACATGCGCGTCGTTCTTTGCTTTGTCATCATCATCTGCGCGGGGACGGGCGGCGAGATTGCCGTTTCGCGCGCGATGAAGGAAATCGGGGAAGTTCACGATTTTTTGCCGCGCAATCTTGTGCGCGTGATCTTGCGCGCTTTTCGTGTCGGCTGGATGTGGTTCGGCGTGGGTTTGATGGCGCTGGGGTTTTTTTCGTTGATGATGCTGCTGGCATTTGAGAACGTCAGCTTTGTGGTTCCGGTGACCGCGCTGAGCTATGCGGTGGGGGCGTTCGGCGGTAAATATCTTCTTGGCGAGCGCGTAACGGCGGCGCGCTGGATGGGCGTTCTTCTGGTTTGCCTCGGCGTTATGCTCGTTTGCATCGGATAAAATCGTGCTGATGTTTTTGCTTGTCGCGCGCTGGGTGATTCTGATCGCGGCGGCGGTGCCGCTGTTTTATTACGTGCTGGCGATTGTCGCGGCGCGCCGCTTTTTCGGCGGTCACACCCCGCCGCCGCGAGATTTTGCGCCGCCGGTGAGCATTCTGAAGCCGGTCCGAGGGCTTGATCGCGAGTCCTACGAAAACTTCGCTAGCTTTTGCGATCTTGATTATCCCGAGTACGAAATTCTCTTCAACGTTGCCGACGAACGCGACCCTGCTATTCCAATTATTGAGAAAATTATTCGCGATTTCCCGCAGACCGGCATTCGATTGCTGATTGGCGCCGAGAGGATTGGCGCTTCGAATAAAGTGAACAAGCTCTCGCGCATGGTTGGCGAAGCGCGGCACGACATTCTGGTTATCAGCGATGCCGATATTCGCGTGAGCCGCGATTATCTTCGTGCTGTCGTCGCGCCATTCCGCGATCCGATGGTCGGCGCGGTTACGTGCTTGTATCGCGGGATTCCGAGCCGTTCGTTCGGCGCGGTGCTTGAGGCAATTGGGAATTCGGCTGACTTTGCCGCCGGAGTGCTCGTCGCGTGGCTCTTCAGCTCCGTGGATTTTGCGCTTGGCGCGACGATGGCCACGACGAAAGCGCGGCTCGCCGAGATCGGCGGCTTCGCGGATATCGCCGGGCATTTCACCGACGATCACGAGTTCGGGCACCGGATTGCGGCGAGGGGTTACCGCGTGGCGATCGCTTCGGTTCCGGTGGACACGGTGTATCCCGTCACTTCGGTCAAGGAATATTTTCGCCATCAACTGCGATGGTGCGTTGCGATTCGCAACGCGACACCGTCGGGCCATCTAGGGCTCATCTTTGCGCACGGCCTGGCATGGGCGCTGCTCGTGGCTGCAGTCGCGCCGTGGCATGCGCTTGCCGCGGGATACGGAATCGCCTACGTGGTTCTATGCGGCTTGATGGCTTGGACTGTGGGCGTGTGGGGTCTTCGCGATCCGCTGTTGCGTAGGCGATACTGGCTGGTTCCTGTGCAGGATGCCTGCGCGTTCGTCATTTTAATAGTGAGCTTCTTCACGCGGAATGTTCACTGGCGCGGCACGCAATACACGATTCGCGGCAAGGAACTTGTTCCGGTCGAGCCTCGCGCCCGCGGTTGACGAAGTGCGCGCTCACGGAGCCGCGACCTCGGCCCGGCAGCGCATATTTTATCGGAACAAATTACTGAAGACGAAACGTAACGCTGACGGGCATCTTCACAGCAACGGGCTTTCCCGTTGCGTCAACCGCAGGCTTGAACCGCCACTTTCTCACCGTCAGCATCGCTGATTGATCCAAGCCCTTCCCGATTCCTTTGACAATCCTAATGGTTTGCGGAGTCCCGTCTTCGCCGACGATGACATCTAGGATTACGACTCCTTCGAGCTTGGCCTTTGCGGCGTCCTTTGTGTAATGCGGCGAAGGGCAAGAAACGCATTCAGGCAAAGTGACGCCGTCACGGCCTGGTATTCTGATCTCGCCTGCCGCGGGTGCGGGAGAAGCGTCGCATTGCGCGACGGTGTGAGCCGAGAAAATCAGCACACAGAGCAGAACAGCGGAACCGATTGCGGGCCGAATCATGGGCGGGGTCCCTTCGTGATAATAATCGAGATCATAACACAGGCCGCGCGCGCTTTGATTATTCACCGGGTAGTGGTGTCATTTGATTTCCGGACTCAAAGGTGCACGAAGTGGCCTAGAAGCCACGCAGCTGCGCTACTCAAAAGGACCGCGCCGATGACTTTTGCGAGGTAGGCAAGGTGCTCCAGGTTTTTGATCCTATCATCGAGGCGCTGTTCCTTTTCGTAGGTTTCCTTGGTAAGGCGTTGCCCCTGCTCATTGGTGTCTTTGGTCAACCGTCGACCTAATTCATTGATGTCTTTGACGAAGCCTAGCCGTGATTCGTTTAGCTCTTTATCGTGACGTGTCCCGGACTCATTCAGGTCGGTCGCGTGGCGGTCCACCGTGTTTTTCAAATCAGGAATGGCGGATTCAGTTCTAGTCGTTCGTTCGACTAGTTGGCGTATTACTTCGCCGTAAGTCTTACGCGCATCTTCCAAAACGTGCGTCGCGTTTTTAAGTGCTCCGAGGTCCTCTCGAAGCTCCGCAAGCATGTTGACCATTCGCACGTAAATCTCGCCGTTTGATTCTGTTTCAAGATTAGAGGATCGCGATTCATCACCGGATAGATCGCCGGAAGACAAGTTCCCTGATGCGCCACTCGACATGATTATTAGCTTCCCCAAAGGCGCACTCCCATGCTAATTGCAGAGCACGGCAGTGCCCAAAGACGCCCGATTCACACTGGGGCGTTTCTCATTTTGAGACCGGGATACTTACACTTCTGTTAGTTAGAAGTCAATACCTCTGGCGACGACACTTCGTTAGCTATTCCGGCTGCCATCGCGGACGTTACCCGCACAGAAGTCAATCCGGCAGAAGTTGTACTACGCGAAGTGCAAAGCCAAAACCGCGTTCATGCGGAATCTGTGCCGCCTCAAATTGCGTTTGATTGAGGTATTCGGCAAAGGTGGCAACGCTAGCCGGATTTTACAGGCAAGGATTGCAAAGCTTCCCGCGATATGTTTTCCGCGCGTCTGCCCGGCTTGCCGCGCGGCTGACTACTCCAGAGCGATAGCCAAAATTCTTTGAGGGTTGCTTCATCTCTTATTTCTCGAGCTGCTTACTTATCATCTGATTAGAGGCAGATTAGTCCGGGGTTCCGACGGGGACTTCTGCGGAACAACTTTTCGTCTATTTCGAAAGCACGCGATAGGCCAGGTCGCCGCTGTTCAGGTCGATGCCGGCATGGAGAATGATGACGGGAATGAGCGACGCTGACCAGAGCGCGAGCAGCGCCATAACCAATCCGAACGCGCCCGTCTTGAGAATTCCTTTCCAGCCGTAATACGCGTGGAAAATCCCGAACGCGGCGACATTGATGGCTACGGCCGCTATGAGACCGATCCAACTCGCGAAGAGTGCGAGCACAAATCCGCGGAACATCACTTCCTCACAACAGCCGGCGGTAATGGCCACGAGCGTCCAAACGCGGCGCTCCTGCCGCGTGTGTGGCGCCATCGGCTCGATATCCAAGATCTGACGACGAGCGATCTCTGGGATGTCCGGACGCTTGAAGAGGGCCCGGCGCTGCAACGCCATAAGAACCAGGAACGCCACGCTGAGTGCCAGGCTGACTCCGAATCCCCAGCGCTTCGGGGCTCCCAGCAGCAGCGCGCTCCATGGCCGGCTGGTTGCGATCCACAGCGCTGCGATCGAGGCAGTCATGGCCCATTGATAGACGATGAGATAGATGTAGGACGGCAAGCGCGAACCGCGTGGCGTCCCGCGCGCTGCGGCCCGGAACAAGTCTCCGAACGTAACCACCTCGATGGCCATGAGAACGACCATGACCAGGAGCAGCGCGAGGTCGATCCGGGACGGAATGTATCTCATTCAATTTTTTTCTGAATGAAAAACGCCATTACACGCACAAACCATGAACGGCCGTGCGGCGAGAGTGCGAATTTCATTGCCGGATTCTACCACGCACCGCCACGCGCTCGTTCTGCCGGCCGGCGCGGCGATTGAGCAGCACCCGAAATAAAATGTGTGCAAGGTCTGCGGCCACGAAAATCCGAGATTACAGCTGACGAGATTGTTATTTGGGTACGGCACCTGCAGTTTTCTCCCGCTACCACGAATTTGTGACTCAAACTGGACTGAAGTCGCTAGAAGAATTAGGGAGATGAAATGAAAATCAAGTTCGCAGCGGTGATGTTGATTTGCGGCTGGGCGACGGTAGCGATTGCGCAGGACAAGCCACAGGACAAGTCAGAGGAGAAGGCGCCTGATGGTCAGTGTTTGATTGTTGCGCCCCGGCCAATATTGAAGTATGAGTTTCGAGATTCGTACAATTTGGCGAAGGAGAATGTGAAAGACGTTTACAAGGGAAAAGACCTTACTGATCTCCGCAAGCAAGGCGTGCACGTGATTGTGATTGATCCGCTTGGTCATCAACTCGCAAAGGCGCAGGCCGCTTGCCACGAACCAGCAAAGTAGTGTGCCGCTCGGACTTTCCCGCCAGTGAAGTATTCTATGCTCGGACTGTTGCATCATCTCGAGGGATCCGTTCGGTCGCTGCGTCCCTCTGAGTTACCGCGGTTGACGAACTCCAGCGTGACAGCTAAAATTCTTTGAGGGTCGCGTGAGCGATCCTTTTTTGTTGTCTCGTGTCTTGTCGTGTCGCGGCGGTTGGGAGGTCGTACAATTGGCAGTACATCAGATTCTGGATCTGATTATCCTGGTTCGAGTCCAGGCCTCCCAGCCAAATCGCGACAGAAACAAACCTCATAAGGCTTAACAAATTCTGGATCTGGTCATCTTTTCGTTTGCGCTTGCCGCGGATGCTGGTTCGAGTGCAGGCCTCCCAGCCAAGCTTCAAAAAGCTATAAATTCCGAAGTAAAACGGAAGATTGGTAGTGGATCATTTTGATTCCGCGAGAGCCGCAGGCTGTTCCGGGAGGCGGGAGCCTCCCGGCTCTGAGGCGCGAGGTTGGGCGCGTCGACTAGGGCTGCGGCGTGTTCGGAGAAAGGCCGGGAGGGTCTTAGACCCGCCCCTACGCCGGCCGCGCGGTGCATTCTTGCTCAATTCGCAACCGCTCCCAATTTAGGACACCACCAGTTGATTTGGCTGTTCGGTGCTGGGAGCGGATTGGTTCATAATCGCCACGTGCGTACGGAAGCGGGCGAAAATCTCAAATCCATATTGATTAAGACGCTCTTCTTTGCTGGGCTTATCATCTCGGCGAGCGGGTTTATTTCTCCTCCTGTAGCGCTGACGGCTGGAATTATTTTTGGCCTTAGCGTCGCGCATCCTCTGCCTGCCGACAGTAAAGACATGTCGAGATTTCTGCTGCAGGCTTCCGTGGTTGCGCTTGGATTCGGCATGAATCTTCACGAAGTGCTGAAGGCCGGCCGCAGCGGCTTTGTTTACACGGCACTCGGAATTTCCTTTGCATTAATCGTCGGGCTCACTCTGGGAAAATTCCTGCAAGTTCGCGGCAACTCTTCGTTCCTGATCAGCGCGGGAACTGCTATTTGCGGCGGCAGCGCTATTGCTGCCATGGGGCCAATCATTCACGCGGATGAAGACGAGATGGCTGTGTCGCTCGGCACGATATTTATTCTCAATTCCGTTGCGTTGCTGATTTTTCCTTTGATCGGTGCGACGCTGCATTTGACGCAGTCGCAGTTCGGTCTTTGGGCGGCGCTGGCGATTCACGATACGAGCTCCGTTGTGGGCGCAGCTTCGAAGTACGGCGCAGCCGCGCTCGTCGTCGGCACCACCGTCAAACTTGCCCGCGCTTTGTGGATCGTCCCGCTCGCGCTCGTCACTGCGGCTGTGAAGCACAGTAAGACTCGCGTCAAATTGCCGTGGTTCATTCTCTTCTTTTGTTTGGCGGCCGTGGTCAATACTTACGTGCCGGGGATTTCACGGCTCAGCGCATCGATTTTTACGCTTGGCAGATTTAGCTTAACGGCGGTTCTCTTTCTGATCGGTACCAGCATTTCGCGATCCGCGCTGAAAGAAGTGGGATGGCGGCCGCTGGCCCAGGGAGTTCTGCTGTGGATGGCCGTTGCGATGACGTCGCTCTACTTCATTCATACTGGCTTCATTTCTTTGTAACGCGCAGGTCAAGCCGCGACGTCTGGACTACGCAAACGGCGCGACGGGTCTGCGACCGCAGCCCGTTCAAATCTGGAACCAAACCCTGACGCTTGTGGATTGTTATCGCCTTTCATGTTATTGATTTACCGGGGATGTGTCGTTGCGAAACGCGATTGGACTTGGCGGAGTTGCGCTCGCAATTCAAAAATAGAATTGAATATTGTCGTAACGGGATGAACCGTGCGCAGTCTTTGTGTGCGGCTTGTCACTGTTGAAATCAGGCGCGTTGAGTTCGGGTGTGTACTGTTGAAGGAGCGCTGAATGGACGTCAAGACGGAGTTCGTGACACTGGCAGTGAGCGATGGCACCTCGATGCGAGCCTACGTTGCGCGGCCCTTCGGCGCAGTGCCCTCGCGCGGCCTTATCGTGTGCCAGGAAGCTTTCGGCGTGAACGCGCATATTCGCGACGTCACCGAGCGCTTCGCGCGCCAGGGCTATATCGCGGTGGCTCCGGAGTTCTATCACCGAACGGTGCAAAACTTTGACGGCAAGTATGATGATTTTCAAAGTGCGATGCCGCACATCCGCGCGCTGACTGACGGGGGTCTCGAAGCCGATCTCCGCGCGGCGCATGCTTGCTTGATGGCCAACGGCACGGGCCCGAATTTCTCGGTATCGGTGGTTGGATTTTGCATGGGCGGCCGCGTCGCATTTCTTGCGGCGTTGGCGCTGCCCGTTGATTCTGCCGTATCGTTTTATGGTGGCGGCATCGCTCCGAACGAACGCAGCAATGGTTTGCTCACTCGCGTGAAAGACGTGCACGCGCCGGTGCTTCTGATTTGGGGCGGCAAGGATAAGCACGTTGGCCCCGAGCAGTCCCGCGCTGTTACGGACGCGCTGCGCGAGGCGGGGAAAAGTTACGTCAGCGTCGAATTTGGCGATGCCGACCACGCATTTTTCTGCGATGCGCGGCCCAGCTATCATGCGCTCTCGGCGGCACAGGCGTGGCCGTTCGTTCTTGCGTTTCTCGACACGAATGCCACTCGCCGCGAGCAAGCTCGCTCCGCGCGCGCCTAGGAAGCCACGCGATCTTTCGGCCGCACGCTTTCAAGCGGCGACCTGTCCTTTTCTGCACTCACCTGTCCGCGCGTTCTGTCCGTGCGTACCATTGACCCGGAAATCCGCTTCGATCAATCTACAGGCGGACGGTGACAAATGTTTGAATTTGATTTCAAATCGCCGACGCGCAAGGCCAAACTGTTTCTCGGTTGTGTCGCGGTTGCGGGCCTGCTTATCGGCAACCCTTTCACCATCATCGCGAGCGTGGTTTGCGGCGCGGGCATCGCTACTCTCTCGGAGTAACGCGCGCCGCCACGCTACGTTGAGTTCCGTGAAATTGTTTGTCCTGCATGCGTGTTTTCCTTCTCGCTCGCATTCCTCGTCCCCTAAGTTTTTGACTTGAGCCGATTCGCGGTAAAGTGGTCGTGGCATGATCATTGCGCGTAGCCCGATGCGGATTTCTCTCGGTGGGGGCGGCACCGATTTGCCGTCGTATTACCGGGAATTCACGGGATTCGTCGTCGCCGCGGCCATCACGCGATACGTCTACATCACGATCAATGAAGCTTTCTGGCCGCAGATTCGGCTGAAATACTCAAAGCTCGAAGAGGTCGAGACCGTTGACCAGATTCAACACCCGATTATTCGCGAAGCAATGAAGCTGACCGGCGTTACGGGCCCGTACCTCGATATCGTCAGCTTGTCCGATATTCCGGCCGGCACAGGGCTCGGCTCGTCCGGCAGTTTCACCACTGCGCTGCTTCGCGCGCTGCATACGTTGAAGAGAAATTTCGTTCCGCCGCAGGAACTCGCTGAGCAGGCCTGCCACATCGAGATTGATTTGCTTCACGAGCCGATCGGCAAGCAGGATCAATATATCGCTGCATTCGGCGGCATTACTTGCTTCCAGTTTTTGCCTGACGATAGCGTGATCGCCGAGCCGCTGAAAATGCCTGCGGACGCGCTCGCGAATCTCGAAGACAATCTGCTGCTTTTCTTCACCGGCTCCGCGCGCGACGCATCCGAAATCCTGCGCGACCAGGACAAGCGCACCAAAGAAAGCGGCAAGGAAATGCTGGAAAACCTCCATTTCACAAAGCAATTGGGCCACGAGAGCCGGGACGCGCTCGTCGCGGGCAATCTGCGAAAGTTCGCGGAGCTAGTGCACGCTCACTGGGAGCACAAGAAAAAACGATCGCCGGGAATGAGCAACGGGCGCGTGGATGATCTCTACGATCTCGCGCGCGCGAACGGCGCGTTCGGAGGGAAGCTGGTTGGCGCGGGCGGCGGCGGGTTCCTGATGCTCTACACCGAAGATAAAACGCGCGTGCGTGAGGCGATGAGGCGAGCCGGCTTGCGCGAAGTTCGCGTCCAGTTCGATTTCGGCGGAACGACGGTGGTCGCGCACTCTTAGGAGAGCTTGTGCTACCTGTCGCCATTCTAGCCGGCGGTCTTTCAACGCGCTTGCGGCCGCTGACCGAGAAAATCCCAAAGTCGCTGCTTGAAGTGAACGGCGAGCCGTTCATCGCGCACCAGCTGCGTCTCCTTCGCGCGAACGGCGTCAGGCGCGCGGTGCTCTGCGTCGGGCATCTAGGAGAGACGATTCGCGGCGTGCTCAAGGATGGCAGCGCGTATGGCGTCGAAGTTGACTACTCGTTTGATGGTGGCTCACTATTAGGTACTGCGGGAGCGGTTAAGAACGCCTTATCCAAATTGGGTGATGCCTTCTTCGTTCTTTATGGCGACTCGTATCTCGTCTGCGACTACGCCGCTATCGCGCGAAGCTTCTCTTCGTCTGGAAAACTGGCCTTGATGACGGTGTTTCGCAACGACGGCATGTGGGATAGCAGCAACGTTGAATTCGAAGGCGGGGAAATCCTTGCATACAGCAAGACGGACAAGACTCCTCGGATGCACTACATTGATTATGGTCTCGGCGCGTTTCGAGCTGCGGCGTTCGATGATGTTCAAACTGGGCGTCCCTATGACCTCGCCAGCTTATATGGCGATTTATTGCAGGCGAGGCAGCTTGCTGGATTCGAAGTGACGCAGCGATTCTACGAAATCGGCTCACCGGCTGGTCTCGAAGAAACGGCGCGGTTCATCGCGGCGCAGGGTGCCGTTGGCGGATGAGTACGGACAAGACATTCTCGCAGCAATTTCTTGCCGAAGCCGCTGAAGTTATCACGCGTTTGGATATTGCCTCCATCGAAAAGGCCGCGACGATGATCGCCACAACGCGCGCCGCGGGTGGGCGACTCTTCATCCTCGGAGTTGGCGGAAGCGCGGCGAATGCTTCGCACGCCGTGAATGATTTCCGCAAGATTGCCGGCATCGAGGCTTATGCTCCCACCGATAACGTTGCTGAGCTGACCGCGCGGACGAATGACGAAGGGTGGGCGACGGTGTTCGACGCGTGGCTGCGCACGAGCCGCTTGCGCTCGGGCGATCTTGTTCTCGTTTTCTCTGTAGGCGGCGGCAATCTCGAACTCAATGTGAGCCCAAATCTTGTTGCCGCGCTCAAATACGCCAAGTCAGTTGGTGCGAAAGTCATCGGTATTGTTGGCCGCGATGGCGGCTATACAGCGCAAGTGGCTGACGCATGTATCCTAATTCCAACTGTGAATGCGGAACACATCACCCCGCACGTCGAAGCGTTTCAAGCTGTCGTCTGGCATCTTCTCGTCACGCATCCCGTGGTGAAGCTCGAGCAAACGAAATGGGAATCAACGGTTGCCGCGGGAAAGCCACGCCGCGCTGTGTTTCTCGATCGCGATGGAGTGATCAACCGCGCGATTGTCCGCGACGGCACGCCGTCTCCGCCCGCCACGCTCGATGAGCTCGAAATACTTCCGGACGTTCCTCAGGCGTTGCGCGATTTGAAAGGGCATGGATTCGAGTTGCTCGTGATCACGAACCAGCCGGATGTCGCTCGCGGAACGCAGACGCGCGATGCCGTCGAAGGCATCAATCGAAAACTTGCTTCCACACTGCCGCTCGACGACATCATCGTCTGTTATCACGCCGACCAGGACGATTGTTCCTGCCGCAAGCCGAAGCCGGGAATGTTGCTGGACGCGGCACGCAAGCACGGCATCGATCTCTCTGTGAGTTTTCTGATTGGCGATCGCTGGCGCGATATCGAAGCCGGAAAGAACGCGGGTTGCAAGACGATTTTGATTGATGGCGGCTACCGCGAGAAACAATCTTCGCAGGCTCCTGACGCGCGCGTAGGCTCGCTGCGCGAAGCGGCTTCGTGGATTATTCATTCCGCGTCCAAAGGAGTTGCGCGTTGAAGCCGATCTCCGAATTGAAGGTGAAGATCTTCGGCGACGGCGCAGACGTCGCAGGAATTCTTGAGCTTCATCGCGAGCCTTTCATTAAAGGGTTCACGACGAATCCGACGCTGATGCGAAAGGCGGGCGTCACGGATTATCGGTCTTTCGCTTCTGAAATTCTCGAAGACATCACGGATCGACCGATTTCGTTTGAAGTGCTGGCCGATGACGAAGCCACGATGGAAACGCAGGCACGTGAAATCGCCAGCTGGGGCGACAACGTCTACGTGAAAATTCCTGTGACAAACACGAAGCGCGAGCCGATGTACGGCTTGATCCGGCGCTTGAGCGCCGATGGGATACAGGTAAACGTCACGGCAGTTTTGGCGCTCGAGCAGGTGCGTGAAGTTGCGGAAGCACTTGATGGCGGCGCGGCTTCCTGCATTTCCGTTTTTGCCGGTCGCGTGGCGGATACCGGACGCGATCCGGTTCCCGTGATGATTGAAGCGCTCGAAATTATGCGCTCGAATCCGAAAGCGGAGCTGATTTGGGCAAGCCCGCGCGAGCTGCTGAATATTTATCAGGCTGACGACATCGGCTGCCACATCATCACGGTTACGAACGACATATTGAAGAAGCTCCCGCTCATCGGCAAGGTTTTGCGCGACTATTCGCTCGAAACCGTGAAGATGTTCTACGACGACGCCGTGAAGTCGGGCTATACGCTCGAGCCTGCGCTCGCCGTTGGCGACCGGAAGATTCGTCTGGATATTTCGAAAGCTACCTCTGCAAAACGCCGGACTGCCGCCGCAGCACGCTCCAAAGTGCGATAAAGTGTCTTGCCGAATGGGCTGCTCTCGGCCCGGTGCGAGTGATTGTGTGATTGTTTGCCGTGCGGTCAGGTCCGTTCAGTGGAAGGAGCTCTTTCCATCGATCTGATTCTTTATGTCGCGCTCGCCGTAGCCGCCATCGGCACGCTTTCTTCTGCTGTGTTTCTTGTTTTGGTGCTTCTCGGAACTCTTCGCTTCCACGCCGATGCGCGGAATGCCCGCCGCTCGTTGGCGCAAAATGAAAGATTTCCGGCTGTGTCGGTGTTGAAGCCCGTCCACGGCCTTGAAGCAAATTTGAAGGAAAACATCGAGAGTTTTTTTCGGCAGGATTATCCATCGTACGAAATTCTATTCGCCGCTGACGAACCCGACGACGCGGCCATCGCCGTGATCCGCGAAATTTCAGCGAGACATCCACATATTCGCTGCCAAATTCTCGTCACAGGCAAGCCGCCGTGGCCAAATCCGCCCGCTTATTGCTTCCATCGAATGTCGCAATTCGCTGCGCACGAAATACTGGTCACGAGCGACAGCGACGTCGAAGTATCGCCGGACTATCTGCGGGAAGTCGTTGCGCCGCTGCTTGATTCCAAAGTTGGGATGGTCACCTGCGTGTATCGCGGCAAGAATCTAGCGGGATTCTGGTCTGGCGAGACCGCGATCGGAATGTCGGTGGAGATGACGGCTGGCGTGCTCGTCGCGAATCTTCTTGAAGGCATGAAATTTGGGCTAGGGCCGACGATCGCTGTCCGCAAAGACGCACTCGAAAAAATCGGCGGCTACGCGGTGCTGGGCGATTACTTCGCTAACGATTTCATGATCGGCAATCTGATCGAAAAGGCCGGCTATCGAGTGGTGCTCTCCAACCACGTCATCGATCACGTTGTGAGCCAGCCCACGTTTCGCCGGATGTGGGACAACCAACTGCGATGGGCCAAGTCCACGCGGTACTCGCGGCCGAAGGGACATTTCGGTGAGGGGCTGATTTTCGCGATGCCGTACGGCATTCTCGGTTTCGTCGCGGCCGCGTTTCTTGGGCATGTTGGGATCGGACTGGCGTTCCTCGGCGTTGCGTTGCTGAATCGAATGCTAGAAGCGTGGATCGTCGGCTGGACCGTGGTGCGCGATCCGGCGGCGCGTCGAGCGTTTTGGCTTTATCCAGTGCGCGATCTGCTCGGATTCGTCGTGTGGTGCGCGAGCTATTCGGCCGCAAAGGCCGTGTGGCGCGATAACCGCTACGAACTAAAGGGCGATCGCATCGTGCTGCGAAAGACGGGCAGTAGCGAACATCAGACGTCATAGCAAAAATCGAGTATCACAGCCTCTTGCGAGAGCGCACGAACGGCAGCAAGCAAATTCCTGCAGCAAGCGAAATAAATCCACCCAGAGTTCGATCTCGCGTTCGCGTGAAGTGCAATTCAACATGGCTTGATCCGGCGCGCAGTGGCAGGGAAACGACCGCTGTGTCCGGCAGCGGTTGAATCGCGACGGCCGTGCCATTCACCATGGCCCGCCACGCGGGATACGCAAGTAGCTGTAGCGCGAGCGTCACAGGACGCGGCGAATCCACCGTCACGATTTTATGTTCGGCGGTCCACGAATCTACGTGCAGACGAACGCCGGCGCTGGGTGCAGCAGCTTTCGTCTGCGGATCAATCAGCGAAGCGCGCTGCGGATTGTCAGGGAGGTCCGTCCGGTCGCACCCGAGCGGCTGGTATTCGTCGGTGCCCTGATAACCGGCGCCTGAGGCGATCGAGTCGGCCACGAACGCGGCATCTTGATCGTCCCACCAGTTATTCGTCGTCATCCACGCGCCGAGCACCACGAGAACGAGCGCCGCGAGACTCCACGCAATCCACCGGCGCCTCAGCGATGCAATCGCAGCGCAGAGGAAAAATACGGCGACCACATCGAGCGGCAACAGCCAGCGCCAAGGAAATTGAACGAACGCGAGTTCTGGGGCATGCCGCCAGAGCCATGCAGTCCACGGAAACATCAATATCAGGGAAACCGATCCGAGTGTAAGGAGCGGCCAAAACACTCCAGGCGCGCTTTCGCGGCGGCGCGCAGCCAACACCGTCGCGATTCCGAAGACGGCGACGACAAGAAGTGCGACCCCCGAGACTTTCAAATTGAAAAGAACAAATTCGGGATCGTCGGCATGTATGAACAGGAAGTTGCGCCACGGTTGCAGCTCGGGCGCGAGCGATTGCGAAATTTCCACCCAGCGCTGCTCAACAACAGCGGGCACCATGTAAAAGGACGCAAGTGCAAAGCCCGACGCTCCTGCGACCGCGGTCTGCAAAACGGGCTTCAGCGACCGGCCTAACACAATCTCCGAAACGACGATCACGGCTACCGAGTACGTTGCAATCACGGCGGCGGGCGCGTTCGTCAGCCAAATCAGCGCGAACACGATTGCGAAGCGAGGGACGCGGCGCCAACCCTCGCGCGCCAGCAGAAGCGTCTGGAGAATCAGCAGAGGAAAGAACGCGCTCGCGAGCAACTCCGCAAAATCGCTTCGGTAGTAAACGATCACGAGATGGTAGGGGTTGACAGCATATAAAACTGCGGCAGTAATCGCATCCTGCGGCCGCAGCCAGGCGCGCGCGAGACGATGCATGGACGCGCCTGCTATCACCAGCGCCACCCAAATGAACGCGCCGGGCACCATCCGCCACGGCAAAATCAGGCCGAGCACCGCGCCAAGCAGCCACGATGCTGGGGGATAAAAAATGAATCGCGGCTCGCCGAATCCAAAATTCGCCCACTCAGCCCAACGCGGATAGAAAATGCCTTGACGCCATTGCTGCACGACTTCCATCCACGATGCCAGATGGAATTGGATGTCGTGGCCGGAAGCATTGCCGAGAAAAAATTGCGGCGAGATGACAATTGTCGCCGCAGCCGCAACCCAGATGAAAGCGAACCACGAGCGATTGTGGTGGTGCACTTCGTGGTCGAAGATATCGCGCAGGCGGCTGGAGCTATTGGACCAAATCGCGTCGCTCATGTCTGAGGCGCAGAGGATACAGAATAAGCGCCGCGTTCGCCACCACCGTTCCACGCGATTTCGCTCCATCAGCCCCGCACGGATCTGTCACAAATCTGAAACCTGATCTACCGCATCGCGCGTCTTGAATTGTGGGGCGGCAACTCGGTAGAGTGAAACGCTGCAGAAACGCGCATTCCAGCGGCGCCACGAGCGTTTGGGCATCGCGAAGGGATATCCGAGACATCGATGACGGCAGAAGAGCAGCGGCTTCAGGAATCGAACGACCGAAAAGCTTATTGGACGCGATGGGGTCCCTACCTCTCCGAGCGCCAATGGGGAACCGTTCGCGAGGACTACAGCGCCAACGGCGACGCTTGGAATTATTTCCCGCACGATCACGCGCGTTCGCGCGCGTACCGCTGGGGGGAAGACGGCATCGCGGGGATTTGCGACAGGCACCAGCGCATCTGCCTGGCGATGGCGTTCTGGAACGAGCGCGATCTGATTCTGAAAGAACGCCTTTTCGGACTGACTAACTTGCAGGGCAATCACGGCGAGGACGTGAAGGAATATTACTTTTATCTCGATGCCACGCCGACGAGCGCGTATCTGAAGTATCTCTATAAATACCCTCAGTCGCAATTTCCGTACGAGCAGTTGGTCGATGAGAATGCACGCCGTTCGCGCAACGACCCCGAATTCGAGTTGCTGGATACGGGAATATTCAACGACAACCGCTACTTCGATGTTTTTATCGAATACGCCAAAGCTACGCCCGAGGACATTCTGGTTCGCGTCACGGCATGGAACCGCGGACCCGACGCGGCAAAGCTGCATCTGCTTCCCACGCTATGGTTCCGAAATAAATGGGACTGGGGAAACACTATGCCCGGCGATGCTCGGCCCGCATTGCGTGCGTTGCCCGGACCTGCCGGCGTCGACGTGATCGAACTCGAGCAACCCGATTACGGCAAGCGATGGCTGCTGATTCAGGACGCGCAGGAATTGCTCTTCACGGAGAACGAGACCAACGCGAAACGTCTCTACGACACCCAGAATCGGACTCCTTTCGTGAAAGACGCTTTTCACGAGTACATCGTGCACGGCGACAAGACCGCGGTAAATCCCAAACAAACCGGCACAAAGGCCGCCGCGCATTTCCCAGTCGAAATTCCGCCCAGCGGAAAATATGAACTTCGCCTTCGACTCACAGATCAAGCGCCCGCGAGTGGCCTCACTCCGGCTGCGGCATTTGGCAAAGGCTTCGACGATGTCTTTGCGCAGCGACAGAACGAAGCGGATGATTTCTACGCGCAGATCAGCCGCCATCCAATGTCCGATGACGCGAAGCACGTCTCGCGTCAGGCGCTGGCAGGACTGCTTTGGAACAAGGAATGCTATCACTACGAAGTTGCACGCTGGCTGGATGGCGACCCCACGCAGCCTGCGCCGCCGCCCGAGCGCCTCTCTGGCCGAAACCACAACTGGAAGCATCTCTACAACTCCGATGTGATTTCGATGCCGGACAAGTGGGAGTACCCGTGGTACGCATCCTGGGATCTCGCGTTCCACTGTATTGCAATGGCGCTTATCGATCCCGAGTACGCCAAGAGCCAGCTCAGTTTGTTTCTTCGCGAATGGTACATGCACCCTAACGGCAAGCTGCCCGCTTACGAGTGGTCTTTCGATGATGAAAATCCGCCCGTTTTCGCGAGCGCGGCGATGCGTGTCTATCAGATCGACCGGCGCCTGAGTGGCCGGGCGGACCGCAACTTTCTCGAGCGCGTCTTTCAAAAGCTGCTGCTGAATTTCACGTGGTGGGTGAACCGCCAGGATCCCGACGGTCTGAATATTTTTGAGGGCGGTTTTCTCGGACTTGACAACATCGGTGTATTCGACCGCTCTCGTCCACTGCCCGGTGGGATCCACATCGAACAATCCGACAGTACCAGCTGGATGATGAGTTATTCGCTGACCATGATGGCGATCGCACTGGAGCTCGCGAAAGAGAATTCCGTGTACGAAGACTTGGCGAGCAAATTCTTCGAGCATTGCGTTCATATCGGGGACGCGATGAACAACATTGGAGGGCAGGTGAACGGCCTGTGGGATGAGGAAGATGGATTCTACTACGATGTTCTTCACGCGCCGGATGGGGAGCATCTGACGATGAAAGTGCGTTCGATGGTGGGCCTGATTCCGATTTTCGCCGTTGATACGATCGAACCCGAAGACGTGGAGTCGCGCAAAGGCTTCCTGAAGCGGGCGCAGTGGTATCTCGATCATCATGCAGATACTGCGAAGCATTTGGACATGAGCCAGCGTTCAAAAAGCGGCGGCGTTCGCCGGCTTATGGCGCTCGTAAATCGCGAACGGCTCGTCCGAATTCTCCGCTATATGCTCGATGAGAATGAGTTCCTCTCACCTTACGGCATTCGCTCGCTCTCCAAAGTACACGCGAAGAATCCGTACATGCTGAGACTGGACGACACCGAGCACATGGTGGATTACGAGCCCGCTGAGTCGACGTCGAATCTCTTCGGCGGAAACTCAAATTGGCGCGGGCCCATCTGGGTGCAGATGAATTTCATGCTGATCGAAGCGCTTCAGCGGTACGACTTCTACTACGGAAGCGACTTAAAAGTGGAGTGCCCGACGGGCTCGGGCAAAATGATGACGCTGTGGGAAGTGTCGCAAGAGATCTCCAGAAGAATATCGCACATCTTTCTGCGTCGCGACGGAAAGCGGCCCGTCTACGGAAACATTGAGAAATTTCAGAACGATCCGTACTGGCGCGATTTAATCCTGTTTCACGAGTATTTTAACGGCGACAATGGCGCCGGCCTGGGCGCGAACCATCAGACGGGTTGGACCGCTCTTGTGGCAAAACTCCTGGAGCAGAGCGGGGAATAGCCGCGAGGCAGCTACTTCTCGACGAGTTCGATCAATACTTTCCGGCCGTCGGGGCGGCTGGCCAGGAAGAAATTCACGCGCGTGCCGTCTGCGCCGGAGCGTGTTGCGGGATAAAGCGGCGCGAGATTGAAACGCGACCGCAGGATTTCCGCCGCTTCGTCCACGCTCTTGACGTCGAATTCAATCTGCTGGATGCCCTCGCCAAATTTTTCGAGGAATCGCGCTATGGCTCCGGGGCCGCCGGGTGTGTCCGTCGTGAGGATATCGATCTGCACGCCGCCGGCGAAGTGGAGTTCAAACTCAATCGCGTCTTGATCGGGCGGAACAACGGCGAGCCTTGAATTGCCGTTTGCTGCGCGAATTTTGCCGAAAGTCTCAGGGAACACCGCAAAACCCACTGTCATCCGTGGATTTCCAGCGTTGAAATTGGCGTGTAAATCGGAATCCTGCAGCCAGGCGGGGGCGATTGGTGCCGCAAGCGCGCGGCCGCGCGCAAAGATCTCAGCAGCGGCGCTCTCTCGAGCGCTCAAATCGGCTGACGCGAGCTTGAGGATGAGGGAATCGTCCGGCATTCGAAATCACAGCGAAAGTATCAGTGAGCAGAGCTGCGCGGTTCAGCGGCGTTCGAGTTCGTCAGCTCGACATACGCGGTCTTCCCCGCGCTAACACGCACAGGTGCGTCCCATTGTAGCCGCGCGTCGCCGATCGTGGCGTAAATCTCCAGCGTGCCGAGCCAATAACTTCCGGGCGCAACGCCACGCAAAGTTCCGCGTCCGTCCAGATCCGTCTCGGTCTTCGCGACGAGATAGCGCGTCTGTGCGAGTTCGAGCGCGCGGCTTTTCACCGCGGGATCGCGTTTGGCGACAAGGGAACGCCACGCCGGGCCCGGGTCGATGGAGTCGAGATTCAGGTCCATTCCCGACGTGCTGTCAGGATTTGCCGTCACGAATTTGCGAACCGCGTCGAGATATTCCTGATGCAATTTGTCGTAGCGCTCGGGATTTTTCTGCATATCGCGCGGCGTGTACTTGGGCTGCGGAAATTTGATGGATTGATCGCCCGCGTTGCGCTCCACATACGCCTTGAAAAATTCCGGGACGTTCATGATGTCCGAAACCGTGAGGAGCTTGATAAATTCCTCGCCCGAAATCGACAACGTCTGATTTTTCTTCATCCACGCTTTCAGCTGAGTCGAAACGTCGAGTTTGTCCACGTACGCATCGAGGTCGGGTTTCGGCTGGCTCGCCTCGGCCTCTCTCCGAATATCGACGTAGCTCTTGCTCAGCAGATAAAATGGCAGGCCGCGAATCGGCTCGGCGATGCCGCTGGACGGCGTTGCCCGCGCGACAAATTCGACGGAGCCCGTTTGCGAGCCCGCCGCGAACACAATCGATGCCGAGGCAACGGCGAGTAAGAACGAAGCAAAAAGCGCGAAGGTCCAAGTTCGCTTAGGTTTCATGCGCCACATCGTAACAAAAATGTCGGTCCGTGCGGCAGCCTTTGCGCCGCGCGATTTCCATATCAAATTCCCGAAATTACTCGCCGCACGAAATATCCGCTGGCACGCTGGCCGGAGCGGATACCGGACCAATGCTGTATTTCTGCAGCAGCGTATTGAGCTGGGGAATGTTTTCGGCGGCCGTCTTGCGCCACGCCGCTAGATTCTCGTTTATGGCTACGCAGATATCACCAGCGGCCGCTCGCGCTGTGTTGGTCGGATTGGCATCGCCGCTCTCGACCATTTCGAAGACTCGCGTCAGATCACGATTCTCCGGCCCGAAGCCGCGAACCGAATCATCGCCGCGTTCGAGGCCCGCGAGAGTTTTGTCGAGCGCTGCGATGGCATCGGCCGCGTCCTTCGCCTGCTTGCCATCGAGCGCCTTCGAGCGCGCTTCAAGAGCCGTGCGGACGGTTTGAATATCCTGATGCGTGTTGTACGTGGTGTCGATCCAAGAGTTGATCAATTGCGCCAATTGGAGTTGATGCGAGAGATCATCCTGCGTCGCATGCACGCGCGGATCGAGTTCCACCTTGAGCGCCTGGCGGTATTCTTTTCCATCAACATTCAACACGGCTTCGTAATCGCCCGGTACGACGAGCGCGCCGGTGGGCTCAAACCGGGGCGTATCGCCCGGAATGGCGTCATTCGGCAAAGTGAACTCGACATACTCGAGCGCCTCGCCGAAATAACCGTACGGCAGGACATCCGGATGCGGGTATCGCAAATCCCAAATAAAACGATTCGTGCCGGTGTTTTTGGGAAGCGTCGCGGGCGGCGCGAACCAATAATCCGGTACATTGAGAGGACGGTCGTCAGCGGCGGGCGCGACGCTCGAATATTTTCGTACCAGGTTCTTGTCATGATCGAAAATCGAGAGCGTAATCTCGCCTGGAAGCGCAGATTTTAAATAATAGTCGAGGATCGCCCCATCTGGCGGATTCTGCCCGGCCGGATATTCCGGCGGAAGCGGAGTGTCAGGATTTGTATCCCAGCGGATGCGCAGCGCGGCTTCGGGTTGGAAGAAATGCGCTGGCGCATTCGTCACATCCGCGGACAACTGACGCAACGGCGTGAGGTCGTCGAGAATCCAGAGGCCGCGCCCAAACGTCGCCGCGACGAGATCGTCTCTATGGATGGCCAGGCCGCGCACCGATGCCGGCGGCAGATTGAGATTCAACGACTGCCAGTGATCGCCATCGTCGAACGACACATACGCTCCGTTTTCTGAGCCTGCAAAGAGCAAGCCGTGGCGAACTGTGTCAGAGCGTATCGAGCGAATCAGTGTATTGGCCGGAATTCCGTTCAGGATTTTCTCCCAGGTCGTGCCGCAATCACGCGTGCGGTAGAGATAAGCTTGCGTCGTTCCGAGAATCCACATGTCAATCACGCCGGTCGCGCGCACGGAGAGATAAGCCTCGCACGCTTGTTCGGGCGACACGTCGATGTCCCAGATGGAAGTTTTTGGCGGGAGGTCCTTCGGAGTGACGTCGCGCCAATTGGCGCCGCCATCGCGCGAAACTTGAACGACGTCGTTGGTCGTCCCGGCCCACATCTCACCAGGCGCGGCGTTGGAAATCGCCAGAGCCGCGATGGCGCCTTGGGGTCGCCTTGGCGCGTCGGTTTCTTTCTTCTCGCTTTTCTCTTTGTCGGCGTCCGATTCTTTCTCTCCGGCCTTTGCAGTTAGATCGGGGCTGGCGGATTGCCACGTGACTCCCGCGTCAGACGTTTTCAACAGGCGCTGCCCGCCGAGATACAAAGTGTGCGGATCGAGCGGCGAGAACTGGAGCGGCGCATCGCCCGACAGGCGAGTGTTTTCATCGGGAACATATACCGTCGCTATCTGCCCGGTAACGCGATCGAATCGCAGCACGGTGCCATACCAGCCAATCGAGTAGACAAGGTTCGCGTCGAGTGGATCGGGTGCGATATGCCCGATTTCAAATCCGCCGATGGGAGACCAATCGCTCGCCGTGATTTCTCCATTGTTGCTGCGGCTCAACACCGCGGCCGTTCCGCTATCCTGCTGGTCGCCGTACACACGGTACGGAAAATGATTATCCACGGAGACGTGATAGAACTGTCCGGTTGGCTGGTTGTACCAAAGGCTCCAGGTCTGCCCGCCATCCACGCTGATCGTTGCGCCCTGATCCACGCCGAGAATCATCCGCAGCGAATTTTCCGGGTCGATCCACAAAATGTGATAATCATCGCCGCCAGGCGCGCCTTTGAACGCGGCGAAAGTCTGACCGCCATCTGTCGAGCGATAGACGGCGGTTTGCATCACCCAAACGATGTCCGCATTTTTCGGATCTACAAACACCCGGCTGAAATAAAAATTGCCGACCACGCGCGAGTCGTGCGTAATCTGCCGCCAGTTCTGCCCGCCATCATCGGAGCGGAAGAGGCCTTGCGTCATGATTTCATAGATACGACGGCCGTGATTTCCGGGCGCCACGGCGATGCCGATTCGCCCTTTGCCGATCGGCGGCAAACCATTGCCGCCGACGGGAGTCCACGTTGAGCCGCCGTTCGTGGATTTGTACGTGCCCGCTTCGAGGTTCTTTGGCAGCGTGTCGATTGTGCCCGGCAGTGCGAAGCTGAAGGCCCACAGAGTCGCGTACACGATGCGATGATTGCTGGGATCGAAGCAGAGGTCGTACGCGCCGAGCTTGTCGTCTATGTAAAGCGTCTTCGTCCACGTTTTGCCGCCGTCGGTGGTTTTGAATACGCCGCGGTCCGTGCTCGGCGACATATCGCCCGCGGCTGCAACGAGGACGATGTTCGGATCGCGCGGGTCAACAAGTACAGCCGCGATCCTCGTCGCTTTCTGCAGGCCGACGTTCGTCCAGGTCGCGCCGGCGTCAGTGGATTTGTACACGCCGTTTCCCGGCGATTGCTCTCCCGTGCCCACGTAAACGATATTTGGATTTGACGGCGCCAGGGCCATCGCGCCGATGGAGGCTACACCGGTTGCATCAAAAATCGGCTTCCAGACGTGCCCGCCATCCGTCGTTTTCCACACGCCGCCATCCGGCGTTCCCATGTAATAGACGGCGGGATCGCTCGATATTCCTGCGACCGCCGTCACACGTCCCGCGCGATAAGGGCCAATGAGCCGCCATCGCATCCCTGCATACGAGCTCGGATCGAACTGCTGAGCGAACGCACTGCCGCACGCCAGGATCGCGAGGCACAGCATCACGAAGAGAACCGAAAGCCTCAGGACCCGGCATTCCGGCAGACTCGCGCGGAAAGAACGGCGTAACTCTCGCATGTATTTCCTCCGAGATGGCTGGAAGCAGACGGTTGCCGAGTGTAGCACGCGCAGCGACGGACGCGACTGAGGCACGAAATAGCGGAATCCGCGAACGCGTGACGTTAGTAGAGGCGGAAAGTTACTTCGATGGGCATTCTGACCGCCGCAGGTCTGCCGTCAGGTCCGAGCGCAGGCTTGAATCGCCACGCGCGGACAGCCTCAATGGCTTTCTCGTCGAGCCCAAGCCCCAATCCTTGCGAAACGTGAATGTCGGTCGCGCGGCCGTCGGCCTGAATGACCACCATCAGCGTCACGATACCCTGATATTTGGCTTTGACGGCTTCATCCGAAAACTGCGGGCTGGGACAGAAGAGACAATCCGGCGAGCCATAACCATTTTCGCCGGCCTGCGGATATCCTCCGCCCGTATTCCAGCCGTGCCCGGGGCCGTAGCCAGCGCCATCGCCGCTTCCTACGCCCGTGCCTTGACCCGAGCCAATGCCTCCGCCGCCGCCCGGGCCGTTCGAATCCGTGATCAGCTTCGCCATCGGGTCGCCGTAGTTCGGCATGTTCGGACTTGGAATCTTGATATCCGGCACAGCGAGAATCGTCGCAGGCACTTGAAGTTTTGGATTGATCGGCGGGTGCACCGAGGGCGGCGCCAATTGCGTGTAAGACGGCTTCGGCAACATTCCCCGGCTTGCGGGAACGGGATTGTGTTCGCCACCACCGCCGCCACCGCCTGCTTTTTTATTGCCGGGAGGCAGTTTTGGAAGTACAGGCGAACTCACATCTATCGGAACGAAGCCGCCAACTCTCGCCTGCGTCGTCTTCGGATTCAAAATCTCAGGGAGTAGCGGCACCAAAATCAAGACGAGCACCACCACGTGAATCGCGAGCGAAAGCGCCTGCACGCGCGAATATTGCGTATCTTTTGTCCAGATATCAGGTACTTTCGCGCCCTTCGGCAATTTCGAAGCGCTGAACGCCGACCGAAAATTGCTCCAGAACGACCCAAACTCGGGTGTCCACGCTACAAGCATGCCCGACTTGTCGGGGCCTTTCGCCGACGCCGGAAGTGGGTGGAACCATTCTTTCAGGTTATCGCTGACGCTCGCGCCAAACGTAGTGGGCTGGAATGGGTTCTTGGCGTCACTACGAACCTTGATGGGCCGCTCAAGAAAGAAATCTCGAAGATTCGAGATGAAACCTTGCATGCCATGACTTTGCTGCACGGCGAAGCGAGTGCCGTATTCATAGACACTGGTAGTATCAGTCGGTTTTTCGTTCAGATGGAGAGTTGATCCGGCCATGCTAAAGTCGGTCCTCCGCCGGGCACACCGGGTTCAATTGATTAGATTCGAGACGCCCAAAAAGGATGTCTCACGCCCTGCGGCTGACTTGCCTGCATATTCATTGTAACATAGCAGTTCTTCGCGTCGTGCGGGCTTCAATCGCCGCCGGCTTAGAAAGGCGTATCCACCCGAATCCATGTCCAAACCGCTTGACCTGAAGAGCACGCTGAACCTGCCCCGCACCGATTTCCCCATGAAAGCAAAGCTCCCGGAACGGGAACCGCTGCAATTGGCTGAATGGGAGAAGATGGGCATCTATGAGCGCATTCTCGCGTCGCGTGAAGGCGCTCCGCTCTTCGTGCTTCATGACGGGCCACCTTATCCCACCGGCGACATCCATCTCGGCACCGGCCTCAACAAGATTTGCAAAGATTTGGTCGTTAAATCCAAGACGATGGCGGGTTTTCGCTCGCCCTATATTCCCGGTTGGGATTGTCACGGTCTGCCGATTGAGAGCAAAGTCGAAAAAGACCTCGGCGGACGAAAAGGCAAAGTTTCGCCCGCAGAATTCCGCCGCCTCTGCCGCGAATACGCCACCAAATACGTGGACTCGAACCGCCGCGATTTCAAGCAGCTTGGAATTTTTGGGCAATGGTCGAAGCCATATCTTACGATGGACCCGCACCACGAAGCCTCCATCGCCGATGCTTTCATCACCTTTCTCGAGAAGGGTTACGTCTATCGCGGCTTGAAGCCTGTTTACTGGTGCTTCGTCGATCGAACGGCGCTCGCAGAGGCCGAAGTCGAGTATCACGATCACAGCAGCCATTCCATCTGGGTGAAATTTCCGGTCGCGGGCGGAAAGCTTGCCAAGGATCTCGGCCCCGATGTCAGCGCGCTGATCTGGACGACGACTCCGTGGACGCTTCCCGCAAATCGCGCTCTCGCGTTTCATCCGGATTACGAATACGTCGTCGCGGAAACTCCCGTCGGCGCGCTTCTCCTCGCCGAGCAGCGGCTCCCCGCGCTCGCCGAGGAATTGAAACTCGAAGTCGTTAAAATTCGTTGGCGCGGGAAGGGAAGCGAACTCGAAGGGATGCTGTTCCAGCATCCCTTTCTCGATAATTTGAAAGTGCCGGGCGTCCTGGCCTCTTATGTCACGCTCGAACAGGGCAGCGGCGTAGTCCACACGGCGCCGGGGCATGGCGCCGAAGATTTTTACACTGGCCAGCGCTATGGTCTCGAAACGTACGCGCCGATTGACGATGACGGCCGCTTCGTCGAAGGATTGCCCGAGTACAAGGGCAAAAACGTTTTCGAGGCGAACGAGCCAATCATCGATCTGCCGCGCGCGCGCGGCGCGCTCGTCGCCTCATCGAAATTTCGTCACAGCTATCCGCACTGTTGGCGCTGCCACAATCCCGTGATTTTCCGCGCCACGGAGCAATGGTTCATCGGCATGGAAGCGAATCATCTCCGCCAGCGCGCGCTCGAAGAGATCGACAAAGTGAAATGGACGCCGCGCTGGGGCCACGATCGTCTCTACGAAATGATCGCCGAGCGCCCGGACTGGTGCATCTCGCGCCAACGCTTCTGGGGCGTGCCGCTGATCATTTTCACGTGCGGCGAGTGCAAGACGCAGCTAAACGATTTCGCCGCGCTGCGCTATGTCTTGAAATCATTCGAAAGAGAAGGCGCGGACGCCTGGTTCACCCACTCGGCCGAAGAACTTTTGCCGCCCGGCACGAAGTGCCCGAAATGCGGCGCCGCAAAATGGAAAAAAGAGAACGACATTCTTGACGTGTGGTTCGATTCCGGCTCGACGCATCTCGCCGTGCTGAGCCTCAAAGACGGCACCTGGCCCGCCGACGTGTATCTCGAAGGCCCCGATCAGTTCCGCGGCTGGTTCCACAGCTCGCTGCTCGTCGGCGTCGGCACGCGCGACCGCGCTCCGTATAAGCAAGTCGTCGCGCACGGTTGGACGCTCGACGCCAAGGGCGAGCCGATGTCGAAGTCGCGCGGAAATTTTGTCTCGCCGCGCGACGTTGCCGAAAAACGGGGCGCGGACATGGTCCGCCTTTGGGTCGCGTCTCAGGATTATTTTGGCGACGTCCGCTATTCCGAAGCCGCGATGACGCAGCTTTCGGAAACCTATAGAAAATTGCGGAACACGTTTCGTTTCGCGCTCTCGAATCTCGCCGATTTCGATCCCTCACGCGACGCTCTGCCGGATTCAGAACTCTGGGAGATGGACGCGTGGATGTTGCGCCGCACTGGCGATCTCGTTCGCCGGTCCCTAGAATGGTACGAGTCCTTCGATTTTCACCGCGTCTTCCACGCCGCGCACGATTTTGCCGTTGTGGATTTGAGCTCGTTTTATTTTGACGTGCTGAAAGATCGCCTCTACACATTCGCCCCGCGCAGCGTTGGCCGCCGCTCCGCGCAGACCGCTGTGTATCGCATCGCCAGCGCCCTCCTGCGCCTCATCGCGCCGATCCTCGTCTACACCTCCGAAGAAATTTGGAAGCACTTCCCGCACGAGGCCGGCGCGCCCGAGAGCATTCACATGGCGCATTTCCCGAAAGCCGAAGAGCTAGAAAGCGCGGCAACCGCAAAAATAGCTGAGAATTGGGAGAAACTTCTTTCCGTGCGCGAAGAGGTGTTGAAAGCTCTCGAACAGGCGCGGGCCGCAAAGCTAATCTCTGCCGCGCTCGAAGCTAAAGTTACGATTTCGGCATCGGGAGATACCGCCGCGCTGCTCGCGAACTATCTGAAGAGCCTCCCCGCTCTCTTCATCGTCTCCCAGGTACGTCTCGAACCCTCAACGGCCGAAGGCGTCAGCGTGAAAGTGGATCGCGCGGACGGGCAGAAATGCGAGCGCTGCTGGAATTATTCGACGCACGTCGGCGACAACTCCGAGTATCCGACAATCTGCGAGCGCTGCACCGCCGCTCTCGATGAAATCGCGCGCACGACCGGCGTCGCAGGATCGTGATGGCCGAACGCAAGCCACGCGCAGCCAGGTGGTGGAATGGCCTCGTCGTTTTGGCCGCGCTGGCCGCCGACCAGGCAAGCAAATTCGCCATCGAAAAATACACTTCGCTGGGCTCGCAGCGCGTCCTCGTTCCCAGCGTCCTGAATTTCGTCCACACGACGAATCCCGGCGTCGCATTCGGCCTGTTCGCGGAGTCACGCTCGCCCTGGCTTTCGCCCGTGCTCATTCTTTTTTCGGTTGCCGTGATTGGCTTCCTCGCGTGGCTGCTTGTCACCGGACGCGCCGGCGGGCGCCTCGGCGAATTTGGCATCTCTCTAATTCTCGGTGGCGCACTGGGCAATGTTCTTGACCGCGTGGCGCGTCGCAGCGTCATCGACTTCATCGATTTTCACGTCGGCGGCCACCATTGGTACACTTTCAATGTCGCCGATTCCGCGATCGTCGTCGGCGCAGGTCTCGTGATCCTTGAGCTACTGGTAGATTGGCGTAGTCCAAGCCAGCAGAAAGCATAGGCGTGCATCCAATTCTTTTCGAAGCCGGGCGATTCACGATTTACAGCTACGGTGTGCTGGTCGCCACCGGCGTCTTGTTGGGCTTGTGGTTCGCGCGCAGGCAAGCGCCACACGCGGGCCTCGATCCCGATCGAGTCTGGAATCTCGGCATCTACGTAGTTCTGACGGCGTTGGTCGTCGCCAAGCTCTGGCTCGTCGTCATCTACTGGCACTACTACATGCAACATCCGCGCGAGATCTTTTCCTACGATCTGATTCAATCCGGCGGAACGTTTTTCGGCGGCGTTCTAGGCGCCATTGCGCTGACGATCATCTACACGCGCATCGCGAAGATTCCTCTGCTCGCCCTGCTCGATTGCTACTCGGCGGGTTTGCCTCTCGGCCACGCCATCGGCCGGCTAGGCTGTTTCATGGCGGGATGCTGCTACGGCAAACCCACCACGCTACCGTGGGGCGTCATGTTCACGAATCCAATTGCCCCGCGGCTTGTCGGCACGCCGATGGGAGTTCCCCTCCACCCGACGCAGCTTTACGAAGCCGCCGCCGAGTTCTGTAATTTCCTGATTCTCATTTGGATCGGCAAGCGGCAGACCTTTAAGGGCCAAATACTCGGCACCTATCTTCTTTTATATGGATTCGAGCGCAGCGCGATTGAGTTCGTCCGCGGCGATCCCGATCGCACGCTGATGTTTCACGGTGCGGTTTCGCTGATGCAAATCGTGGCCGTCGCATTTATTTTGACCGGCGCGTTCCTCTGGTGGCGCGGCACGCATCACCAGCTCCCGGCTATGCCAATTATTTCAGATGTCGGCGAGCCCAAGTCCAAGGACATGCCCAAGGACGAGCCCAAGGCCAAGGCCAAGACAAAACGAAGGCGCGCCACGCCGCGGCGCGCCTAGAGAATCCGTGGCGCAAACTCCAGACGAATTCTTATCCTTTACCGTCGAAGACGAAGATGCAGGCGCGCGGCTCGACCGTTTTCTCGCCGCCAACGCCACCGATCTCAGCCGCACCCGTCTTCAGGCGTTGATCTCCGAAGGTCGTGTTCGCGTTGATGGAATCACCACGAAGCCATCCCACCGCCTCGAATCCGGCCAAATAGTCGAAATCGAAATTCCCCCGCCGCAGCCCGTGGCCGTAGCGCCGGAAGCGATCCCACTCGATGTTCTTTACGAAGATGAAGATTTAGCCGTAATTAATAAGCCCGCTGGCATGGTCGTGCATCCAGGAAGCGGAAATGTTTTGGGGACGCTGACGGCTGCGCTTCTCGATCGCTTCGGCACGCTCTCCGCCGTCGGCGGACCATTGCGCCCCGGAATCGTGCATCGCCTCGACAAAGGAACTTCCGGCGTGCTGATCGTGGCGCGAAACGACGCGGCGCATCGAAAGCTCGTGGAAGAATTTCAGGAGCGCGAAGTCCAGAAAATTTACGTTGCGTTGCTCCACGGTAAGTTGCAAACGGCGACAGGACGAATCGAATTGCCCGTAGCCCGCGATTTGCACCGGCGCATGCGAATGACCACCCGCCGCCGCGAAGGCCGGCCCGCGCGAACGGATTGGAAAACAAAGCTGCTTCTCGGCGGCTTCAGCCTCGTTGAAGCTGGATTACACACCGGGCGCACGCACCAGCTTCGCGTCCATTTCTCAGCGCTCGGGTGTCCCGTCGTTGGCGATACACTTTACGGCGCGCCGCGAGAAGAACGAGCTGGCACAATCGCGCTGCCAGAGCTCGGCCGCAATTTTCTGCACGCCGCGAGAATTCGATTTCTGCATCCACGCACGGAGAAGGAAATCGAAGTGCACGCGCCGTTGCCTTCGGAACTAGCCGCCTATCTGAAAACTCTTGGCAAAGCGCTGAATGCGCCGCCCGCCGCGATTGACGCTGCGCTCGCCGAGTACCTATAATTCAAACATGCGATTGTTGTTGCGCACTTCATTCGTCTTGCCGTTCTTGTCCGCAGTTATGTTGATGTCCGCGGTTGTATTCGTAGCCAAGGCGCAGCAACAGCCGTCACAAACTCAGCCTCCCCCCGCCGCAGCCGCGCCCCCTCAACAGGAACAGGGCGACGCGAAACCAGCGCCCCAGCAGCCGACAGAAGCTCCCAAGCAAGCGCCGCCCCTGAAAGTTACGACCGGTCTCGTCCATCTCGTGGCCGCCGTCTCCGATCGCCGCAATAACTTCATCACTGATCTCGATCAGAAAGATTTCCGCATTTTCGAGGACGGCAAGCCCCAGGACATCAAATTCTTCGGCCGACAGACCGATCTGCCGCTTCGCATCGGCATGCTGCTCGACACGTCCAACAGCATTCGCGAGCGCCTGCACTTCGAAAAAGACGCCTCCATCGATTTTCTCGACAACGTGATCCGCCGTCACAAAGATGAGGCGTTCTTAATGACATTCGATAATGAGCCCGAAGTAATTCAGGATTTCACGGGCGATGTCGGCACGTTAACCCAAGCCATAGAGAAGCAGCGCGCCGGTGGCGGTACTTCGCTGAACGACGCGATCTACGTGGCCGCGCAGAAACTGGTTCACGCTCCGATGCCCGACGGCCCGAATCCGGAAGTGCGCCGCGTCCTCGTGGTTTTCAGCGACGGCGAAGACAATTTGAGCGATCGCGCGCTCAGTGAATCCATCGAGATGGCCGAGCGCTGCGAGGTTTCCATTTATTCCATCAGCACCAGCACCGATTGGGTGGCCGTCACCACCTCCGATCATCCCCGCAAAATGTTCAAGACGCCCGGCGATGAAATCCTCCAAAAATTTGCCGTTCAAACGGGCGGCCGCGTATTTTTCCCCTACAAAGTGGACGACCTCGCCGAATCTTTCCAGGACATCGGCGCCGAGCTTCGTAGCCAGTATTTCATCGCCTACGCGCCCTCGGTGCCGCCCGATGGAAAATACCGGAAAATCGAGGTCGATATCGCGGATCGCAAAGGCTTGACCGTCAGAACGCGCAAAGGCTACTACGCCACAGAAACCCCAGGCGCCCTCGGTCCCCCCGCGAAGTAATGTCTCTCGTCGTGCCCGCATCTTGTTTACACTGAGCCTCGAAGGGCCGGCGTTTTTGCGCCCAGTCGGTGTAGTGTCCATCACTCGCCGTGTAGTAATCTCGTGTCGCTACGAATCCCGAACGGAGTCATCAAAATGCCGAACACCCGTTTTTGGCGGCTCGTCATCATCTTTCTCATCGCATCCATCGCCCTCCCCACAACAGCAAGCCCGAACCCAAACGACAACGGCCTGGCCCAAACTCCCCCCATGGGCTGGAATAGTTGGAACCGCTTCGGCTGCGACGTCAGCGAATCCCTGATTAAATCCATCGCCGACGCGATGGTGAGCAGCGGCTTAAAAGACGCAGGCTACCGGTACGTCGTAATCGACGATTGCTGGCAAGTCCGACGCGACGCCGTCGGCAACATCGTCGCCGACCCTGACCGATTTCCCTCAGGCATAAAATCCCTGGCCGGCTACGTTCATTCAAAAGGCCTGAAGTTCGGAATTTATTCCGATGCGGGCACAAAAACATGCGCAGGCCGCCCCGGAAGCCGAGGCCACGAATATCAAGACGCGCTGCAATATGCGGCCTGGGGCGTCGACTACTTGAAATACGACTGGTGCTACACCGGCACCGAAGACGCGCAGGCGGCTTACAAAACGATGAGCGACGCGCTTAAATCCAGCGGCCGGCCGATCGTGTTCAGTCTCTGCGAGTGGGGCGATCACAAACCATGGCTGTGGGGCAAAGATGTCGGCAATCTCTGGCGCACCACCGGAGACATCGCGGATTGTTGGGACTGCAAGAAGGAATACTCCTCGAGTTGGCCCGCGATTCTGGATCTGCAGGTCCGATTGGAATCCTACGCGGGTCCCGGCCATTGGAACGATCCCGATATGCTCGAAGTCGGCAACGGCGGAATGACGATGAATGAATACCGCTCGCATTTCAGTTTCTGGTGCCTGCTCGCAGCTCCGCTAATAGCAGGCAATGACGTCAGAAACATGTCTGCTGAAATCCAGGAAATTCTAACGAACAAAGAAGTGATCGCGGTGGATCAGGATCCTCTTGGGATGGAAGGCCGGCGCGTTTGGAAGAATGGCGACCTGGAAGTCTGGGCGAAGCAGATGAAAGACGGCGGCCGCGCCGTCATACTATTCAATCGCGGAAAATCAGACGCGGAGATTTCTGCGGCCTGGGAAGATATCGGCTATCCCGCGCACGTACCTGCAGACGTGAGGGACTTGTGGACGAAAAAAGATCTCGGAAAATTTACAGGGAAATTCACAGCAAACGTCGTCGCCCACGGCGTAGTCATGCTGCGAGTAACGCCGTAGAAGAAGCAGCCCGCGCCTATTCCGTCGGCGCGTAGTAACCGCGGCGCGTCAAAACTTTCGCATCAGACCGCGTAATTTCCACCTTGATCTTGCGGAAATTGCCGTCCCGCTTCGTATTCGTCGGATAGTAGCCCAGAACGTACTGCGACCGAAGTTCCTGCGTCAATTCATCAAACGCCTTCTCGAGCGATTTCTCGCTCCGCACGGCAATCACGCGCCCGCCCGTGTCGTCGGCAAGTCTCTTCGCCGCGTTCGCGCCGCCGTAGCCCATTCCCGACATGAAATATCCCTCGGGCTCCGCGATCAGCAGCACGTGAACCACAGCGTCTGCGCGCTGCGCCGACTCGGCTGCGTCTTTCAGGCTAAGTTTGCTGTCGTTGTCTTCAGCGTCTGTGAGAGCGATGATGGCTTTGCGTCCCGCTTCCGGCGTGAGCTTGTCGTGCGCGGCCAGATAGATCGCGTCGTAGAATGCCGTTCCGCCGCCCCCGCCTCCATGCACGGTTCCGGCCGTTCCTCCCGCGCCCGAGGCGTCCACGGCGACCACCGTTCTGCGAATCGCTCGCTCGAGAACGGAGGCATCCTCGGTAAAGTCGGCGAGCATATCCACATCCGTATCGAAGCTCATCACCATCGCTTCATCGTTCTTGTGCAGCACCTGATGCACGAACCGCGAAGCCGTATCCTGCTCCGCGAGAATCAAATGTTGCTGGCTGCCGCTCGTGTCCACAAGAATCGCCAGCGTAATCGGCAGATTCACTTCCTTCGAAAAGAAAGCAACTTTCTGCTCGACATTATCCTCGAATATTTTGAAGTCCTCCTGCTTGAGATTGGTTAAGATCGCGTGGTCTTTGTCGCGGACCGTCGCGAACAGGTTGACCAGTTCCGTTTGGACTTTGAGGGGCTTTTGCGATTCAGGAATCTGCTGCTGATCCTGCTGTAGCATGGGAGCGCGCGCCGCGTTAGACGCGCCGCGGTCCGCGGGTGTGTTCACCGCAAAGATCAAGCTTGCCGCAATAGTTACAAGCACGAGTGCAGAGCGAATCTGGGAGGCCTGCATTGTATAATCTCTCCGGGTTACGTTTGCCTGACACTACGATGCGCTTTGCGTCCCATCGGATGTCACGGCGGCAGCGCGATTGCATAACCTGCGACGAAGCGGACCGGATGCGGCGTCCGCGCTGAAAGGGCCACATGATTATGAGGCAAATCGTTACGTGGATGATAGTCGCCATCTTCGCGTTCCCTGGCGCGGCGATCCCGCAGAGCCAGCCGCAATCGTCGCCGCCCCCTCCGCCACCGCAGCAGCAGCAATCGCCGCCTCAGCCCCAGCCGCAGGTTCAAACACCCGGTTCCGTCGAGGGCCATTCGCAAGCCCCCGCACAGCAGGCCGCGCCGGCGCCTCAGCAAACCAACCCGCGCCGCCCGATCATAACCGTCAGCGCACTCGTTCTCGTTCCCGTCACCGTGAAGAATTCGTCAGGCCAAATCATGGGCGATCTTCGCCGCGATGAATTCCGCGTTTTTGAGGACGGGCGGGAGGAACAACTGTCCATGTTTTCCACCGACCCGTATCCGCTGTCGGTCGTCGTGTTGCTCGATAACGACTTGTCCATGAAAATGCGCGATCAGGTGCAGAAGAGCCTCGCCAGCATCGCCGCGGCACTTGGGCCGCAGGATGAAGCGGCGCTGATGCGCTTCGACGAATTTCCTGAGCCCGTCGAGGATTTCACCAAGGACAACGACGCACTCTACACCCAGCTCCACCGCTTGCAACTCGGCGAGAGTTTTCCGGGTGATGCCATCGGGCCAATGACCGCGGGACCGCAGATCAATAATCAATCGCAGGAGCCGCAGGTCCCCGTTTACGGAATGAAACAGGAAAAAGTGGTGAAGGATCTCGACGACGCCGTCTATGCGGCGGGGCAGTTGTTGCGCGCTCGCGATCCCAAGCGCGATCGCCGGAAAATGATTTTCCTTATCGCCGACGGCCAGAATTCGCACCACAACAAATACACTTTCAACCAAACGCTGCAGCTTCTTCTTTCATCCGACATTTCGGTTTACACCATCACGGTCGGCTCGGCGCTCATTCCCAAGCATGAGCCCGCCCGCATGACCCGCTACGCCAACGACACGGGTGGCGACGCCTACTTCGCCTCGAAGCAAGGCGACTTCGAGCGCCTGTACTCGACGGTCACCGAAGAAGCGCGCAACCAATACACGCTCGCCTACGTGCCGCAGATCAACACGGGCGGCGAATATCACGCGATTGAAGTTCGCGTCGAGCGCGCCGGGCTGCACGTGAACGCGAGACAGGGTTACTACCAGAGCGCGCACTGAGCGTTCAAATTTTTTCCGCGCCAATCGGACAATGCGCGCCGCAGATTTTTGCTTGACAGGATTCGCTCGCGCTCGTATTAAGGAAGGGAACGATTGTGGCGCGAAGAAAGTTTCACGCTGCCGCGTCGCTGGGGAGAAAGCAAGTAGTTGGTGCGCGTTGTGAACGGAACGACGGCGAGGTTGTTCCGCTCCACTGATTCTCCAAACGAGGCGATCGTAAAAACGGTCGCCTCGTTCTGTTCCTAGCCAACGAAATCCCGAAATACCCAAATTGCGATCGTAGCGCGTCGTTCGTCGCGCCGCCTAAATCCCCACCCGTATCGAAACCAACTGCTCATGCGCCGGACAAACCGGCTGAAAATCGCAATACTTGCAAATAAATCCCGGCCTCGCCGGAAACTCCCCCGCTCGAATCAAATCCGCAGTCTCTGAAATCGTCTTTCGCACCTCATCAAGCGCCTTCGCATTGCGCTCCGCCGCCACCGCCTCATTCGTCACCAGGTTGTAAAACACCAGCCGCTTCGGCGTAAGCTCCAGCACCTCGCGCGCCGCCAGCGCGTATACGCTCATCTGCAAGCTCACATCCGCGTCCTTCTGCTTTTTCGGCTTGCCCGTCTTGTAGTCCACCACTTCCACTTCATCGCGCGCGATTCGATTCACCTGGTCAATGCGCCCCAGAATCGTCACGTTATTTTCCATCTCGATCTCAAACTGCTTCTCCTGCATCAACACATCAGCCGGCGCAGCCGAGTAAGTTTTGTGAAACGCCGCGAGCTGTTCTCGTCCAGCTTTCTTGTATTCCTCTTCCTGATAATTATCGAGGAAGCCCGCGCCCGACCACACGCGATCGTAAATCATCTCCACTTCGTCGAACGGAACTCGCTTGCGCTTCTTCACGTCGGCCACAAATTCCTTGATCGTCTTGTGCATCGTGTTGCCGAACGTCATCACCGCCTTCGCCTCTCCGCACAAGTGCCACGAACTTCTAAATAAATATTTCATCGGGCAGATCTGATAGGTGTCGATCGCCGACGCGCTCAGTTGCAGCGGCTCAGGCCGCGGCGGGTGAAACGCGTTCGCCCACAGCGCGATGTGCGAATACGCCTTCGTCGCATCCGTTGCCGTATCGAACAATCCAGGTTGCGAAGCATCCACCGGCGCTGAGCCTACAGCTAACTGCGCAACGGGCACAGTCACGCGCGGCGCTATCTGCCGCAAATCGAATTTCTGAATCTTCGAATCGCCCAGAAGCTCGTCGAAAAACTCCGATCGTTTCTTCCGCTTGTTGATAACCGTGCTCAGCGTCAGCATCCATCGCGCCCGCGTCAACGCCACGTAGAAAAGCCGCCGCTCTTCCAGCTTCTGAAAATCGCCCTCCGGTAATTCTTCTTTCATCAGCTCCGGCGGAAACTCAAACACCGGCTGCCGTGGCCGCGCCGGAAAATCTCCTTTGCACAGTCGCAGCAGAAACACGTGCTGGAACTCGAGCCCCTTCGCTGAATGCACAGTCATCAACTGCACGGCGTCATCAGTCGGTTCCGCCTCAAGAAAAATATCACCGCCAGCTTCGGCAAAAAATCCGAGGTACTTGATGAAATCGTGCAGCGTCCATCCGTCGCCTTTCTTCTGCCATTCCTCCACGAATGTTTTGAAGCGAGCGAGATTGTACGAATCGCTCTCAGCGGCCAGCGGCGCAACGCCGGTCGCGCCGATCAATTCGGAAAGCACCTCGTGCGCGCCGGTCTTTTTTGCCCGCTCGCGCATCGCACCGATAAATGCAACAAGTTCGCTCGCTCGCGAAGCATGAGCCGGCGCGCCAGGCGCACCTTTCGTCTCGCCGGCCCATGCTACGAATTCCTCCCAAAGCGATTTGCCCTTACTCTTTTCGGCGCGTTCGGCAACACGAACCAAGTCCCGCGGCTCGATTCGCCAGTAGGGAATCGCCAGAATTCGTGCGCACGCCACGTCATCCGACGCAACCGCGATCAATCGCAGGTACGCCAGCAAATCGCGTATCAGCGTACTCGCAAGAATCGACAGGCGCCGGATCACAAATGGAATGTGCCGCCGAGTTAGCGATTCCACCAAACACGTTCGGTGAGTGTGCATTCGGTAGAGTGCCGCGAAGTCACGCCACGGCACGCCCGCCGTGTGGAATTTCTCGATCTCGTTCGCAATCCATTCGGCTTCTTCTTCCGGCCGGCCGAATTCGACGATCCGAATTTTCTCTCCCTCAGGATTTTCCGTGTCGAGCGGCGTGAACGGCACGTAACGCGAATCATCGCTCTCCGCCGCCACCGTCCCCGCCACGCGCAAAATGCGCTTCGTCGACCGGTAATTCTGCGTCAGATGCACGCGCGGCCATTTTTCTTCCGGCATCTCGCGCGATACCCCGCAAAAATCCTTGAGAAAAGTCTTCAGGCTTCCGAACGACGCGCCGCGAAACCGGTAAATCGCCTGATTGTGATCGCCCACCACGAAAATATTGCGCCGCTCGCCGGTCAGCATCCGCAGCAATTCGAGTTGCGCAATATTCGTGTCTTGAAATTCGTCCACGAGCACGTAACGGTAGCGTTCTCGCGTTTGCTCGAGTAGCTCCGGATCGCTTTTCAGTTTCTGTACCGCCTGCATCAGTTGCGCGCCGAAGGTGACGACGCTTCGTTCGCGTTGGAGTTGCTCGCTAATTCCGTACGCGCGCGCGATTTCCTCCTGCTGCGCAATCACTTCCTCCTGCGCGTGCTGCGCCTCAGGCTCCATCTGCGCCCGCTTCGCCTCGTAAGCCGCCTTCAGGCCGTTCACGTAGACCTGGTAACTTTCCGGCGTTACCAGTTCATCCTGGCAGCGCGCGAAGAATTGAACGAA